>Ga0315276_10004347_pt1 | contig 13011 bp, 5 predicted proteins | sample YL17G05_0_MG_FD_204542 | JGI IMG/M metagenome (GOLD analysis project Ga0315276, IMG submission 204542) | Sediment microbial communities from Yellowstone Lake, YNP, Wyoming, USA - YL17G05_0 | ecosystem: Environmental > Aquatic > Freshwater > Lake > Sediment | place: USA: Wyoming | collected... | reverse complement strand
TGAGCGGACCGGGCAGCGATCGCAAGGTGGCGTTCGAGGCGTACGACAGCGACGGCGCGCCGCTCTGGCGCCATGAGATCAAGACGAACGACCTGCGCTTCCCGAAGCGAAGCGCGGCCGAAAAATAGGGTCAGACCCTATTTATCGGCCGGGCGACGCCGCGTTCGACGCCGCACAGGTGGAGATGACACTGGGCACTCGACAAAAACTCGAAGGCGCCGCCCGTCCCCGGGCGCTGGTCTGGTTTCGCCGCGATCTGCGCGACTTCGACCACGCGGCGCTCCATCGGGCGCTCGCCGGCGCGCGCACCGTCCACTGCGCCTTCATCTTCGACCGCGAGATTCTCGACGCGCTGCGCGACCGCGAGGACCGGCGCGTCGAGTTCATCCACGGCAGCGTCGTCGAACTCGACGCCGCGTTGCGGGCGCGCGGCGGCGGCCTGATCGTCCGCCATGCGCGGGCGCGGACCGCGATCCCGGCGCTGGCCGCCGCGCTCGGGGTCGAGGCGGTGTACGCGAACCGCGACCACGAGCCGGCGGCGCGGGATCGCGACGCCGCTGTGGCCAGCGATCTCGCCGATCGCGGGATCGCCCTTTGCACCGCCAAGGACCAGGTGATCTTCGAGGGCGATGAAGTGCTGTCGCAGGCGGACACGCCGTTTTCCGTTTTCACGCCCTACCGCAACGCGTGGCGGAAGGCGCTCACCCCGGGCCACCTTGCGCCGTTGGCGTGCGACGATCGCGCCCGCGTGCTGGCGCGGCCCCCTGCCGCGTTCGACCTGCCGATCCCGTCGCTCGAAGCCATGGGGTTCCGCCGCACCAACTTGAAAGCGCTGGGCGTCACCCCGGGCATGACCGGCGGCGCCGCGCTGTTCCGCGACTTCCGGACCCGCATCGACCGCTACCGCGACGCCCGCGACTTTCCCGCCGTGAAGGGGCCGTCGTACCTTTCGGTGCACCTGCGCTTCGGCACGGTGTCGATACGCGAGCTGGCGGCGTACGCGCACGCACGATCGCTCGAAGCCGACGGCGAGGGCGCGGCGGCCTGGCTGTCGGAGCTCGTCTGGCGCGAGTTCTACGCGCAGATCCTCTGGCACCATCCGCGCGTCGTCGGCAGCGCATTCAAGCGTGCCTGCGACGCGCTGGCATTCCCGAACGACCCGGTCAGGTTCGCCGCCTGGCGCGACGGCCGTACCGGCTATCCGATCGTCGACGCCGCGATGCGCCAGCTGAACACGACCGGCTACATGCACAACCGGCTGCGCATGATCGCCGCGAGCTTCCTGGTGAAGGACCTGCAGGTCGACTGGCGCCTGGGCGAGAAGTATTTCGCCGACAAGCTGATCGATTTCGACCTCGCGTCGAACAACGGCGGCTGGCAGTGGGCCGCGTCAACCGGATGCGACGCGCAGCCCTATTTTCGCATCTTCAATCCGGTGACGCAGTCGGAGCGTTTCGACGCCGACGGCGTGTTCATCCGCCGCTACGTGCCGGAAATCGCGGCGCTCGAAGGGAAGGCCATTCACGCGCCGTGGGCGGTCCCGGCCACGACGCAGCGCGCGACGGGCGTGGTCGTCGGGCGCGATTATCCGTCGCCCATCGTCGATCACGCCGTCGCGCGCGCCGCCGCGCTGGCGCTGTACAGGGTCTGACCCTCCATTCAGTCCTCTTCCTGTTTCTTCGACTTCTTGTACTCGTTCGCGAGCTGCTGCTGCAAGGCCGGCGGCGCCTGCTCGTAGTGCGACAGCGCCATCGACCACGATCCATGGCCGCCGGTCACCGATTTTAGCCGCGCCGAGTAGCCGTCGAGCTCGACCAGCGGCGCCAGGCCAGTGATCGCGAGCACGCCGGGCTGCAGGCCGCGCGTGCCCGTGACCTGGCCGCGCCGCGACGAGAGGTCGCCGGCGATGTCGCCGGTGTTGCCCTCGGGACAGATGATCTCGACGCTGACGATCGGCTCCAGCACGATCGGCTTCGCCTTCGCCACCGCGTCGAGGAAGGCCTTCCTGCCGGCGCTGACGAACGCGACTTCCTTCGAATCGACCGGGTGGTGCTTGCCGTCGTACACGATCACGCGCACATCGTGCAGCGGAAATCCGGCGATGGCGCCGGTGCCGAGCACCTGCTCGACGCCCTTCTGCACCGCCGGCAGGAACTGGTGCGGAATGACGCCGCCCTTGGTCGCGTCGACGAATTCGAAGCCCGCGCCGCGCTCCTGCGGCTCGACGCGCAGCGACACCTCGCCGAACTGGCCGGCGCCGCCGGTCTGCTTCTTGTGCCGGTGAAAGCCCTCGGCCTTGCCGGTGATCGTCTCGCGATAGGGGATGCGCGGCGGGCGCGTGTCGACCTCGACCTTGAACTGGGTCGCCATCCGCTCCAGCACCGAGCGCAGGTGCAGTTCGCCGAGCGCGCGCAGCACCGTCTCGTTGAGGACCGGATCGTGCTCGAGCGAGATCGTCGGATCCTCGGCGATCATCCGGTGCAGCACGTCGGAAATCCGCTGCTCGTCACCGCGCTTTTTCGGGGTGATGGCCACCCCCTGCATCGGCACCGGGAACTCCAGCGGACGCATGTGAATGTGGTCTTCGTCGTGTGAATCGTGCAGCACGCAGTCGAACTCGATCTCGTCCACCTTCGCCACCGCGGCGATGTCGCCCGGCACGGCGCGGTCGATCTCGACGTTCTTGCCCCCCTGCAGCGTGAAGAGGTGCCCGACCTTGAACGGCTTCCTGCCGTCGCCGATGAACAGCTGCGTGTCGCGCGTCACCGTCCCCTGGTGGACCCGGAAGACGCCGAGCTTGCCGACGAACGGGTCGACGATCACCTTGAACACGTGCGCGAGCACGTGCCGCTTCGGATCGGGGACCGAGCGGAATTCCTCGACCGCCTCGCCTTCGCCCTTGTAGAACAGCGGCGGGTTGCCTTCCGCCGGATTCGGCAGCAGCTTGACCATGATTTCGAGGAGTTCCGGAATGCCCGCGCCGGTGCGGGCGGACACGAAGCACACCGGCATGAGATGGCCCTCGCGCAGCGCCTTTTCGAACGGCGCATGCAACTCCTCGGGGGAGATTTCGCCCTGCTCGAGGTACAGCGACATCAGGTCCTCGTCCACCTCCACGACCTGGTCGACCAGCGCCCGATGCGCGTCGGCGACCGACGAGAAGTCGGACTCGCCCGCCGGATTGAAGAAGCAATCGACCACCCGCTTGCCGCCCTCGGCCGGCAGGTTGATCGGCAGGCATTCCTTGCCGTACGCCGCCTGGATCGACGCCAGCAGTCCCGGCAGGTCGACGTTGTCCGCGTCGATCTTGTTGATGACCACAAGCCGGCACAGGCGGCGCTTGGCAGCCCAGTCCATCATCCGGGATGTGATCATTTCAAGGCCCGACTGCGCGTTGACGACCACCGCCACCGTCTCGACCGCATCCAGGGCGCCGATCGACTGCCCGATGAAATCCGGAAATCCGGGCGTGTCCACGAGGTGGACGCGCGTGTCACCGGTTTCCAGATGCAGCAGCGACGCGCGCAGCGAATGCTGGTAGGTCTTCTCCAGCGGATCGAAATCGCTGACCGTCGTGCCGCGCTCCACACTGCCCGGCGCTGCAATGGTTCCGGCCCGGTGCAGCAGAGCCTCGGCCAGCGTCGTCTTGCCCGATGCGCCGTGCCCGACCAGGGCGATCGTGCGAATGTTCTCTGTGGCGAATTGCGCCATTACCCCTCCGAAAAAGTTGGCTACGACGCCAATTTAACCCGAAAAGGGACGGGCCCGGGGTTGGGCTGGGTCAAACCCCGCGCTCGTGGCTCAAAAAAAGGCTCTTCGCGGAGGTGCGGGGCTACGTGAGCGCCAGCATCTCCCGCAGGTTGCGGAGCAGCTCCTCCTCCTGGAACGGCTTGCCCAGGTAGAGGTCGACGCCGAGCTCCCGCGCCAGGTTGCGGTGCTTTTCCGCGGTGCGCGAGGTGATCATGATGATCGGGATCTGCGCGTATTTCGAGTCGCGCCGAATCGTCCGCGTGAACTCGAAGCCGTCCATGCGCGGCATCTCGATGTCGAGCAGGATGACGTCGGGTATCTGTTCGTCGATCCGTTCGAGCGCGTCGATGCCGTCCTTGGCGGTGACCACGGCGAAGCCTTCGCGGGCCAGCAGCCGGCCCGTGATCTTGCGCACGGTGAGCGAGTCGTCGACGATGAGGATCTGCGGCGGCCCGCGCGTCGGCGCCCTGACCACCGGCAGGTACGAGGCCGAAACAACGTGGTCCGGCGCGCCGGGATCGGCGGCGGGCACGGCGCCGGCACGCTGCGCGAGCTGCACCGGATTGATGATCAGCACGATCTCCCCGTTGCCGAGCACGGTCGCTCCGGCGATGCCGGAGACGCGCGCGAGCTGGGGCCCGATGTTCTTGACCACGACTTCCTGGTTGCCGATCATTTCGTCGACGTGCACCGCGCAGAGACCCTGACCGGCCCGCAGCAGGAGCACCGAATTGTGGCGCGACGTCTCCGGCGGATGCTGGGTGTCGCCGAGCAGGCGCGGGAGGTAATGGAAGGGATAACTCGTGCCTTGCCACACCAGGTTGCGCGTGACATAGAGGTCGAGCAGCGCCTCGGGCTTGATCTGCTGCACCTGCTCGACCATCGGCGCCGGCAGCGCCCACAGCCTGCCGCCGGCGCGCACCAGCACGGCCTGCGCCACGGCCAGCGTCAGCGGCAGGTAGAGCAGGAAGGTCGTCCCTTCGTCGCGCCGCGTCGCCACCTCGACGCGCCCGCCCAAGGCCGCCACTTCCGAACGGACAACGTCCATCCCGATGCCGCGGCCGGACACCGCCGTCACCGTCGTCGTCGTCGAGAACCCCGGCTGGAAAATACAGTCGATCAGCTGCGCGTCGGTGGGCACCGCGTCCGCGGCAATCCTGTTCTGCGCCACGGCTTTCGCGCGAATCTGTTCCAGGTCGAGGCCGGCGCCGTCGTCGGAAAGCGCGATCGCGATCTCGTTGCCGACCTGGCGGACCGTCAGCGCGAGCTCGCCCGTTTCCGATTTGCCCGCCGCCGCGCGCGCGGCGCGCGGCTCGATGCCGTGGTCGAGCGCGTTGCGCAGCATATGCTCGAGCGGCCCCACGAGCTTTTCCAGCACGGAGCGGTCGAGTTCGACCTGCGCGCCGCGAATTTCGAGGTTCGCGCGCTTGTCGAGCTCCTTCGCCATCTGCCGCAGAATCCGGTACAGCCGCTCGGACAAGCTGCCGAAGGGCACGGTGCGGATCGAGAACAGCTGCTGCTGGATGTCGCGCGCGTACCGGGCCTGCGCGAGCAGCGCGGCGTCGGCGTCGTCGAGGTTCTTCAGCAGCGACTGCTGAACCGTGGCGACATCGTTGACCCCCTCGGCCAGCGATCGCGTGAGCTCCTGGAAGCGCGTGTAGCGGTCGAATTCGAGCGGGTCGAAGCCCTCCGCGGCAGACCCGAGATGCGACATCCGCGACTGGATCTGCGATTCGCCCTGAATCTCGATCTCGCGCACCTGCGCGCGCAGCCGGATCACGCTGATGGTGAGCTCGAGCAGGTTCGCCTTGAGCGCGCGCAATTCGCCGTCGATGCGGGAACGCGTGATCGCGACTTCGCCGGCCTCGTTCACCAGGCGGTCGATGATGTCGGCGCGAACGCGCAGGAGCGCCCGCTGGCCGGGCTCGGCTTCGACCGGCTCGCCGGTCGCGGCGATCGGCACGGCCGCGGGCGCTCGCGAAACGAACGGCAGCACCACCTGCTGTTCCGGCGCCGTCTCCGCCTGGTCGGCAGGACGGCCCGGCGGCGCCGCGCCGATGATCGGGACCTCGCCCGCGGGGACCCCGGGCACGGCCTCGCCGGCGGCGGGCGGCGACGCGAACGACGGCAGCGGCACGTTGATCCTGCCCTCGCGCAACGCGTCCAGCACGAATGCGACGCGGTCGAGATCGGACTCGAGCAGATCGAAGAGCGCCGTCCCGGGCGCCGCGAGCGCGTCACCGTCCTCCAGGCGCGATTCCATCCGATGGGTGAGCTCGCCCAGCCGCATGGCCCCGGCCATGCGCGCGCTCCCCTTCAGCGTGTGCAGCGTGCGGCGCAGGCGCCGTGCATTGCCGCCGTCGGCCGGAAAGCGGCGCAATCCGCGCAACGCCTCGCCTGCCTGCGGGAACAGCTCGGACGCTTCCTCGAGGAAGATCGGCAAGACCTGGTCATCGACGTCGTCGCGCACGCCGGCGAGCGGATCGGCTCCCGGACGCGACAGTCGCAACGCGGCATCGGTCGCCGTCTCCGCATCGGCAGCTGAGACGGCATCCCGCTCCGCGGCTTCGGCGGCAGCAGCGTGTTCGGCCGCAGCGACAGCTTCCCGCTCGGCGGCGGCGGCCATACGTGCAGCGACAGCTTCCCGCTCGGCGGCGGCCATACGTTCAGCGACGGCTTCCCGTTCGGCGGCGGCGGCACGTTCAGCGACGGCTTCCCGTTCGGCGGCGGCGTGTTCGGCGGCAGCGATCGCTTGCCGTTCAACGGCGGCGGCGGCAGCCGCGCGTTCGGCCGCCGCGGCTGCGTCCCGTTCTGCGGCTGCGGCAACCGCAGCACGTTCGCTGGCGTCTCCCGCGTCGCGGTCGGCAGCGTCAGCACGTTCGGCGGCAGCGAACGCTTCCCGCACGGCAGCCTCGGCCACGGCACCCGAAGCTTCGTCCGGTGCTTCGGGGAGGGCGCCGGCGCCGCCCTCGTCGTCGCGGGCGGCCTCGCGCGCGGCAAGTACTTCCGCATCCTCCGGCGCGTGCCCGGCCGCCGTTCCGGGACGCAGCGCTTCGAGGGCATACTGGACTTCCAGCGCCTCCGTCTCGTCGTCGCCGGTGAACGCCACACAGGCCGTGACGCGGGCGACCAGGGCCGCGAGTGCGTCGATCGCGCGCGCGAGCACCGGCTGCGCCGACGGGGGCGGCGGCAATTCCGCCTGCTTCAGCCCGAGGAGGCACTGTTCCAGCGCCTTGGCCGTGTAGGCGAGCAGCGGGAACCCTCCGGTGCGGTTGATGCCGTACAACGTGTGACTGGCCCGCACCATCGCCGCCGAGGGGGCCTGGTGCGGATCGAACTGCATCGCGGCCAGCTCGATGCGCAGCGTGGCGAGATGCACGTCCGCCTCGTCGCTGAGGATCCGGTGCAACGATGCGGAAATGGTGACGTCGCCGACCGTGATCTCGTCGGAACCCGCCGCGGACGCCGTGGAGACGCCGGCAGAAAGGGCGGGCTCGGGCGGGACGAGCATCGCGCTTGCGGCCGGAGCGTACTCGATGACACCGCCTTCGTCCTCGTCCGCCGTGCCCTCCCCTTCCGCCGCCGGCGACACCAGCGGCGCGGTCCCGCCCTGATGCCCCACGTCGGTCAGCGCCAATTCATCGACCGGCGGCGGCTCCGGTGTCGGCGCCGGAGCGGCGGCGCGAACCGCGGGCTTCAACACCGATTCGCGATGGCCCGGCAGCTCGGCCTCGAGCGCGCGGATCGCGGCGTGCAGCGCCGTCGCGTCGGGTGTCGCCTGGCCGGTCGCGCTGAGTTCGGCGACCCAGCCGCGAAAGCAGCGCTCGGCGACGTCGATCATCGACAGGACCGAAGGCGTCACCGAGCGGTCTTCCTCGAGCAGGCAGTTCAGGATCTTCTCGACATCGAACGCGAGTTCCCCGAGTTCGACGAGGCCCACCATCCGGCCGCTGCCCTTCAGCGTGTGGAAGCCGCGCCGCACCGTGCGCAGTGCGTCGGGCGTGCCCGGATTGCGTTCCAGCTGTGCGCGATGCAGGCCGACGGTATCGAGCACCTCGCCCGCCTCGATCAGATAGATTTCGAGGAACTCGGCGTCGAGCTTCTTCTGATCGGTGGCAAGCAGGCGTTGCGTCTCCGCGGAAATCGCCGGTGCGGGCGCGGCGGCGCCACTTTCGGCGATTGCGTCGACCGCGGCGGTCAGGGCCGTGGTGCCGCCGGCCTCCAGCTCCTTCAACGCCGCGCCCGCCTGCTCCACGAGACTGTCATCGCCGATCAGCTCCGCGTCGTCGCGCAAGTCGGCAAGCTTGGCCCGCAGGTCCGCGCGCGCGGCCGCATCCGCCGGCGCGCGGCGCACTTCCGCGGCGATTTCCGGCAGCGCGTTGCGCAGTTCCTTGACCGCGGCCTCGACCGACTCGGCCCGGTCGTCGGCGGGCAGCGCGGGCGCCTGCCCTGAAAGCTTCCGCAGCAACGGCACGATGAGGCGGTCGCGATTGGGCCTCTGCTGCTCGACGGCTTCGACGTAGAAACCGAGACTGGACAGCGATTCGGCCAGCAATTCCAGGTCGTCGTTCGACACCGCGGTGTCGGCATTCGCGTACGCGTCGATCTGCGCTTGGCACAGCATGAGCAACTCGTTCGCCTGGTCGAGGCCGAGCATGCGCAGCGCGCCGCCGACCTGCCGGCTCTCCTTTGCCAGCGTGGAGAGCTCGGCGCGCTTCCCGTGATCGCGGAAAAAGGTGTCGAGCACCTGTTCGATGTGCCGCAGGTTGACGCGTATCTCGCGCACCACCTGCGACAGCAGCACGCGCTCCTGCGCACGCTTCGACATTTCGTCTAGCTGCGGCGCCGCCATGGCGGCGCTCAGCGGCCGGTTCGACTGCACGGCGTCAAGGCGCGCGAGCATCGCATCGACCTGCTTCGGGAATTCGGACGTCAGGCCGGAATAGTTCTCGCAGGCACTTTCCGCGAGCAGCAAGCCCGTCGCGTACTCCATCGCGACGGCCTCGGGCATGTTCAGGGCCGGCATCCGGTCGAGCCTTGCCGCGAGCGAGCCAGTGAGCGTCATCAGCGCGTCATTGCCGATTTCGCGCGCGTGGGCCTCCGCCGTGGCCATCGCCTGCTTCAAGCGCGGCAGGTTCTCGGCGCGTCCGGATGCGAATTTGGGCCAGGCGTCCTTGGCCGCGCCGATCTGCTCCCGCGCCGCGCGCAGCAGAGGCTCCAGACGAACCATGTCGGCCGACAAGGCCTCGGCCGACGGAATGAGCTCGGGCAGCCTGAACGCCTGCTGCACCTCGGCGACGACGGGGGTGACCGGTGCGCTGATCGCGACGTAATAGAGCACTTCCCGCCGCAGGCGATCAGCGACCTTGGTCGAGCCTTCGACCACGCGGCGAATCTGCAGGTCGATCCGGGCCGCGAGCTGCTTCGCGCCGAAGGAGGGCTCGAGGCCCCTGGCAACGATCGCGTCCAGCAGCGCCTCGACCGTCCACCAGAACGTTTGCAGGCCGGCGGGCATGGCGACGGCCTCGATGCCCTTGACAGCGCGCTGCATCTTCGCCGCACCCTTGGCGTCCCCGCGCAACCAGCCGAGGAGGCCCGTCTGGAAGAGCCGGCGCTGTCGGAGCAGGTGTGCCGGCAGGCCGCCCGCGGGAGTCGATTCCGCCTCGGCACGCGTCGGTCCGCGCGCGGACAGGTCCGGGTAGAACAGGTCGCTGGGGGCCGCGGCCCTGACGCCGCGCGCCGCCTGCATTGCCTCGTACTCGGGGAAGAGCTTCAAGGCGAGCAGGGGCGTCCCGCCCACCACCTCGCCGAGGAAGACCGTGAGCTTGCGGCAGGCGCGGTCGATCGCGTCACACGCGGCGGGCAGCTCCGCCGGAGGGCCCGTCTGCAATCGCGCCAGCCCGCGCTCGATCTCGTCGGTGAACGGGACCACCGCGTCGAGTCCCACCATCTGGATGGCCCCGGCGGCCTGGTGGACATGGGCCTGCGCATGCTTGAGCGGCGTGACATCCCCGGTGCCGGCCCGGAACAAGGCAAGCGACTCCTGCCCGCGCGTCAGCGCCTGCCCGATCTCGCCGTGGACCCAGGACAGCGGCCCGACATCGAACTCCGGTGCGGTATCGATCGCCACGTTTATCGCTTCAGCCTGCCCGTTCCGTTCGCCCAACGATCACGGGGAGCAAGAATCGCACCCGACACCCGCTCCCGCTCCCGCCGCGGTTGCGCCTGCGCTACCGCCACGGTCCCTGCTCGGTCCGGTGCCCGCCCGTGCAGACTCAAACCTTGAATCCCGCGACGGAACTGCGCAGCTCCGCCGCCAGCCGGGTCAGCTGGCCGATCGACACGTTGGTCTCCTTGGTGCCCTCGGTCGTCTCTTCAGTGATCTGCAGGATCCCCTGCATGCCGCGCGTCACGTCCGAGACCGACACCGACTGCCTCTGCGTCTGGGCCGAGATGGCGCCGATCAGTTCGGCGAGCTCGCGCGAGACCTCCCGGATCTCGCCCAGCGCCTGCCCCGCGGCGTCGGAGAGCTTGGCCCCCTCGACCACGCCCTCGGTGCTCTTTTCCATCGCCGCGACGGCGTCCTGCGTGTCCGCCTGAATCGTCTTCACGATCGCCTCGATCTGCCTGGTCGCCTCGGCCGAGCGTTCCGCGAGGCGCTGCACCTCCTCCGCCACCACGGTGAACCCGCGCCCGGCCTCGCCCGCCGACGCCGCCTGAATCGCCGCGTTCAGCGCCAATACGTTCGTCTGCTCGGTGATGTCGGAGATGAGCTCGACGATCTCGCCGATCTCGAGCGACGATTCGCCGAGGCGCTTGATCCGCTTCGAGGTGTCCTGGATCTGCGTGCGGATTTCGTTCATGCCGCTGATCTGGTTCTGCACCGACTGGGCGCCTTTCTCCGCGGCGGTCAGCGATTGCTGCGCCACCCGCGCCGACTGCGCCGCCGACTGCGACACCTCCTCGATCGACTGCGCCATCTGCAGCACCGACCCGGAGGCCTGCTGGATTTCCCGGCTCTGCCGCTGCGACGCCTCGAACAGGCGGTTCGAGACCGCCTGCGCATCCTGCGTCGCCTTCGTCACCTGGTCGGTGGCCGAGTTGATCCCCTTGACCAGCGTGCGCAGTTCCTCGATCGTGAAATTGATCGAGTCGGCGATGGCGCCGGTCACGTCCTCGGTCACCGACGCCTGCACCGTGAGGTCGCCGTCCGCGAGACTGCCCATCTCGTTCAGCAGCCGGAGAATCGCCTCCTGGTTCCTCTTGTTCTCGTGCTCGCTCTGGTAGGCGCGGACGCGGGCGTCGTCGAGAAACACTTTGCCCAGGAGCAGCAGCGCGGCAAATGCCAGGACCGCGAAGACGGTGGCCGCGTACAGCGTGTAGGCGTGTGATTTCCCGCTTTCGAAATCCGTCGCCAGCCGCGCGGTGTCGGCGAGCAGCGCCTCCGACTCGTTGTTGACCCCGCGCGCCGCCTGCTTCGCCGCGACGAGGCGGTTCATGTTCTGCAGGATCGCGCCGACGCCGGTGTCGTACACGGCGAAGCGCTTCTGCAGGTCAGTGAGCGTCGCCCGCGCGTCCTCGCTGCGGACGGCAACAAGCTTCAACGGGTCGCTTCCCTTCAGCAGGCCGCTCACCACGTCGCGGAACGTGCCGGCATCCTTGCCGAGCAGGAACGCGACCTCGGGATCGATTTCCTCGCCGGCGGCGAGCGCATTGGCATTCTTCGCGATGCGCTGCGACAGCACCGCGAGCTGGTTCGCGTACTCGATCTCGCGCAGCGTGCCGCCGGCCTGGCCAATCTGCTGCGCCGCCTGCTGCGAGAGATCCAGGATGACGTTGTTGCCGCGATTGATGTTCTCGAGCCCCTTGGACAGCGAGACCAGGCTCTGCTGATTGTCGATCACGCGCTGCGTGCTCGCGTCGATGCGCTCCCAGCGCGCCCTGATCTCCTGCAGCTGCTTGACGATCCCCTCGTCCTGCGCGACGTCGAGATTGACGCCCTTGACCGTCCCGCCCGTCTGCAATGCGTCGAGGTCGGCCCTGAAGCGGTCGCGGCTGTCGGTCACCGCCGCGAACGCCGACGTCTGGCCCTGCGCCGCGAGCGCGGTGCCGCGGGCGAGGCGCTGCGAGAGCATCTGCATTTCGATGGCGGTGGCCGACGAGGCCGCGGCCTGCGATGCCTGCCGTCCGTCGAGAAAGACCATGAACGCGGCGAACACGACGAAGGTGACCATCACCACGCCGAGGACCTGGAACTGCTGGACGATAGGCAGGTGACCGACCAGCGGAATCTTCCGCGGCACCTTGATTTCGGACGTTGCCGAACGCAGTTGCTCCATGAGCGACACCGAAGCCAGCGGATCGTAGCCCTCCGGCGCCGCCATCCTGATCTGGGTGATCGGCAGGTCGGTCGACGCGCCGGGGGCGGGCTTCGCCTTGCTATCGCCGAACAGCTTCGGCAGCTTCAGCACAAACGCCATGTTTCCTCCGGGGCATGCATTGTGGGATCGGGCGAGGGACGGGCGCGGTCGCGTCGGTCAAGAGGCCGCGATCGCGGCAGTGCGGATCACAGCCCGACCTGCAGAAAATCAGGATCCTGGGTCAAGCCCACCAGATCGATCTCCTGCCATTCCCCGCCGCCGGCATCGATCCAGCGCTGGCCGTACCAGGGACGCGCGGAGGCTGGCGGCGCACCGGGCGCGAGCTCCGCGAGGTTGCGCAGCCCCAGCACCCGCGACACCATGATCCCGGCCCGCATTTCGCCGACGCGCGGCCCGAACAGGACGAGTCGACTGGCCCCGCCGGCGGCAAAGGGCGCGATCACGTCATGGCCGAGAAAGCCGGCAAAATCGACGACGCTGTACAGGTTGCCGCGAATGTTTGCGACTCCCAGGAACCACGGCTTGGTCAGCGGGACCGGGGCGAGCTGCGACAGCGCGATGACCTCGCCGGCGTCGGCGAGGCGGATCAGCCACTGCTGTCCGGCACTGGCGAGCCCGAGGCGCGACGACTCGACCTGCGCCGCCGTCTTGCCGGCGAGGCGGGCCGCGAGTTCCTGCTGGAACACGCGGAGGTCGATTTTTCCGGCGCGGGCCATTTGCGGTCGTGACTCAGTGCCCGCCCGGCCGCCCGAAGGGCACTGACTGCCCCCCCGGGGGGCAGCGAACGCAGTGAGCGTGGGGGCCGTTCATCTGCCCGCCCGGCCGCCCGAAGGGCACTGACTGCCCCCCCGGGGGGCAGCGAACGCAGTGAGCGTGGGGG
>Ga0315276_10004346_pt1 | contig 13011 bp, 8 predicted proteins | sample YL17G05_0_MG_FD_204542 | JGI IMG/M metagenome (GOLD analysis project Ga0315276, IMG submission 204542) | Sediment microbial communities from Yellowstone Lake, YNP, Wyoming, USA - YL17G05_0 | ecosystem: Environmental > Aquatic > Freshwater > Lake > Sediment | place: USA: Wyoming | collected... | reverse complement strand
CTGTTCCTGCCCGACCCGCGGCCCTTCGCGCCGCGGCTCGGCCCGGACGGGAAGCCCTTCGACCGCGCGGTCAGCGCCCTGCTCTCGCGGGGCGACTCGCTCGTGGGCCCCCCCGACCCCCACACCAGCGCCGGCGGTCTGGACCAGCGCGCCTCCAACCCGGCCATCTACGACCACTACAACCCGCGCCGTGACCTGGCCTCGAGCTATTTCATCGACGTGGAGTTCACCGCGGCGCAGGCCCAGGGCGAGATCGTGCTGGGGCGCGGCAACCTGCTCGAGGGCTCCGAGGTCGTCTCGGTGGGCGGCGAGCAGTGGGTGCGCGACAAGGACTACACGATCGACTACGACCTCGGCCGCCTCACGCTCAAGCGCCAGCTGCCCCCCGGCGGCCAGCTCAGCGTGAACTACTCCTACGCCCCGCTCTTCCAGCAGGCCGGGCGCACGCTGGTCGGGAGCGCCTTCCGCCTCGAGGGGCGCGAGAAGAGCCTCGGCGGGGCCTTCATGTACGAGAGCAAGGGGGCGCAGGACCTGCGCCCGCGGCTGGGGGAGGAGCCCTCGCGCAGCCTCATCACCGACCTCAACACCGAATGGACCTTCCACCCGGATTGGATGACCCGGATGGTGGACCGCCTGCCCGGCATCCGTACGACGGCCCCCTCGGCTTTCCACGTGCAGGCCGAGGTGGGCATGTCGTTCCCCAACCCCAACACCAGGAACGAGGTCTTCATCGACGACATGGAGGGTGTGCGCGACGCGGTCTCCCTGACCATGACGCAGGAGCGCTGGCACTGGGCCAGCGTCCCCCGGCTCGAGGTGGCGCCGGGGGTGAGCGTCCCGCTCACGGACCCGTTCGTGAAGACGAACTTCGAGACCTACGGCCTCCACAACACCGAGCTGCGCTGGTACTCGCCGCCGAGCTACGTCAGGGAGCGCGATCTCAAGCCCAACCTCAGCGACGCCCAGGGCGCGCGCAACCCGCACCAGGTGCTGTGCCTGAGCGTGCCGCGCCGCCCGCGCGGGGCGATCACCGACTCCACCCGGCTGTGGGCGGGCGTGAACTACATGCTCGACCAGGTGGGCCTGGACCTGACCCGCTCGCAGTTCATCGAGCTGTGGGTGAACGACTTCAACGACCACCACGCCGGGGACGGGGTCGGCCGCGTGCGCGGGCGCCACGTCAAGCTCCACGTCGACCTGGGCACGATGAGCGAGGACCAGATGCGCTCGCCGGACCAGCCGCCCAACGGCCTGCTGGACAGCGAGGACAAGGCCCGTGACAACGTGCTCACGGTGGACGAGGACACGGGACTCGACGGGTTGATCAACCCCGACTCGAGCGTGACGCGCGACCTGGTCACCTCGAACGGGACGGATCCCGAGGGCGATGACTTCCATCCGCCGAACGACCTCGTGACCCGGGATGAGGCCAGGTCCATCGACCCGCGCAGCTGGGTCTCGGTGAACGGCACCGAGGGCAACCGCACCATCATCCCCGTGCCCGACACCGAGGACCTCAATCTGAACGGGGCCCTGGATCCCAACAACGACTACCTCGAGTACACCATCGATCTGGGCGACGTCTCCCCGGACGCTCCCTACCTGGTGACGGACGTGCAGCGTGACTTCGGCCCCGGCTCGCCCGCCCCCTACCCGACGGTCGGGGCGGACAACGGCTGGCGCCGCTACCGCATCCCGATCGCCGACACCCTGGCCGTGAGATTCGGGAACCCCAATCTGGCGCTGGCCCAGCGCGTGCGGGTCTGGATCCAGGGCGTCGTGGAATCGGACTCGTCGCTCGCGGACGTGCGCAAGCCGCTGCTCATGCTGGGCGGACTGGAGATCGTGGGCAGCCGCTGGCAGCAGGCCGCGCTCGACTCGGTCTCGCTCGCCTCGCCGGTCACGACGCTGACCCTGAACTCGGTGAACTCGCTGGACAACGCCGACGTCTACGTGCCGCCCTTCGACCCCGGCCAGACGCGCACCGGCAGCCAGGAGCTCACCCGCCGCGAGCAGTCCATGAGCCTGGAGTTCACCGACCTCAAGCCGGGCGCGGCGCTGGAGTCCTTCAAGACCTTCTCGCTGGACGAGAACTACAGCCGCTACGGCAAGCTCTCCTGGTACGCCGCGGCTTTCGACGTGCGCGACTCGAGCGATGCGCCCTACGACGCGGGCGCGGACACCGCGCTCTTCTACTACGTGCGCTTCGCCTCGGACGAACAGGGACGCAACTACTACGAGTACCGGTCGCGCCTGCCGCGCTCCTCGACGCCCCGCGTCATCTACTGGAACCAGGTCGGTCTGAAGCTCACCGACCTGTCGAACCTGAAGGCGAACCCGGACTTCCCGAAGACCGAGCCGATCCGCTACGCCGTGGCGGGCGCGGTTCCGGGGGAGGTCCTCATCGTGAACGGCCGGCCCTCGTTCACCCGCCTGCGGCGCATCTCCTTCGGCCTGCTGAACCTGAGCGGGGAGCGCTTCCGCTCGGGGCAGCTGTGGTTCGACGAGCTGCGGGCCACGGACGTGGCCAAGGACGTGGACCACGCCCAGCGCGTCCAGCTCAACGGGCAGCTGGCCAACCTGATGAGCTACAACCTGTCGTGGACGGGCCGCGGGGCGGACTTCCTCTCGGTGGGCGAGAGCCGCGGACCCGGCAGCTCGCTCGATCAGTTCTCGTGGAGCACTTCGATCCAGCCGCACCGCTTCTTCGAGCAGACCCGGATCTCGCTGCCCGTCAACCTGGGCTACTCGCGCAACAGCTCGCGGCCCCGCTTCAGCGCCGGCGACGACATCATCCGCACCGGGGCCCTCGAGGCCGCCAGCGAGACCCGCAACGAGTCGCGCTCGTTCGGGACCTCCTACTCGCGCGCCTGGAGCGATCGCTCCAACCCGTTCCTGCGCTACACGCTCGGCGGCATCACCGCCAGCTACAACTGGTCCCAGTCCAAGGGCCGAAGCCCCTATTCGGTGGACAGCAGCGTCGTCAAGTCCGCGGCGGTGAGCTACCTCATCGCGCCCCGCAAGCTCCTCGTGGTCGGGATCCCGCTGAGCAAGGCCCGCCTCTACCTTCTGCCGGAGCGCGCCTACTGGAACTACTCGGTCACCAGCACGCGCAACGTCTCCTTTGACCGGGTGGGCGCCCTGCGTGACTCGCTCCGCAAGCGCAATGACGTGACCGGCCGGTCCGCTTCCGTGGACTTCGGTGCCGACTCGCGGCCCATCGATCTCCTTCACCACCACATCGAGGGGCGCCGCAACCTGGTGCTGCCGGACGGCGAGGTGCGCAACGACCGGCTCGGGTTCATCAACCTGGGCCGGGTGACGAGCTGGCGGCAGAGCATGGACGCGCGCTACAGCGTCACGCGCGGGGTCTGGCTGCGACCCTCGTTCTCCTGGAACTCGTCCTACAACCAGAACAACGGGCCCGAGCTGTCGCGCGACCTGGGCGTGCGCTCGGTGAGCAACGGCCAGGCGCTGAGCATGACCATGGACCTGCCTTTCTCGCGCTTCGAAGCCGCGAGTGCCACCCGGCCGCCGGTGCGGCCGGACACCGCCCGCCATGGCGCGACCTCCGACAGCTCCCGCGCCCCGGCCGCGCGGGCGGCGCGGTTCGCACTGCCCTGGCGCAGGCTGCTCGCGGCGCTGGGCACCATCTCGACGGACGCGGGGTTCAACCGCTCGAGCGGCTACAGCCGGCTCACGGGCACGCCCAGCTTCGCCTATCTGTTCGGGCTCTCGAGCCGCCTCGACTCGGCGCGGACACGGCCCGCGTTCGGCAACGGCTCCTCGGTCTCGACCGACTGGCGCACGGGGGCCCGGACCCGCCTGAAGCTCCCGTACGGCAGCTCGGCCAACACGCGCTTCGACTTCAACTCCCGCGAGAGCAACAACAACGGGATGAGGAACCGGTCGCGGACCCTTCGTTTCCCCGACGTCGAGGTGGAGTACGGGCGGGTGGCCAACGTGCTGCGTCTCGACCGCGTGTTCAACAATCCGCAGCTGCGCAGCACCTACGGTCGCTCCGTGACCACCGAGTTCGCCAACAATCGCCGCGAGGCCACCGGCCGGTCGTCGAGCAGCAACTGGCAGCCGCTCGTCGGCCTGAGCGGCAGCCTGAAGAGCGGGGCGCGCGTCGAGTTCAGGACGGAGCGGCGCGTCACCGAGACCGAGAACCTCCTCGTGGGGCACTCGGTCACGACCACCCGCCTCGCCACGACCTACTTCAGCATCAACCGCTCCTACTCGCAGGGCCAGAAGGTGAACTTCCTGGGCAAGCAGAAGACGGTCAGCAGCACGGTCAGCGTGGGGCTCACCGGCCAGTACGAGGCTCACAGCGGCGAGACGGTGTCGTACGCCGACGCCACGCGCGCCCGCCCGACCGGGGTCCGCTTCCCGATCAAGGAAGACCGGCTCTCCCTGAACGGCACCGGTTCCTACTCCTTCAGCACCAACGTCACCGGGAATCTCTCGCTCGGCTATGGGCAGAACAACGACCGCCAGAAGAAGTTCAAACGAAAGAACGTACGTGTCGAGCTGCGCGCGCAGTTCACGTTCTAGGCGCATGGCCCGCGCCCTGCGGAACCTGGCCCTGGCGCTTGCGCTCGCCGCGCCGGCCGCCTGCACCGCCCGGCTCGAGGTGGACGGCGAGCGCGCCCAGGCCCGCGTCGCCTTCCAGGTCGCAGCGGGAGCGCGCGTGCCCGGCAGCGCCGCCCACGCGCGCATCCTCGAGTGGCTGGTCGGGGAGTTGACGCGGCTCGGCGGCCGCGTCGAGCGGCAGGCCTTCACCGACTCGTCTCTCGGCCGGTCGCTCGCGCTCACCAATGTCATCGCGCGCTTCGGGCCCGCCGCCGCCCCGGGTGGCGCGCGGGGGGCCGGGCCGGGCCGGGCCGGCGCCCCGGGGATCGTGCTGTGCGCGCACTGGGACAGCCGGGCGTGGGCGGACCAGGACCCGGACCCGGCCTTTCGGGCGCTGCCGGTGCCGGGCGCGAACGACGGGGCCTCGGGCGTGGCCGTGCTGCTCGAGGTCGCCGAGCTCATGAGGCGCCGGTCGCCCCCCCTGCCGGTGGACCTGGTCTTCTTCGACGGCGAGGACCAGGGACGCGCGAGTGAATCGCAGGGATTCTGTCTCGGCGCACGCCACTACGCGCGCCAGCTCGGGCCGGCGGGGGAGAGGCCCCTGGCGGCCTTCCTGTTCGACATGGTGGGGGACCGGGACCTCGAGATCCACCCCGAGGTGCAGTCGTTTGAGCGGGCCGCGAACCTCGTGGCGCTGGTGCTCGAGGGCGCGCGGGCCACGGGGGCCCGCCAGTTCAAGCCCGACCCGCGCTACTCCATCACGGACGACCACATCCCGCTGCTCGATGCGGGAGTGCCCGCGGTGGACATCATCGACTTCGACTATCCGGCCTGGCACACGCACCGCGACCTGCCCGATCAGACCTCCCCGGCCAGCCTTGCCGCCGTGGCCCGCGTGGCGGCCTGGATCGTGTACCGTTCGCCGCTGACGCGCGCCGCGCGCTGAGCCGCGTCCCGCCGGAGTCCAACCCTCTGGCGTGGAGTGGGTTGGGACCTTCTCCGGCACTGCCGCGCCCGGGCCTCCGGGCCGTCCCGCCTCCGGTTCGCGGGTCAACGCGCACTTGCCGATTGCGGGCCGCTCGGTTATCGTGCCCGCAAGGAGTGGGTTCGCCGCGACCACTCCGTTTTTTGTCCTTGTCCGGAGCCAAGTTGGAAGTTCGAGAGGAAGTCCGTCAGCTCGCGGCGCCGTTGGCCGGCGAAGCGGACTTCGAGTTGGTCGATGTCGAGCTGGTCGTGCAGGGCCGGCAGCGCGTCATCCGCGTGCTGCTGGACAAGCCCGGCGGCGTGACGCTGGGCGATTGTGCCGCCTTCAGCCGGCGCCTGGGCGATTGCCTCGACATGAACCAGACGGTGGCAAGCAGCTACCGGCTCGAGGTCAGTTCGCCGGGGATGGACCGGCCGCTCACGAACCTGGAAGCGGTCGCGCGCTTCGCGGGCCGACGCGCCGCACTCACGAGCGTGGCACCGCGCGAGGGCCGGCGGCATTTTGACGGCGAATTGCTCGGACCCGTGGGAACGACCCTCGGGGTCCGGACCGAGGACGAGATGGAGCACTGGTTCGACTGGACCGAGGTGAAGGCGGTCCGGTTGGCCGTGGACCCGTGGGAAGAGGCGCGGAACGCTCGCGGGACCGGTTCACCCGCGCGCGAGCGTGGGGCCGGGTCGCGGCGTCCGCGGGGGGGGGCTCGATGAATCACGAAATCCTGGATGCGTTGAGCCAGATCACGCGCGAGAAGAGCGTGGACCGGGCGATGCTCATCGAGACGCTCGAGGTCGGTCTCGCGAGTGCGGTCAGGCGCAAGTACGGCGCGACCGCCGAGGTCGAGGTCAGGTTCTCGAACGAGAGCGGCGCGATCACCATCGCGCTGCGCAAGACCGTGGTCGAGAGCGTCGAGGACCCCGCGCTCCAGCTCACCGTCGAAGAGGCGCGTGTCTTCCCGCAGGGCCGCAGCGCCCACCCCGGCGACGTGCTGACGTTCCCGCTCCGGATCGAGGAGTTCGGCCGGAACGCCATCCAGACCGCCAAGCAGGTGCTCATCCAGCGGGTGCGTGAGGCCGAGCGCGAGCGCGTGTTCCGGGAGTACTCGGAGAAGATCGGCGTGCTGGTGCGCGGCGTGGTCCAGCAGGTGGATCGCGGCAACGTGATCGTCAAGCTCGACCATTCCGAGGGCTTCCTGCCGGCGCGCGAGCAGATCCCGCGCTCGTATCACCGCCAGGGCGACTACGTCCGCGCGGTGGTCATCAACGTGGACAAGTCCGCGAAGGGCCCGCAGGTCATCCTGTCGCGCACCCACCCGGACTTCCTGCGCCGGCTGTTCGAGGCCGAGGTCCCGGAGATCGCCGAGAACATCGTGGAGATCAAGGCGGTGGCCCGCGAGGCCGGCGCGCGCTCGAAGATCTCGGTCTACTCGACCGACCCGCGCGTGGACGCGGTGGGCTCGTGCGTGGGCATGAAGGGCTCACGCGTGCAGAGCATCGTGCGCGAGCTGGGCGGCGAGCGCATCGACATCGTGCCCTGGTCGCAGGACCCGACCGTGTTCGTCTCCCGCGCCCTCTCGCCCGCGCGCGTGATGGACGTGCGGGTGGTCGAGGCCGAGAAGCGCATGGTGGTGATCGTCGCGGACGACCAGTTGTCCCTGGCCATCGGCAAGGGCGGCCAGAACGCCCGCCTGGCTGCGCGGCTGACGGGCTGGAAGATCGACCTGGTCGCCAAGAGCGAGGAGAAGAAGCGCCAGGACCTGGAGCGGGCGAGCCGCGTCGAGGTCGAGAAGCTCTCGCTCGGCGAGGCCACGACGCAGAAGCTCATCTCCGCCGGCATCGAGACCGTGCAGGAGCTGGTGAACGCCCCGCTCGAGAAGCTGACGGAGATCCCGGGCATCGGCGAGAAGACCGCGGAGAAGCTGCTGACGGCGGCCCAGGAGTACCTGGCGGCGCACCCGCCGGTGCCGCCCGAGGCGGTGCCCAGCGAGCTGGAGTTCACGCCGGAGATGGAGGCCGCCCCCGAGGCCGCCGCAGCCGAGCCGAGCGCTCCGCGAGAGGTGCCGGATGCTCCGGCCCCGGAGCCCGCCGCTGGCGGAGCGAACGCGGACGCGCTGGATCCGGGCACCCCGGGCGATGCCCCGGCCGGCGGCCCGGCGACCCCGAACGAGGGAGAAGACCGTGCCGACTAGCCAGGGGCCGAAGAAGCTGCGCGTCTACGAGGTCGCGCGCGACCTCGACATGTCGAGCGAAGCCGTGCTGCAGATCGTGCGGCGGCTCGGCGTCGAGGTGAAGAACCACATGAGCACGCTCGTCCCCGAGACCGTCCAGCAGGTACGGGCCGCGATCGGGAAGGAGAAGACCGCCGTCAAGGAGGTGTTGCACCGCCAGCACGAGCAGGAGGTGCAGCGGGCCCGCGAGGAGCGCGCCCGCGCCGCCGCGGCCGCCGCGTCGGCCCCGCGCGTGGGTACGCCGGCTCCGCCGGCCCGGCCCGGCGCCCGGCCCGGCGCGTATCCCGCGAGCCCCCCGCGGCCCGGCGCTTCCGGTGCCCCGTCCCGTCCTGGCGCCCCGTCCCGGCCCGGTGCTCCTTCGACCGCGGGCCGCTCCCAGCCGCACGGGTTCCGTCGCCGCGACCGCAAGAAGAAGAAGGCCGTGGACGAGAAGCTCGTGGCGGAGAGTGTCCGCAAGACGCTGGCGAGTCTCGACCAGGGCCAGCGCCGCCGGCACCACCATCGCGATGAGGAAGGTGGGGAGGCCACGGCCGAGGCCGCGAAGCTCATCCGGGCCGCCGAGTTCATCACCGTGGCCGAGCTGGCGAACCTCCTCGAGGTGCGTCCCCAGGAGGTCATCACCACCTGCATGGGGCTCGGCCTCATGGCCACCATGAACCGGCGGCTCGACAAGGACTCCATCCAGGCCGTCGCGGACGAGTTCGGTTTTGGCGTCGAGTTCGTCTCCGAGTACGCGGAGGAGGTGGAGACCGAGACCGAGGAGGCCGCCGAGGAGCGCCTGGCGTCGCGGCCGCCCGTGGTGACCGTGATGGGTCACGTGGACCACGGCAAGACCTCGCTGCTCGACTACATCCGCAAGACCAACGTCATCGCGGGCGAGGCCGGTGGCATCACCCAGCACATCGGCGCCTACGAGGTGAAGGCGGCGGGCGGCAAGGACATCACCTTCCTCGACACGCCCGGCCACGAGGCCTTCACCGCCATGCGCGCTCGCGGCGCGCAGGTCACGGACCTGGTCGTGCTGGTGGTGGCGGCCGACGACCGCGTCATGCCTCAGACCATCGAGGCCATCGACCACGCCAAGGCTGCCGGCGTGCCGATCATCGTCGCCATCAACAAGATCGACCTGCCGGGGGCCCGGCCCGACCTCGTGAAGCAGGAACTGGCCGCCCGCGGAGTGGTGGTCGAGGAGTACGGCGGCAAGACCGTGGCGGTCGAGGTCTCGGCCAAGAAGGGCATCAACGTCGACAAGCTCCTCGAGATGATCGTGCTCGAGTCCGACCTGCTGGACCTCAAGGCCGATCCCACGCGCCGCGCCAAGGGCGCGGTGCTGGAGGCGCGGGTCGAGCAGGGCCGTGGCATCGTGGCGAGCGTGCTGGTGGATTCGGGCACGCTGCGCATCGGCGACGCGTTCGTGGCCGGCCAGCACTGGGGCCGCGTGCGCGCGATGTTCGACGAGCGCGGCCGCACGGTGAAGACGGCGGGGCCCTCGACGCCCGTCGAGGTGCTCGGCTGGAACGGCACCCCGGGCGCGGGCGACATCTTCACGGCCTTCGACGACGAGCGCGAGGCGCGTGACCTGGCGAACAAGCGCCAGGCGCTGCACCGTGAGCACGAGTTCCGCGCCGCCACCAAGATCCGGCTCACCGACTTCCATGCGCGCATGGCCCAGGGTGAGACGTCCGAGCTCAAGATGATCATCAAGGGCGATGTGGATGGATCGGTCGAGGCGCTCTCGGAGTCGCTCGCCAAGCTCAGCACCTCCGAGGTGCAGGTGCGCGTCATCCGCCAGGCGGTGGGGCAGATCTCGGAGTCGGACGTGCTGCTGGCGGCGGCCTCTGACGCCATCATCGTGGGCTTCCACACGCGGCCCGACCCCAAGGCCCGCGAACTGGCCGAGCGCGAGAAGGTCGAGATCCGCTTCTACGACATCATCTACAAGGCCGTGGAAGAGGTGCGGTCGGCGCTCGAGGGCCTGCTCAAGCCCGAGCTCAAGGACGTCGTCACCGGGTCGGCCGAGGTCCGCCAGGTGTTCCGGCTCTCGAAGGCGGGCACGGTCGCCGGCTGCATGGTCGTCTCGGGCACCATCCCGCGCACCGGCAAGGTGCGGCTGCTGCGCGCCGGCGCCGTGGAATGGACCGGCCGCATCGCCGCGCTCAAGCGCTTCAAGGACGATGTCCGCGAGGTCGCGAGCGGCTTCGAGTGCGGCATCACCCTCGAGGGGCGCGACGACATCAAGGTCGGCGACGTCATCGAGGCATTCAACATCGAGGAGCTGGCCCGGACGCTCTAGCCCGGACGATTCATGCCCCGCTGCTGCGAACGCAGTCTGACCGCGGCCTGCCGCGGTCCTGTGACAGGCCCCTCCTCGACGGGGTGTACGACCCCGACTGCGTCGCGGCCTGTCACGGGGCCTTGCATCCCACGGTCATCCTGCGTTCTCGCGACGCGGGCCATGGATCGCCCGGGCTAGTCCAGGCCGCGCTTCCCCGGGCGGCTCGCCATGTTCGTCGGTGTCGTGCGCATCGAGCTGCATCTGCCCGGCGCCTCGTCGCTCAAGGACAAGCGCGCGGTGGTGCGCAGCCTGAAGGACCGCATCCGCCAGCGCGTGCAGGCCGCGGTCGCCGAGGTGGACCACCAGGATCTCTGGCAGCGCGCCGCGCTCGGCGTGGCGGTGGTCTCCGGGGAGCGGCGCCAGGTCGGGGAATTGCTGCAGTCGGTGCGCCAGCTCGCCGACGGCACGCCCGGCGCCGAGGTCATCGACTGGCAGGAGACGTTGCTGTGAGGATCCGTCCGGAACGCGTGGCCGAGCTCATGAAGCGGGAGATCGCGGGCATCCTCGCCCGTGATCTGCGCGACCCGCGCGTCTCGACCATGGTGAGCGTCACCGAGGTCGAGGTGAGCCACGACCTGTCCTTCGCGCGCGTCTTCGTGAGCCTGCTCGCGGATGGTGAGGAGCGCGAGCGCGCGCTCGCGGCGCTCCAGCGCGCGGCGGGCTTCGTCCGTCACCAGCTTGCCCCGCGCCTCGGCCTGCGCGAGGTTCCCGACCTGCGCTTCGTGCACGACACCTCCATCGAGCGCGGCGCGCGCGTCGAGGAGATCCTCAAGAAGCTCGAGCGCGGCGAGCCGGTCGGGGACGAGGAGGAAGGGGAGGCGTGATCGCGCCGCCCGCCGCGAGCACGCCCGCCGTGCCCGGGGAGCCGCGGGAGATGTGGTCGGGGCTCCTGCGGGTGGACAAGCCCACGGGCGTCACCTCGCACGACGTGGTGGATCGCGTGCGGCGCCGTCTCCGGGTGAAGAGCGCGGGGCACCTCGGCACCCTCGACCCGGGCGCGAGCGGGCTGCTCGTCCTGGTCCTGGGCGCGGCCACGCGCTGTGCGCAGGTCTGGCAGACGGGCCTGAAGACCTACGAGGCGACCGTGCGCTTCGGCGTCGTCACCAGCACGCAGGACCTGCAGGGCGAGGTGCTGGAGCGGCGCGAGGTGACGCTCGACGAGTGGCAGGTGCGCGAGGCGGCGGCCGCGTTCACGGGCGAGATCGAGCAGGTGCCTCCCATGGTCTCGGCGCTCAAGGTGGGCGGACAGCGCCTGCACCGGCTGGCGCGGCGCGGCGAGGTGGTAGAGCGCGATCCGCGGCGCGTCACGGTCCACTCCTGGGCGTGGCTCGGCTTCGCGCTGCCCGAGGCGAGCTTCCGGGTGGTCGTCTCGGGAGGCACCTACGTCCGCACGCTGGCGCACGACCTCGGCGCACGCCTGGGCTCGGGGGGGGCCCTCAAGAGCCTGCGGCGGCTGCGCAGCGAGCCCTTCGGTCTCGAGGGCGCCGTCGGGCTGCGCGACCTCGATTCGGCCGCGCCGGAAGAGGTGCTCGCGCGCGCGGGCGTGCCGCTGGCCGAGGCGCTGCGCGTGCTGCCGCTGGTGGCGCTCGACGAGGCCGGGGCCGCGGATCTGGGTTTCGGGCGCCGGCCCACCGTGGAGCCGGGGGCGGCGCCCCTGCGTGCGGGGCCCCGCTCCGTGGTCTTCTTCGGCCCCGGCGGGGAGCCGCTCGCCCTCGGCGAGCTCGAGCCCGACCCGGCGCGGCCCGGCGCGGCGCTCGCCTGCCCCCACGTGGTCTTCCCCTGGGCCCTGCGGCAGGGCCGGCCGTGACCACGCCAGCGCGGGGCGCCGCCGTGAGCGTCGGCGTCTTCGACGGGGTGCATCTCGGGCACCAGGGGATCCTCCAGGCCGCGCTCGATCATGCGACCCGTGCGCCGCACGGGTACCCCGGCGGCCGCTGTGCCGTGGTCTCCTTCGACCCGCACCCCGACCTCGTCCTCGCGCCCTCCTTCCGCGCCCCGGCGCCGCTCACTCCGCTGTCCGAGCGGCGCGAGCGCATCACCGCGCTCGGCATCCGCGAGCTGGAGGTGATCCCGTTCACGCGCGAGCTGGCCGCGCTCGAGCCCGAGGAGTTCGTCGCCCGCCACCTGGTGGGGCCATACCGCCTGCACACGCTGGTGGTGGGCGAGGGCTTCGCGCTCGGCCGCGGGCGCAGCGGCGACGTGCCGCGCCTGCGCGCGATCGGCGCGCGCGAGGGCTTCGAGGTGGTCGCCGTGCCGCTGCTCGAGCTGGACGGCGCCCCGGTGAGCAGCACCCGTGTGCGCGCGCTGCTCGAGACGGGGCGGGTGGCCGAGGTGGCCCGCCTGCTCGGGCGCCGCTACGACCTGCGCGGACGCGTGGTGCGCGGCGAGGCGCTCGGACGCGTGCTCGGCTACCCGACCGCGAACCTGCGGCTGCACGAGGAGAAGCTCGTGCCGGGGGACGGGGTCTACGTCGCCCGGGCGCGCGTCGCGGGCGCGCCCGCCTGGTGTCCGGCCGCGATGAGCATCGGCGTGCGCCCCACCTTCGACGGCCAGGCCCGCGCCCTCGAGGCGTACCTGCTCGACTGGGACGGTGACCTGCTGGATCGCGACCTCGAGGTGGAACTGGTGGACTGGATCCGCCCGCAGGAGCGCTTCGACACCCGGGAGGCGCTGGTCGCGGCGATGGGCCGGGACGTGGCCGAGGTGCGGCGGCGGCTCGAGGCTGCCTCAGGGTGAGCATCGCCGGGACACCAGGGCCGAGCAGAGGCACCGTGCGCTCGGCCCTGGTGTCCCGGCGATGCGGCCGCAAGGTGCCCGCGCACGGCGTGGACCGTAAGGCGATGCGACAGGAGGGGCTGGAGCGGCCAGGACCGAGCGCACGGTGCCTCTGCT
>Ga0315276_10004344_pt1 | contig 13016 bp, 11 predicted proteins | sample YL17G05_0_MG_FD_204542 | JGI IMG/M metagenome (GOLD analysis project Ga0315276, IMG submission 204542) | Sediment microbial communities from Yellowstone Lake, YNP, Wyoming, USA - YL17G05_0 | ecosystem: Environmental > Aquatic > Freshwater > Lake > Sediment | place: USA: Wyoming | collected... | reverse complement strand
GCCGATGCCGCCCGTGCGTCCCCGCCGCGCCTCCTTCCGGGGGCGCCCGGGCGATTCGACGGTCGGAAGGTCGTTCGAGGGGGCGCTCGCCGGAGGCGCGCTCATGGGTCTGGCCCTGGGAGCGGGCTACGTGTTCCAGACGTTCGGCCTCGAACGGACCACCGCGTCCAACGCCGGGTTCATCACCGGGATGATGGTGGTTCTCGTGCCCGTGCTGCAAGGACTGGTGTGGCGCACGTGGATCCGTGGCGGTGCCCTTGCCGGCGTCCTGCTCGCGGCGGTGGGACTCTACCTTCTCTCCGGGGGCACGAGTGGACTGCGCCTTGGGGGCGATGGGCTGGTGTTCCTGTGCGCGGTCAGCTTCGCCGCCCACATCTTGCTGACCAGCGCATACGCCGGAGGTCACGATGCCTCCGTGTTGACGTTCGTGCAACTCGCCACGGTCGCGGTGGTGACGACGGTCCTGGCAGTGGGGGGAGCGCTGGCAGGACTATCTCCGCCTCTCGCGCTTCCTGCTGAGCCCTCGGTGCTCTTCTCCCTGGCAGTGACGGGCGTCTTCGCTTCGGCGGTGGCGTTCTACGTGCAGACGTTCGCGCAGAAGCACGCGCCACCGACGCGCACGGCTGTGATCTTGACCATGGAACCCGTGTTCGCCGGTGTGTTCGGCTATCTGCTGGCCGACGAGCGCCTGGGCGTGACCGGGTGGATAGGAGCCGGGCTGATCCTGGCGGGCATGGTGGCCTCTGAGTTCGTTTCAAGACGAAGCCTTGGCCCTCAGGGCGCACCGGGCGGCGCGATGCGTCGTCCTCAGTCGCCCCCGTAGCTTCCGGCTACGGGGGCTCCCTGCGTCCTTGCCTCCCACTCGCCGATCACTCCGGCCGGCGAAGCGTCGTCCCGAAACAAACTCTCGGAGCTCGTTTCGGCACGAAGCCCTGGCCGCCAGAGAGCACTGGACGGCGCGATGCGGCGTCCTCAGTCGCCCCTGTAGCTTCAGCTACCGAACATCCCCATGAGTTGCAGGTGGGCGTCCCGGAGGCGCTCCGCGGCCACACCGGCGATGCGCTGCATGAACTGATAGCCGAAGCGCGGGTTCTCGTCGAAGAGACGGTTCAGATCCTCGGAGCGGAAGATGGCCACCTCGCAGTCCTCTACCGCCCGCCCCGAGGCGGTGAACTGATACGGGGGCACCAGCCCCGACCACGCGGTGATCTCTCCGGGTTCTACCGTCGACACCATGAGCTTGCGTCCGTTGCCGATGTCCATCTGGACCCCGACTCGTCCATCGAGCAACAAGATCACCGAGTAGGCTTTGTCGTTCTCAGCGAAGATCAGTTCCCCGGCCGGATAGCTGCGCCCGATCGCGAGGTCGAAAAGCGAATCCTTCTCGGCGGGGCTCAAAGTGCGCAGCAGCTCGTTCGTCTCCAGGAGCGTGCGGTCGACGGTCATGGTGTCGCCTCCTGTTGGCGCGCGGCTCGGGGCACGCGGTTATCGCCGTCGAGGTATATCACGTGGGTGGAACACGAGATGCAGGGATCGTACGCCCGCACCAGCATCTCCATGGCCAACTGGGCGGCGTCGGCTCCTTTGGGGATCACCGACGGGGCCAGCGCCCACATGTCGCTCTCCAGGTTGGCCAGGTTCTGCCCGGTGGGGATGATCAGGTTGGCGTCGGTGATGTGTCCCTGGCGGTCGACGCCATACTCGTGATAGAGAGTGCCGCGCGGCACCTCGACCGCGCCCACTCCGTGACCCTCGTGGGCCTCGACCGAAGGGCGCTCGATTATGAGCTCGTTGTCGAGCAAGGTGCCGATGATGGCGCGGGCGTCATCGACGCAGTGGACGGTCTCGATGAGTTGAGCCACCGTATTGAAATAGGGGTTCGTCACGTAGGGCGCGAAACCAAGGTCGCCTGCCACCTGTTTCGCTCCGTCGGATAGGTACTGGAAGCCGTTGTTGACCCGCGCCAGGGCGCCCACCATGAAGGTGTCCTTGTCGGAGCTGACGTGCTTCGCCGAAGAATGGGGCACTACCCGCTCTTTGACCTTCTCTCGGTAATGGCGCACGGGGGTGATGTCGCCGTTGGAGGAGAGGATGAGGTCACCGAAGTAGGCGTACATGGCGGCCGACTTCAGTGACAGATACTCGGTGGGATGGTCGAATTCCGGCATCGTGAGGCTCGCGAAGAGGGCGACTGTGGCCTCCAGGTCGGGGCCGACGTCGTCCAGCCGTTGCCGCAGTTCAAGGAGCTGCGCTCGGTCGGGCAGGTGGGTGAACCCGCCTACGACGGCGGCGATCTGGTGCACCGCCCGCCCGCCGATCACGTCGCAGATGTCGTTGCCCAGTTTCTTCATCCGCAGAGCGCGCTTCACCACGTCGGGGTGCGTCTGCACCAGCGGGATCACGCTCCCGACGCCGAGGAAGTCCGGAGCTACGAGGAAGTAGGCGTGCAGCACATGGCTCTGGATCGTCTCGCCGTGCAGCAGCAGCCGTCTCAGCAGCATGGTCTGGTCGGAAGGGGTCACGCCGAGCGCGTTCTCCATCGCGGTGATAGAGGCCAACACGTGCCCGTTCGAGCAGATGCCGCAGATGCGGGATGTTATCAGCGGCGCCTGGTCGTAGGTGCGTCCCCGCAGCATGCTCTCGAAGAAGCGCGGAGGTTCGGTGACCTCGAAGCGCACCTCTTTCACTTCCTCGCCTTTCGCGACCACCACGATGTTGCCGTGGCCTTCCACCCGCGAGACGTAGTCAACCTTCACGTCGACGGTCGTGGTCTTGTTCATTTGGCCACCTTCGCTTTCAGCCCACCGTTGTGCAGGGCATAGTAGCCATTGTAGAGAGTGTACTCGGCCAAGATCTCCTCCCGGCTAAGCCCGTGATCCTCCAGGAGTGCCTCGATAGAGGGGAGGTTGGGGTCGTCGGCCAGACCGCGACAGCCATAGCAACGGCTTCCGAAGCTCGGGCAGATGGCTCCGCATCCACCGCGGGTAACCGGCCCGACACACACGAGCCCTCGGTCGTATGCGCACACGTTCTCTTTCAGCCGACACTCCACGCACACCGGGTAGCCGGGTATCGGGGGCTTTCGTCCCATCAACACGGCCGTGACCACGCGCAGGAACTCGTCCTTGTGGATGGGGCAGCCGGGGATGTGCAGGTCGACAGGGATAACCGCGTCCACTGGTCGTGCCTCGATGGAAGGGAAGTAGCCGGCATGGTCTCCGTACACGTGTCGGCCGACCTCGTCCTGGTCGTGAGTGTTCTTCAAGCCAGGAATGCCCACAGGAAAGGCGCACGACCCCAGAGTGCCGACCAGCTTGGCCCTCTCGCGGATGGTCCGCACCTTCTGCTCGTCGGCCTCGCGCGTGACCGCCCCCTCTATCAGGGCGAGATCGTACACGTCGGAGGTCTCGCTCATCGCCTCTTTGAAGTACGCGAACTCAACGAGTTGCAGTAGGTCGACCAGTTCGTCTTCGCAATTCAGGATCTGCAGCTGACAGCCCGCGCACGAGGCCAGTTCGAACACGGCTATCCGCGGACGCTTCAAGGTCTGCAGGGCTTCGATCATCGGCTCGGGCATCACAGCATCGCCTCCTCGAGCCGTTTGAGCTCAGCGTAGGTGAACACAGGGCCGTCTTGGCACACGTAGACGCCGTTGATCTGGCAGTGACCGCATTCTCCGATGCCGCACTTCATGCGGCGCTCCAACGACAGGATGATGCGATCCTCGGGGATGCCGCAGGCCAGCACCTGTTTGACCACGTGTTTGAACATCACCGGCGGCCCCACCATCACGGGCACCGTCCGCTTCGGATGGATGGTGAGACGGCGGAACAGTGTCGTGACCGGGCCGACGCTGCCCTTCCACGAAGGCTCCGCGATGTCTACGGTTATCTGAAAGTCGAGGTCGTCTCGGGCTGTCCACCGGGTGATCTCATCCTTGAACAGCATCTCTTTGGGGCTCTTGGCCCCGTAGAGCACGGTGACGTTGCCGAAGTCGGCTCGTTCGTCGATGAGGTTCACGATAAGACTGCGCAGGGGGACGATCCCCAGGCCTCCGGCGATGATCAAGACGTCCTGGCCGCGCATCTCTTCAAGGGGGAAACCACGACCGAAGGGGCCGCGTACGCCGATCTGTGCGCCGAGGCCGAGGCGTTCGAGGGCGCTGGTGACGTCGCCCACCCTGCGGATGCACACTTCGAAGGCCTCGCCCCGCGTGGGCGATGACGAGATCGACAGTGGCGCTTCGCCCACGCCGAGCACGCTCAGCTCGACGAACTGTCCGGGGGCGTGGCCGAGTTCCGAGCCATCACCCAACCGGAGTTGGTAGAGGGTCTCGGTGCTGGTCAGTCGATCCTTGCGCACGATCTCGGCCAAGTCGGGCAGGAATGGAGACGACTTGAGCCGCCGGTGCGCGATGGTGGGAACCATGTTCACCGTATCACCTGCCTTTCCACGGGCTGACCCTTGAGCTGGTTGAAGACCTCTATGGGGTCGATGTCCACCAGGCAGCTCCGAGCACATCGGCCGCAGCCTACGCATCCCTGCATGCCGTATCGTTCGAGTATGTAGCGGCCTTTTCGATTGAAGCGGTGCTTCACCCGGCTGGTACGCGGCTGGCGGAAGCTCTCGCCGGTGCCTACCATTGCGAACTCTTCCAGCTGGCAGCTGTCCCAGGTCCGGTACCGTTCGCCACTGTGCAGATCCAGGTTCACGTCGTCGTGCACGTCGAAGCAGTAGCAGGTGGGGCAGACGTTGGTGCAGGCCCCGCACGAGAGGCACTTCTCGCCGAGCACGTCCCAGAGAAGGCTGTCCGCGCTTTCGCGGAGCAGTTCGGGAATCTGAGCGAAGGTAGTCTCCAGCCGCGGAGTGAACGCCTCCGAACGGCGCTCGTGAGCCTTGCGGAGCCGCGTGCGGTCTTCGTACACCGCCTCGCGGGCATCGTCCAGGCCGTCGATCAGTGTCTTGCCGGGTGCTGAACCCACCCGTACGTAGTACGCGTCCCCAAGGTCGGTGAGGAGCAGGTCGTACGCGGTGTGCACCTCGAGGGTCTCCATGCTCTCGCAGAAACAGTGGTCGTCACAGGGCTCCAGGCACTCCATGCCGACCAGCATCACGTGTTCGCGCCGGGCCACATAGTGGCCGTCGTGCTTGTCGTCCACGAAGATCGCGTCGAGTAGTGCGAGGGCGTGGAGGTCGCACGGCCTCACTCCGAACGCGATCATCTCCTTGGTCTCGAACTGGGCCTCCATCTCGATGCCGTTGTTGTAGCGGTACTTCAGCAGCACTTCCTTCGTGGGCAGGAGGTACTTGCTGGGGGGAAGAGCCGTGGGAAGATAGTGCTCAGCGATCTCCGCCGCGTGCTGGATCGGCTGGAAACGGGTGAGAGGACCATCCGCCACCGGCGCCGCGACCACCCGCTCGGCGGCCAGCCGATCGAGGAACTCCATCAGATCCGACTTGTTGATCACCCGATCGATCATCGTTCGGCGCCTCCTGGTTCGGTGTTGCATCCATCATGCTGCGCGGTTGGTCATGCTCGGCACGTCATGTGAACTGGTTCACAATCGGCGAGGGGGCCAACGTGAAATCATTCACAGAGTCAGTGTACCACGACACAGGCTGGACGGAGTCGGCCCCGTGCTGTTCCAGCCACGGCCCGCCCCTCGGTGAGTCGGCCCCGAGTTGACCCCCATGTGTTGCGGGCGACGGATGTGCCCTCTGAATCCGGGACGCCGAGGCCCCATAAGCTCTGCGGCGTGTGAGGCTTTGCTCAGCACTGAGGCTAGCGTACCCGAAGAGGGCTTGCGTATGCGGGTGCTTCGTGGTACAGATAGACGAGAGTCTGGGCCATACGTGAGGTAGGTAGGGGTCGCCTTGTGAAGAGTGGCTCAAGCAGGCGCGGCGCACGCGGGGCGGCGGCGTTTGCCGGTGGCTACCCTTGCGCCTTCTCCTTCCTCTCCTTTCTCCTCCCGCCCCGTTCGTGCCCGGCCAGCCCGATCTGCGTCCTCCGGCTCCGTCGGCCCCTGGACACGGCTCGGCCGTCCCCAGGGAGCGTGCCATGAGGGTCGCCGTCTACTTCTGCCAGGAGAACCCAGAGGCCGGCGGGGGGGTGAACCTCGACTCTGTCGCCAAGTACGCGGCCAACCTCCCCGACGTGGTCCAGGTGAAGTCGCTGGGTGTGCGGCCGAAGCTGTCGCCGGAACCGCTTGCAGTCGAGATCGGTGAGCAGGGTTTGGATAGGCTCGTCGTCGCCGGTGACTCCCCGGGGTACTTCAAGCCGGCCTTCACGCGCGCGATGGCGCTGGCGGGTCGCGATCCGGCGGAGGTACGGCTGGCGTCGTTCCGCGAGCACGGGGCCGTGTCGCACGACCAGACCGAGCGGGCAAAGGCCATCGTCGCCTGCGCGGTCAGCGGGGTCCCCTTTTGGCTCGCAGCTGTGCCGAAATTCACAACCGTGCACCCCGACGTGCTCGTCGTCGGGGCAGGGATAGCCGGCATCCAGGCCGCCTTGGAGATCGCGGATGCGGGGAAGCGCGTGTACCTGATCGAGCGGACTGGGACCATCGGTGGGCACATGGCCATGTTCGACAAGACCTTCCCCACCCTGGACTGCGCCGCCTGCATCCTCACTCCCAAGATGGTGGCGGTGGGCCAGCACGAGATGATCGAGCTTCTCACGATGAGCGAGGTCGAAGCGGTGGCCGGCCTACCGGGCGACTACAGGGTGACGATCCGCCGGCAGCCTCGCCGGGTGGACCCAGATGCCTGCGTCACCTGCGCGGCCTGCTCCGAGGCCTGCCCGGTGACCGTGCCCAGCGAGTTCGACTGTGGGATCGCTTCGCGAAACGCGATCTACATGCCCTTCCCGCAGGCGGTGCCCAACGCCTATCTGGTAGACGAAGCGTCGTGCCGGTACATCCAGTCCGGGGGCGAGAAGTGCGGGGTCTGCGTGCGCAAGTGCCCCAAGGGGTGCATCGATCTCGACCAGGGGGTCGAGCTGGTGGAGGTGCAGGTCGGGAGCATAGTCCTCGCCACGGGCTACGACGTCTACGACGCCACTAGGATCGAGCGCTACGGCTACGGTGTCTACCCGAACGTTCTCACGGCGCTCGAGTTCGAGCGGTTGACCAACGCCTCGGGTCCGACGAGCGGCCGGATCGTGACCCAGACCCTGAGGCACAACAAGCGCACCAAGCGCGACGAGTGGGTGTTCGACCCCGCGGGCGAGCCGCCCGCCAGCGTCGCCATCATCCACTGCGTGGGCTCGCGGGATCACAACCACAACTCGTATTGCTCACGGGTGTGCTGCATGTACTCGCTCAAGTTCGCCCATCTGGTGAGGGAGAAGCTTCCCGATTCTGCCTGCTTCGAGTTCTACATCGACATGCGGGCCTTCGGCAAAGGTTACGAGGAGTTCGCCGAGCGCATCAGAGAGGAGGGCACCTTCGTGGTGCGCGGGCGATCAGGCAAGATAACCGAGGCCGATGGGCGGTTGCTCATCCGGGGTGAGGACATCCTGAGCGACAGCATGCTGGAGTTCCCGGTGGACATGGTGCTCCTCTCCGTCGGTCTGGTGCCGGCCCACGGCGCGGACCGGTTGGGCGCACTGCTGGGTGTGGGCTGCGACGACGACGGCTGGTTCAGCGAGTTGGACTACAACGGCGACCCCACCGACACCGAGAGAGGCGGGGTGTTCGTCGCCGGCGCCTGCCAGGGACCCAAGGACATCCCGGACACGGTCGCTCAGGCCTCGGCCGTCGCCGCGGGGGCGCTTAGGAGCATCCTCAGCGGTCGGGGCTACGGCAGCATGAGCACGCTCCTCCTCAGCGATATCGAGGCTCGGGCACGTGAACTGGCCGTGGGGATGGGACCCGCCGCAAGAAGGGGGGATTGATGGCGACCCGGGTGAACCCCAAACTCATCGATGACCTGGAGATCTACGGCGCGCAGGATGTCTCCAAGTGCTACCACTGCGGCAACTGTTCGGCGGTCTGTCCGTTCTCCCAGGGGGAGCGGATCTTCCCGCGGCGTTCTATGCGGCACCTGCAGCTGGGCCTCGAGGAGCGTCTCCAGGCCGACCTGGAGCCATGGCTCTGCTACTACTGCGGCGAGTGCTCCGAGGACTGCCCCCGGGAGGCCGAACCGGGGGAGACCATGATGAGCCTGCGCCGATGGCTGACCTCGCGGTATGACTTCAGCGGCATCTCGCGGCTCTTCTACCGGTCCTGGAAAGCCGAGCTGTGGGCGATCCTGCTCGTGGCTCTGCTCACCGGCGTCGGATTCCTGCTCTTGGGCTTCGTGCAGGGTGATCTCGAGATCTACGACGGGCCCGGCGCCTTCCTACCCAGCCATATCGTGCACTGGTTCGACTGGGGCATGGCGGCGGTCCTGGTGATCCTGCTGGGTATCAACTGCGCCCGCATGTGGTGGTTCACCATGGGGAAAGAGGGTCGCGCGAACGGCACGCACGTGCCCCTCGGCCAGTACCTGGCTCGGGCTTTTCTGGTCCCATACCATTTCATCACGCAGGCGCGCTACAGCCGCTGCGAGCACAAGCGGCCGTGGGCGGTCCACCTGGTCTTGATGTTGAGTTACGTCACCATGCTGGTGCTCATCATGTTCTTCCTAGGGTCGATGCAGGCCGGGCCGGGCATCGACTGGCGGGTACACGTCTTCGGGTACGCTGCCGCCCTGGGGCTCGTAGTCACGGTCATCTTTGCCATGCGCGGCCGTGTGACTCGCACCGAGGCCCACTACAAGCACTCTCACGAGTCGGATTGGATCTTCCTGATCCTGTTGTTGACAGTCGCCGTCACGGGGATCCTCCAGCACATCCTGCATCGCGCCGGCCTCGATGCGGCCGCGAACATCGTCTATGTGGTGCACCTCATGGGGGTCGTGCCCATGCTGGTGCTCGAGGTGCCCTTCGGGAAGTGGGCCCACATGGCCTACCGCCCGCTTGCCATGTACTTCTCCGACCTGCAACCGCGGGCCGTCCCATCGAGATCCCGGGTCGAGCCTGTCCGACCCGCCGGTGCGAGCTCGGGGAGGGCGTGATGGAACAGCACAGGATCGGCGTCTATGTGTGCGAGTGCGGCACCAACATAGCCAAGGTGGTGGACTGCGCTGCCGTCGTGCGCGCCGCCGAAGTCCTGCCAGGAGTCGCCGTAGCCACCAGCTACAAGTACATGTGCTCCACTCCCGGGCAGGAGATGATCGCCGCGGACATCCAGGAGAAGGGGCTCGACCGGGTCGTGGTGGCCTCGTGTTCTCCGCGCATGCACGAACCCACGTTCCGTCGGACGATCCGGAATGCCGGTCTCAACCCATACTACCTGCAGATGGCCAACATCCGGGAGCAGTGCAGCTGGGTGCACGGGGCGGGCGCCGAGGCTACCCAGAAGGCCATCGATCTGGTGCACGCGGCGGTCAATCGGGTAGGGCTGCACGAGCCCCTGGAGAGCCGCACCGTTGCCATGTGCTCGAACACCCTGGTGCTGGGCGGAGGCATCGCCGGGCTCACCGCGTCCCTCGAGCTGGCCGATGCGGGCTACCAGGTGTACCTGGTGGAGAAGGCGGATCACCTGGGTGGCAATCTGGCCCGGGTGGACCTCACCGCCCCGTATCTGGACTCGGCCCAGGACCTTCTACGCGAGCGGATCCAGCGCGTTGCCAATCACCCGCGGATCGAGACGTTCCTGGGAACGGAGCTGCGGTCGCTTGAGGGCTACGTGGGCAACTTTACCGCCGCTGTGGCTCTTGCCGGAGGCGACGGCGGGTCGGGCGCCGGAAACGGCAGCGCGGCGCAATCGGGTGACGGGGGCGGGCCGGGCCGGTGGGCTCTCGAAGTGGGCAGTGTGATCGTGGCCATCGGGTACAAGGAGTTCGATGCCTCGCGCATCACCCACTTCGGCTATGGCAAGCTGCCGAACGTGATCACCTCCTTCGAGTTCGAGAAGATGGTGCGGGAAGGCCGCATCCAGACCGCGGAAGGCGGGCAGCCCCAGTACGCGGCGATCGTGCACTGTGTCGGCAGCCGGAGCCAGGAGTTCCACGCCTACTGCTCGCGCGTCTGCTGCATGACCGCCCTCAAGTACGCCCACGAGTTGAAGTCGGCCGTGCCCGGCTGCTACATCAGCGACGTCTACATCGACATGCACGCGTTCGGCAAGGGGTGCGAGGACTTCTACCGCCGGAGCTCCGAGGTCAAGACCCTCTTCCTGATGTACGGCAAGAACGAGTACCCGGTGATCCGCAAGGCCGACCCAGCGGATGACTGCGGGTTGCTCATCGAGGTGAACGAGCAGCTGTCGCGCGAGCAGATAGAGATCCCGGCCGACCTGGTGATCCTCATGGTGGGGATGGAGGCCCGGGAGGACAGCGGCGAGGTGGCCCACATGGTGGGCATCAGCCAGGACAAGGACGGCTGGTTCATCGAGAGCCACCCGAAGCTCGATCCGGTGGCGACCACCACCGAGGGGGTCTTCATCGCCGGCACCTGCGCGGCCCCTAAGGACATCCCTGACTCGGTGGCGCAGGCCCGGGCGGCGGCCGGCCGCATCCTGGCCAGGATCGCCAAGGGCAGCATCGAGGTGGACGCGGTCTACGCCGAGATCGACGAAGAGGCCTGCTCCGGGTGCCGCATCTGCAACGAGCTCTGCCCGTACGTGGCTATCGAGTTCGATGCTGAGGCCAAGAGGAGTCGAGTCATCTCCGCTCTCTGCAAGGCATGCGGCGCTTGTGTCGCCGCCTGCCCGTCGGGCGCCATCCGGGCCCGGCACTTCACCGACGAACAAATCTTCGCTGAGATCGAGGGGGTGCTGGCGTGAACGCCGAGGTTGCCACCGCGGTTGAGACTCCTGTCGTGGGAGGCGACGGTCGGGGCGCGCCCGCGGCCGAGAAGCAGGCCGCTCTGCGCGTCTCCGGCTCCAGCGCGACTTTCCAGCCCCGCATCGTCGGGTTCCTCTGCAACTGGTGCTCGTATGCCGGAGCGGATCTTGCCGGCACCAGCCGTACGCCGTATGCGGCGACGGTGCGCGTGATCCGGGTCATGTGCTCCGCCCGTATCGACCCCACCTTCGTGCTCAAGGCCCTGGCAGAAGGGGCCGACGGCGTTCTGATCTGCGGCTGTCACCCCGGCGACTGCCATTACTCCGAGGGAAACTACAAGACCATGCGCCGGTACCCCCTGCTCAAGCGTATGCTTGCCGACTTCGGGATCGAGGAAGAGCGGGTACGGCTCGAGTGGGTGAGCGCCAGCGAAGGCCAACATTTCGCCGACGTGGTCGACGACATGACTCGGCGCATACGGGCCTTAGGTCCCAGCAAGGTCAAGATCGCGCTGGCCACCGACCGAGCGGAGAGGTGAGTCATGGGCGAATCGGTGGCAACAACAAAGAAGCTTCAGATCGCGTTGTACTGGGGAGCGGGCTGCGGAGGCTGCGACGTCGCGGTCCTCGATACGAACGAGTTCATCCTGGACGTGGCTGCCTTGGCCGACATCCGTCTGTGGCCGATAGCGGTCGACGCGAAGTATCGCGATCTCGAGGCCATGGATGACGGCGAGCTCGATCTCGCCCTGTTCAACGGCGCAGTGCGCAACTCCGAGAACGAGCACATCGCTCGGCTCCTGCGCCAGAAGAGCAAGCTCCTCGTGGCCTTCGGCTCGTGTGCGCATCTTGGCGGTATCCCCGGCCTGGCCAACTTGGCCACCAAGGAGGAGATCTACGACCGGGCTTACCTGCACAACCCTTCCATCGAGCCGGGCAACACCACCGTGCCTCTGACCCAGACCTCGGTCAACGGCTATCGTTTGGAGCTTCCCCGATTCCACAGGCGGGTCTACAAACTCGACGACGTCGTGGACGTGGACTACTACCTGCCCGGCTGTCCTCCGGCGTCCGACCAGGTCAAGGCGGTGCTGGTCGTGATCGCGAGCGGCCAGCTGCCTCCCAAGGGATCTGTGGTCGGCGCCGGGGACCGGGCCCTCTGCGACGACTGCACGCGCACCAAGACCGAGAAGAAGGTGAAGGAGTTCAAGCGTCCCTGGCAGATCATGGCCGATCCAGATCTCTGCCTGCTCGAGCAGGGCATCCTGTGCGCCGGCCCAGCCACCCGTTCCGGATGTGGTGTCCGGTGCCCCACGAGCGCCATTCCTTGCCGGGGGTGCTATGGCCCGCTGCCAGGCGTGGTCGACCAGGGGGCCAAGCTGCTCTCGGCGGTGGCCTCGATCATCGACAGCAAGGACCCCGACGAGATCGACACCATCCTCGCCGGCCTGCCCGACTTCACGGGCTACGCCTACCGCTTCGGCCTCCCGGCCTCCCTGCTACAAAGGAGCGTCCGGCCATGACGAGACGTATCACGATCGACCCGATCACCCGGCTCGAGGGCCACGGCAAGATCGAGGTCTTCCTCGACGATGACGGCGCGGTCCAGGACACGTTCTTTCAAATCCCGGAGCTGCGGGGCTTCGAGCGCTTCGTGGTAGGCCGGCCCATCGAGGAGCTGCCGCGCCTGGTGACGCGCATCTGCGGTGTGTGCCCGGCGAGCCACCACATGGCGAGCGCCAAGGCGGTGGACGGCTGCTTCGGCGGCGAGGTCGCCCCGTTGGCGCTCAAGCTGCGCGACATGTACTACAACGCCCACTACATCCACAGCCACATCGCCCACTTCTACGTGCTCGCGGCCCCCGACTTCGTCATGGGGCCCGATGCCGACCCGGCGGTGCGCAACATCCTTGGGGTAGTGGGCAAGGTCGGTCTGGAGATCGGTGGGGCGGTGATCAAGTCCCGAGGCCAGGCTCAGGAGATCCAGCGCATCATCGGTGGTCGGAGCACTCAAGACATCTGGTGCATGCCGGGCGGGGTGGCGAAAGGACTGAAGCCCGAGGAACTCGAGCAGATCAAGCCCATGGCGGCCGAACTATACGACTTCGCCCTGTTCTCCCTGCAGCTCTTCCGAGACGTGGTGCTGGGCAATCCTACCTATGTCGACCTGATCGTCAACGGGCCCTA
>Ga0315276_10004343_pt1 | contig 13016 bp, 8 predicted proteins | sample YL17G05_0_MG_FD_204542 | JGI IMG/M metagenome (GOLD analysis project Ga0315276, IMG submission 204542) | Sediment microbial communities from Yellowstone Lake, YNP, Wyoming, USA - YL17G05_0 | ecosystem: Environmental > Aquatic > Freshwater > Lake > Sediment | place: USA: Wyoming | collected... | reverse complement strand
CGGCGCGCCGCGCAGGACCTGGTCTCGCTGCAGCGCGCGGCCGAGCGGAGCCTCGACTCGAACTCCCCGCCGAACCAGCGCGCCGACCTCCAGACGGACCTCTCCGAGGGCACCGCCCGCGTCACGGACTCGCTCTGGACACTCGGCAAGAAGACCCCCTTCGTCAGTCCCGATCTCGCGGCCGCGCTGGGTCGCGCCATCAACGGCCTGCAGCAATCGGGCAGGAAGTTCGCGGAGGGCGCCAGCGCCGATGGCGAGGCGGCGGGACGCTCCGGCGCAAGCGCCCTGGTCGAAGCGGTGCTGAAGTTGCGCCAGACCGAAAGCTCGATGTGCCAGAACCCGGGCCAGGGCCAGTCAGGCGGCACGATACCGATGCGCATGGACCGGCTCGGCAACCGGCAGGCGGAATTGAATGACCGCACGCGCGCGCTGGGCCAGCGCCTGACCGAGCAGACGCGGCTCGCCGCGGGCGATCAGGATGAGTTGCGGCGGCTGGCCCAGGAACAGGCGCGAATCCAGGACGAGCTCAGGCGGATCGAGCAGGAGGACCGGCAGCGGCGCCGGCTTCTCGGGCGTCTCGACCAGACCGCCGAGGAGATGAAGCAGGTCGAGGAGGCGCTGCGCGAGGGCCAACTCGGAGACGAAGTGGAGCAGAAGCAGCAGCACATCCTTTCGCGGCTGCTCGACGCCCAACGCTCCGTGAACCGCCAGGACTTCGAGCCGCGCCGCGAGTCGCGCCCGGGCGAGGACACCGGGCGCAGCACGCCGCCGGGGCTGCCGGCCGAGATGCTGCGCGAGAGCGACCGGCTGCGACTCGACCTGCTCAAGGCCCAGGCCGATCGCTATCCTTCGCAATACCGCGCGTTCATCGAGGCCTACCTGCGCGCGCTGAACCGCGGGAGCGCCCGGTGAAAGCCCGCGCGTCGCGGTGGCTTCGGACGACGGCGCGGGCCGCAGGCCTGGTCGCGATGGCCTCGGCGGCAGCCGGTCCCGCGGCCGCTCAGGCCTTCGACTCGACCGCCGTCGAATGGCACGTCCCCGACCTCGAGCCGCGCGAGCATGGCATCCGGCAGATCGCTCCCGGCCGGCTCCTCGCGGGGGCTCCCGACCAGGCCGAACTGTCCCCGGTGAGCCAGCGCCCCGTGCCGCCGCTCTCCCCCTTCCAGGCCACCCGCCTGCACCAGGCCCGGGCGCTGCGCGCGAACGGCCAGTTCGAACAGGCCCGCGCCGCATTGGCGCCGCTCCTTGCCGAGGTCGCGCACCATCCGGCCGTGGTGACCGAGCAGGCGCGCCTGCTCCTCGCGCGGCAGGACTTCGCCGGCACGGAGCGGCTGGGCCGCACCGAACGCGCGGCACAACGGGACTCGGTGATGATGGCGCGCGAACTTGCGCTCGCGCTCGAACGGCTGGGCCGCCCGCGGGACGCTGCGGGAGTCGCGCTCGAGTCCTGGCTCGCCTCACCGCTCGACGCCGACTGGGCCCGGGAGACCGTCTTCCGCCTCGCGCCCGCGGACGCCCGCGGCGTGCGGGAACTGCTGCGCCGGGCGGCCGAGGCGCAGCCCGGACGCACGGACCTGGTCCGTGCGCGCGCCATGTTCGACTGGCGCGACGGCGACCTGGCCGCGGCGCTCGCGACCCTTCAGCGCGCCGACCGGTCCGGTCCGGAGCGGGCCCCGCTGCTCTGGGACTTCGCCCGGCAACTGGCTTCCACCGGCGCCGCCCGCGACTCGGGCGCCGCAGCCGAGGCGCTGTCCGCGCTGGCCGGCGACGGCCACTTCGACGCGGCCTGGCGGCTAACCGCGGCGCGGCACGCCTGGGAGCTGCAGCGCAAGCGGGGCGCCGAGGACGAGGCCGCGCCCGCGCTGGCCCGCGCGCTCGATGGCGTCCCAACGTCGCGCTGGCCCGCCGACTTCCTCGTGGCGATCGCGCGCGCGCTGCGCGAGGCCGGCCGCACCGACGAGGCGCGCGCGCTGCTGCGCTCGGGGGCCGCGCCGCCCGCGGCGCTGCCCCAACTCGACCTCGAAGAGGCCCTCGCCGACCTGCGCGACGGCCCGCCCGAGCGCGCGCTGCCACGGCTCGCCGCGCTGGCCGGGACCACGCGCGAGGCCGCGTGGCGCTATGCCGAGGCACTCTTCTTCGCGGGGCGGAGCGACTCCGCGCTGAGCCTCTACGAGCGCATCGCCACGGACCCGCAGGCACCGTTCAGTGGCGCCTCCCTCGAGCGCACCTATCTGATCGAGGACGCCGAGCCGCGCGACGCGCTCGTGGTGTTCGGACGCATCGCCTACGAGGAGTGGCGCGACGACCACCGCCGCGCGCTGGCCCTGACCGACTCGCTGACGCAGGCCCTGCCGCGCGGCGCACTCTGGGCGCAGGCCGCGCTCCTGCTCGCGTCCCAGCGCGAAGCCACGGGCGACGCGCGGGGGGCGCTAGGCCCTCTGCTGGCGGTCGCGGACTCGCTGCCCGCCGACCGGCTGGCGCCGCTCGCGCGACAGCGCGCGGGTGACCTTTACCGCGTCTGGCTCAAGGACGAGCGCGCCGCGCTCGCCCAGTACGAGGAGTGCCTCGCTCGCTACCCGCGCGCCTGGAACGCACCCGAGGTGCGGCGCGTGGCGGAGAGGCTCCGGCGCGACCGCCGGATCTTCTGAGGAGGATGGGATGAAGCGCGGACCTGCGGACGGCGGAAGGCGGACGGCGGACTGGTGCGCGCCGGGCGGGCGCGGGCTCGCCATGGCGCTCCTCGCACTCACGCTCGCGGCCGTGCCCGCGCAGGCGAAGTGGCTCGTCCCCATGGACGACCGGCAGACCGACCACCTCAAGGCCTACGGCCTAACCTACTGGGTGCTCCAGCAGGGACAGAAGGCCGAGTGGCTGCTCAACTACCGCGCCGGCTCGTTCCTGCTGCCCGACGACCCGGCCATCGAGCGCGAGGCCAACGTGCGCGGCGTCGCGCTCGAATCAATGGGCGGCGCCGCGGAAGCCGCCATGCGCGCCGAGATCGCCGACAACAACATGGAGGCGGTCGGACTGGAGAAGCCGCCGAAGATCGCCGTGTACATCCCGCCCAACACACCACCCTGGGACGACGCCGTGACCCTCGCTCTGGACTACGCCGAGATCCCCTACGCTCGGGTCTGGGACGAGGAGGTGCTGCGCGGAGAGTTGACGAGGTACGACTGGCTCCATCTGCACCACGAGGACTTCACCGGGCAGCACGGCAAGTTCTACGCCGCCTACCACGGCTTCCCCTGGTACGAGGAGGAGGTGAGGGTGCAGAAGGCGATGGCGGCCAGGATGGGCTTCGCGAAGGTGACACAGCTCAAGGGGGCCGTGTCCCGGGCCGTCAAGGACTTCATCGGGCGCGGCGGGTTCATGTTCGGCATGTGCTCGGCCACCGACACCTACGACATAGCGCTCGCCGCCACCGACGTGGACATCGCGGACGCGGTCTACGATGGCGACCCGGCCGACCCGCAGGCACAGAGCAAACTCGATTTCACGAGAACGCTCGCCTTCAAGGACTTCCGGCTCGAACCTGACCCGTACGTCTACCGGTTCGCGGACATCGACGTGACGCCGGAGGCCGACAAACGCGGACCCGACTCCTTCTTCACGTTGTTCGATTTCTCCGCCAAGAACGACCCGGTGCCCGCCATGCTGGTGCAGGACCACGTGAACGCCGTGCCCGAATTCCTCGGGCAGACCACCGGCTTCCGCCGGCAGTTCATCAAGAGCGGCGTGCTGGTGCTGGGCGAGGTCGAGGGCGCCGACGAGGTGAAGTACCTGCACGGACAGTCCGGCCGCGGCACCTTCACCTTCCTCGGCGGCCACGACCCCGAGGACTTCCAGCACCGCGTGGGCGACCCGGCGACCGACCTGTCGAAGGTCAGGCACTCACCCGGCTACCGGCTCATCCTCAACAACGTGCTGTTCCCCGCGGCGGAGAAGAAGAAGCAGAAGACCTGAGGCCCGGGCGGGGTCGAGCACCCGGGACCCACGCTGCGCGTCGGTACCCCGGAGTGGCCGTCGCTCTTGCCATCGCAGACCGCAGTCAGATCGCGTTCGCAGCGGCGGTTCACGAATGGTCCCGGGTAGGTGCTACCATCCGGTCCCCAGCAGGTCAGCGCGGGCCGGGATCCAGCGATCCGCCGGCGGCGCCATCACGAGGAGCAAGGGATGTCCCCAGAAGGGCCTGAGCTGGTCTGGCGCTGCCGGGACCGGGTCTTCGACCTGTCCGCGCGCACGCTCATCATGGGCGTGGTCAATGTGACGCCCGACTCGTTTTCGGACGGCGGACGCTTCTTCGCTCCCGACGCCGCCATCGCCCACGCCCGCCAGTTGCTGGCCGAAGGCGCCGACCTGCTCGACCTGGGAGCCGAGAGCACCCGGCCGGGGGCCGCGCCAGTGGCCGCAGCCGAGCAGATCAGGCGTCTGGCACCCGTGATCGAAGCCCTCGCCGCCAACCCCGGCGCCTGCCTCGCGGTGGACACGGCGAACGCCGAGGTCGCCGGCCACGCACTGGAGCTGGGGGCGCAGGTCGTGAACGACGTGACCGCGCTCGCCGACCCAGGCATGGCCGCGGTCGTGGCCCGCAGCGGCGCTGGCCTGGTCCTGATGCACATGACGGGCACTCCCGCCACGATGCAGCAGGATCCACACTACGAGGACGTGACGCAGGAGGTGCGCGAGCACCTGGCCGCCCGGCTCGAAGCCGCGCGGGCGGCGGGAGTGCCTGACGGTCGCGTCGTACTCGACCCCGGCATCGGCTTCGGCAAGACGGTGCGGCACAACCTGGAGCTGCTCGCCCGGATCGAGGAGTTGAAGCCCCTCGGCCGCCCCCTGCTGATCGGGGTCTCGCGCAAGAGCTTTCTCGGGAAGACCCTCGATCTGCCCGTGGACCAGCGGCTCGAGGGCGGACTCGCCGCCGGCGCGGTCGCCGTGTTCCTCGGCGCACGCATCGTGCGCACGCACGACGTGGCGGCCACGGTGCGGGCGGCACGCGTCGCCGACGCGCTGCGCGAGGCGCGGAGGCACCGGGCGCGGAGGTCGTAGGCGGGACTATGCGCTTCTGCTACTCTCGCGCCCGGAACCTGACTCGAGAGGCCCGACCATGACGCCCGTCCACCAGATCTGGCTGCTCGACCTGCTCGACATCTTCCTCGTCGCGCTGCTCTTCTACCGGCTACTCGTGCTGGTGAAGGGCACGCGCTCGGGGCAGATGTACGTCGGGCTGCTGCTCATCGTGCTCGTGGGCCTGTTCGCCCGCGCCTTCGACCTGATCGCGGTCACGTGGATCGTGGACAGCGTCAAGACCATCTGGCTGATCGCCTTCGTCATCCTCTTCCAGCCCGAGCTGCGGCACGTGCTCGCCCAGTTCGGACGCACGCGCTACTTCCGCTCGTTCCTGCGCGGCGACTCCTACGGTGTGCTGGGCGAGGTGGTGCGCGCGGCCGAGACCATGGGCAAGAAGCGCCAGGGGGCGCTCATGGTGATCGAGCGCAACACCGGTTTGAGGAACTTCGTCGAGACCGGCACGCGGCTGGACGCCAGGGTCACCGCCGAGCTGCTCGTGACGCTGTTCTCGCCCGGCTCGCCGCTCCACGACGGCGCGGTCATCCTGCGCGAGGATGCGGTTGTGGCGGCCTCCTGCATCCTGCCGCTCTCGTCCGACCTCAAGACCGCGACCGCACTCGGCACGAGGCACCGCGCGGCCCTCGGTCTCTCCGAGGAGTCCGACGCGGCGGTCGTGGTGGTAAGCGAGGAGAACGGCGGCATCTCGGTCGCCTATCGCGGCACACTCAAGCAGCGCCTCGACAGCGGCGAGCTGCGCAGCGAGCTGTCGCGCATCTTCCACCTGCGGTCCGAGGAGGAAGTGCCAGCGCCCGTGACGGCCGGCGAGGCCGCAACGGAGACGAGCGAATAGAACGAGGCCCGCGGCGGCGGGGACGGATGCAGCGACTCCGACCCGCCCGGTCTTGTGGATGCGGTGCCGGTTCCCCGTCGCTCGCGCAGCGGAAGCCGACGTTGAAGTCCTCCCAGTCATGAGGAGAGCGGGCAGGGGAGTGCGAAGCACCGAACCGGCAGCGACCGCACGACTTGCAGCACGGCAACCCGCCTTGACTTCCCGCCGCACCGACCCTAACGTCTTTCGTTCGCCTTCCGCCCGGAAGGCCCCGTCTTATCATGGCGGCGTAGCTCAGTTGGTAGAGCAGGAGAATCATAATCTCTGTGTCCGGGGTTCGAGTCCCTGCGCCGCCACCACACGCGTCACGCCCCGCTGTGCGCCTGCGCCGTGTCGAACCGGCCCTGCGCCGCGCCCTGCGTGACGGCAGAGCCCCGGCGCGACTTGCCCGGGGCGCCACGGTGCCACTGCTCGTCGCCGTGAGCGGTGGAGCCGACTCGACCGCCCTGCTCGTCGGCCTGGGCAACCTGTCCCGCGACCTGGGCCTCCGGTTGCACGCCGCGCACCTCCATCATGGCCTGCGCGGGGCCGAGGCCGACGCGGACCTCGGATTCGTGCGCGCGCTTTGCAAGCGCCTGGGCGTTCCGCTCACCGCAGCGCGCTGGGACACCCGCGCGCGCCTGCGGCGCCGCGGCCTCTCCGGACAGGCCGGCCTGCGCACGCTCAGGCGCGAGTTCCTGCTCGCCGCCGCGCGGCGCGCGGGGGCACGCGCCATTGTCACGGCCCACACGGCCGACGACCAGCTCGAGACGTCGCTCATGCGGCTCGCCCGCGGCGCCGGACTCAGCGGTCTGCCGGGCATGAGGCCGGTGGTCGCCACGGGGGACAGCCCGGGTGGACGAATGCTCTGGCTCAAGCCGCTCCTCGAGGTCACGCGGGCCGAGATCGAGGCCGACCTGGTCCGGGCAGGCCAGACCTGGCGCGAGGACCGCTCGAACCACGATCCGCGCTACGCGCGCAGCCGCGTGCGCCACGATGCGGTCCCCGCGCTGGTGCGGGCGCTGCTGCCCGGCATGGACCCGGTCCGCGGTCGGGCGCTGCTCGCTCGGCGGGCCGCACAAGCCGCGGCCGGAGCGCTCGTCGCAGCCCGGGCGATCGAGGATCTTGCGGGACGCGTGCTCGCCCGGGCGGGCCGCATCCAGCCCGGCATGGCCACCCTCGAAACCCGCCGTCTGGCGGTCCTCCCCTCCGGACTGAGACTGGCCGTCATCGGCCGGCTGTGGCGACAGACCGGGCCGCGCTCGAGCGGTCTGACGCACCGGCACCTGGCCGCGCTCGACGGGTTGATTGACAGGGCGCGTGGGCGCGCCATTATCCAGCTTCCCGGGGGGTGGTCAGCGGAGCGTGATCGCGACGTCGTCCGCTTCCGCAGCGGTGCTCCAGAGCGGCGCCTCGCGCGGGCACTTCTCCGGTTCTCGGGCCAGATCGAGTGGAACGGGGCGCGCCTCGCGGCGCGCTGGACCACCGGAGCGGTGGCGCGACGGCACATGGCGAAGGGTGCCGGCACGGGCGAGTTCTTCGCCGCGGATGACCTCGTTGGACCGCTGGTGGTGCGACGGGCACAGGCCGACGAACGGTTCGTACCGTTCGGACGGACACGAGCGGCGCAGCTCGGGCGGTTCTTGAGCAAGCAGGGAGTCTCGAACGATATTCGCAAGTACCCCACGGTCCTAGCCGACGCCGGGGGGATCCTCTGGGTGGTGGGCGTGCGCCGTTCGGCGCGCGCGCCGGTGACCGCCGGCACCCGGAGGGCTCTCTGGGTCCACGCGGAGCGCCATGACTGAGAGCCAGCCGGCCGGCCAGCCCGGAGCCATCCTCCCAAGTGCGGATCGCTTCATGCGGGTCATGTTCACCGCCGAGCAGATCGCCCGGCGCGTGCGCGAGCTCGGACTCGAGCTGGCACGCGACTACCAGGACAAGCGTCCCATCTTCGTGGGCGTGCTCAAGGGCGCCTGCATGTTCCAGTGCGATCTGGCGCGCGCCACGCCCATCGACCTGGACCTCGACTTCATCTCGGTCTCGTCCTACGGCGCCGGGACGCACTCGAGCGGGAACGTGCGCCTGCTGATGGACATGCGGGAGGACATCGCGGATCGCCACGTGCTGCTGTGCGAGGGCGTGGTGGATTCCGGGTTGAGCGTGTCCTTCATCCTCGACGTGATGAAGCGACGCCGGCCCGCGAGTCTCAAGGTGGCCACGCTGCTCGACAAGGTGCCCTGCCGCAAGAAGCCGGTTCCCGTGGACTACGCGGGCTGGAGGATCGGCAGCGAGTTCGTGGTGGGCTACGGCATGGACGACATCGAGAGATGCCGCAATCTCCCCTACGTCAGCGTGATGGAGGAGGCTGGATCGTGAGTGAGTTCCGCCGGAAACCGGGCCCCGGCCCTGACGACGACCGCGACCACGAGGGACGCAAGCCCTCACAGCGCGGGGGCCCGCCGCGCCGTCCGCAGGCCCCACTGCCCGCGGGGCGCCCGTTCCGCACGCTCGCCTTCTGGACACTGGTCGTGCTGCTGTCGCTGGTGGCCTACCGCATGTACCAGGGCAACTTCGCGGCGTCCCAGCGCGTGGAGGTCTCCTACACGCGCTTCATCCATGACGTGGACGCCGGCAACATCGCGAACCTGCAGATCACCGAGAGCACGGTCACCGGGGAGCTGAAAAAGGAGTCGACCGTCAAGCTCAACAACCGCGACGTCCCCTACAAGGGGTTCAAGACCAACATCGTGGGAGACGGCGCCACCCTTCCCGACCGCGTCTGGAAGGCGAACCCCGGCGCCGAGATCGACGTGCGCACCGCGGGCCTCAACTGGCTCTCGGTGCTGTTCACCTGGCTGCCGATCGTGCTCATCTTCGGCTTCTGGCTCTTCATGCTCCGGCAGATGCAGTCGGGCGGAAGCGCCGCGCTCAAGTTCGGCAAGACCAAGGCGCGCGTGCTGATGGAGACCCAGCCCAAGGTCACGTTCAAGGACGTCGCGGGCTGCGAGGAGGCCAAGCAGGAACTGCAGGAGATCATCGAGTTCCTGAAGGAGCCGCAGAAGTTCCAGCGCCTTGGCGGCCGGATACCCAAGGGCGCTCTGTTGCTCGGCCCCCCGGGCTCGGGCAAGACGCTGCTCGCGAAGGCCGTCGCCGGCGAGGCCGTCGTGCCGTTCTTCTCGATGTCGGGCTCCGACTTCGTGGAGATGTTCGTCGGGGTCGGAGCATCCGTCACCGGCGACACGCCGGTGCTCGTCCGCCAGGACGGCCACACCGAGTTGACCGAGATCGGCGAGTTCGTGGACCGCTTCTACCAGGGGTCCGCCGAGGGCTCGACCGTCCCGGTGCGCGGGGTCGAGACGCTTGGATTCGAAGAGCTGGACTCCAAGTTCAAAGGTTCTTCGAAGACGCTCGTGAGGGGCAGCGCCTGGCAGGGCGTGCGCGGCGTCTACCGGCACCGCGTGAGTGAGATCTTCGAAATCCGCTACCTCGGCGGGGTCATGCGCACGACCGGCGACCACAGTGTCTTCGTCCGCACGCGCGACGGCATCAAGGCCAGGACGGCGCGGGAGCTCAAGCCGGGGGACGTGCTCGTGCAACTGCCCCTCAAGGTTCGCGTCGAGCACACCGCGGTCCAGGGCGCATCCCATTCGATGCGTTCACATGCTTTCACCTCACCGGCCGAACCACGATTCCTCACGGTGACCCCGCACGACGCCGAGACCAGCGCCCGTTACTCCTACGCGGTCGGGCAGCAGGACTCGATGAGCCAGGCGACGATCGGCGCCATGATCGGCACGTCCCAGATGACGGTGAGCAACTGGCAGCGAGGCCAGCACGAGCCGCGCGTGTTGTCGGGCAACTACACGGATACGGTCCTTCCCGAGCAGATCGAAGTGACTGCGGAACTCATGAAGCTCCTCGGCTACTACACGGCCGCGGGGCGCGTGAACGGGTGTCTCGAGTTCACCTTCGGGTCCCACGAACCCGATCTCTACGGCGAAGCCGCCGAGCTCGGCCGCCGCTTGTTTGGCGTCGAACCCAAAGTGCAACACACCGCCGACCACGGCACGGGGATCATCTTCCACTGCGCCCCGCTCGGCCGCTTCTTCACCCGGCACTGCGGGACCGGAAGCCGCGAGAAGCATGTTCCCGAGCTCCTCTGGGATCTGCCGCGCAAGTACTTCGAGGCCTACCTCACTGGCTGCGCACTCGGCGACGGGTACGTGACGAAGGACGGCAAGCTCAGCGTCACCTCCGTGAGCCATCGGCTCATCCGCGAGCTAGCCTGGCTGTGCGCCATGCACGGCATCCCCGCGGGCGGGCGTCACATGACCATCGAGGGTGGCCGGGTCATCAAGCAGAAGCCCCTCCCCGATGGCGAAGCCTGGAACCTGATCATCGGCAAGACCAGCCACCGGCTCGCGCGCGATCGCACGCGCCAGGGCAAACGCGCGATCGTCCAGAGCGTCACGGCGAAGCCCTACGACGGCTACGTCTACGATCTGTGCGGCTGTGACAACGAGGCGTTCTTCGGCGGCGAGAAGCCGGTGCTGTTGCACAACAGCCGCGTGCGCGATCTCTTCGAGCAGGCGAAGCGCAACGCACCGTGCATCGTCTTTGTGGACGAGATAGACGCTGTCGGCCGTCATCGCGGCGCGGGGCTCGGCGGCGGGCACGACGAGCGCGAGCAGACGCTCAATCAATTGCTCGTCGAAATGGACGGCTTCGACTCGAACGAGGGCGTCATCATGATCGCCGCGACGAACCGGCCCGACGTGCTCGACCCGGCGCTGCTGCGCCCCGGACGCTTCGACCGGCAGATCGTCGTGGACTGGCCCGACGTGCGCGGGCGCGAGGGCATCCTCAAGGTGCACACCCGCAAGATCCCGCTCGACGACGACGTGGATCTCAACGCCATCGCGCGCTCGACCGCCGGCATGGCGGGCGCGGACATCGCCAACCTGGTCAACGAGTCGGCGCTCCTGGCGGCGAGGCGCAACCGCAAGAAGGTCACGAACCAGGATTTCATGGACGCGCGCGACAAGGTCACCCTCGGCATGGAACGCAAGAGCCTGGTCATGTCCGAGGCGGAACGCAGGTCGACCGCCTACCACGAGTCCGGCCACGCGCTGATGGCCTGGCTGCAGCCGGGCTCGGACCCGGTGGACAAGATCAGCATCGTGCCGCGCGGGCGGGCGCTGGGCATCACCAGCTACATGCCGAAGGAAGAGCGCTACTCGCGTTCGAAGGAGGACCTGCTGCGCTCGCTCGCCATGATGATGGGCGGGCGCGCCGCCGAGTCCCTGGTCTTCAAGCACTTCACCACGGGCGCGGCGAACGATATCGAACGCGCCACGGTTCTGGCCCGCAAGATGGTCTGCGAGCTGGGCATGAGCGAGCGCCTCGGGCCGCTCACCTTCGGCAAGAAGGAGGAGATGGTCTTCCTTGGCCGCGAGATCGCCAGCCACAAGGACTATTCCGAGCAGACCGCCGAGCGCATCGACGGTGAGGTGCGCGCGCTGGTCGAGGGGGCCTACCAGCAGGCCTACTCACTGCTCGAGCAGAACCTGGAGAAGCTCCACTACCTGGCCGACACGCTGCTCGAGCGCGAGGTGCTCGACGGCGACGAGATGAACCGGTTGCTGCACGGCGAGAAGCTCGCCCCGATGAAGCCTGTGCCGGCCGAACCTGAGCCACCGATGGGAAGCGCGGTCGAGAAGAGCGCCAACGCTGACGGCCCGGCCCCATCCGCCGCGCCACAGCCGGCCGACGAGTAGAAGCCTCCGGGGCCGCGCACATGACGCGCTGTCTCTTCGTCTCGGATCTGCACGGCTCGGCCACCCGCTATGCCGCGCTGTTCGAGGCGATCCGCGCCGAGCACCCGGCCGCGGTGTTCCTGGGCGGGGATCTCCTGCCCTCCGGTCTCGCTGCGGCGGTCGGCGCCACGGACGGCGACTTCGTGCGGGACGTCCTCGCACCCGGCTTCGCCCAAGTGCGGCGGGACCTCGGCGCGGCGGCGCCGCGTGTCTTCCTCATCCTCGGCAACGACGACGGGCGCGCCGGGGAGGAGGGCGTGATCGAGGCCGCCGCGACCGGCGTCTGGGAATATGCGCACGCAGGCCGCATCCCCTTCTGCGACTGGACGGTCTTCGGCTACGCCTGCGTGCCCCCAACGCCGTTCGCGCTCAAGGACTGGGAGCGCTACGACGTCTCGCGCCAAGTGGACCCCGGCTGCACCTCGCCGGAGGAGGGCTGGCGCACGGTCCCGCCGCGCGAGGGCGAGGCGCGCATCGCCACGATCCGCGAGGACCTCGAACGGCTCGCCGGCGCCGGGGATCTCGCACGCGCGGTCTTCCTCTTCCACGCGCCGCCGTACGACACGCGGCTCGACCGCGCAGCGCTCGACGGCAAGGCCGTGGACCACGTCCCGCTCGACGTGCACGTCGGGAGCATCGCCATCCGGCGATTCATCGAGGCGCGCCAGCCGCTGCTCTCGCTCCACGGCCACGTGCACGAATCGGCGCGGCTCACGGGCGACTGGCGCGACCGGCTCGGCCGCACGCACTGTCTCTCGGCCGCCCACGACGGCGCCGAGCTGGCGCTCGTGCGCTTCGATCTCGAGTCGCCCGGGCAGGCGACCCGCGCGCTCATCCCGCCGCCGGGCCTCCCAGCCTGAGCTGGCGCGCCGCGTCCGTGACGGCCCCGATCTTCGCCGCGTAGCTGGTCTGCCGCGCGAGGTCCTCGTTGGTGACCAGGTGCACGTCCAGAAGTCCCTCACTGCGGCAGCCGGTGCGCAGGAAGTTCATCTCCGCGAGACACAGGCTCCAGCCCTCGAGCCAGAGTTCCAGGTCCCGGCGCTGCTCCGGCGTGCCCCGGAAGTGCAGGATGACGTCGATGTCGCTGCCGGGCCCGGCCGAGGCGTTCTTGGTGCTGCCGAAGACGTAGAACGCCTGGACGCCGAAGCGCGCGGGATCGAGGTCCGAAGCGACCTTCTGCGCCATCCGCAACCGCCACCGCCAGTGGTCCTCCGCCGGCCGGGCCGGGGGGCTCGGCACGGCGGCCGACGTGACCGCGG
>Ga0315276_10004341_pt1 | contig 13026 bp, 9 predicted proteins | sample YL17G05_0_MG_FD_204542 | JGI IMG/M metagenome (GOLD analysis project Ga0315276, IMG submission 204542) | Sediment microbial communities from Yellowstone Lake, YNP, Wyoming, USA - YL17G05_0 | ecosystem: Environmental > Aquatic > Freshwater > Lake > Sediment | place: USA: Wyoming | collected... | reverse complement strand
TCGTTTCATCAGGCAAAGACGTTGTATTCATCGGCACCAAGCGTCAGGCCCAAAAGGCCGTCAAAGCGGCTGCCGAATCAACCGGTATGCACTACGTTACAACCCGCTGGCTCGGCGGAACGTTGACTAATTTCAGAACCATTCATTCCCGCATTCAGCGTCTCGAAGAGCTTGAGTCGATGGCTAATGACGGTTCGATAGAGGCTGAAAGCAAAAAAAGGGCCTCGACCCTCAAGCGTGAGCTTCGCAAAATCAAGTCAAATCTCGAAGGTATCCGCAAACTCCAGTCAATACCCGGTGCGATAGTCGTTTTTGATGCCCGTAAAGAGATGCTTGCCCTGCGCGAGGCAAAAAAAATGGAAGTCCCTACGATAGCAATTATCGACACCGATTCAAACCCTGATTTGGCTGACATTGCCATTCCAGCCAATGATGACTCGACAAAGGCGATAGAGCTGATAATCGGCGAACTCGCCGAAGCGGTAGCCGAAGGCAAAACCATGCACAAAGCTGTTTCAAGAGACGATGAATTATCACGCAGGTCGCGAGGCCGGCGGCGCTCACTTGCCAGGGCAGGTAAGGAAGCATCTGCGGGCGACATCGAAGATGCCGGTCAGGCTGCTATCGAACCACAGTCTTCTTCCGAGTCACAGCAGGCATCGCAGGGCTGATAACACAAGCATATCGGCCGTACTACCAAACAAAAAAGGGTACGGTAGTTTTTTATATCTCTGTTAATGAAAAATAATCAGGAGACAATACAATGGCAGAAATTTCACCGGCTACGGTTATGAAGCTTCGTAAAATGAGCAGTCAGGGTATGATGGACTGCAAGAAAGCGCTGGAAGAAAGCAACGGTAACCTTGAAGAGGCAATGACTATATTGAGAAAAAAAGGTCTGGCAACGCTTGTGAAAAGGGCCGACAGAGAAACAACGGAAGGAACTATAGTATGTGTTACAAGCCCCGAAGGCAAAGAGGCTGCGATGGCAATGCTTTGCTGCGAGACCGATTTTGTCGCAAAAAGTGATGCTTTCATCGCCGCTGCTGATGCAATGAAGGATTACCTGTCTGCCTGTAATGCCGAACAAGGCGCTGATAATCTGCTCAATACCGAAAAGAACGGCAAAAAGTTTTCGGATATCATTACCGAGTGTGTCAGTAAAACCGGCGAAAAAATGGAAGTCGGCGATTACGCCAGCCTTAAACTTTCCAGCCCCGGTCTTATCGCTACTTATGTTCACTTCAACGATAAAATCGGCGTTATGGTTGAGTTTGAGACAAGTTCGCAGGCCGTTGCTGATGATGCGCAATTCAGACTTATTGCCAAAGATATTGCAATGCACATTGCTGCGGTCAATCCTCTTGCATTGGACCAGTCGGGTATTTGTGCCGAAATAATCGAGCGTGAAAAGTCGATTGCCGCTGAGCAGATAAAGAATAAGCCCGCAAATATCGTCGAAAAGATTGTTGACGGCAAGATAAAGAAGTTTTTCGCTGATAACTGCCTGCTGGAGCAGGGTTTTGTGAAGGATGAGAAAGTCCCTGTGCAAAAGGTGCTTGCCGACGCGGCCAAAGCCGCCGGCGGAACAGCAAAAATAAAAAGATTTGTGCGTTTTGCCATTGGATAATATAATAAGCACCCCCGCTCTTGCTTTCGCAAGAAATCGCGGGGAGTGTTTTTTTATTGTTCTTGTTTGCCAGATGAGGCCGTAAAAATGAGTGAACTTAAATATAAACGCGTACTGCTCAAGCTTAGCGGCGAAAGCTTCTGCAAAACCGGCGGGCTCGGCATTGACGGTGAGCAGCTCGAATCAATTGCGGAAAGAATAGTTCAGATACAAAAACTCGGCACTCAAATCGCTATCGTTGTAGGAGGCGGCAATTTCCTGCGGGGCGAAACCTTCAGTAAATCAAGCCATATTCCCCGACATACCGCTGATTATATGGGAATGCTCGCGACAGTAATAAATGCCTGTGCACTGCAGGAGACGCTGGAAAAAATGAACCAGCCGACTCGTGTCTTAAGTGCCATAGAAGTATCAGCTATTTGTGAGCCTTTTATTCGCAGGAGAGCAATCAGACATCTCGAACAGGGAAGAGTTACAATTCTTGCCGGCGGCACAGGCAATCCTTTCTTTTCGACCGATACCTGTGCAGCGTTGCGGGCTTCCGAGCTCGATGCAAATGTTCTTATTAAGGCAACGAAGGTTGACGGCGTATATGACGACGACCCGGTCAAAAATCCAAAAGCAAAACTTTTCGACAAATTATCTTACCAGGATGTGCTGAACAAAAACCTGCGAGTTATGGACCACGCCGCGGTAAGTATGTGCAGCGAAAACAATATCCCGATTATTGTTTTGAACATCTTCCAAAAAGGCAATATCACAAAAGCACTTCTCGGCGAAAAAATCGGTACAATTATCTCTTAATTAACCGGAGCGGATTATGCCGACGCAGAAAATAGTCAACGAACACAAAAACATGATGGAAAAGGTCCTTGAGCATCTACACAACGAGTTCAAATCCGTCAGGACAGGCAGGGCCTCAACCGGCCTTGTTGAGAATATCAAGGTGGACTACTACGGCACGCCGACACCGCTGCGGCAGCTTGCCGCGCTCTCGGCGCCGGAGGCGAGTATGATAGTGATAAAGCCTTTTGACCCCGCCTCGATAAAGGAAATTGAAAAGGCGATAAAAAACAGCGACCTTTCCATCGCGCCAATCAGCGACGGCAAGATAGTCAGGCTCAGCATTCCGCCGCTGTCCGGCGAAAGAAGAAAACAGCTCGCCGCCCAAGTAAAACAGCTCGGCGAACAGACAAAGATCAGCATTCGCAATATACGCAGGGATGCCAACAAGAGGCTCGAGGATGAGGAAAAGGCAAAGACTATCACCGAAGACGACCACGACCATGGCAAAAAAGAAATTGACGACCTTACGAAACAATATACCGACAAAATCGACCATGCTGTAAAAGCAAAAACAGACGAAATAATGAAAGATTAAAAAGTGTCCCGGCTTGTCGGGTTCCGCAATTTTGATTTTTTATTTTCCTTTGGAGGGGATTATGCAGACCGAAAATAATATGCAAAAAAAGACCGGTTCGAAAATCTCCGTAACGAAAGTTTTCCTGTGGATGCTGTTTTTTCTGTGCTTGTTTTTCTTAATTCCGTTTTTTGCAGTGCCTGCATATTTGTCGAGCAATAGCGGAAAGAATTTGATCCTCAGCAAGATAAACAGTTCAATTAACGGCAAAGTGGACGTTGGTTCTCTTTCGATGGGCTGGTTTGCAGGTGTAAAAGCCGGTAAGCTGAACTTTACAAACAGCAGCGGCACAACAAAAATGACCGCCGACCAGATTACCGTACGTCCCAGTTATCTTGCTCTTCTCGGCGGAAGAGTCGAGATAGACCAAGCGTCTATTACCAGGCCTGACGTTTCAGTAACAGTGGATAACCGACAGCGAAAGCAAAAGACATCGACAGCAACAGAACAGGCCGGTACGAAACCGGCTGCAGCGGTTTTTCCCATAGACCGGCTTAATTTAGCAATAAATGACGGCAACTGTAAAATCAGCGCACCAGACGCCAATCAGATAATGCAAACATTGGAGTTGAAGGACATAAACAGCAGAATTGCTTTAAGACCTCTCGGCAGCAAAAGCAGTTTCGATGTTTCAATGACAGTCGAAGGTCCGAACGAAACTTCCAACATCGCAGCGGCTGGTCAGATAAAAACCGGTAAAAAAGAATGGTCTCTTACAGATGTCACAGGTGAGCTTTCCGTAGAAGTCAACGACCTTGAGCTTTCGACATTGTCCCCTCTCTTTGCAATGCTTGACGTCAATGCAGCAGCCTCCGGCACAGTTACCGCCGACATAGATGCCAAGATGCAGAAAGGTCAGTTTGAAAATCTTGCCGGTATAATCAATGCAACTGACCTCGACATAACCGGCTCATTCCTGAAAGGCGACAGACTGCAGACTTCAAAATTAGATACCGATGTAAAACTCAGCACAACTGAAAAGGCAATAAACATTGATCGCCTGAAAATCGAAGCTGACGGTCTTAGCACTGATGTGAAAGGAACTGTACCCAAAACGCTTCGCAGTCTTGAGGACTTTTTAAAAGCCGATTCTCCCGACACCCTGCAGGCCGAGTTTGACTGCGATGTCGCCAAAACTTTTAAACAGATAAAGACCATTGCGAAATTCAAAGAGGATTTTGACATCAATTACGGCAGACTAAGCGGCAATATAAACACCGCAGCGCAGAACGGCACAAGAACGGTCGCCGGCAAAGTCAAGCTCTGGGCGCTTGAAGGAAAATTTCCGGTAAAACGGATTATACTTTCAAAGCCTGTCGAAGTTGACGCAAAAATCGTCTCACAAAAACAGGTTATAATGGTCGAAAAGCTGCTTATCGACTCATCTTTTGTAAAGGCGCAGCTTACCGGCACAACCGACAATATGAACTACACTGCTGACGTGGACCTTGCCAAATTGCAATCGGACGTGGGCCAGTTTATTGAGATAAAGCCGCAGCTTGCCGGCACAGTTCAGCTTATCGGCAAAGGTTCTCTGGCAAACAGAATTTTTTCCAGCACAGGCAGTGCATCTTTAACCAGCATAGCGATAACGATGCTGGACGGTACGGTTCTTTCAGAGCCTTCGGCGACAGCAGGCTTTGATTTCCAGACGGATATCGACAAAAAGCAGCTTAATATCAAAACAGCGGATGTTTCCGCATCATTTGGAAAAATAAATATTAGTAACCTTACAGCACCGCTCGGCAAAGACACGCAGGGCCCGATACAATTCAATACAAGCTTCGCTGTCGAGATTGAAAAGCTTTACTCCTGGGCGGCGGCCCTGGATAAAATGGACGCAAATACCCAATTTGCCGGTTTTGCCCGCGGCGATTTTACATTCAGGAAGGCAGGCAATATTATCGAGGCGTCCTCCAAACAGATAAGCATTGAAAATCTCAAAATTTCCTCGCCCGGCAAAGAAACCTTTACTCAGCCGAATATGACAATCTCGTTTGCCGGCAAATTCGACACCGCTGAAAAAATCTATGATATACCGCAGCTCAGCATGGTCAGCCCCCAGATAAAAATCTCAGGCCGGCTCTCTAATGCCGACCTGGGGACAAAAATAAAAACCGAAGGCTCATTCAATGCCGATTATGATTTGGCGACTGCAAGTTCGCTTGTTTCGCCGTTTCTACCCTCCGGCTTATCCGCAACCGGCAAAAGAAGTGATACTCTGTGGTTTTCAAGCACTTATCCGAAAAATGCACCGCAACAGTTCAAGGCCTATCTTAACGCAAAAACAACCTTCGGTTTCGACACCGCACAATATATGAGTTTGAATATCGGCAAAAGCGAATTTAACGTCAAGGTTGACAACGGCCTTATGACGATCGCCCCGTTTACCAGCACCGTCAACAGCGGCAAACTCAATTTCGCTGCTTCCTCGAACTTTAAAGACAAAGACAAGCCGTTACTGCTCAAAACACCCGGCCAAATGAAGATATTAGACAACATTCAGATTACCCAGCAGACATCAGACATTCTTTTGGGTTACATAAATCCTATCTTCGCCAGTGCAACCAATGTGAGCGGTACATTAAATTTCGATTGCGAAAAACTTGTCTTTCCTCTTGAAAAAGGCCATGACGAAACTATCGACGTCATCGGTACGCTTTCCATAGCAAATATGCGGCTCGGCTCGCCTCTGCTGAGTATGATACTTCCGCTCATAGGCGGCCCGTCCGACCCGATTATAACCGTCCAGCCGACAAAAATCACCGTCGCCAACGGCTTTGTCAGATATGACAATATGCAGATGGATATTGACAAATATCCTGTTAATTTCGCCGGCCAAATCGGCTTGGACAAATCAATGAAGATGAACGTTACTTTTCCTTATAACGGCCAGAGAATAACCGTCCCGCTCAAGGGATCAGTCGACAAGCCCAAACTCGATCTCGACATTAACAGCCTTTTAAAAAATCCTCAGGTGCAGCAGGAACTCGAAAACCAGATTAAAAAAGCTCTTGAAAAATTATTAGAGAAAGGCAAATAGTTATGTCCGAAGAAAAAACTAATCTCGGCAAAATCACGCATTTCATATTCTTTCAAATCAGGCTCTGGCCTCAATGTATAAAATTGCTGTATAAAAACAGGGCGGACCAACAGGCTGCGATACTTGCGTACAATACGATATTCGGCATTGTGCCGCTTGCGATTGTAATGCTTTTGCTTTTTCATTCCCTCGGTACATTTGAGGATACCGGCGCGCAGTTGAGGAACTTTTTCTACGAGCAGACTTTTATTAAAAACGTTCAGTATCCCGTTGACTCGAACAACCCAGCTGAAAAAATTACTATGGCACAGAAAATCGATGAATATACAACCAGCTTTTACAGCAATCTCAACAAAGGCTCAATTACCATTATCAGCAGTGTCCTTATTATATGGGCCGCTATCGCGCTATTAAGTACTATTGAAAATTCGTTCAACACCATCTGGGGTGTGGGCCGCGGCAGAAACCTGATTCAGAGAATTACAAATTACTGGGCATTTCTGACGCTGGGCCCGCTGCTGTTCGGCGTTGCGTTTTATGTTAACACCCGCTACAGCATCGCCGGCCATCTTAGTAAAAGCATTTTTACTTACATAGGTCCTGTTGTGCCTTTTGTTGTCGCGTTTGTCGGATTATTCGCACTGTATATGCTTATGCCCAATGCAAAAGTGAACTCCAGAGCGGCAATGTGGGGCGCATTAATTGCAGCACTGGTCTGGCTGCTCGCCAAATGGGCTTTCGGCCTTTATATGGTCAAACTTATTCCATACAGCGTGGTCTATGGCATGTTAGGCCTTATACCGCTGAGCGTTTTATGGATTTATATCACCTGGCTCATCGTCCTTTTCGGCCTGCAACTTACTTTTACAACACAGAATTTAAAAACTATTGAAGAAGCCCAAAAAGCCTCGGCTAAACGCCGTCAGGATTATTTTCTCGCGACCGATGTGCAGGTAATGAACATTATGAAATTTATCTGCACCGCCTTTGAGCAGAAAAATGTGCCGGTGCCGGCAGAACTTATTTGCAGTCAGTTGAATCTGCCTGCCGATTTTACAGAAAAGATTTTAAATCTGCTCGTAAAGACAGGATTGCTTTTAAAAACGAGTGAACCTGCAACAGGCTTTACGCCTGCCACTATTGCTGAAAACGTAAATCTTGCTGGAATTTACGATGCGGTCAAAAACGCCTCATTTGTCGCCCCCGGCGATGAATCTGTTGTTATAAAGCAAATAAATGAAAACCACAGGCAAACTCTTTCTCAATATACGGTAAAAAATCTAATGGATGCTTAATCTGCCGAATGCTTTTGCTGTTGCGGCTTTGAGGCCTTTTTCAAGCGCCTTTTTTAAATTTCCTGTTTTGCCAAGTTCGCCGATAAAACCTGCCAGTAAAAAATCTCCGCAGCCTACCGTATTATAGACATCGTATTTCCTGCCAGTATATCGAGCTGACAAAACTACATCTTTACCGATTAGAATTGCTCCTTTCTCCGCCCTGCTTACAAGAACGAGCTCGGTTTTATTCAGCAGTTTTTTCGCAGCGGCTATTATCGCATTTCTTTCATTTGGCATCTTCCTGCCAATAAGCTCGCCGAGTTCTTCAATATTTGGCTTGATAACAAAAAGGCCGCCTGCAGCAGTCGCTTTTTTAAGAGCCGTTCCCAAAGTATCGATAACGACCTTTGCCCCTTTTTTCTTTGCCGTTTCAATAAGCCTGACGGCCTTCTTTAAAAGTCTTCCGCTCGGCAAAGCCCCTGCAAAAATACAGATGCTGTTTTTTGTTATAATTTTCTGAAGATTTCCGTTTAAATCGGAAAGTGATTTCTCATCAGCCAGATTACTCTTGCCGCGCAGATGCATTTCGTGTTTTTTTACTATATCAATTATAGTTATATTCTCACGCGTTGCTCCTTTTGCTTTTGTAAAGCGTGCCTGCACGAAATTTTTTAAATCGGCTGTCGCCTGCTTCATTTCATTCCAGTCGTCCTGCCCCCATAGTCCTGCTGCAACGCTTTTTTGACCCATTTGTGCAAGCGCCCTGTTTATATTAAGTGCCTTGCCTGCCGGAATGATTTTCACGGTGGAAATTACTTTATGCTGCCCCCAATTTATGTTTTGAACCTCGATTGTCCTGTCCCATGCCGGACTCAAGCCAATTGTTACAATTTTGCATCTCATCAAGTCAAATGGCCTGCAGTGGTACTCTTCGCCTCTACATTCGATATTCATTACTCTTTCGCCAGTTCTCTCAGGATAGACAACTTCGTTATGATTTCATCAGCTATTCTGCTGTTGGGAAAATCTCTGATAATTTCCTGTCCCGTTTCGAGCGCTTTTGACCATTGTTTATCGCTGACGGCAAGTGAAAACTGCACGCCGAGATTGTGAAGTTTATTTTTAAATACTTCGCTTGCCGCCTCCTGCAGTGCCAGCCCCTCGCTCGGCGTCAGGTACAAATCCAGTTCTTTTAGTATCATAAGGCTGTAGTCAGTATCGGCCTTCTTAACCGCCTGGTCCCACGCAGCAAGCAATTCCCTTTTCCGCTGTTCCTTTTTTTCGACAAGTTTGTGCTGCATCGCTTTTGCCTGCTGTGAGTCAGGATAAATCGCCTGTAGTCTTTCAATCTGCACACTTGCCGTCGTCCACTGATACTGCTGGAGCAGTTTATCGATATAGCTGATAATCTGGTTGACCCTTTCGAGGTCGGTTGCGTTTCGATATTTATCCGCGGTCAGTTTTAATTCGCCTGCGAGTTGTTTATACTCGTTCCTTTGCGCGATGTCTTCTATCATTGCATAAGTCGCCTCAAAATCCTGCTGATGCAGTTTTTCCATAACGCTCGCACGCAGTTGCTGCCTGTCCGTATCGCGGTATGCGATTGTTTTTGCAGCTTCGCTGAGCCTTACGCCCTGGCTTATCTGTTCGAGAAAGCTTTTATTCTCGGCCAAATTCTCCCTGATTTGCGCGATTTTCTCCTGCTGCTGCTTGATGCTCTTTACCGCTTCACTAACAAGCAGTAACATTCCCAGTACCCCGACCGAAGCCGCCAAGTACAGTACTACCAGAAAACTGTTCATAAAAACTGCAAACGCCGCGCCAAGCATCCACAGAACAAACCCTACTGCAGCCAATCCTGTAAACAGCAGAGGCCACGGCAATTGCCACAGCTTTTCAGGCAGTTTTACTTTCATTTCGGTTTTTCTCCCTAATCTTTCGCCATCCGGACAAGTTAATGATAATATTATTCCTGTTTTTATGCAAGCGCAACCTGCCGCAAACCGATTAGATATGTTGAGTTGGGGCAACAGGCGGCTTCGACACATATCTGCATATTTGAAAGCAGGTTATCCCCATACAAAAATATCAGTTGCAGGCTTTATGTCTATTTTTTGCAACGCTGTGTCAAATTTCGCAAAGTAGGCAATATTTCCCACTCCAAAAAACTCTGCTTTGGCAATCTGCAAACCCCATTTTCCAAGCAATTGAAGTAACCTCGTATCAGTCAAAGTCTTATGGCACAAATTTTGCACAGGAAACTTACAAGGATGCGTTTTAATTTCAGGGAGGAATTGAAGAAGAAGATTTTGGTAGGAGGTGTTGAAATGGACATATCTGCCTTCGAAACGATGGTTTTTGAGCTCCTCAATGAAATAAACGACCTGCCCGCCGACCAGAGCAAAAAGCTCCTTTCGCTGGCCCAAAAGATGAAGCTTTGCAATCATACGCAGGCTGCAAATAATCTTCAGGATTCCCTTGACCAATTACGTTTGACGGTCAAGTATTTGCTTTTTGATTTGGAGGCAACGCGTCGGGAAAACAAATATCTCCGCAAAATGCTTGAACACGGCGAAGAATAACGCCTAATATACCACGCACAACACATCGTGAACTTAAAAAACAGGTTTTTTTACACCAAAACCCCCAAAGTTACCCCTAATTTTTGTCGATTTAACCGGTAAGCTTTTCTGCAGGAACGGTCTAAGGACCTATAACTTGTAGTGGCTTGCCGAACCTAATCGAACAATATTGGAGCAGAAAGCATATATAATTGAATAAGTTATTGATTCGTTTTTTCTATACTCTTTACAGTTTTGATAGTAGCGGCTAAAATAAACGAATTGAAAAACTAATCTGAATGAATTTAAGCTCTTATAAAAGAGGTATTTATGTTTGAGCGTTTCACGGATAGAGCCAGGAAGGTAATGGCGCTGGCCAATCAGGAAGCTCAGCGTTTTAATCACGAATATATCGGGACCGAGCATATCCTGCTTGGTCTTGTTAAGGAAGGTTCAGGCGTAGGCGCCAACGTATTGAAAAATCTCGACGTGGACATCAAGAAGCTGCGTCTGGAGGTTGAGAAGCTCGTCAAGAGCGGCCCTGATATGGTAACGATGGGCAAACTGCCGCACACGCCGAGAGCCAAAAAGGTTATTGAGTATGCGATTGAAGAAGCACGGTCTCTCAATCACAATTACATCGGCACAGAACATATCCTGTTGGGTCTTCTTCGTGAAACCGAAGGCATTGCCGCTCAGGTGCTGATGAACCTTGGCCTCAAGCTTGAAGATGTCCGTCAGGAGGTCTTGAATCTGCTCGGCGCAGGCGTTGAAAATGGCATTCCGTCTATGAATATGAAGATGGATCCGACTGCCGCCAAGGCCAAGAGCCGCACGCCGGCTCTTGACAGTTTCGGCAGAGATTTAACAGCCTTGGCCGCGGAAGGCGAACTTGACCCTGTTATCGGCAGAAAAACCGAGATTGAGCGTCTCATTCAGATTCTCTGCCGCAGAACAAAGAACAATCCTGTGCTTATCGGCGAAGCAGGCGTCGGCAAAACGGCTATTGTTGAAGGTCTTGCCCAGCGAATCGCCGACAAGAAGGCGCCCCAGCTTCTTCGCGAAAAAAGAATCGTTTCTCTCGACCTTGCATTAATGGTTGCCGGCACAAAATATCGAGGCCAGTTTGAAGAGCGTATCAAGGCCGTAATTAACGAAGTAAAAAGAGCTAAAAACGTGATGCTCTTTATCGATGAACTGCACACGCTGGTCGGTGCAGGCGGTGCCGAGGGCGCGATTGATGCCTCGAATGTCTTAAAACCTGCTCTTTCACGCGGTGAAGTGCAGTGCATTGGTGCAACCACGTTTGACGAATATCGGAAATATGTCGAAAAGGACGCCGCTCTTGAACGAAGGTTTCAGACTATTATTGTCGAGCCTCCGAGCAAGGATGAAACTCTCGATATACTCAAAGGTCTTCGCGACCGTTATGAAGCGCATCATCGTGTCAATTTCACCGACGAAGCGTTGTATCAGGCCGTTGAGCTTTCCAGCAGATATATCACCGGCCGTTGTCTGCCTGACAAAGCCATAGATGTTATCGACGAATCCGGCGCATCTGTCCGCCTCAAAAACACAACAACTTCGCCGGACCTGGTCGATATAGAGCAGCAGATTGACAAGTTTCAGATAGAGAAGGACGAAGCAGTCAAGAATGCCGATTACGAAAGGGCTGCGGCCTTGCGCGATGAATGTCAGAAACTTTTAGACAAAAAAGCGGAAATCCAGCGCGAGTGGTACGACCATAACAAGGAAGCTGTCGGCACGGTTGACGCTGAAACGATTGCCGAGGTTGTCAGCAAAATGACAGGTGTGCCGCTAACGAGGCTTGAGAAGCACGAAGCCGACAGGCTGTTGGAGCTTGAGAGTGAACTACACAAACGTGTTGTCAGTCAGGATGAGGCCGTCGCAGCGGTAGCAAAATCCGTCCGCAGGAGCCGCAGCGGCTTAAAGGACCCGAATCGTCCGATGGGCTCGTTTATATTCATCGGCCCCAGCGGCGTAGGCAAAACCCTTCTCGCCCGTGCACTTGCCGAGTTTATGTTCGGCAACGAGGACGCTCTTGTCCAGATAGATATGAGCGAGTATATGGAAAAGCACAACGTCAGCCGCCTCGTCGGTGCCCCGCCTGGCTATGTCGGATATGAGGAAGGCGGGCAGCTCACCGAGAGAATCAGACGCAGACCTTATGCGGTGCTGCTGCTCGATGAAATCGAAAAGGCGCATCCTGACGTCTATAATATGCTGCTGCAGATTATGGAAGAAGGCAGACTGACCGACAGCTTCGGCAGACATATTGATTTCAAAAACGTCATCCTCATTATGACCAGCAATATCGGAGCCGATTTAATCAGAAACCAGTCCGGCTTCGGATTCGGCAAACGAACGGCAGAAGCAAACTACGAAAAAATGAAGGAAATGCTGCAAAAAGAAGTGGACCGTCATTTCCGGCCGGAATTCCTCAACCGCCTCGACGATGTAATTGTCTTCCACGCGCTGACGAAGGACGACTTAACTACGATAGTTGAGTACGAGCTTAACAAGGTCTTCAAACGCCTTATAAAACAAGGCTATCGCCTTGAAGTTGCCAACGCAACGAAAGACTTTCTAATCGAAAAAGGCTACAGCACCGAATTCGGCGCTAGGCCTCTGCGTCGAGCAATTGAACGATACATCGAAGACCCGCTGAGCGAAAATATTCTCCGCGGCCAATTCAAGGGCAAAAACGTTATCAAAATAGACGTTCAGGACGAAGAACACTTAAAGTTCGAAGGTCTAAGCGAAGAAAGACCGAAGGTCGAACCAGCCCCTGTTGCCACCGGCCCGGCAAAAGAAGAACCACAACCCGAAGGAACATAAAGTAATTTTGAATTCTTAATGCCGAATTGCGGATTCGTCCATCGACGAGGTTTTTTCCTGTTTTCCCGCTTGCTTGTTCTAATTTTTCTACCCCCGGCGGATTCACCGAGTTAATTGCTTAACAGAAAAAGAGTTGGAGCAATAATTGACAACGCCTGTTTTTTGCCTTAATATGCCGTTCTTTAAGATTTAGCAAGGAAATGATAAATGCAGAACAAAACGAATCCGGGCCTTAA
>Ga0315276_10004340_pt1 | contig 13026 bp, 10 predicted proteins | sample YL17G05_0_MG_FD_204542 | JGI IMG/M metagenome (GOLD analysis project Ga0315276, IMG submission 204542) | Sediment microbial communities from Yellowstone Lake, YNP, Wyoming, USA - YL17G05_0 | ecosystem: Environmental > Aquatic > Freshwater > Lake > Sediment | place: USA: Wyoming | collected... | reverse complement strand
CGCTTCAGCGACCCCCGGGTACAGCGCCGCGCCTCGGAGCCCTCTGCCGGGCGGCGACCGGACGGTCCGGCCCTCGAGCGGGCGCGTGCCTGCCTGCCGCACGCGGCGGAGCCCAAACAGGATGCCCTGCGCTGGGTGCTCACGGCGCGGGAGGCGGCGTGGCGGCGTGAGGCCGAGATCGTCGCCGGCACACCGCGGGGACGGCGAACCGGGGACCGGACCGGCCGCGTCGCGCCGCGCAGAGCCGGCCCGCCCCTCCGGCCGGGGCGCCTGCCTGGGCTGGCGGCCGGGGAGGCGATGGCCGTCTTCGCGCACTGGGGCGACGAGGTGCACGCGTGGGTCCTGGCGCCCGGCCGCCCGGCCGCGCACTTCCCCGCGGGCAGCGTGGCCGCCTGGCGCGCCGACGCGCGGGCTTTCCTGCAGCAGGCGCGCGACGCCGCCGGCTGGCCGGACGCGGTGGTGCCCGAGACCCTCGTCCGCTCCGCGCAGCGCGCCCTCGAGTCGTGCGCGGCGCGCCTGTGGACGCCGCTGTGGCCGGCCGTGGCGGGAGCGGCCCGCGTCGTCGTGCTCCCCGATCCGGCGCTGCCGGATCTGCCGTGGGCCGGCCTGGCGCTCGCCGCGCCCCCGCGCCTCTGGCCGCGGCCGCGCGCCGTCTCGCTCGTGCCCTCGGCCACGTTCCCGCGCCCCGCGCGCTGGCGTCTGCCGGCCCGCGGCTGCCTGGCCCTGGCCGAGCGCAGCCCCGAACACGCGCTGGCCGAACGCGAAGCTCGCGGCGTGGCCCGCATCGTGGGCGGCGAAGCGCTGCCGATCCCGGCGCTCTCGACGACCGACTCCGACCCGGCCGACGTCCTCCTCGCCCGCCTGCGGCGCGCGCGCCTCTGGCACGCCGCCACCCGCGTCGTCGGAGACCCTGAACTGCCCGCCCTCTCGTGGATCGACCTGCGAGGCGCGGTACTCGCCCTCTGGCGCCTGGGCCGAGCGGGCGTGGCGCTGCGCCTGGCGGTGCTGCCGTGGAGCGTGCTCGAGCCGCGGCCGTTACCCGTATTCGGCCGCGTGGTGGGTCGCGTGGGCCCGGAGGGCGCCCGCCGGGCGCGCGGCGACGCGCCGTCGCCCACTCTGCGCGCCCCGGCCGGCAGCGGCGTGGCGCGCGCTCTGCTCGCCGGGGCGGCCGAGCGCATCCTGGTGGGCGCCTGGCCGACGGAGCCCGGCGCGGCCGCGAGCGTGATCGGCGCGTTCTACGCCGGTCTGGCGCGCGGCGACGCGCCCGCCGATTCTCTGTTCACCGCGCAACGACGGGCCGCCGAGGAAGGGCTGCACCCGGCGGCGTGGGCCGGCCTGTCGCTGTGGGGATGGCCGTGAGGCGGCGCGCGTCGAGCGGACGCGCGCTCGGCAGCGCGCAAGGGAGCGTCGAATGAAGATCCTGATCCGGGGCGGCGAGGTGGTGACCGCGGACGCCCGCCGCAAGGCCGACGTGCTCGTGGACGGCGAGACCATCGCCGCGGTGGGCGAGGATCTCGCGGCCCGGGCCGACCGCGTGCTGGACGCGCGCGGCCGGTACGTCCTGCCCGGCGGCGTCGACGCGCACACGCACTTCGAGCTGGCCTTCGGCGGCGTGGTCTCCTCGGACGACTTCGAGACCGGCACGATCGCGGCCCTGCACGGCGGCACCACCACGGTCATCGACTTCGCCGTGCCGGAACCGGGCGCCACCCTGCGCTCCGGTTACGAGGCGTGGCGCGCCAAGGCCGACGGCCGCACCGCCGTGGACTACGGCCTGCACGTGATCCTGCGCGACGGCTCGGAAGCGCGCCTGGCCGAGATGGACGAGCTGGTCCGCGAGGGCGTGACCTCGTTCAAGCTCTTCATGGCCTACCCCGGCGTCTACCTGCTCGACGACGGCGCCATCTTCCGCGCCCTGCAGCGCGCGCGCGCCAACGGCAGCCTGATCACCGTGCACGCCGAGAACGGCCACGTCATCGAGGAGCTGCGCCGGCAGGCGCTGGCGGCGGGCCGCACCGAACCCATCCACCACGCCTTGACGCGCCCGCCCCAGACCGAGGGCGAGGCCACCGGCCGGGCCATCCTGCTGGCCGAGCTGGCCGGCGCCCCCGTCTACATCGTGCACCTCACGGCCGCGCCAGCGCTGGCCCACGTGCGCGAGGCGCGCGCTCGGGGCCTGCGCGCCTACGCCGAAACCTGCCCCCAGTACCTGTTCCTCACCGAGGACTGCTACCGCGAGCCGGGCTTCGACGGCGCCAAGTACGTGATGAGTCCGCCGCTGCGCCCGCGCGGGCACCAGGAGGAGCTGTGGCGCGGCCTCGCCGACGGCACGCTCCAGGTGGTGGGCACCGACCACTGTCCATTCTGCATGCACGCCGGATTCGCCGGCTTGCCGGCGCAGAAGGAGCGCGGCATCGGCGACTTCACCAAGATACCCAACGGCGTGCCCGGCGTGGAGACGCGGCTCGTGCTCTTGCACGACGGCGGCGTGCGCGCCGGCCGCTTCCCGCTCGAGCGCCTCGTGGACGTCTGCTGCACCGCGCCCGCGAGGATCTTCGGGCTCTACCCGCGCAAGGGCACCATCGCCGTGGGCTCCGACGCCGACCTCGTGGTCTTCGATCCGAATCGCCGGCTGTCGCTGTCGGCGGCCGCGCTGCACATGCGCGTGGATTACAGTCCCTACGAGGGCCGCGAGGTGACCGGTGCGCCGAGCGCCGTCCTGGCGCGCGGCGAGGTGGTCGTCGAGGACGGGAAGTACCTGGGGCGCAAGGGCCGCGGGCGGTTCCTGCGCCGCGGGGCGCCGATGGTGTAGCGGCGGCCCGCGCCCGCCTGGCGCCCGCCTCTCGACAACTCCCTGACAACGCCGCCGCGGCCCTGGGCTAGGCTCTCCGGCATGCACACCCCCGCACCCGGCGCGCTCGCCGCGCTGCTCGCCCTGTCACTGGCCGGCGCCGGCCTGTCGTGCGCGCCGCAACCGCGCTCCGCCGACAAGCCCGCGCCGTCCTCCGCCGGGCCGCCGCCCGTAACCCCGGCGACCGTGGAGGAGGTGCTGGCGGTGGTCTGCCAGCCGGGAGCGCGCGCCGTGGTGCTCAACGTGTGGGGCACCTGGTGCGGGCCGTGCCGGGAGGAGTTCCCCGACCTGCTGCGGCTCCACCGCGACTACCGGGACCGCGGGCTGCGCCTGGTGCTGCTGTCGGTGGACTTCGACAGCGAACTGCCGCAGGTGAACCGGTTCCTCGCCGAGCAGGGCGTGGACTTCGACACGTACCTGCGCTCCGGCGGCGACGACAACGCGTTCATCGATACGCTGAGCCCGCGCTGGTCGGGCGCTCTGCCCGCGACCTTCATCTACGACGGGTCGGGCACGCTGCGCGACTTTTGGGAGGGCAAGGCCGGCTACGCACAGATGCAGAGGCGCATGCTGCGGGTGCTGGAAGGCAAGGGCGATTCGGACTCCACGGAGGTCTCCTCATGAAAGCGCGCAACCTGCTGCTCTTCGGACTCACCGCCGTCACGCTCACCCTCGGCGGCCCGTCCGTGGGTGCCGCCGAGCCCCCGGCCGCCGAGCCCGCGGCCGCCCCCCCGGCGCTCGCCATCGGCGCCGTCATGCCCATGGCCGGCGTCAAGATGATGGGCGTGGACGGCCGCGAGACCACGCTCGCCGGCGTGGCCGGCCCGAAGGGCACGCTGGTGGTCTTCTCCTGCAACCACTGCCCCTGGGTGAAGGCCTGGGAGCCGCGCCTGGTCGCCATCGGCAACACCTGGCCGAAGCGAGGCGTCGGCGTAATCGCCGTCAATGCCAACGACCCGAAGGGCTACCCCGAGGACGGCCTCGACGGCATGAAGCAGCGCGCCAGCCAGCGCCAGATGGCGTTCCCGTACGTGGTCGACGCCACCTCCGACGTGGCCCGCGCCTTCGGAGCCGCCAAGACCCCCGAAGCCTTCCTTTTCGACAAGGCGGGCAAGCTCGTCTACCACGGCGCCATCGACGACAACGCCAAAGAGCCTGGGAAGGTGAAGGAGCGCTACCTGCAGAACGCGCTGGAGGCGCTGACCGGCGGCAAGGAAGTGGCGGTGAAGGAGACCAAGGCGCTCGGCTGCAGCATCAAGTACCGGGCGAAGGCGGGTTCGTAGGAGCCGAATGCGGCTGACGGCGGCGCGCCGGCGCCCTCAAGCGCCCCGCCGTCCTCGCGACGCCATCCAGAACTTGTAGACCGGCACCCCCAGGGCGATCACCGCGAACGAGATCAGCACCTGTCCCGCGCCCTGCATCAGCGAGATCCCGACGATGAACAGCGTGGCCGCCACGAAGGCCGCCACCAGGCCCGTGGCCAAGGGCATGCGGTAGGTCCCCTCGCCGGAGCCGCTCGGCACGCCGGTGCGCCGCTCCCGGCGGCGCAACAACAAGAGCCCCACCAGGCAAACCGCGTAGAAGAACCAGGTCGTGGTCACGAAGATGTCGGCCAGGCGGTCGAAGCCGGGCACCAGGAGCAGGCTCAGGCAGGTGAACGCGCCGATCGCGGCCAGGGCGTTCACCGGCGAGTGGGTGCGCGGGTGCACACGGCCGAGCGCCGGGAACATGATGCCGTCGCGCGCCATGGCGTAGGGGACGCGCACGCTGGTGAGGACGGCGCCGTTGAGGATTCCCAGCGTCGAGACCATCACCAGCACCGACACGGCGCGGGCCCCCGGCGCCCCGAAGGCGCGCTCCAGGGCGAGTGCGGCGATGTTCTGCGCCTGCCGCATCTCGGCCGGGCTCAGCAGGTACAGGTAGGCCACGTTCGCCAGCAGGTAGAGAAGCATGCAGCCCAGCGTGCCGATGAGGATGGCGCGCGGGAAGGTGAAGCCCGGGCGCTTCACCTCGCCGCCGGCGTAGGTCACGTCGATCCAGCCGTCGTAGGTGAAGAGGATGGTGATGAGCCCCAGGGCCATGGCTACCGGGAGCGGGTGCGCCAGCGGCGCCGCCTCGGCCGCGGTGAAGTGCGCCACGTCGCCGCGGCCGCTCACCAGCGCGCCCACGCCGAGCAACGCCAGGCCCAGCACCTTGGCGGCGGTGAAGATGTTCTGCGTGCGCGTGCCGGCCTTCACGCCGAGGCAGTTGACGAGCGTCAGCAGCGCCACCGCGCCGATGGCCAGGTACTTCTCCGACCACGCGGGGAACCCGAACAGCGGCGCGAAGTAGCTGGCGAACACCAGGGCGATGCCGGCCAGCAGGCTGGGCCGCGAGATGAGCACGTTGCTCCAGCCGAAGGCGAAGGAGACGCTCGGGCCGAAAGCCTCGCGCAGGAAGACGTACTGGCCGCCGCTCCTCGGGTAGCGCACGCCCAGCTCGGCGGCGGCCAGGCCGCCGGCGAGGCTCAGGAGCCCGCCGATGACCCAGGCGGAGAGCATCAGCGCGGCGCTCGGCAGCTCCGTCGCCACCGAGGCGGGCGCGCGGAAGATGCCCGAGCCGATGATCAGGCCGACCACCAGCGCCGCCGCGTCCCACAGGCCGATGACGCGCCGCAACTCTTCGGGATGGGCCGGGGCGGACGGCGAGGCGCCGGCGGGTGACGGCGCCGCGGACGAACCGGGTGCGGCCGGAGGGAGGCCGCCGGGGGCCGCAGTCATGCGGGGCATCCTACTCGATGCCGCCCGCGCGGCCAACGCGGAGCTTGGAGGACGCCCCCGGCCCCGGTATCGTTACCGGCGTCGCGCCCGCGCGGGGCCCCATCCCCGGCCGGGAGTCCTCTCCTTCCGGGCCCGCCGTCCCAGGCCCCGCACCGGAGGTCCAGCGTTGATCTCCCAGCTTCGCCTGCCGGCGCCGCTCGCGGTCCTGGCCGCGGCGCTCCTGTGCGGCTCCGGCCGTGCGGAGCCGGCGCCCGCGGCAGAGCCGCCCCCCGCCGCAGAGCCGGCGCCCGCCGCCGCCGACTCCCCGGCCACGCGCGTCGCGTTCCACCACTACCAGTTGAGCCTGCCGGCCAGCGAGGGCTGGGCTCTGGTGAGCCGCGCGCCCGAGGACGAGGCCGTCACGGTGCGGCTGGTATGGCAGCGCGGCTCGGAGAGCTTCACGCTCGGCCAGATGGAGTTCGCGCGACTGGGCCTCTTCGATCCCGGCGTATCAAGGCAGCCGGGCGCCGCCTTCGACGCGCTGGCGGAGCGCGCCGAGCAGGAGGTGAGGCGCGAGGTCGGCGGACGGGCGGATGTGGTCTGGGCCGGCTCGCGCCGGGACACGCTCTCCGATGCCGGCCGCGTCTTCTACCGCCTACAGTACGGCGTGCGCTCGGGCGCCACCGAGGGCCTCTCCTGGGTGGTGTACTGGTTCCCGTCGAGCTTCGTCCGCGACGGCTTCTACGTCCGCGCCACGCTGCAGATGTGGCGGCGCCCGGACCGCGAGGACCTGTCGGTGCTCGACGACTTCGCCGGGGCGCTGCGCTCGCTGGCGGAGCGGGCCCCGGAGCTGGACCGGCGCATCATCGCCGACGGGCCCGACCGGCTCGGCCAGGCACGGCTGTCGCTGCCGCTCGTCTACTACGACGACCGCCAGCGGGCGCTTCACTCGCCGCACGACACCACGCAGGCCCCGTGCGCCGTGCAGCTCGAAGACACCCTCGCCGTCAGCCTCCAGGCCACGCGGCTGCCCGGGGTGGTCTTCGTCTCGTTCCGCCGGCGCGTGCCGGCGCCGGGCGACCGCTCGCCCGGAGAGCGCTTCGGCAAGGCCTTCGACCGCGACGGCGACGGCCGCTTCGATCTCGTCTTCTTCTCCCAGGGCTGGGCCAAGGGTATCGACCAGCGCGACATCCGCACCTTCTACGTCGTCGCCGACGACGACGGCGACGGGCGCGTGGACGCCATGGTGCTGGAGGACGGCAACAACGACCGCGACCAGCTGGTGGACTGCGGCGTCTTGGTCCAGGATCGCGGCCGCCAGGGCGAGCCGGACCGGGCCTGGGTCTTCGACACCGACATCGCCCACCCGGTGCGGCCGATCCCGCACCAGGGGACGGTCTTCCTGCACGGGCTGGTCTCGCGGCCGGGCGCGGACGCCCTCGATTTCGGCCGCGATTTCCGCGAATGGAGCCGCTACTTGGGCTGGCTGAACCGCGCCGCGGCGCAGTGCCGCGAGCGCGGCGCGGGCCGGCGCTGACCCCGCGCTCCGGGAGGCACCCGATGACCGACGCCGAGACGAGCCGCTCTGCTTCCCCCGCCGGGACCGCCCTCACCCCCGCCGAGGTGCGGGCGCTCCACCGGGAGCGCCTCTTCCCCAACGTCGCCAACTACTACCGCGAGCCGCTGGTGGCCGAGCGCGCCGCCGGCATGCACGTGTGGGACGCGGAGGGGCGGCGCTACCTCGACTTCTTCGGCGGCATCCTCACGGTGGCGGTGGGCCACTGCCACCCGCGCGTGACGGCGGCGCTGGCCCACCAGGCGGCGCGCCTGGGGCACACCTCGTCGCTCTACCCGAACGAGCGCACGGTGACGCTGGCCGCGCGACTGGGCGACAAGACACCCATCGCGCGCCCCGCGGGCCGCCCGCCCAGGGTGTTCTTCACCAACAGCGGCACCGAGGCCGACGAGACCGCGGTGCTCACCGCGCGGCTGTTCACCGGCGCCGGCGAGGTGCTGGCGCTGCGCCACGGCTACAGCGGCCGCTCCGCTTTGGCCATGAGCCTCACCGGGCACGCACCGTGGCGGCACTGGGGCGAGGGCCTGCCGGGCATCCGCCACACCGCCCAGGCGTACTGCTACCGCTGCCCGTTCGGGCTCACGTATCCGGCGTGCGACCTGCGCTGCGCGCGCGACGCCGAGGACGTCCTCCGCACTTCCACCGGCGGGCGCGTCGCGGCGCTGCTCGCCGAGCCCATCCAGGGCGTCGGCGGGGTGATCGCGCCGCCGCCGGAGTTCTTCGGCGTGCTCGTGGAGATCGTGCGCCGCTACGGCGGCGTCTTCATCTGCGACGAGGTGCAGACCGGCTTCGGGCGGACCGGCAAGCACTGGTGCGGCATCGCGCACTGGGGCGTCACCCCGGAGGTGATGACCTTCGCCAAGGCAGTGGCCAACGGCATGCCGATGGGCGTGACCGTGGCGCGCGCCGACGTGGCCGACGCGTTCAAGGGGCTCAGCATCTCGACCTTCGGCGGCAATCCCCTGTCGGCGGCGGCCGCGCACGCCACCCTCGACGTGATGGAAGAAGAGGACGTCCCGCAGCGCTGCGAGCGCTTGGGCGCGCGCTTGCGGGCGGGACTCGACGGGCTCGCCGAGAAGCACGCGTCGATCGGCGAGGTGCGCGGACTCGGGCTCATGCAGGGGCTCGAACTGGTCAAGGACCGCAAGACCAAGGAGCCGGCTCCGGCGGCGGCCAACGCCCTGCTCGAGGCGACCAGGCGCGAGGGCCTGCTCGTCGGCAAGGGCGGCCTCTACGGCAACGTCATCCGCCTGGCGCCGCCGATGATCGTCAGCGAGCGCGAGGTGGACGACGCCGTGGAGCTGCTCGACCGGGCGCTGGCGGCGGCCGGGAAGGAGACAGCGTGAGCAAGTTCGGATTCGAGAGAAGGCACCAGCCGCTGGCGTCGCGCGCGGTGTACCGCCGGCGCCTGCTGCGCAGCTCGTCGGTGGCCGGCGGGGTGATCGCGATCTCGCTGGCCGCCGGCGTGCTCGGCTACCGCTACCTCGGCGGCCTGCCGAGCTGGGTGGACGCGCTGTACAACGCCTCGATGATCCTCGGCGGCATGGGGCCGGTGACCGAGCTGCACAGCGACGCGGGCAAGATCTTCGCCTCGCTCTACGCGCTCTACAGCGGCGCCGCCTTGCTGACCAGCGTGGGCGTGCTGGTGGCGCCGGCGCTGCACCGCATGCTGCACCACTTCCACATCGAGGCCGAGCGGGGGTAGCCGCGGCCGGCCGCCGGCCCGAGGTGGCGCGCGGCCCGCTTCCGCGCTACCCTGCCTCTCCGTGATGCCATGGCGCGAGGTAACCACGTGAGCCGCCCCCGATTCCTTGGCCACCTCTCCTGGATCGGCACGCTGAGCGGCATCACCAGCGGGCTGCTGGGCGTGGGCGGCGCCATCGTGCTGATCCCGCTCATGACCCGGGTGCTCAAGCTCGGCCAGCACAAAGCGCACGGCACCTCGCTGGCGGTCGTGCTGTTCACCGCCACGGCCGCGTTCCTCGGCTACCTGCGCACCGGCAACGTGGACGTGCTCGCCGCCATCCCGCTGGTCGCCGGCAGCGTCGTCGGCTCGCCGCTGGGCGCCCGCTGGGCGCACGCGACCCCCGCCGCGGCTCTCCGCCGCGCCTTCGGGGTGCTGCTCCTGGTGGTGGGCGCGCGGCTCTTCCTGCCGCAGCTCCCCGCCGGCCACTTCCTGCCCGAGTCGGGCGTGGCGGCACTGGCGGCGCGCGTCCTGCTCGGCGGCGTGACCGGCGTGCTGAGCGGCTTCTTCGGCGTCGGCGGGGGCGTGGTGCTGGTGCCGGCGCTCGTCCTGCTCGCCGGCGTGCCGCAGCACGTCGCGCAGGGGATCTCTCTGCTCTTCATCATCCCCACCGCCGCCGCCGGCGCGTGGACGCACCATCAGCTCGGCAATGTGGAGCGCGCGGTGGTGCTGCCCATCGCGCTGTGGTCGATGGGCGGGGCGTTCGCCGCCGCCCTGGTGGCCGCGTCGATCCCCGCCGCCGCGCTGCGCGCGCTCTTCGGGCTGTTCCTCTTGGCCACCGGGCTGCGCATGGTGCTGGGGCGCCGGCGGGCGGCGACTCCGGCGCCGGCCTCCCCGCCAGAGCGTTGAGGGAGCGCCCCCCGTGTCGCCGCGCCTGACCGCTGCCCACGGAGCCTTCCAGCTCGACGGCCATACCCGCTTCCTGCTCTCCGGCGAGATGCACTACTTCCGCGTGCCGCGCGAGCGCTGGCAGCAGAGCCTGCGCAGGATCCGCGCGCTCGGCGTGGGCATCGTCTCGACCTACGTCCCGTGGGTCTGGCACGAGCCGGCGGAGGGCCGCTTCGACTTCACCGGTGTGACGCACCCGCAGCGCGACCTGGTCGGCTTCCTCACCGCCTGCCGCGAGCTGGGGATGCCGGTGATCGCCCGCCCGGGGCCGCTGATCTACGCCGAGTTCGACGGCCTGGGCGTGCCGCTGTGGCTGGGGGCGCGCTATCCGGAGTCGGTCGTGCTGCGGCGCGACGGATCGCTCGACCGCGGCGACTTCTACTTCAACCACTCCCTGCTGCACCCCGCCTACCGGACGCGCGGGCGCCGCTGGTACGAAGCGCTCATCCCCACCCTGAGGCCGTTCTTCGACGACCCGGTGATCGCCTTCCAGATCGACAACGAGACCGGGCTCCTGTTCGCCAACCGCATCGGCGAGATCGACTTCAACCCCGATACGGTGACCCGCTACCGCGCCCACCTGGAGACGGTCTACGGCACGATCGGCGCGCTCAACGCCACCTGGGGCACGCGGCACGCACGCTTCGACCGCATCCTGCCGCCGCGCCCGCCGCTGATCCAGCCGGAGATCCACGACTGGCAGCAGTTCGTCGAGATGTGGATCTGCCGCTACCTGGTGTGGCTGCGCGGCACGGCCATCGACCTCGGCGTGCCGGTGCCGCTGACCCACAACGAGCAGGGGCTGCACCACAGCCCGGCGCACATCTGCGACAAGACCGGCATCGTGGATTTCACGGGCTACGACCTCTACCCCAAGGCCTCGCCCGGCCGGCACACGCTCGATTTCCCCTTCGCCACCAGCTTCTACCCGGCCCTGTTCCGCAACTACTGCGGCGCGGACGCGCCGCTGTGGGCCAGCGAGATCGGCACCGGTTGGTTGGACCCGCGCGCCCGCGTCGACGAGGCGGCGGTGGTGCAGAACGTCTTCGGGGCACTGGCGCACGGGGCGCGGGGCGTGAACCTCTTCCCGGTGCACGACGGCCGCGAGCCCCTGACCCGCGAGCCGTACCACTTCGCCACGGCCCTCGACGCCGACGGTCACTACACGCCGCGGGCCCGCACCGTCGAGGCGATCGGCCGCTTCCTCGAGGCGCACGGCGAGCGCCTCGCGACCTGCCGCGAGGTGCATGACCCGGTGGCATTCGGCGTCTACTACCCGAACTTCCACTACTCGGCCGAGGACTACATCGCCCGCACCCTGTTCCTCGACCCGCACCGCTACCTGGCGTTCCTCGGGCAGGCCGGCCTGCACGCCATGCTGGCTTGCGCCGGCTTCAATCCGCGGGTGGTGGACCTCGGCGAGGTGGGCGGCATGGTTCAGCTCGACGACCTCCGCTGCATCCTCTTCGCCAACAAGGGCTATCTCGACGAGCCCACGTACGGCGCGCTGCTGGGCTGGGTGGAGGCGGGAGGACACCTGGTGACGGCACCGGTGGCGCCGCGGCACAACCTGCGCGGACGACCGGCGGACTACGCCGGGCTCTACCCGGTGGGCGCGGCGCGCGTGCACGCCGTGGACCGCTTCCGCTCGTATCTCACCATGGCCCTCGGCCTGGCGCGCTACTGGATCTTCGTGCGCGACCGGCTGCGCGCCGAGCACCTCTCGTCGGGCCACGTGATCGAGCTCTACGAGCCGCTCTTGCACCTGCTCTCCACGCCGGCGCAGGGCGAGACGTTCGAGCAGCCGTGGGGAGATCCGGTGCGCGGCGATTACCTGAGTGCGATCTTCGACCTGCGGTCGGCGCCGCCGGGAACGGTGATCGAGCCCGGGCCGCTGCGGCGACGCGGGGCCGAGGCCGCGGGCCACGCCGCCTCCTACGAGTTGCGCTGTGGCGCCGGCACCTCGACCGTGCTGGGGACGCTGCCCGCCGGGCGCTCCGTCACGCCGCGCTACTACGCGATGAGCCCGGCCGAGCGCGCCGCCCTGCGCGCCTTCACCCGCGAGCTGCTCGAGGAGCGCGGCGTCGAGCCGCGCGTGGACAGCCCGCTGGAAGTGGAGTTCGCGGCGCACCGCGCCCCCGACGGTGGCGGCTATCTCTTCCTCATCAACCGCCTCGGCGCCCAGCGCGGCCGGGTGCACCTGCGCCGGCCGCTGGATTGGGGCTACCGCGGGCACCTGCAGGTGGTCTTCTCGCTCCTGGGCTCGGGCGCGGTGGCCGGCGACGCCGAGCACATCGACGTGGACCTGGCGCCGCAGGACGTGCTCGTGCTGGGTTTGCCGGGGGGTTAGATCTCCGGGCGGGCGCCGGGCCGCCGCTGTGCCCACCGGTCCGCCTGGCGCTCCAGCCGATGGATCCCCGGCAGGAGCGCCAGCAGCAGATAAGCCGGCAGGAAGAACGGCCCCCAGATCTCGTACTGCAGGGTGTGCGCGCGCTCGTGGTCGGCCAGCCGCTGCGCGCCGGCGCCGTCGTAGCGGCGGGCCTCGTGCTCGGGCCGCACGCCGCGGCGGTAGAGCACCGCATTGCCGAAGGTGATGGCGTGCACGCGCGTCAGGGACAGCAGGGGATGGTCGAGGACGTTGACGGCGTTGTCGCCGCGGCCGAAACGCGCCCCGAAGGGCAGGCCGAGCGCGCCGAGAGCGAGCCCGAGCAAGGTGTTCGGGCTCGTCCAGAGCTTTCCCAGCCAGGAGAGCGCGGGCGGGACACGCCGCGGCACGGGCATGGCGCGCCGGCCCCTACAGCTTCACGTAGCGCGGCCCGCCCCCGCCCTCGGGCGGCACCCAGTCGACGATCGCGTAGGGATCGAGGATGTCGCAGGTCTTGCAGTGCACGCAGTTGGACGCGTTGATCTGCAGCTTGACGCCGCCGCGCTCCTCGTCGGGCACCATCTCGTAGACGTGGGCCGGGCAGAAGTGCTGGCAGGGGTTGCCGTACTCCTCGCGGCAGCGCGTGCGGCAGATCTCGGCGTCGGCCACGCGCAGGTGCACCGGCTGGTCCTCCTCATGCTGCGTGCCCGACTGGTACAGCTCGGTGAGCTTGTCGAAGCCGGTGACGCCGTCGTACTTCTTGGCCGGCGGCTCCGGCGGGTTCGGCCCATAGTAGTCGCGCAGCGGCTTGACGCGCTTGTGCCCGGCCACCGTCGGCTTGCCCTGATAGGGCGCCCAGCCGCC
>Ga0315276_10004339_pt1 | contig 13028 bp, 12 predicted proteins | sample YL17G05_0_MG_FD_204542 | JGI IMG/M metagenome (GOLD analysis project Ga0315276, IMG submission 204542) | Sediment microbial communities from Yellowstone Lake, YNP, Wyoming, USA - YL17G05_0 | ecosystem: Environmental > Aquatic > Freshwater > Lake > Sediment | place: USA: Wyoming | collected... | reverse complement strand
CTATAACAAACGTGACCGGAGGCGAAACCGCCGCCGATCCCGGGGCCGACCTGGACCAGTTGCTTCCGTGGTAAAATATCCGAAGAAGGCAGACGTGGAGGTCCGCATGGAAAAGACGAGAAAGATAAAAAAAGTCCTGATCAGCCAGCCCACCCTCGAGGGCGCCGGCGTCCATCTTCATCGCGGCTTCGGCTTCCGCGAAGTGCCGATGTTCGACCCCTTCCTCATGTTCGACGATTTCCGCCAGGACGACCCGGAGCGCTATCTGCCCGGTTTCCCCTGGCATCCCCACCGCGGCATCGAGACGATCACCTACATGCTCCGCGGCACGGCCGAGCATGGCGACAGCATGGGCAACAAGGGCGTCATAGGCCCCGGCGACGTCCAGTGGATGACGGCCGGCAGCGGCATCGTCCACCAGGAGATGCCCAAGGGCAGCGCGGACGGCCGCATGGGCGGCTTCCAGCTTTGGGCCAACCTGCCCGCGTCCCAGAAGATGATGGACCCGCGCTACCGCGACGTGAAGCGGACGGACATCCCCGAGGTCGTCCTGCCCGGCGGCGTCAGCGTCCGCGTCATCTGCGGCGCGGTCGGGAAGGTTTGCGGGCCGGTCCGGGACATCGTCACAGACCCCGAATACCTCGATGTTTCCATGCCTCCGGGCACCGAGTTCGTCCATCCGACCAAGCCCGGCCACACGGTCCTCGGCTACATCTTCGAGGGACAGGGCTGTTTCTCCGGGGAGGCCGAGCCGTCCTACGACGTCGAACAGGCCAGCTATTTCGAACTCGAGCGGAAACCCTTTCTGGGCGACCACTCGGTCGTCCTCTTCGGCGACGGCGGCCGGATCAAGGTGGCGACGACGGATTCGTCCGTCCGTTTCCTCCTGATCGCGGGCCGCCCCCTCGGCGAACCCGTGGCCTGGCAGGGCCCGATCGTCATGAACACCCAGGATGAGCTCAAGACCGCGTTCCGCGAATACCGGGCAGGTACGTTCATCAAACACGCCAAGCCGGTCTGAAGCGCCGACGCCGGGCGCAGCGCCTTCACGGTTGCCAATGAATGGCAAAACAGGTAATCTGGGGAAAACCTAGGAGGCCCGCCATGACGATGACAAGCCGGGAACGCCTGGACGCCGCCCTCAACCATCGCCAACCCGACCGGGTCCCCGTCGACTTCAACGGGACGGCCGTCACCGGCATGCACGTCAAGTGCGTCATCGGCTTGCGCATACACTACGGGCTCGAGGAACGCTTGGTCAAGGTCCACGAGCCCTACCAGATGCTGGGCTGGATCGACGACGACCTCCAGACAGCGCTCGGCATCGACGTCGAGGGCGTCTATGGCCCCGAAACGATGTTCGGCTACCGCAACGAGAACTGGCAACCGTGGCGGATGGACGACGGGACCGAGGTCATGATGTCCGGAAACTTCCGGACGACCAAGGACGGGAACGGCGACACGCTCGTATACCCCGGGGGGGACCGCTCGGCCCCGCCCTCCGGGCGCCTGCCCAAGAACGGTTTCTTCTTCGACACCATCATCCGCCAGGGGCCCCTCGACGAGGCCAAGCTCGACCCCGCGGACAACCTCCAGGAATTCGGGCCGGTCGCCGAAGCGGCGCTCGACCACTTCGAGGCCGAGAGCCGCCGGGCCGGGGCGACCGGGCGGGGGATCATCGGGAGCTTCGGCGGCACCGCCCTCGGCGACATCGCCCTCGTCCCCGCCCCCGGGCTCAAGCACCCGAAAGGCATCAGGGACGTCGAGGAGTGGTACGTCTCGACCCTGACCCGCCGCCCCTACGTCCACAAGGTCTTCGAGGGCCAAACCGAGATCGCCCTCAAGAACCTCGAAAAGATCCATGCCCGTGTCGGCAACCAGGTCCAGGCCGCCTTCCTCTGCGGCACGGACTTCGGCACCCAGCAGTCGACGTTCTGCTCCGTCGCCGCCTTCCGCGAGCTTTACATGCCCTACTACAAGCGCATTAACAACTGGGTCCACCGGCACACGGCCTGGAAGACCTTCAAGCATTCCTGCGGCGCCGTCGAAACGCTCATCCCGGCCTTCATCGAGAGCGGCTTCGACATCCTCAACCCCGTCCAGGTCTCGGCCGCCGGCATGGACGCCCGGAACCTCAAGGAAAAATACGGGCGGGACATCGTCTTCTGGGGCGGCGGCGTCGACACCCAAAAAACGCTCGCCTTCGGCGCGCCGGAGGAGGTCCGGGCCGAGGTCTTGGAGCGATGCGAGGTCTTCGGCCGCGACGGGGGATTCGTCTTCAATTCCGTCCACAACATCCAGGCCAACGTCCCGGTGGCCAACGTCGTTGCCATGTTCGAAGCCGTGCGCGAGTTCAACGGATGAAAAAAGCCAGCTTTTACGTCATCGCCGTCACCCTGGTCGCCGCGATCGGCGGCCTCATCTTCGGCTTCGACACGGCCATCGTCGCCGGCGCTACCCGCTACATGAAGGAGCAGTTCTCGCTCAACTCGCTCCAGGAGGGCTGGGCCGTCAGCGTGGTGCTCATCGGCTGCATGTTCGGCGCCGGCCTGGCCGGCCCCATCAGCGACAGGATCGGCCGGCGGCGCTTCATGCTCATCTCGGCTGTCCTTTTCTTCGTATCGGCCGTCGGGTGCGCCGTCCCCCGGACGATCACCGCATTCGTCATCTTCCGGTTCGTCGGCGGCCTGGGCATCGGCTCGGCCGCCGTCCTCTCGCCGCTCTATATCGCCGAGATCGCGCCGGCCCGCATCCGGGGCGCGCTCGTCTCGGTCAACCAGATGGCCATCGTCACCGGCATCCTGCTGGCCTACTTCGTCAACTGGGTCTTCGCCGGTTCCGGCCCGTCGAACTGGCGCTGGATGTACGCCATGGGCGCCATCCCCTCGGTCCTCTTCTTCCTGTTGCTCTTGCGCGTCCCGGAGAGCCCGCGCTGGCTGGTCAAGAACGGCCGCGAGGACGAAGCGGGCGCCGTCCTCGCCCGGGTCGAAACCGCCGAAGCCGCGGCCAAGGAGATCCGGGACATCAAAGACACGCTGACCCTCGGGGAAGGTTCCATCCGCGAGCTCTTCCGGCCAGCCTTCCGGCGGCCCCTCCTCATCGCCATCGTCCTGGCGGTCTTCCAGCAGGTCACGGGCATCAACGCCATCCTCTACTACGCCCCGCGCATCTTCGAGGGCGCCGGCTTCGCCAGGATGTCGGCCATCGGGCAGTCGACGATCGTCGGCCTGGTCAACATGCTCTTCACGGTCGTGGCCATCGTCCTGGCCGACCGTGTCGGGCGCAAGCCGCTCCTGCTCATCGCCACTGGCGGCATGGGCGTCTCCCTCGTCCTGCTCGGAGCCGCGTTCAGGTTCCCGGTCCTTCCGGCCTCGGCCCTGCTCCTCATCATCCTCCTCTACATCGCCTTCTTCGCCTCGGCCATGGGGCCTCTCGTCTGGGTCGTCATGGCCGAGATATTTCCCATCAAAGTCCGGGGAAGCGCGATGGGCCTGGCCACCCTCGTCCTCTGGCTGGCCGATTTTGTGGTCACCCTGACGTTCCCGGTGATCTCGGATAAGTTCCACCCGTCGACGGCGTTCTGGCTCTACGCGGCGATGTGCGCCTGCGACCTGGTGTTTATATGGTTCTTCCTGCCCGAAACGAAGGGGAAATCGCTCGAGGAGATCGAGCGCGGCTGGCTGAAAACCGCCTGAAGATTATTTCGCTTCCTTGACCTCGGTGAGCTTGCGGACGGCGACGTCCAGTTCCTCCGTCAGGATCCTCGAGAGGACGGCCGGAAACTGCCGGACCTTGCGGACCGGGAAAGGAAGCCTTCTGTCGAACGTATGCCTCTGGAGGCTCTTCCCGGACTTGAACTCCAGGAACTCGAGGTCCATGGCCAGCCGCGCGAACCAGACCTTGGGGCTGTCGATCTCCTCGACCAGGCGGACGCTCGAGCGCAGGACGATCTCCGGATCGCCTTGGAGGACGTCGAGCGTAACCCGGGTGAAGCCCTCCTTCTCGTTGAGGTAATCGCCCATGGCCTCGCGGAAGAGGGCGTCCGGCTTCTTCGCCCAGAACACGTAGGAGTAATATTGGAGCTCGTACAGGGAGACGCGGTAGATGACCCGGAAGTCGTCGTAGAGGGGGTCGACGCGGACCGGTTCGATGTAGAGGGCCTTGCCGACCTTGGGATGGAGCAGGGCATCCTTGCCCGTGGCGACGATCTGGAAATATCGTTTGGTCGGGACGGAAAAACAGGCGGCGAGAAGGAGGACGAGAAGGCCACAACGCGCGACTTTCCTCATTTTTTCTTTTCCTTTCGTGTCCGGATGAGGGCCGACGGCTCGTCGGCGATCTCGCGGGAGAAACGGGCCAGGTTCTCGACGGCGACGCCGAGGTTCGAGAACGTCCGCGTCAGCTCCGACTGCTGCTCGAGCAGGACGCTCTCGACCTTTTTCAGGCTGACCGAGGCCGTGTCGAGGAAGGCCCGGACGTCCTTGATGGCCTGACCCAGCTCCTCGCTCGAGAAGCGGCGGGAGATGTTGCCGAGGGTCTCCTGGGAATTCGTCTCGATCGTCCGCATGAGGCGGCTCATGTCCTCGGTCATGGGCACGAACTTCTCCGTCGCCCGGGCGAATTCGAGGGACGCCTTTTCGAAATTGGCCAGGGTGTTCTCCAGGGACGTCCGGCGGGATACGAGGACCCCGGAGAGGGCCGCCGAGCTTTTCTCCGCGTTCTCGAGGAACGAGGAAAACCTCTTCATGTTCTCCGGGGAGAGGAGATCGGTGATCCGCATGACCGCGGTTTCGAGATTGGTGACGATGTCCTCGGCCTTCTCCCCGAGGCCCCGTCCCATGGGGATCTCGCCGTGGGCCTTCAGGTTCTCCGAGGCCAGGGCTCCGCCGCTGATCTCGATGAACTTCTGCCCGGTCAGGCCGATATAGGTCAGGACGGCGCTCATGTCCGTCTTCATGATCAGCCCTTCGCGGATCTTGACGTCGACGAGGACGGAATTGAGGTCCGTGGGATTGACCCGGATCCTGGTGACCCGGCCGATCTCGACGCCCTGATACTTGACGGGGGACCCCAGGATGAGGCCCTGGACCGACGTGCCCCGGAAATTGATCGTGTAGATATCTCCGGGGTCGCGGAGCTTGGGGACGATGAAGAAACCGGCGACGGCGATGAAGATGACCGTGGCTAGGGACAGGAAAACGCCCAGGCGGATCTTTTGTTCATGCGTCATCATGGCTGTCCTTCCTGAGAAAGAATGTTCGGATGAAGGGGTCGTCCGCCGCGGCCAGGCCGGCATAGTCCCCCGAGAAGCGGAGGCCCCCGTCGTTGATGAGGAGGACCCTGTCGGCCACACGCTCGATCGAGCGGAGCTCGTGGGTGACGACGACCAGGGTCATCTTGAAAGTCTCCTTGAGCCGGATCAGGAGGTCGTCGAGGAGGGCCGACGTGATCGGGTCGAGGCCCGACGAGGGCTCGTCGCAGAAGACGACATCCGGGTCAAGGACGAGGGCCCGGGCCAGGGCCCCGCGCTTCGTCATGCCCCCGGAGAGCTGGGCCGGATACTTGTCGGCGCTCCCTGCGAGCTCGACCTGGGCCAGGCTGGCGTAGACCATGTCCCTGACCATGTCTTCGGGCATCTTGGGGTGCTGCATGCGGATGGGCAAGGCGACGTTCTCGAAGAGGCTCAGGCCGTTGAGAAGCGCCCCGCCCTGGTAGAGGACGCCGATCTTCTCGTAGAGCAGGCGCAGGGAGGCCTCGGAGCGGTAGTCCACGGCGCGCCCGGCGAAATCGAAACCGCCGGAAAGCGGGGGCAGGAGGCCGGCGAGCGTCTTGAGCAGGGTGGATTTCCCCGACCCGCTCACCCCCACGACCGCCGTGATCCGCCCCTCGGGCACGGTGAAGCCCAGACCGCGGAGGATCTCGGTCCCGCCGTACCCGACGGTCAGATCGTGCGCGCTGATGATATCCATGGTCAATACAAGATGAACGAGAAAACGCAGTCGATGAGGATGATGAGGGTGATCGACAGGACCACGGATTCCGTGGTGGCCCGGCCGACTTCCTCGGCGCTCCGCCCGACCGTCAGTCCCTTGAAGCCCGCCCCGACGACGACCGCCCAGCCGAAGACGACCGTCTTGACGAGCCCCCAGCCGAAGTCGGTCCAGTCGACGGCCGTGAGCATCTCGGTGATGAAGGCCGATGGGGGCGTCCCGAACTTGGCCTGGGCGACGACGATGCCGCCGAAGATGCCGACGACGTCGGCCATGGCCACGAGGAGCGGGACGACCAGGGTGATGGCCAGGAGGCGGGGGACCATGAGGAATTTTTCGGGGACGATGCCCATGGTCCGCAGGGCGTCGACCTCCTCGAGGACGGTCATGCTGGCCAGCTCGGCGGTTACCGCGGCGCCGACCTTGCCGGCCAGGATGACGCCGGTCATCAGGGGCACGAGCTCCCGGAGCATGGCGATGCCGACGAGGTCGGCGAGGTAGATGTCGGCGCCGAAGAGCTTGAGCTGGTTGGCCGAGGTGATCGAGATGGTCACCCCGACGAGGAAGATGAGCAGGCAGACGATGGGAAAAGAGCGGTAGCCCATGAAGAACATCTGGTTCCAGGTCTCGCCCGGATAGACGCCCTTGCGTTCCTTGAGATAGACGCCGATGTGGTAGACCTCGTCGCCGAGCATGGCCAGGAACCGCCCCAGGCTCCTCACCTGGAAGACGAAGCGGTCGGCGATGGCGGTGAGTGCCCGGACGGCCACGTTCCCCGAGGGCGGGATCTCGGGCTCCGAAGCCGGGGGACGACTGGCGAAGCTCTCCGCCGCCCGGGCCAGGGCGCCGCCGATATTGACCGTGGTCACGTTCGCCAGATGGGCCCGGACGTGGTTCAACAAGGCCATGGTGGAGCTGTCGAACTCCACGACATCCCGGAAGTCGATGGTCACGGGACCTGACTCGACCCGGCGCCTGATATCCTGGAGAGCGATGATGACCTCGGCGGCCCGGAGGCGCTTCGGCAGGAAGATCGTCTCCGGAGTCATCGCGCTCGACCTGGGTTCGTTCATTTCTCCACCGGGAAAACGATGACGGTCTGGTTCAGGGCCGGAGCCGTGGCCGGGAAGCGGACGACCTGCCCGTCGGCCTTCGCTTCGAGATAGTATTCGATACCGGCGGCGGGAGCGGGAAGCGTCAGGCGATAGACGCCCCGAGCGGTGTTCTCCAGAGGGACGGCCCGGAACGCGCCCTGGCCCATCTCCCGCCAGAAAAGCTCGAAGGACTCCGGCCGGCCCTTGGCCAGGACGAGGGCCTTGAGCGAAAGCGCTTCGCCGGCCTCGAGGGATGCGCGTACCGCCGGGACGATGACGCGGAGGGGACCGTCATACGCGCGGGGAAGCAGGACCCCGGGCGGCAATTCCCCGCCCAGCATCTTCAGGAGATCCGCTTCCGGCCGTTCCCAGGCGCCGGGAAGGAGGTGCTGTTCCCAGTTGGCGATCGTCCCGAGCTCGCCCGTGTTGCTCACGGTGGCGAGAAGGGCGGCGAATATCCCGCGCAGGGCCGCGGCCATCCCGGCCCGGACGGGCAGGGCCTCGGTCTCGAGGATGGCCCTTTTCGCCGGCCCCTCCGCCGCCGCCTTGGCCTTCGCCACGGCCTTGTCGTAGACGGCCCAGAGGCAGTTGAAGCGGGCGACCTCGCGCATGTAGCGGAAGTTCTGAAGCCAGTAATCGTAACGCTCTTGATTCCCTTTCCCCGCGACGCGCGGGCCGAGCGCGGCCAGCTCGTCGACGAAAGCGTAGGCCGGCGCGACCTCGTCCCACGGCCGGGGGTCGGGCTGGATGTTACCGGGTCCGCCGATCCAGGTGACCGGGACGGAGTGCCGGCCGTCGATGCGGGCGAAAATCGCGGCGATCTCCTCCGCCGCCCCGGCGCCGAATTGAGAGCGGCACCAATCCTGGTAAAGATCGAGCGCGGGCAGGTGACGCTCCGTCTCCGGTCCATCCGCTTCATAATCGAGGACGGCCGGGCCGCCGCAGTTGATCTTCTTGACGAAGCCCTTCCCGACGACGACGATGCCGGCGACCGAGGGATAATGGATGCGGTCGGCGAAATCGATGGCCAGCCGGCCGTCGGCGACCTCGATCTTCTCGAACGTCAGGTCGTAGGCTTTGAACAGTCCGGCGGCGGCGAAGATATCGACCTTCTCAGCGGCCTTTCGGCCCTGGATCAGGACGTCGAAAATACGGCCGCCCTTCTGCTTGATCTCGCCTTCGACGAACTGGAGCGTCACGGAATAGGTGCCGTTCGGGACGGACAGATGATAGCCGAAGACGCGGTCGCGGACGTCCCGGTAAACGGCCGCGCGGCCCCGGCCGGCGCCGGCGATCTCCCGGTCCTTGAAAGCCACGTACTGGCCGGTGATCGGCCCGACATCGTCGGCGACGCGTCCGGGCAGGGTGTTCCAGCTCTGGTCCCAGGCGGCCCGGGCCAGGGCCAGGACGTTCGCCGAGAGTATGCGCGTCCGCCAGTGGATGCCGAGGAGGCCGTCGCAGCCATAGCGCAGGGCGTCGGCCGCGTCGCGGCGCATCCGGCCGGCCCAGAGCTGGGGCGAGGTGAGCGCCGGATCGTCTTCCATCCAGGGGATGGCCCATAAGGACCGTCCCGAGATCCGCGCGAAGCCGGGGTCGACGGGCGCCTTGCCGACCTCGCGGTTGATGCAGCTCATGGCCACGTCCTTCGGCAGGACCTCGTCGAAGAGCGTTCGGTTCGACGGCGGACCGAGGACCCAGCCGCATGTCGCCAAGCTGAACGGGGGCGCGACCTCCCGCCAGGCCTCGATGCCCATGGCCAGGTCCGTGGTCACGGAGGCGACGGCCTCGGGAGAGGCGTCCGACCAGGTCCAGCCTTCGTTCGTCCAGAACCAATAGTAGTCGACGGGATAGGCCGCGGCGATCCGCTTGAACATCCCCTTATAGAGGTCCTTGACGACGGCCGGGTCCTTGGGGTCCCGGCCGGAGTCGGACAGCCGCTTTTTGACCAGGTCGGGTACGGTCAGCGCCGTTTCCGTCCCGACGCAGGTCTTGACGCCGAGGCGCCGGGCCAGGGTGAAGGCGTCCCGGAAGACGGCGGCGGCCCGGTCGAAGACCTGGTTCGAATCCTCGGCGGTCGCCGGATCGGGGCTGAAGCCGTCCATCACGTCGTTGCCGAAATCGTCGCGCTCGAAGAGAAGCCCTGCGCCGAAGTGAAAATCGCCGGTCTTCTTGGCCTCATAGCCCCAATTGCCGCGGGCCGTGTTCTGGTAGCTCGCGGGGTAGCTCGCCAGGACCTTTCCGTCCGCGCCGAAATCGCCCTCCCGGCCGATCCAGACCGTGGGCTCGGCGTTCGGGGTGGCGCCTTTTTCTTTGCTGGGATTCTCGGGATAGGTGTGGAGGCCGAAGAAGTTCATCCGCAGTTTCGGGAGCTGGCCCAGGATGGCTTTGTAGTTCTCGAGCGTCCACCAGTCCGGGCCCTCGGCGAAATCGTGGAAGGGCTGTATGCCTCGGATGGCGAAGAGCGGATGGCCGGTCTCGTCGAGGTCGAGGCTGATGTTCTCGACGGTCCCGTCAGGGACGACGTCGCCCTCGAGGAAGAAGCGAACGCCCAGCTTCTCGGCCAACTGGTAGGCGCCGTAGAGGACGGCCGGACCGCTGCCGCCGGCGACGAGGACGAGCTGCCCGGACCGGTGCGGGACCGTCTTCAGCCAGTAATCCTCGGGCCCGAGGGCGGCTATCTTCGCCGCGGTCTCGGTGTCGTCCAGGCCCCGGGCGAACGTCCCGCCTTTTTCCATTACGGCCACGGCGCCCGGAGGGACGCGGGAGAACGACTCCGCTTCCCGGAGGGCCGGGAGATCCCCCGTTCTCAAATAGAAATAGCGGCAGATCTCGGCCGCCGCCGCGCGCTCGTGCCAGGAAGCGTCCTTGGCGATGACGATGTCGGGGCTCGGGCCCTTCCGGGCGCACCCCTGGAACGCCGCGAGGGCGATGGCGGAAAGGACGAAGAAGGCTCTGCCGTTCGATCGGTGTTTCATCCCGGGCACCTCGGTCCTTGTGCACCTCATTCTAATACAGGTGCGGCCGCATATCAACGCCTGCCTAGACCCTGTGTTGACGGGCCGGGGAACATCGCGATATGATCGTCGGACCATGACCATCCGAGAGCGATTCAACAGGGTCTTCCGCTGGGAGAAGCCTGACCGCGTCCCGGACATGGAGTTCGGATACTGGGACAAGACGATCGCCGTCTGGCACGATCAGGGCCTGCCCCGCGACTGCCGGACGAACGAGGACGTCGAGAGGCACCTCGGACTCGAGGGGATCTCCATTCTCCCGGAGGTGCCCATCCAGAAGGGGCTTTATCCGGCTTTTGAAGAAAAGACCATCGAGCAGCGGGGCGAGCGGCGCGTTGTACAGACCAAAGACGGGGCGCTCACCGAGATGCTCGACTACGACTCGTCCATGCCCAAGTTCCTCAAGTTCGCCGTCGAGACGAGGGCCGATTGGGAAAGGCTCCGCGACGAGCGGCTCGACCCCCGGCGCCCCGGCCGGGTCGGCGACGTCGGCGGGGCTATCGCCGCGGCCCACGCCGCCGGCATGCCCATCCTCTTCCACTGCGGCTCGCTCTACGGTTGGCTCCGCGACTGGATGGGCCTCGAGAACCTGTCCATCGCCCTCATGACCGATCCCGGTTGGATCGACGAGATGATGGAACACATTACTTTGATGGACCTCGAGTTCATCGAGAAGCATATCCCGGCGGGCGAGGTCGATGTCGCCTGGTGGTGGGAGGACATGTGCTACAACCACGGCCCGCTTATGTCGCCCCGGCTCTTCGAGGAGCTCATGGTGCCCCGCTATAAGCGGATCACCGACGCCCTCAGGACGCGCGGCATCGCCGTCAATGTTCTCGACTGCGACGGTCGGATTTACGACCTCGTCCCGGGCTGGCTCAGGGGCGGCATCAACGGCATGTTCCCCATCGAAGCGCTTCACACGGAACCCTGGCGGCTGCGGGAAGAATACGGGAACGACGTGCTCCTGCTCGGCGGCGTCGACAAGATGGCCCTGATCGCCGGCAAAGACGCCATCGACAGGGAGCTCGAGAAGCTCCACCCCCTCGTCGAACGCGGCGGCTACCTGCCCTGCGTCGATCACCGCGTCCCGCCGGACGTCACGTACGAAAATTACCTTTATTACCTGGAAAAGAAGAAAGCGATCCTCTGACGTCCGCGGGCCGAACGGGCGACCCTTACTTGCTTTCGCGGAGCTCGGGCGGGACCGGCCGCGCCGGCGTCACGAGCTCGTTCGTGGCCCCGGCGATGAACCATCGGCCGTCGCGCCGGACGAGGATCCAGCTGTCGACGCCCTGCTGCGGGGCCATGGCGAACCCTGTGATCTGGGCTTCATAAAGGACAAGGACGTGGGCCATGTCCCCGTATTCCCAGGCTTTCATGCGGACGACCTTCTCGGTGAAGCCGCTCTCTTTCGGAACTACCGTCGCTTCGCCCCGTTTGTACGGGCGCTCGTAAAAATCGACGAAGTCCTTGATGAATCCGTCGAGGGAGAAGGCCGTCAGGGCCGTCCAGCTCGTCCTGAGGACGATGACGGCCTCTTTCAGAAAGCAAGCCCGGACCTTTTCCCAGTCGGGAAGCGTACCACCGGCGGAACTGACGAGGCTGTAGATCCCGGCGACGAAATCACCTACCGGCTGAGGTGCGGCCTGGGCCGCCGCCTGCTGGGCGCGCGCCAGCCCGGCGCCCAAGCAAAGGATGATGGCCGCGGCCACGGCCGATTTCCGGAAGACGTTGTTCTTCATTCTATCCCCTCCTATCGATCAAAGTACGGTGACCTTGAACTTACAGCGCTTGCCGTCCATATTATTTGAATTTTGCCTCGCGCGGCCAGACCTCGGCCGCGGGGCTGCGGAACTGCAGCAGCTCGATGGGTGCTCCGTTATCCACGATGAAGGCGACCAGGATGCCGTCGGCCGGGCTGTTGGGCGCGATGAGGATCTGTTTGCCCGCGATGGCCGCCTGGAGATCGTCGACGACGAAGGCGACATGAGGAACCATCTTGACGAGCTCCGGAAGCGGGCAATCCGGATCGAACTTCATCCATTCGACGCCATAGGGGCTTTGCTCATAGCCCGAGGCGTACATTTTGAACTCCGCGACATAGTCGTCCTCGGGAAGGGGCCGATCCGTGGGGATGCCGACATGGTGATAGCGAAGTCGGGGCATGGTCAGGATTCCTCCCTCCTGCCGTATCACTTCAGGACGAGCTTAAGCCAGCCCTTGGTCGAGACCGTGTCCGTGCCTTCGGGAAAAACGGCCGGCTTTTCCCAGTCCGGCGCCAATGGCGTTTCGAGCCGGAGAAGCCACTCGTCCGAGCCGAATTTAGCCTGCCGTATCTGGAACTCGAAGCCGTCGCACTTGTAAAGGGCCGCTTCCTGGGCCTGGCCGCTGTCCTTTCCTTCCTTGATCATGGCCTGGACCTTTCTCTCGTTCCAGCGGATCTCGTTGGCGTACCAACCGGTCGTGTCGCCCCAGATAAATTCAGGATCATCGTCAGTGCCCGGAGTATCGTTGAGAAGACGCTCGCCGAGCTGGGCCGAGACGTGAAGGTGCCGGATCGCTTTCCCGTCGGGCGAGATGAAGAGATCGACGACGGAGAGAGTGAACGGAGTGTATCGGATGCCGATGAAAATGAAGCCGGCGCTCTTTTTCAACAGCAGCTCGATATTCGGTCTGATGGGGACCTTCAACGCGTCGTCCCATTCCCCGGGAGAGAAGATGCCATCCGTCAGGATGGGCTTGCCGTTCCCTTCCGGAACGCGCACGGATTGAGGCGCCTGGGCGATGAGCGCGAGTGAGGCTAAGAACATGCCCGCCACGAGAAGAACCGCCGCCAAAGGCTTCGATCGATCCATATCAACCTCCGATCTGGAAGACTATGGCCCCATGGGCTGCAAAATCCGGGCCAGAAGACCATTCCGGCAGGA
>Ga0315276_10004332_pt1 | contig 13035 bp, 11 predicted proteins | sample YL17G05_0_MG_FD_204542 | JGI IMG/M metagenome (GOLD analysis project Ga0315276, IMG submission 204542) | Sediment microbial communities from Yellowstone Lake, YNP, Wyoming, USA - YL17G05_0 | ecosystem: Environmental > Aquatic > Freshwater > Lake > Sediment | place: USA: Wyoming | collected... | reverse complement strand
TTTCTTGTTGGTGTTTGGGATCAGATTGAACCTCCTAGTCCAGCAGATGAAGAATATTTCGCAATTTTTGATTGGCACGATGAAAATTATTCAGAAAAAGTTTTACTTGTACTAAAAGAATTGAGTGAAGAAGTAAAGGAGTAAAATGGAACGCAGTGAGAGTATTAAAGAACTGGCAACAGCTTTAAGTTTGGCACAAGGTACTATGGGCTTTGCTAAAATGGATACTATGAATCCATTTTTTCATAGCAAATATGCCGATATGGGGGCTGTGATTTCTGCAATTAAACAGCCTTTTAAAGATAATGGATTGTCGGTAATTCAACCTATCAGCGGTGATGGTGCAACTGTAACTATAACAACTGTATTAATGCACTCTTCTGGAGAATGGATTTCTACAGAAATTACTATGCCTTACTCTGAAGTAAAAGGAAAAACATTAGTACAAGAATTAGGTTCGATTATTACCTATTTGCGTAGATATTCTTTAGCTTCTATGACTGGAGTTTATTCAGATCAAGATACTGATGGGAATAATCCAGATCAAGGAAAAGAAGAAAAACGTTCAGAAAAAATTACTAAGTCGGCAGTAGAAAAAACTCCTCCAAATGAAACGCAAGTTAAAATTGTAGAATGGTGTAAGAAATTAGGCGGAGAGAAAAACACAGCTTTGATGACTTTGCTTGCTGAATATGATCCTTCACATAATCCATATAAAATAAAGGATCAAGAAAAATTAGATGAATTATTAACTAAAGTTCAAACAGTTGAACCCATTTTAGTAGCAGTACCAGTAATCGAATCGACAGAAAAAGAGGAAAAATAAAATGTGGCGTATTGTTGATACCTATTGCAAAATTTGGAAGATTGAAGATAAGGGCAAGTTTGCCCAAGTACAATTATCAACCTCTCGCAAGGATAAAGAAAGCGGAGAGTATATCAATTCTAGTTGGAGTTTCGTTAGGTTTGTAGGCACAGCATACAAAAAAATTAGTAAATTATCTGATGGTGATCGTATCAAAGTAATTTCCGCAGGTGTTTCTCGCGAAGAATACAAGGATAAAGACGGAGAACGCGCTTGGCCAAAAAATCCGAATTTTGTAGTATTCGATTGGGAGTCTGCTGATTCAAAGTCAAAAGATAGCACTCCTGATGCTCCACCCGCCGTAGAGGAATCTGAAGAACAACTTCCTTTTTAGCATTTGACTGAATTTTTAAAAAGGGTGGGGTTTTTACTCCACCCTTATATGAACATGGAGGACAAATGCTAATCGATAAAAAATTAATTATAGAAGCTAAAGAAAAACTCGGACTAACTGCGGCAATTAGAATTTATGATTATTTTAGCTTGCAGAATTGGGATGGAAAAAATCTTAAAGGAAGTTGCCCATTTGGGCATGAGGATAATACTCCATCTTTTATTTTTAATGAGAAAGATAATTGTTTTCATTGTTTTTCATGTGGAAGGAATTTTGGAATTATAGATTTATATATGAAACAAGGTTTAACATACCTTGAATCAGTAGAAAAATTATTCGATGAAGTTGGTATAAATTATAAATTCGGTGAACGGGGTGTAAAAACAAAAAGAGATTATAAATATCCCGTTATAGAATGTTCTGAAGATAGAACTAAAGTAGAAGAATATTTTGCAACCAGAAAGATTTCAAAAGAAACATTAGATTATTGTAATATTGGGCAAGATAAAAACGGGAATATTGTATGGAAATTTTATGATGAGAATGATACACTCCTTACTGTAAAACTGCGTCCATCTAGAAAAATTGAAAAGGGAGAAGAAAAGAAGGAATGGTATCTTCCTAATTATGATTTTTCTAATATTCTTTTTAATATGAATAGGGCTGATCCTTCTAATGGGCCTCTTGTTATTACAGAGGGACAAAGTGATACACTTTCTATTATTGAAGCGGGATATTTTAATTCTGTAAGCGTCCCAGGAGGATCGTCCAATAACAAATGGATCGAAACTTGTTTTGATTGGTTAGAGCAATTCAATCAAATAATAATATTTTCAGATTCAGATGAAGCTGGAATTAAAATGCGTAAAGAAGTTGTTTCTCGCCTTGGACAATGGCGCTGTAAATATGTAGAGATACCCGAAGAGTACATAACCAGTGATCAAATAAAAGATGCTAATGCAATTCTTTATAAATACGGAAAACAGGTTTTACTTGATCTTATTAGTAACGCTCAAGAGATGCCAATATATGGAGTTAGTAATTTAGCATCCATTGAGGATTTTGATATAGAAAAAGCTTCTGGAATTTATTCAGGGATACAAAGTTTAGACGATATTATTTATAAATTTATTTTTGGAAATGTGCTTGTTGTAACAGGAAAACGTGGAGAAGGCAAAAGTTCATTTGTAAATCAAGTACTTATCGGAGAAGGTTTAAACCAAGGATATGATTCATTCATATTTAGTGGTGAACTTTCTGCGCCAGTTCTAAAATCTTGGTTAAACGTCACTATAGCTGGTGCTGAATTTGTTGCCATGAAAAATAAATTCGTACACGTTATAAATTCTGATGCTAAGAAAAAAATAGAATCATGGTATGATAGTCGCATTTGGATTTATGATGACAAAAAAAGTAATAGTTCGGATGATATTTTAGACAAAGCTATTGCTGTTACTAGAAAATATGGAGTGAAAATCTGGATTCTCGACAATTTATTAGTAATGGATATAGGTGCAAAAGATTCAGATATTTATGAAAAGCAAAAAGATTTTATGACTAAACTTATTGGATTAGCTGATTTATATAATGTTCTTATTGCTCTAATTATTCACCCGCGCAAAGGTCAAAACGGAATAGAGGTAGCCGCAGATGATGTTGGCGGTTCCGGTGCTTTAACAAACCTCCCTCAATATGTTGTTTCCGCTAAGAAATTTAGTGAAAAAGAGAAAGAAGGAGTTAAAGACAATAAAGGTGGTTATAAAACAGGGTATGAACCAATCAAAGAAGATGTGGCTATCAACATGCTCAAAAATAGGTATGTCGGAAAGACAGGGGAAATAAGACTATATTTTGATTATAGAAGTCGCCGATTTTATACCGATGCTAAAAATTTAAATAAGAGATATAAATGGAATGATAATAAATTACCTCCATTTGTATATGATCCTCTGGCAGATAGATTGCCGGATATGATGAAGGATTAAAGTGAGTTCATTTGATTTCATCCTAAACGGGTTTAAATATTCTCATTCTTCAGTTACTACCTATGAGACTTGTAATTATGCTTTTTATTTAACTTATATCCAGGCTGAGGAAAGGAAGAAAAATTTCTATAGCCAATATGGGATATTTTCGCACAGAATATTAGAAAAGTTTTTTAAAAATGAATTAGCAGTTTATGATTTAGCACCTTATTATAGAGAGAACTATGATAAATATATAACTTTAGAGCCTCCTTCTTATAAAAAGAATAATGCTTCTCAAGAATATTATGATAAAGGATTATATTATTTTGAAAATTTTTCATTTGATAAATCATTATATGAGATTATTCTAATCGAAGAAAACATCAATTTCTCCTTACAGAATATAAAAGTTGTGGTAAAACCAGATTTGGTGTTATTTGAAAAAGAAGCAAGTAAATATATTCTAACTGATTTCAAAACAGCTAATGCGTATAAAAATGGTAAACTAGATAAAGTAAAAATGAAAGGATACATGAAACAATTTAATTTATACGCATACGGTATTTGGATTGCAAAAGAATTGCCAATAGACGAAATTGATGTCTGGTTTATAACTTGCGGAAAAACAGAAAGAGTTAAAATGGATGCTATGTATGTTCAAGAAGTGATGGATTGGTTTTACAATTTGACAGAAAAAATAAATCAAGACGAAGAATGGAAACCATATATTGGAAATCAATGGTATTGTAATTTTTTATGTTCCGTTAAAAATTCATGCCCATTTTGGAAAGCTGATGAAATTTAAATGGAGATTATCATTAATGAAATTAATTGATTTGGGCAATAACAAATTTACAAAAGTTGATGATGAAGATTATGAAAGATTAAAAAAATATAAATGGTATTATCAAAATACATATGTGTATAGAATTAATAAAAAGAAAGAAATGGTTCTTATGCACAGGGAAATCATGGGACTTTCAAAGGGAGACGGTTTAGAGGTCGATCATATAAATACGGATGATGAAGACAATAAATTAAATAATCAAAAAGAAAATTTGAGAATTTGTACTAGAACAGAGAACGGAAAAAATAGAAAAAGAAATAAAAATAATACCTCTGGATATAAAGGGGTGTATTGGGATAAAAGTGTTACAAAATGGACGACTATTATTTGTAATAATGGAAAATTAATTTATTTGGGTTTATTTGAAAATATAATTGATGCCGCCAAGGTTTATGACGAATGGGCAATAAAATTATATGGAGAATATGCTAAAACTAATTTTCCAATTTCCAATAAATCTTAGATTTTATGTTATTGGATACCCCCACCTGTGGGGGGTAAGGTATGGTTAACCCCTATATATGGGGGTATAGAGTACGATAAAAGATGGGTTTTATTGGAGTATACTTTGAAATTTATTAATTTAACTGGACAGAGATTTGGAAGATTACTTGTAATCGAAAAATCGGAAAATTGTATATATGCAAAAAAATCATATATACGTTGGAAATGTAAATGCGATTGCGGAAATATATGTTTGGTTCTATCACAGAATTTAAGAAGAGGAGATGTACTTTCTTGTGGTTGTCTTTATAGGGAAAGAAATATAAAAGATTTTGGAGAATCTAGTTTAAATCAATTAATACTAGGATATATCCGTAGCGCTAAAAAAAGAGGAATAAATTTTAATTTAAACAAAGACCAATTTGAGAATTTAATTAGACAAAATTGTTTTTATTGCAACTCTAGTCCAAATCAAATAATTAAAAATAAATATAATAAAGGGGATACTGTGTATAACGGAATAGACAGAGTTGATAACAAAAAAGGATATGAATTAGAAAATGTTGTTCCTTGTTGCAAGCAATGTAATAAAGCAAAATTAAAATATTCACGGCAAGAATTTTTATTATGGATAGAAAAAGTTTATAACTATTCCGTAGCGAATAAAATATAGGTTTTATAATGAGGTGAGACTTGGATAAATCCGATTGGATTTTTGATATTGAAATTTTTTATAATTTCTTTGACGTTACTTTTCTAAACGCCAACGATAAGAATATTATTAAAACTTTTATTGTTGCCTGGGATTTACATATCGATGAGAAAGAAAAGTTAGTACAATTTTTAGATAACGAAGTATCCATGCTTGTCGGATACAACAACCTCTACTATGATTCTCCTCTTCTGTTGCTTTTGTATGAATACAACGGAAAGAATGTAAATTCGGATTTATTCGAATTATCTAAAAAAATTATCAATACAGATAGAGAAGAAAACTTTGCCTACAAGCGAGATTACCCCTGGATTCAATTAGATTTGATGAAGTTGATGGCGTTTGATAAACTTGGGATCAGTCTTAAGCAATGTGCCATCAATTTGAGATGGTATAAGATTCAAGATTTGCCTCTGCCTTATGACAGCATCATTAAACGCGAAGATATAGAAACAATTATTAAATACAACATTAACGATGTGTTGATTTCTTATGAACTATATAGAGCATTACAGCCTCAAATAAATCTACGTAAAGATTTAAGTATTCTATACAATGTAGAATTAAGAAATGCGAGTGACAGTAAAATCGCTAATGTTTTGCTAGAAAAATTCTATTCTGAGGCAACAAATCAGGATATTAAAGAAATTAAATATAAGAGAACTAAAAGAGAATTCTTATGGTTACGAGATTGTATTTGCCAAGGTATTTCTTTTAAAACTAAAAAGCTGAGAGACTTGAAATTTGAAATATTAAATACACTTGTTGTAGGAGAGAATAACTGGTCTTATAAAAAGGAAATTGAATTTGGTAACTGCGAATATGAACTAGGTGTAGGCGGTCTACACAGTAAAGATGAACCAGGAAAATTTATAACTGATGAAAATTATATTATTACTGATATAGACGCGGTGAGTTATTATCCTAGCATTATTATCAACAATAAAATTAAACCCGATCATCTCAATGAAGATTTTATAGAAATTTTAAAAAAGATTACCAAGGAACGCTTGGAAGCTAAAAAATTAAAAAATAAAACTAAAGCTGATGGATTAAAAATTACTATCAATTCCATTTTTGGAAAATTAGGCAGTGAAACCTTTTGGCTAGAAGACCCCAAAGCTATGCTGGCGGTAACAGTTTCGGGTCAGTTATTTCTAATGATGTTAATTGAATCTTTAACTTTAGGAAACATAATTGTTCTTTCAGCAAATACTGATGGTATCGTATGCAAGATTCCTAGAGAACTAGAAAATGCTTATAAAAAAATCTGCAAAGAATGGGAAAAGAAAACTGGTTTTGAATTAGAATTCACAAGTTACGATTCCTATATTCGATCAGATGTTAATAATTATATTGTAAAAAAATCAGATGGAAGCACAAAAGAAAAAGGACGATATGTACGAGAAATAGATTTGAAAAGAGGGTATCATTGTCCTGTGGTTGCTAATAGCATTTATCAGTATTTTGTTAATAGTAAATCTTTGGATGAAAGTTTATCTGATAATATTGATATATTTGATTATTGTCTTTCCCAAAAAACAGGCAAGGACTTTGTTATGGAAATGCGTGATTGTGACAATATACAACAATTACAAAAAACAAATCGCTATTTTATCAGTAAGTCGGGCGCAGAATTAGTAAAAGTAAATAGAAAAACTGGTACAGAAATTGGTCTGAGTGTAGGTAATAAATGTAAACTTCTTAATGATTATGATCCTAATATTCCTTTTTCTGAATATGATGTGGATTATGATTTCTATAAAGAAGAAGCATTAAAATATATAGAAGATATTGAATGCGCTGTATATCCAACAGACTTACAGCAAGAAGAATTAGCCGAAGAGAGTGAAGAAGGTATTGAATTAGATATAGATAATGTAGATACCAGTAAAATCATTATCAAATCTCCTAGATTTAGATTTTCTGAATCTTCTTATTATTTTGATAAGAAAACAAATGTGATCTATCGCGGTATCGGTTCAATCAAATATGTCACTTCCGATGTAGCAAAGCAACTTAAAAATATTAGTAAGAATTATTATCCTACTTTTATTGATTTGCTTATTGAACTTGAAGAAACATGCTCTATCAATTCTCGCCAATTAGAGACTTTGATAAAGTTAAATTTCTTTGAAGAATTTGGTGGAAATAAAAAACTATTAGATATAAATACAGAATTTTCTTCTGGTAAGAATCGTTATAATAAAAAGTTGAAATCAGATACCAAAGATAAGCGAATCTTATTACTTAAGGACTATGAACTAAACTGCCCTGATAAAAAAATAAATGTTCTTGAGCAGATTCTGTGGGAAAAAGAATTATTGGGCTATACGCAATCGGTGTTTAATATAGATAAAAGATATGTGTTTGTAAATAAGATCAATGAAAAGTACTCTCCGAGATTGGATATTCACTGTTTGGCTACTGGAAAAGATATGACAATAAAAATACAGAAAGGGATTTATGAAAACAATCCAGTTTTAGGAACGGATATTGTGCTATGTAAGACCTTCCAAAAAAAGAAAGCTGTTAGATTTGTAGATGAAAAATTCATTGAGGATGATCAAAAGCCTATGGTCTGGTGGCTTGAGACGTATACGGTATTAACCAATGAAGAAATTGATAAATTGATATAATCATTACTTGACAAATTTGAATTTATGTGATAGGATTAAGGATGAAAAATAATAACTTTTTGATTGATTGTGATGACACGATAATAAATATGTGCCAAGTTTGGCTAGAGGTGTATAACGCTGATCATAATGATCATCTTACTAAAGAGGATATTACAGATTGGAACATTGGAAAATTTACAAAAATTGGTGTAAAATTTTATGATTATTTATACACTATGAATTTATATTGGGCGGCACAACCCATTAAAGATTCTTTAAAAGGAGTGGAATTTTTACGATCATTAGGATATAATATTATCTATGCAACTGTGGAAGACCCTTTGAACTATAAACAAAAATGGTTACTAGAAAATGGATTTTTAGTTAATAAACAAACTTATATAGTTTCTCCTAATAAAACATATATAAACGCAGATTATATTCTAGATGATAATTACATCGGACAAATAATTCCGTTTTATAATTTGAATAAGAAATCTTATCTTTTTAGCCAGCCTTGGAATCTAAAATATGATTATAAATATCGTGTCGATTCTTGGCAAGATTTTATCGACAAAGTAACTGATAAAAGGATCGTTTTATGAAACAAATTTTCACAATTAGTGGATATGCACAACATGGAAAAGATTCCGTTGCCAGTTTTTTAAAACAAAAATTGCTAGGAAAAACTCTCATTCTTCATAATGCGGATTATTTAAAATTTATTGCTAAGACTTACATGGATTGGGATGGAAATAAAGATGAGAATTCTCGAACCATGTTGCAACAGCTTGGTACAGAAAAAACAAAAATAAAACTAAATAAACCTCTTTATTGGACAGAAAAAGTTTGTGATATTATAGAAATTTTTCAAGATGATTTTGATTATTTTTGCATACCGGATACAAGATTTGTTTCGGAAATCAGATATCCTCAAGCAAGATTTCCAAATTTTGTAAAAACTATTAGAGTGCATAGATTAAACTTCGATAACGGGCTTACACCTGAACAAAAAATCCATATATCAGAAAGGGAGTTGGTTGATTTTCCGCATGACTATAGCATCTATTCAGAAACCGGATTGATAAATCTAGAAAAAGAAGTTGATGCATTTATTTATCGAGCTTATTTATTTGTATAGGAGGAAAAATTGAAATTTCCGCTTGAACAAGAATTTAAATTAACAGATGGTTTTGTCGAAAAATATAAAATTAAAATTCCCCCATTTGGATTTAATGGTTTGGGTGAGTTTGTATATATGCGCACTTATTCGCGTATTAAGTTAGACGGTAAAAACGAATCGTGGTGGGAGACTGTTCGTAGGGTGGTAGAGGGCGTTTATACTATTCAGAAACAACACATCGAAGATTATAACTTGGGATGGAATCAAATGAAAGCACAGAAATCAGCCCAAGAAATGTATGACAGAATTTATAATTTTAAAATGCTTCCGGCAGGACGCTCTCTTTGGGCAATGGGAACACCTTTAATTATGCAAAAAGGTTTAACTGAGGCATTATATAATTGTTCATTTATTAGTACAAATGATATTCACGAAAATCCAGGGAAACCATTTGCGAATGCTATGGATTTTCTTATGTGCGGTATTGGAGTGGGCGCTGATGTTGCTGGAGCAAATAAAATCAAAGTTCGTGAACCAGGAAAGAAAAAATATATCTATCAGATTACAGACGATAGAGAAGGATGGGTTCTTTCATTAGAATTATTGATCAATTCTTTCTTCGGAGAAAATGAAGTTGAATTTGATTATTCAATAATTCGGCTGGCTGGAGAACCGATTAAAACATTTGGCGGAGTTTCGGCAGGGCCAGAACCATTAAGAGAATTGCATAACAAAGTAAGAGATATTTTAACAAAAAAAATTGGTGAATTTTTTACCGCTAGGGACATCGCTGATATTTTTAATCTTATTGGAAAAGCAGTCGTGGCAGGAAATGTTCGAAGAAGTGCCGAAATTATTTTAGGAAATCCAGATGAAGAATTCTTAAATCTTAAAAATTATGAAAAAAATCCAGAACGTGCAGAATTTGGATGGTCTAGCAATAATTCTATTTATGCAACTCTAGGAATGGATTATACTGATATTTCTGAAAGAATTGCGGATAATGCGGAGCCGGGTGTATTTTGGTTAAGAAATGCACAAAAATACGGGAGAATGAGAGAAACTGAGGGCGATTACAAAGATCAACGAGTATTAGGACTTAATCCCTGTATAACAGGAGATACATTAATCGCCGTTGCTGATGGTCGTAATAAAATATCCATCAGGCAGTTAGCACAAGAAGGCAAAGATGTTCCTGTTTATTGCGTTAGTGATAATAATGAAATTTCAATTCAGTTAATGAAAAACCCCCGATTAACGGGGTATGATCAGAAAATATATGAAATTACTTTAGACAATGGCAATAAAATTAAAACTACTGGAAATCATAAGTTTATTTTATCCAATGGAGAAAAAAAAGAAGCGCTGGATTTAAAATGTGGAGACAGTCTAAAAATATTTAGTAAAGTAATAGAAACTAAAACTAGCAATATTAAAAGAGAAAATAAATTATACTATAAATTATATCTGCAATCCCAATCTTGGGATGAACATAGGCTGATTTTTTCTTATTTTTATAATAGAGACATTCCCGATGGATATTTGATTCACCATGTGGACGAAAATGGATTGAATAACGATCCACAAAATTTGAATATCTTGACTACCGGAGAACACAATCTAGTTCATAAAATTATTTCATATGGAGAAAATAATGGAAGATATAGTGGGTTTACCCACGAAGAAATACGAGAACACGCAATTCGATTAACTAAAAAATTAAATAGAAGATTTTCTACTGAAGAATGGGAATACTATGCAAAGGAAACGGGACTTCCAAAAACTTTTAGTCAATGGAGAAAAAACGAATTAGGAAATGTGCTGGCATTATCAAAATGGTGTGCCATAATTTTGAATACGGATCATATTGATTCTGATCCAAGAACACTCAGAAAGCATATTGATTTGCTATCTGATGGATATGATTGCTATATAGATAAAAATAATGAAATAATTATCAATAAAAACTGCATGGTTTGCAATAAGCAATTTGAAACAAAAAATAAAGAAACCATCACTTGTTCTCCCGTATGCTCAAATCAATATATTTGGGATCATAATCGCCAAAAAATATTAGACGGACAGCACAAAGCATTTGATACAAAAAGAAACGAATTAAGAATAAAACAAATAAACATTTATAATAATCTAAAATTTTTATTGAATAAAATTCCTTTTAAAAAAGAATGGATCAATTATTGTAAAGAAAATTACATTTCTTTTGAAATATCAAGAAAAAGTTCTCCTTTTGCAAGCTATGCAAAACTACAAGAAGAAGCAGAATTATATAATCACAAGGTTGTTTCTGTTAATTTTGCTGGATATGAAAATGTATATAATGGAACAGTCGATAAATATCATAATTACGCCATTGGAGGATTTAAAGAAAAAACTAGAAAAAATAAAAATGATAAAGAAGTTTTTGTTTTTACCGCTAATTGCGGCGAGATAAATTTGGAAAGTTCAGAATTGTGCAATTTAGTAGAGACTTTCCCCGATAATCATCAAACACTAGATGATTTTAAAACAACTATTAAATATGCATATCTCTATGCTAAATCATTAACTTTGCTTAATACTCATTGGACAGAAACTAATAGAGTAATGCTAAGGAATAGACGCATCGGTTTATCGATGACCGGAATTAGTCAATTCTTAGCCAGCAGAGGATTTACTATGCTTAGAGAGTGGATGAAGGAAGGATATGATACTGCTAAATATTATGATAAAATATATAGCGAATGGTTTGCAATACCAGAATCCATTAAAATTACTACGGTAAAACCGTCTGGAAGTATTTCACTTTTAGCTGGAGCAACTCCTGGAATTCATTTTCCAGAATCGATGTATTATATTCGTAGGGTTAGAATAGCAAATAATTCTTCCTTTATTCCAATTTTAAATAAATCTGGTTATAAAGTTGAACCAGCAATAGGTCAAGAAGATTCAACATCTGTAATAGAATTTCCCGTTGCTTTTAAAGAAAATATAAGAACTATTAATCAAGTTTCTATGTGGGAACAATTAAATATTGCAGCATTTGCTCAAAAATATTGGTCAGATAATTCTGTCTCGGTCACTGTAACATTTAAGAAAGAAGAAGCCAAAGATATTAAACATGCTTTAAACTTGTTTCAATTTCAATTAAAAGCCGTATCATTTCTACCAAAATTAGAAGAGGGTGCATATGCACAAATGCCCTATGAAGAAATAACCAAGGAAGAATATGAACTAATGTCAAAAGACTTATTGCCATTAGATTTTTCAACATTATTTTCTAATGAAGCATTAGGCGAAAAATATTGTAACAATGATTTTTGTGTTATATAGGATAAACAATGCAACTAAAAATTAAATATCTTGTTCCAGATTTAGAAAAAGTAAAGCATGTAGCAAATTCTGATTGGTTTGATTTGCGATGTGCTGAAGATACTATTATGAAAAAGGATGAATATAAACTCATTCCTTTAGGAATAGCAATTCAGTTACCGTATAATTATGAAGCATATATTGTTCCCCGCAGTAGTACATTTAAAAACTTTGGACTTATTCAAGCTAATCATTTTGGGGTAGTTGATCAATCTTATTGCGGTAACAATGATCAATGGTATTTTAGTTGTATCGCTTTTAGAGATACTACTATCAAAAAAAATGATAGAATATGCCAATTTAGAATAAATGAAAAACAACCTTTTTTTGATATTATTGAAACCGATGATTTACAAGCGCCCGACAGAAATGGCTTCGGATCAACTGGAATAAAATAATCCTTTTATTTTAATACTGGAAAAATAACATACGACATACCCAATAGAGTTTCCAGCGAGAACGGAAGATAAACTAGGGTGTATGTTTATAAAAATGGTAAAAAATTAACTCCCACAATAAAGTAGGAGTTAATTTTTTATAAATTAAGGAACAGGGGGAGCGGGGGGAACTGGAACAGGATTAGCAGCCACAGCCGCAGCAATAGCCGCCTGTTTTGCATCCAATTCAGCCGCCATAGCTAACAAAGCGGCAGGGTCTTCAGAATGGAGTTTAATAAAATCGGACAGCCCGACAATTAAAGCAATTGCGCTATCCACAGCACCTTGGGTTTCTTGAACTTCAGCCTTCAATAAA
>Ga0315276_10004331_pt1 | contig 13036 bp, 13 predicted proteins | sample YL17G05_0_MG_FD_204542 | JGI IMG/M metagenome (GOLD analysis project Ga0315276, IMG submission 204542) | Sediment microbial communities from Yellowstone Lake, YNP, Wyoming, USA - YL17G05_0 | ecosystem: Environmental > Aquatic > Freshwater > Lake > Sediment | place: USA: Wyoming | collected... | reverse complement strand
GCCGACCTGCTCGCGGGTGTGAACGCGCGCGGCGTGATCGTCTTCTAGCGATCTTCGTCACTCCGGGGGGTCTTCGGGGGGGCGGCGGAGGGTGCTGACGCGGGTTCGCATGCGGCCGACCAGGCCGGCGAGGTCGAAGCCGCGGGTGGGCGTCATCTGGAAGTAGTGGTCGCCGTCGTCCTTCACGAGCAGGCGCACGCGCTGGCCGGCTAGCACGGCTTCGGGCGGCTCGCCCTCGCCGGGCGGTTGATCGAGCTTGGCGAAAGCGCGCTTGTCGCCGATGCGCACGAGCCCGACGTGGATCGGCTCGCCGCTCTCGGACGCCGTCACGTAGATGCTCGTGTACGCCTCGAGCAATGCGCTGGTACCGTGAAGCCCTTCTGGCATCGACGGAAGTTCCGAAAGCCGCGCCGGTCCGCTCGACCGGAACGAGAGCGGCGGCCGCGCGACCGCTTCGGGCTTGCGCTTGCCGTCCGCGCGCTCGATCACCGTCACGTACACATTGTTGCCCGGCCCACCGATCGAGTGCGCGATGCCGATGCGCGCGCCGGGCACCTGCGCGCGCGGGTTCGGGAACTGGCCGGTGAGCTGCAGGAAGCACTCGCCGATCTGGAACAGGCCCGTGCCGCCCACCGGATGACCGCGCGCCTTCAGTCCACCCGAGAAGTTCACCGGCACGCGGCCCCGCAGGCCCGTGACGGGATGATCGAGCGGGTCGGAGGGCTCGCGGCGCAGGCTTCCGACCAGCGCGTCGATCGCCTCGTCGGGCTCGACGAGTCCGAGGTCGGTGAGGTCGATCGGGAGCAGGCTATTGAAGGCGTCGTGGCACTCGACGTAGAGGCCCTCGAGTTCGCGCGGCTTTGCAATTCCGGCGCGCCAGTACGCGACCTTCGCCGCCGCGCGCGTCGCGTCGAGACAGGCCAGGTGCTCGCGGTCGAGGATCGACGACGTCTCGGTCGCAGACCCGAGCCCCGCGACGCGCACCGCCTGTGGTCGCGCCGTCAGGATCAGCGCGGCCGCGCCGTCGCAAATCGGCGAGCAGTCCTTGCGCATCAGCGGTGTCGCGACGGGCAGGTTCTTGGCGGCGTCGAAGTAGGCGTTGAGCGGCTCGGGCCTGCCGTAGAACGCCGCGAGCGGGTTCTCGGCACCGAGCGCGTGGGCGCGGAACATCAGGCGCGCCAGCAGATCCGCAACCGGCTTGCCGCGCAGTCGCCGCTCCGCGAGCCACGCCTGCGTGATCAGCGCGATCAACGCCGGCATCGTGAAGCCGAACTGGCGCTCCACCGGGTCGATCGTCTTCGACATGATCGCCGTCGCGACTTCCGTCGTGACGTTCTTCATGCGCTCGCCCGCCAGCACCAGCACGTTTTCGCACTGCCCCGACGCGACCTTGTAATAGGCCTCATGGAAAGCGGCGGCGCCGGTCGATGAAGCGGTCTCGGAGCGGATGGCGGGAATGCCGGTGAGGCCGAGACGATCGGCCACCTTCGCGGCCAGATTGGCGCGATTCTCGAATTCCTCGCTGTCCATGACCCCGATCTGGACCGCTTCGAAGGCGCGGACCGGGGAGTCCTCGAGCGCGCGGTGGTAGGCTTCGGCAAATAGATCGAAGATGGAGGCGAAGATGCGGCCGGTGAGGTCCACCTTGGTGAGACCGACCGCCGCTACGTAGACCTCCCGCGCCATCGGCGCGGAGCATAGTCTGCAACGGGGGTGAGTCGATGCGCAGAGTTCGATGGAGCGTGATCGCGCTGCTGGTGATCGCGGCGAGCTACGCGATCTGGAAGGTTGGCGGCTCGCCGTCGATCGCAAAGGGCAGCACGCTCGTCGTGGAACTCTCGGGCAGCTACGTGGAAGCGCCCGATACGCCCTTCTTCGGCCAGCTCCTCGGCATGCAGCGCCGTTCGCTGCTCGGGACGCTGTCGGAGTTGCGCAAGGCCGAGCGCGACGACCGCATCGGCCACGTGATGTTCGTCGTCCGCAACCTCCAGGTCGGCTGGGCGAAGGCGCAAGAGCTGCGCGACGCGATCCGGGCGCTGCGCGACGCCGGTCGCCATCCCGTCGCGTATCTCGAGGTCGAAGGCTTCGGCGCGAATCGCGACTACTACGTCGCGAGTGCGGCCGAGAAACTCTACATGGCGCCCGGCAGCGGCGCGCCGCTGATCGGCCTCGCCGAGGAGCACTGGTTCCTCGGCGGACTCTGGGACTACCTCGGCGTCACCGTGCAGGTCGCCCAGGCGGGCAACTACAAGGGTGCGGCCGATAGCATCGCCGGTCACTCGATGAACGAGTTCTACCGCGAACAGTCCGAGCGCCTGCTCGATTCCTTCGACGGCCTCTTCGTCGGCGGCATCGCCGAGGCGCGCGGCGTGTCGGTCGAGACCGTGCGCAAGGTGATCGCCAGCGCACCGTCCAGACCCGAAGTGCTCGAAGAGCTGAAACTGATCGACGGCGTGCGCACCCGGGCGGCGCTGATCGAAGAACTCGGCAAGGACACGATCGTCGAGGCGGCCGACTACGCCGCGGTCGACGCGGCATCGCTGGGCTTCGACCCGCGCGCCACGTTCGCGCTGATCTACGGTAGCGGCACGATCCAGACGGGACACGGATCGATGTCGCGCACTGGCCAGCCGGTCTTCGCGTCCGAGTCTGCGATCGAGGCGTTGCAGGATGCCGCCGAGGACGACGGGATCCGCGCGATCGTGCTGCGCATCGACAGCCCCGGCGGCGGCGCTTTCCCGTCCGAGCAGATCTGGCAGGCGATTCGCGAGGCGCGCAAGAAGAAGCCGATCGTCGCGTCGTTCTCGGACTACGCCGCGTCGGGCGGCTACTACCTGGCGTCGGCGACCGACGCGATCGTCGCGCAGCCTGGCACGCTCACGGGCTCGATCGGCGTCTTTGCAGTGCGACCTTCGTTGCACGGTCTGCTCGAGCGCTTCGGCGTCAACATCGCCACGCTCGACCGCGCCCCGCACGCCGAGATCAACCTGATGATGCCCGAATTGTCGCCCGATACGCGCGATTGGCTGCAGGCCGACGTCGACGACACCTACCAGCGCTTCCTCGCGCGTGTCGCCGAGGGTCGCAGTCGCAACGTCGCCGAGATCGACGCGATCGCCGGAGGGCGTGTTTGGACCGGTGAGCAGGCCGTGACGCGCGGTCTCGTCGACGTGCTGGGCGGTCTGCGCGCCGCGGTGGCGAAGGCAAAGGAGAAGGTCGGCATCGCCGCCGAAGCCGATGTCGCGCTCGCGGTCTACCCGCCGCCCAAGCCGCTCGTCGTACAGCTCCGCGAGGCGCTACGCGTGAGCGTCGCGCAGAACGTCGCGGCCGCACTACCTTGGACCCAGGCATTTGCGAGCGTCGGTAGCTGGTTCGAGGCGATCGCGGTCGAGGGTCCCGTGCTCGCGCCGTCGGTCTGGATCGAGATTCACTGACAGCTAACGCTCGCGAGAAGGAGACCGGTCTTTGCGCATGGAGAAGGAGTTCGACGTCGATCGCCCCCGGGCCGAGGCGGCGCAGCTGCTCGCCGACGAGGGCGTCCTCTGCGACCTCTTTCCGGATAGCACGACGGAGATCGTGACGCGCAAGGGGCAGCGCAAGACGATCGCGAGTCACTACACCGCGCTCGGCCGCGAAGGCGTCGCGACCTTCCACTTCGACTACGAGCCGGGCGGCGACGTGCGCTTCGAGAAGGTCTGCGACGGCCACATCTGGCGCGAGCTGCGCGGCGCCGTGACGCTCACCGAGCGCAAGCAGAAGACGCGGGTGCGCATCGAACTCGAGGGTCGCACCAAGGCGCTCATCCCCGAGTTCACGATCCGCGGTCCGATGCAGGATCAGCTCGACCAGATGGCGAAGGCGCTGCGCAAACGGCTCGCTGGGAAGGCCTGAGCGTGACGAGGATCCCGACACGCGACGGCATCGAACTCCATGTCGAGTCCCACGGCGACGGTCCGCCGATCCTGTTCTCCTGCGGCTACTCGACCACGCGCGAGAACTTTCGCCCGCAGGTCGAGCCGCTGGTCACCGCTGGCTTTCGCGTACTCCTCTGGGACTACCGCGGGCACGGTGACTCGGACGCGCCCGACGACCCCGACGCGTACTCGTTCGACCTCGTCCTCGACGATCTCGGGCGCGTGCTGGATTGGGGCGTTCCGAAGGCGCCGGCGGTGCTGGCCGGATTCTCGTTCGGCGGCGCCTTGTCACTGCATTTCGCGCTGCGTCACCCCGAGCGCGTGCGCGCGCTGGTGCTGATCGACACGGGGCCCGGCTTCAAGAACCCCGACGCGCAAGCGGGCTGGCTCGCGCAGGTCGAGCGCATCGCGACGAACCTCGAGACGCGCGGCATCCAGTCGTTCGTCGACAGCCGTGCCGCCGCCACCGCAATTGGCCGCCGCCCTGAGCTGCCCGCGGCGCAGCACGCGGCGCGCGCGATCGCGAAGATGTCGCCCCGCGGCGTCGCGAACTTCGGTCGCCGCGTAGCGGGACCGATCCCGGGTTGCATCGACGAGCTGGCGCAGATCACGGTGCCCGCGCTCGTCGTGGTCGGCGAGGAAGACGAGGCCTATCGACGCGCCGCCGACGTGATGGCCGCCCGGCTGCCGAACGCGCAGAAGGTCGTGATCCCCCGCGCCGGCCACGTCGTCAGCATCGAAGAACCCGAGAAACTGAACGCAGCCATCACCCAGTTTCTCAGGGGCGTTTGAGGCGAGCGGGGCCGGGCGTCAGGTTATTGCGGCGTCAGGTTATTGGGCCCAATTGGGTCCAGCTGGGCGCAACCGGGCGCGACGGCTCGGGTTGGTTCGGAACAGCGGAGACGGGCTTGCACGACGGCGACGACGATGTCCGGCTCATGCTGGCCCTGCGTGCCGGAGACGAGTCAGCCTTCGACGGGCTATTCGCCCGTTGGTCGGGCCCGTTGTTCCGGTATCTCGAACGCATCGTACGCGACGCGGCATCAGCGGAGGAACTCGTGCAGGAGACTTTTCTCCGTCTCTACCGCGCGCGCGAGCGCTACCAGCCGGACGCCCGCTTCTCGACGTGGCTCTACACGATCGCGACGCGCCTCGCGCTCAACGAATTGCGGCGACCGCGGCACCGCAGTCCGCACCGCAGCATCGACCAGCAGGAGGACGACGGCAGCGTGCTGGTCCTTGCCTCGGATACGCCCCGCGCCGACGACGTCGCCCACGCGCGACGCGTCGGCGACACCGTCGAGCAGGCGCTGGCGACGCTGCCCGAGCGGCAGCGTGTCGCGCTGTGGCTGAGCGCCGTCGAGGGGCTCTCGTACGCGGAGGTCGCCGCAAGTCTCGAGACCAGCGAGAAGTCGGTGAAAGCGCTCGTGCATCGCGCGCGTTGCGCGTTGGCCGAATTGATCGGTGGAGAAGAGCGATGAACCCGATCGCGGAGCTCTGTGTGCCGTTCGACGACGATCTCTCGGCGCTGCTCGACGGCCAACTCGATGCGCCGCGCGCCGCTGTAGTGCGGGCACACGCGGAGTCGTGTCGCGACTGTGGGCACCGGCTCGAGGCGTTACGTGGCATCGACGTGGCGCTGCGACGTGTTGCCGCTGCGCCGGCAGACGCGACCCGCCGCGAGCGCATGCGCAGCGCGCTCGCTGCGAGCTTGCGCGACGAAGCGAGTGGCGCAGCGCAGGGCACCCCACCGTTGCGCCGTACCCCGCCGCGCCAGCGCCGCTGGCTTGCGCCCGTCGGATTCGCCGCGACGGCCGCCACGGCCGCAGCGCTCGTGCTCGTGTTGCGAACGCAGTCGCCCGTCGCGCCCAGCGCCGAGCGCATCGTCGTCGTCGCTGAGCGAGTCGCACCGAAGCTGCGGGCCGATGCCGAAGTCGCGGCGCGCGAGTTGACCGCACACCGCGATGCCCCGCTCGGCGCGAGTGCGCCGCCGTCCGACGAAGCCGCAACGATGCCGCCCGACCGGGAGTTGCTCGAACAACTCGATCTGCTCGAGACGCTCGCTCGGTTGTCGCCCGACGCGCGCGCACGCCTCGACGCGAACCTCGCGCGCTGGCAAGCGCTTGCGCCCGAGGAGCGCGTGCAGCTTCGCGAAAGGCGCAACCGGATGCTGCGCGAGCGCGGCGCGCCGCCGCCCGCGGCGCCGTGATCGTCGCGATCGACCACGTGCAGCTCGCGATGCCGCCGGGCGGGGAAGGGCGCGCGCGCGAGTTCTACGCCGGCGTGTTGGCACTCGTCGAAGTCGCAAAGCCGGCGCACCTCGCGGCACGCGGTGGCTGCTGGTTCGAGAACACGAAGGCGAGCGCCGCGCCTACGTCGACGATCCGTTCGGCAACCGCATCGAACTGATCGAACCGCTCTGAAGGAGAACGCGTGGGCAAGGTCTTCGACGCGATCGACGAGCGCATGCACGAGTGGCTGCAGGGCCAGCGCATGTTCTTCGTCGCGACGGCGCCGCTTTCGGGCGACGGCCTGCTGAACCTCTCGCCGAAGGGACTCGACAGTTTCGCCGTGCTCGGCCCGCGGCGCGTCGCGTATCTCGATCTCACCGGTAGTGGCATCGAGACGATCGCGCACTTGCGCGAGAATGGGCGCATCGTGCTGATGTTCTGTGCCTTCGACGGGCCGCCGCGCATCGTGCGCTTCCACGGGCGCGGGACGGTCTTCGAAGCGGGCGCTGCCGGCTTCGACGAACTTGCGGCGCGCTTTCCGCACTTCCCGTCCACGCGCGCGGTGATCGACGTGGCGGTCGCGCGCATCGCCGATACCTGCGGCTACGGAGTGCCGCTCTACCACTACGAAGCCCAGCGCGACCAGCTCGACGCGTGGGCGTCGCGCAAGGGCGCGGATGGTTTGCGCGAGTACCGCGCCGCGAACAACGCCCGGAGCCTCGACGGATTACCTGGCCTCGGGGAGGGGGGCGCGTAGTTGGACAGAGCGCTCGACGGCCTCGTCTGGTACGTGGTCTTCTTGTTTTCGACCTCGTTACACGAGGCCGCCCACGCGTGGGCGGCGCAGCGCGGCGGCGATCCGACCGCGTACCTCGGCGGGCAGCTGTCGCTCGACCCGCGGCCGCACATCCGGCGCGAGCCGTTCGGGATGCTGCTGCTGCCGCTCTTCACCGCCGTTACATCGGGCTGGCCGATCGGCTATGCCAGCGCGCCCTACGACCCGGTCTGGGCCGCGCAGCATCCGCGGCGCGCGGCGTGGATGTCGCTCGCGGGACCGGCGGCGAATCTGCTGCTCGTGCTGGTGGCAAGCGCGACGATCTGGCTCGGCATCGCGGCGGGTGTCTTCGCGGTGCCCGACACGGTAACCGGCTCGTCGATCGTCGCGCCCGCGAGCCAGGGATTGGCCGCCGCCGCCGCACTCCTGGTGAGCGCCTTCTTCACGCTCAACTTGATCCTGTGTCTGTTCAACCTGATGCCGCTGCCGCCGCTCGATGGCGCCGGCGCCGTCGGGATCTTGCTGAGCGACTCTGCGGCGCGCCGCTTCCAGGAACTGACGCGCCACCCGATGCTGGCGATCGCCGGCATCGTGATCGCGTGGAACGTGTTCGGCCCGATCTTCCGGCGTGCGTTCTGGATTGCGGTCGGGTTGCTCTACCCGGGTTCCGGATTCGGCTGAGGTTCCGCGCCGCGCGTCACCAGAGCGGATCGGGAGAGGCGAGGCGCCGCTCGCGCGCGTGGGCGACGAGCGCTCTCAGGCCGCCGCGGAAGTTCGAGGCGTCGAAGCCGTTGCGCCGCATCAGCTCGGCGAGGTGCGCACTCTTGAGCCCGAACTCGCAGTACAGCACGTAGCGCTGGTCGCGGGCAAAGGAGCGATGGGCGACGAGCGCGCGATCGAAGTCGAGTTGCAGCGCGCCGGGCCAGTGCCAGGCGGCGAAGGCGGCGCGCGAGCGCAAGTCGATCACGGTGGCGTCGCTGGCGATCGTGTCGACTTCCAACTCCGGGATGCCGCGCGCTTCGACGTCGAGCGAGCGCATGTCGAAGACCGTCCGATTCGCGACGGCGTGCTCGAGAATCGCCGGGTCGAGCTGTGCTTCCTCGGCCTCGACGATGCTCGCGCGCGACGTGGTGGCCGGTCGCGTCGCCAACATCGAGCAGTACTCGGCCACCACCGCCGACAGCGCGGCGGTGCCGATCTGCTCGGCGAGCCGGATGATCTCGTCCTTGTTCGCACCCACCAGCGGGCGCAGGATCGGCAGCGCGGTCGCGTGGGAGATCACCGCGAGATTCGAAAGCGTTTGCGATGACACCTGGCCGACCGCGTCACCGGTGACGAGCGCCTCCGCGCGACGCTGCGCCGCCACCACCTCGGCGGCGCGCAACATCTGACGCTTCAGGATCAGCTGCCAGTAGCGCGGCTTCGTCCTTGCGCGGATCTCGGCCGCCACCGCGTCGAACTCGATCGCGTGCAGGTGCGGGAAGTCGCCGTAGGACCAGCGCTCGGCCAGCACCTTGGCGACGCGCAGTACGCCGAGTTCGTGCGTCCTGCCGCCGAGATTGCAGAACAGGTAGTCGAGGCGGACGCCGCGGCGCAGCATCTGCCACGCGGCGACGGCCGAATCGAAGCCGCCCGAGAGCAGCGCGATGGCTCCGCCTTCGATCCCGAGCGGCAGCCCCGCCGGACCACGCAACTCCTCTGCGCACAGATAGGCGCTGCCCTCGTGCAGCTCGATCGAAGCGACGACTTCCGGATCGTCGAGATCGACGCGGGCGGCATGCGGTAGCAGCGCGCTGCCGAGCGCGCGCTCGATGGCGCGCGACTCGAGTTTGATCTGCGCGCGATCGCCGACGCGCCGCGCGCGCACCGCGAAGCGCTTGCCGGCGACGGCGTCCTTGAACTGCTCGTACGCCGTACGCACCAGCTCGTCGAGCTTCTCCGCCGGGTGCACCGTCGCAACGGCCAGCGACTGCACACCGAAGACGCGCGACACGGCGTCGGCGGCGCGCGCATCTCTGGTGTCGATGAAGACGCGATTGCGCGTCCGGGAAACGGACGCCGAAACGCCGGCGGCGCGCAGCGCATCGCGCACATTGCGCAGCAGGCGCGCCTCGAAGCGCGCGCGGGTCGGCTTCGCCTTGGTGGCGATCTCGCCGGAGAAGCGCAGCAGCACGACAGTGCGATCGAGGTCGGGCACGGGCGCAAGCTACCGCTACATTGCGCGCTGTGCTGCACTGGGATGGGACACCGATCGAGGCGCTACTCCTCGATCTCGACGACACGATCCTCGACAACCACGCGGGTCTCGAAGCGGCGTGGCGCGACGTCGCACACTTCCTCGCCACGCGGATCGGTGACATCGAGCCAGCCGTCGTCCGGGCGCAACTGCGCGCGAGCAGCGACTGGTTCTGGTCCGACGACGAGCGCCATCGCTGGGGTCGGCTCGACATGCCGGGCTCGCGCCGCGCCGTCCTCACGCACGTGCTCGAAGGCGTCGGCCGCCCCGCGCTCGCGCTCGCCGCCGAGGCGAGCGAGCTCTATTCGGCGCTGCGCGAGGAACGGCTCGCGCCGTTCGACGGCGCTCTCGACGCGCTGGCCCGCGTGCGCGAACGCGCGCCGGCGCTCGGCCTCGTCACCAACGGCGCTGCCGCCGCGCAGCGCGCAAAGATCGAGCGCTTCGACCTCGCGCGCTTCTTCGATGTGATCGTCGTCGAAGGCGAAGCGGGTTTCGGCAAGCCCGACCGGCGCGTCTTCGAGCGCGCACTCGGGGCCGTGGACATTGCGCCTTCGCGGGCGCTGATGGCCGGCGACAACTACGAGTGCGACGTGCTGGGCTCGCTCGGCGCGGGACTCCACGCGGTGTGGATCGATCGCAAGCGCCTCGAGGAGACGCCGGTGATTCCGCCGCGGCCGCATGGAACGCTCGCATCGTTCGTCGAGCTGGTGAAGGAGCTGGGAGTCCGCGATGCCTGAGCTGCGCTCGGTCGCAGTCGTCGGTGCGTCGCTCGCGGGACTGCGCGCCGTGGAGGCGCTGCGCGCGCGCGGCTTCGACGGCCGCATCGACTGGATCGGCGCCGAGTCGCACGAGCCCTACGACCGCCCCCCGCTCTCGAAGCAGGTGCTGCGTGGCGAGTGGGGCCCCGAGCGCATCATCCTCGCGCGCAACGGTCTCGCGGGCTGCGCGGCGCAGCAGCACTTCGGTCGCCGCGCGCTGCGACTCGACATCGCCGCGCGCCGCGTCGAACTCGATGCCGGCGACCCCGTCGCGTTCGACGGACTCGTCATCGCGACCGGCGCGTCGCCGCGCAAGCTGCCCGGTCAGCCCGAACTCGCCGGTGTCTTCGTGCTGCGCACGCTCGACGACGCGCTCGCGATCCGCCGCGCGCTCGACGCCCAGCCGCGTGTCGTCGTGGTCGGCGGCGGTTTCATCGGCGCCGAGGTCGCTGCGTCGTGTCGGCAGCGCGGCGCCGCGGTGACGATGGTCGAAGCGCTCGGCAATCCGCTCGAGCAGGCGCTCGGACCCGAACTGGGCGCGCTCTACGCCGCGATCCACCGCGATCACGGCGTGGACGTGCGCACGGGAGTCGCCGTCGCCGCGATCGAAGGTGAGCGCCGCGTCGAGCGCGTGCGCCTCGCTGACGGCAGCGTGCTGCCCGCGGATCTCGTCGTGGTCGGCATCGGTGTGCGACCGGAAACTGCGTGGCTCGAAGGATCCGGCATCGAGGTTCAGGACGGCGTCGTATGCGACGCGTCGTGCGCGACGAAGGTGCCCGGCATCGTCGCCGCCGGCGACGTCGCGCGCTGGACGAACCCGAGATACGGCGAGTCGATGCGCGTCGAGCACTGGACCAACGCCGCGCTGCAGGCGCAGGCCGCCGTCGCGCGGCTGCTCGACGGCCCCAAAGCCGCCAAACCCTTCACTCCCGTCCCGTACGTGTGGAGCGATCAGTACGACACGAAGCTCGCGGTGGCAGGTCGCCCGCGCGGCGGCGACGAAGTGCGCGTGGTGAATGGCTCGTTCGCGGAGCGCAAATTTGTCGCGCTCTACGGAAGGGCGGGGCGGCTCGTCGGTGCGGTCGCGATGAATCGGATGCGCAAGCACCTGGAGTGGCGAACGGCGCTGGACGAGGGGCTGTCGTTCGAGGAAGCGCAGAGGCGGGCTGTTGAATAGGGGGCGAGCGCCGAGCCACTCACCCCCACCACCCCATCGCGCAGCCGTCTTTTCGGCGGTCACTCGCTCCGACCAACGTCCGATCTGCTTCGATCGCGATCGCTTGTCCGCCACCGAAGACATCTGCCATGGCCTCGCCCGGCGCGATCACCTCGTGACCGCGCGACGCGAGTGCGTCGCCGAGCGTGCCACCCTCGTCGACACGGAGCTGCGGCGCTTCGATCGCCACCTTGCGCGCGCCCTGAAAACGGAATCGCGGCCGGTCGATCGCTTCCTGCGGATTCAGCCCGTGGTCCACCAGATTCGCGACGAAGTTCAGATGCGACTGAGGTTGCACGTCGCCGCCCATCAGCCCGAACGCCAGGCTTGGACGACCGTCGCGACGCAGCATGCCGGGGATGATGGTGTGGAACGGGCGCTTGTTCGGTGCGATGCAGTTCGGATGATCGGGATCGAGCACGAAGCCCGCTCCGCGACTTTGCAGCACGATGCCCGTATCGCCGCAACCGATACCGGAGCCGAAGCCGGTGAAGAGACTCTGGATCAACGAGACGAGGTTGCCGTGTTCGTCGGCGGCGCACAGGTAGACGGTGTCGCCCGCGAGTCCCGCCGCGACGCCTTCGAGCGCGCGCTCGCCGATCTGCGCAGCGCGGCGACGCGCGTAGCCCTTGTCGAGCAGCGCTTCGACGGGGACCTGCGCGTGTTCGGGGTCGGCGATGTACGCGGCGCGATCGGCGAACGCGACCTTCACGGCTTCGATGCGGCGGTGCCAGTCGAGTGCGCTCGACGGCGGCGCGGGGTCGAAGCACTCGAGCAGGTTCAGCGCTTGCAGCGCGGCTATGCCCTGGCCGTTGGGCGGCAGCTCCAGCACCTCGACGCCCCGATACGTCGTTGCGATCGGATCGACCCACGTCGAAGTGTGTCGCGCGAGGTCGCCGAGTTCGAAGCAGCCGTCCTGCTCGCGCGACGCGGCGACGATTGCGCGCGCGGCGTCGCCTTCGTAGAACGCGGCCGCGCCGCCTTCTGCGATCTGGCGCAGCGTGCGCGCGAGGCCGGGTGCGCGGAACCACTCACCCGCGCGCGGTGCGCGACCGGCCGTGAGCCAGCTCGCGCGGGCGGCGTCGTTGCGCAGCGCGCCGAGGCGCTGGAGCAGGTCCCAAAAGTGTGCGACGAGTTCGGTCACCGGGAAGCCAGCGTCGGCGGCGCGGATCGCGGGCTCGAGAGCGGTCGCGAGGGGCAGGGCGCCGAAGCGACGCGACAGCGTCTCCCAGGCGTGGACGGCGCCCGGGACCGTGGCGGAGAGAATGCCGCCCGGCGCGATCGCGCTGAGGCCGCGCGCGCGGTAGGCGTCATAGCTGGCGCCCGCCGGCGCGCGCCCGCTGCCGTTCAGACCGACGACGCGGCCTTCGGCTGCGGACCCGAGCAGCACGAACGCGTCGCCGCCGACGCCCGTCATCATTGGCTCGACCACGCAGAGCACCGCGGCGGCTGCGATGGCAGCGTCGATCGCGTTGCCGCCTCGTTGCAGCATCTCGACGCCCGCCGCCGACGCGATCGGCACGCTCGAGCAGACCATCCCGCGGCGCGCCAGCACGCACGAGCGTTCGCTGCGCCACGGATCCGATACGCGTCCCCGCCGAGTCGCGAGTGTCACGTCGCCACCGTAGCGCGGGGCAGGTGGGATCAGGGCGCCCCGCGGCTCGGCGCGTCGGCGCCGCCCCAAAGCCGGCGCACCGCGAACAGCGCGGCGATCGCGAGTGCTCCGGCGACGAAGAGCAGCCACAGGTACTGGTCCGCCTTGGCGGCGACGACCAGCGTGAGCGTGAGCAGCAGTCCCACGAATACGAAGGACCAATCGAGATGGACACCCGCCAGGAAACATCCCAACGCGAGCAGCATCAGCGAATTCAGGCCGGCTGAGACCTGCGTCTCCACGCCCGTGCCG
>Ga0315276_10004329_pt1 | contig 13040 bp, 9 predicted proteins | sample YL17G05_0_MG_FD_204542 | JGI IMG/M metagenome (GOLD analysis project Ga0315276, IMG submission 204542) | Sediment microbial communities from Yellowstone Lake, YNP, Wyoming, USA - YL17G05_0 | ecosystem: Environmental > Aquatic > Freshwater > Lake > Sediment | place: USA: Wyoming | collected... | reverse complement strand
CCTCCGATTTCCGGTTTTGCCCGAACATCGACCAGCTCAGCGACGCCGACGCCCCACCTGTTCAGGCCGACGCCCAGGGCCGCTACCCGGTGCCTGTCCCAGGGCAGTGGACAGAGATTTGAGTCTGGGCCCCTTCGACCGTGTTCAGGGCGAAGCGGGGGCTGACAGCGCATATCTGGAGGGTTCTGGAGTATATTCGCTACCCGACGCGTCCGTGTCTAATACAGAGAAACGCCGCAAATCCGTCTCGAAGCCGCAATCGCCCGGCCTGAGTTAGTCATCACTTGTCTCCTTCTCCTCCAGCAGCCTGTCACGCTCAGCCTCAAAACGCAGCTTATGCCGCACCTCTTCCTCCGCCAGGCCCAAGAGCACCTCCCGTGACTGGTCGCTGTAGGAGTGCGCGAGCATATCGACATACAGCCGAAAGGCCGCATCTTCCTTCGTGATTGCCAGATCGAGCACGTCCCTGTAATCCATATCTAACTCAGCCGTATCCGAGCACACGTACTGCGAGCTGTCAATACTCTCCGTATCCGGCGTGGTATCCACCGTTTTGCCTATCTTCATAAGCTCCAGCTCGAGTTTGGCCTTGTGCCCCAACTCCTCAGCCGCCAGCTCCTCAAAGACCTTCTTTATGACCGGGTCAGCGACCCGCTCCGCCATCGCCAGATAGAACCTGTTCGCCTGCCGCTCTTTTCGAATCCCGAATTCTAAAATAGCGTCGTAGGTCTTGAATTTCTCCATCGCAAAACCCCCTTGAGCACTCGATTCACCGCCGCCGCGCCGGCCATATCAAACGCACCTCAAAAACCGCCGACTCACAGCCATTTTACCACGCCCCGGCGCCGCAGGACGAGCTCGAGGACCATAATACAGAGACTTGAAATGAAGACCGTCGCAGCGGGTACGACCAGAGAGGCCCCAGCGGGGTTTTTGGCCTTGATTTGGTCTTTTTCCATAGCCGTAGAGTCTATGTATCCGCCGGTTCAAAATGCAAGAAAAAAAACGATTCAATGGATTTGAGAAGAAAGTTCTGGACAAGGCCCGGCCAGGCGGGTAGAATAACCTTAGGCTCGTTATTATGGGAACTTTTTAGTGGAAGGAGATACAATGTGGCAGAGAACAATTCTCAACACAATTCTGACGGTTTTCGTCTGTCTTTTCGCAATGGCCGGCAGCACCGCCGCAAAGACAATCTATGTTGATGACGACGGACCTGCCGATTTCAACAGCATCCAGGCCGCAATTAACGACGCCAACGACAGAGACACAATCATCGCAGCTGATGGAGTTTACAGGAGTGATGTATCTTCATGGAACGACCCGGTGGCCAATTTTCGCGGTAAGGATATTACGTTGCGCAGTGAGAATGGCCCCGGTAATTGTATACTCTCGGGCGGGTATTATGTCGTTTGCTTCGACAGTGGTGAGACTCCCGCGGCCGTCCTCTGTGGCTTCACTATCACCAACGGGGACCCGGATGCCGGGATTGGCTGCTACGATAGCAGCCCGACAATTGTGAACAACATTATCACCGAGAACTGGTCTGAATACGGCGAGGGGGCCGTTCTTTTATGGAACTCCTCAGCGCATATCATTGGTAACATCATAAGCGGTAACACAGTCTATGGTGAATGCGCTGGAATAGTCTGCTGTGGCGATTTATCGGCCCCGAGAATCGTGAATAACACGATCGTTGGGAATGGATCACCAGCGCACGGGAACAATGGGGGAGTGTACTGCGAGGGCAACACTAGCGCGATAATCAGCAACTGCATTTTCTGGGACAATGGAGATCGCGACCTCTATGGCTGCCACGCTACATATTCCTGCCTTGAGCACGAGCACCCTGGACTGGGGAATGTATATGCTAACCCCCTCTTTTCCGATCCTGGACACTGGCGCCACGGGTACTGGGTGGATGGTGACTACCATCTTTTGCCAGGCTCTCCATGCCGTGATGTGGGGGACAATGCCTCGGTTGCAGGATTGCTGACCGAGGACTTTGACGGTGAACAGCGTGTTCGAAACGGAACGGTGGACATGGGGGTGTATGAGAGTCCTGAGCCGGACTTCATACTAAGCGCAGATTCAATAACAATTCCTGAGGGGAAGAACGTAACCTTCACAGTTGCGCTTGCGAACGAGCCGTCCGGAGCGGTCGAAGCTTGTGTATACCGTTATTGGGGGGATAGTGACATTACAGTCGAGTCCGGAGCCAAACTGACTTTTGACTCGTCTAATTACTACAGGCCACAGCCTGTTACACTTGCGGCAGCCGAAGATGGTGACTATCTTGATGGCGCAAGCATCTTCTGGATCAGCGCGCCCGACCTGCTTACAGCCGGTGTCAGAGCTGCCGAAGAAGAAAATGATAGTATCTGTTCCGTTCTTTACGTGGACGACAGCGCACCCGGAAAGGGGAGTGGCAGAAACTGGACGGATGCATTCATCGATTTGCAGGAGGCCCTGCAAAACGCAGCGGCATTCCAGGATCTTTATATCGTCACGGAGATTCGCGTAGCACAGGGGACTTACAGGCCGGGCCCTTCTGGATATCGTGAAGCAACATTTGAGCTGATCCAAGAAGTGAGCGTCAAAGGCGGATACGCGGGTTTCGGCGCCCCCGATCCTGATGCCCGAGATCCAAGGTTGTACGAGACCGTTCTGAGCGGCGACCTCGATGGAAATGATGACGGTGTTAGTGATCCTTGTGATCCAGTGAATGACCCTACGCGCGCGGAGAATAGCTACCACGTTGTTGCCGTCAGAAACGCTAATGATACGGTTCTTGACGGCTTCACCATTAGAGGAGGGAATGCGTGCGCCAACTCACGTGATGACTGCGATGGTGGAGGGATGTATATTGTAAACGGCAGCACGAATGTGCTCAACAGCACGTTCACGCGCAACTCTGCCCTCTACGATGGAGGCGGGATATACTGCGAGCGCGGCTGTCTGACTACGGTCAATTGCAGGCTTACCCTCAACGCGGCCCTCTACGGCGGAGGAGGCTGCGTGCTCGAAGGCTACCGCACAACGATGGTTAGCTGCACTCTCAGCGAGAACTTGGCGGAGTCCGCGGGTGGAGGCATCTGTAACATTGGCCATTCATCCATGAGGCTGACTAATTGTTTGGTAAGCAAAAACTCAGCCGAACGCGGCGGGGGAGTGAGCAATGATTGCAGCGCCAGCCTGACACTGAACAACTGCACGTTTTCGGAGAATACAGCCACCAAAGGGACTGGCGGTGGGATTTGGGCTGGGGAGTGGTACTGCAGCAGCAGGCCTGTAGTGACCAATTGTATTCTGTGGGGCAACAGAGGTGGTTCAGGAGAGTCTGCGCAGATATATCGCGGAAAACCGGTAGTCAATTACTCCTGTATTCAAGACTTGACGGGTGACTTGGGGGGAAGGGGAAACATAGGGGCTGACCCATGCTTTGCTGACTCAAATAATGGCGACTATCATCTGAAGTCCCAGGCGGGAAGATGGGATGCGAGCGAAGGACGATGGATGACAGACGATGTGACGAGTCCTTGTATTGATGCGGGCGACCCGATGAGTCCGATAGGACTTGAACCGTTCCCGAACGGGGGCGTCGTCAATATGGGCGCGTATGGCGGGGCTGCGGAGGCAAGCAAGTCGTATTTCGGCAAACCGCCCTGCGAAACCATCGTCGCCGGCGACATCAACGGCGACTGCGCAGTTGATTTCAAGGACTTTGTGCTCATGGCTCTACATTGGCTGGGGGGGGGATAATTGATTCGGCCCAACCAACGGCGGATCTTCGCTGTGGATTGGTGATGATTCCTTCAAAACAACTCATCGACGATTATCTTGACAGCTCACCCTGCCCGAGTACGGTATAGACGACACCAGCGAAGCATTTACCATTGTCGAAAATCCGCCGTGCTGGAAGCCCGCCTTTGGCGGGGCGGAACGATTCAGGCAACAGGGATTCAGTAAACTTACGGGACGGAAATAACGTGGACTACGAAATCGACAACCTGACCAACCGCTACAATAGGGCAAGCGCCGGGAGTGAGAAGAGTGATGATGACAAACCAAAAACGGCGGCCGGCCCTCCTCTAAATGAAATGATCTCGTGGAGCACGAAGGTTTTTCTGACCTTCCTGGCGATCTGGGCGCCGGCAGCCCTTACCGGCGCAGCAGCTCCTTCTTCCCCGCAGATGCAGATCATCGAGCGGAGTGATCTGCCCGGCGGCCTCGTCCGCGAAAGGCTTCGTCTGCCGGGCTTCGATCCCGACGAGGCCGTGCCCGCGGTCGCCATCCATCCGGCTTCGGGTGGCCCGTTCCCCGTGGCCATCTGTCTGCATTCATTCCGGGGTGCGAAGGAGAACCTCGAGGCGTGGTGCCGCGATCTCGCCGCCCGGGGCATCTTCGCGATTACCATCGACGCCCATCTGCACGGCGAGCGCTCCATCGCCGGGATTTTTCACGGCGATAACATCGCCTCCCTGGGAGGAGAATACAGCATCTGGGTGCATCAGACCTCCATCGCCCACACGGTGAAGGACGTCCCGGTCATCCTCGACGCCCTCGCCCGTCGCCCGGATATCGATGCCTCGCGGGTCGCGGCGACAGGGGTGTCCATGGGAGCCAGCGCGGCCATGGTCCTCGCCTGGCGAGAGCCGCGCGTCTGCGTCGTGGCGAGCATTGTCGGCGCGGTGGACTTTTGGTGGGACGTGACGAAAATCCCGCCCGGCCCCGAGCAGGAATCGCGGAAAGCTTCCTACGGCCCTCGTCTCCGCGAGCTGGTGAGCTCGATTGACCCTAAGCCCCGCTTCAGCCGAATTCCCCCTAAGGCGCTGTTCATCGCGAGCGGTGGCCGCGACGAGTACATCGACATCGAATCGGTCCGCCGTTTCGTGGCGGACCTTGAGCCCCTCTATGGAAAAGACCGGGACCGCCTGCGCTTCCTGCCCTTCCCTGAGGCGGGACACGGAGTCACCGAGGCCATGTGGAAGGAGGCTCAGGAATGGATCGTGCTGGGCTTGGGAAAAGGGCCACAGGGTGCGAACTCGCGATGAAGGAGACACGGACTCAGCAGCCGAGCAAGAGCGCGAGCAAGCAGGAGAAGAAAGAGCATGAGCACAAACGCCGTTTGGTGGATTGGATTCTGTGCAGCAGCGATGCTGATGGCGAGCCAGTGTTCTGCCGCCGATGAGGGTTGGCGGGCCGTCGAACAGCCGGAATTGGAGCAGGCGCTGGAACAGGCGCCGCTCTTGCAGACCGAGTCGCTGGGCGAGCCGGCGCGCGGCGTGAATGTCTGGGAGCGCTGGTTCGTGCCCAACCCGGACGGCAAAACGTGGGACCTCCTCCAGATCTATTTCAAGGAGTATTATGGGCCAACGTGGCTGCACGCGGTTGACCTCGGCACGGGCGAGCATCAGTCGTGTCAAAAAGTTGCTTTTTTGGCGGCAGAAAAATTTTGTTTGTTGACACGAACCGGAAGACCCGTTTATAAAGTAGAGCGGCAGGCGCTGCATCGGCGGAGCGGTCCGGTAGAAGCGGTGCTCAGCCGGCGAGAGGCCGTGGAGGCCGTGGCGTCTGCGGGTGCCACACTCGGTCGCCAAGGCGGAATCTGATGTGAAGTTAGTGCGAATACGGGAATGAAAGAAACCATCCATGAATACGATGAAACTGTGCATCCCTTCTCTGAAATACCCGGGTGAACCCACCCGCTTGAAGATCCTCCTGGCCGTTCTTGTACTCGGTTGGGCTGCCGTAGCTACGCCTCAAGCCGCCGACTGGCCCGGTTGGCGAGGACCAGCGCGCAATGGGATCTCGCCCGAGACGGGACTAAGCTGGGCATGGACAGCCGACGGTCCCAAGGTGTTGTGGAAAGCCTCCCTTGGCAAGGGATTCTCGTCTTTCGCGGTAGCCAAGGGACGGGTTTACTCGATGGGCAACCGCACAGAGGTTGACAGGATCTTCTGCCTGGATGCCGAAACGGGCAAGGAGGTCTGGAAGCATTCCTATCCTTGCCCGCTTGATCCGAAGGCGTATGAGGGTGGCCCCCTTGCCACACCGGCGGTTGATGGCGACCGAGTTTACACGATCAGCAAATTCGGCGACTGCTTCTGTCTGGACGCACAGACAGGCCGGGTGATCTGGTCAAAGAAGTTCGAGCCGCCGCCCATCACCGAGGCCGATTACCATGTATGGTGGGGCTTTGCCGGTTCCATTGTCGTGGCGGGCGATCAACTGATCCTCCCGGTGGGCACGGCGGGGGTGGCGGTGGACAAGCTCACCGGCAAGGTGATTTGGGACAACGGTCCCGGCTATTCCGGGTATTCCACGCCGGTGCTCTTCGACAACGGGCCGCAGGCGTGCTTTGCCTTTATCAGCGGACACGAGATCGTGGCCGCAGAAGTTAAGACGGGCCAAGTGCTTTGGAAGATCCCTTGGAAGACGACTTGGGACCAGAACGCGTCCGACGTCATCATCTCGGAGGGGAAGATGTTTGTCTCAACCGGACACGGGGTGGGATGCGCCCTTTTTGACATTTCCACGGGAAAGCCAGTCCCAGTTTGGCGCAACAAGAACATGAGGACCTACCTGAGCACATGCATCCTCTGGAAGGGATTCCTCTACGGGTTCGACGACAAGCAGATGAGTTGTCTCGACTGGAAAACCGGCGAGGTCCAGTGGTCGGTCCCGGATACCGGCTTGGGGACGCTTGTTCTGGCGGACGGAAAACTGATCGCCCTGACTGAAAAAGGAACGCTCCTTGTCGCCGCGGCTACCGGTGAGGATTACCGGCCGCTGGGCCAAGCACAGATTCTGGGAGGGCGGTGCTGGTCAGCGCCCGTTCTCGCGGATGGACGTCTCTTCGCGCGCAATGCCGCTGGGGACGTGGTTTGCATCGATGCGAGGACCAAACCCGCCCGGGCGCTGGCAGCGACCTACTACGTTGACAGCGCGAAAGGCAGCGACCAGAACGCGGGCACATCGGCCGAACAAGCATGGAAAAGCCTCGACAAGGTCAATAGGACCATCTTCTCGCCCGGAGACCAGATCCTCTTCAAGGCCGGGAGCCGATGGACGGGGCAACTGAAGCCGCAGGGCTCAGGCAAGGCGGGCAGTCCAATCATGATCGATCAATTTGGCAGCGGGGAGAAGCCGCGAATCGATGCAGAAGGTGCCCACGTGGAGGCCGTGCTCCTGACGAACGTCGAGTACTGGGAGGTGAACAATCTGGAGATCACCAATACGGGAAAGGAGGTGCTATCGGGCCGCACAGGGGTATTGGTATCGCTTGACAATTTCGGCATTGCACACGGCATCAAGCTAAGGAACCTCTTCGTTCACGATGTCAACGGAGATAACAGAGTTCGCCAGCGCGGCGGGTTTGGGATTCACTGGAGCGCCAAAGGAGAAAGCCACTTCGACGGCCTATTGGTCGAAGGATGCCACCTGCTACGCACGGATTGCAACGGCATCTGGGGGGACGGATCGAAGACCTACCACCAGAACGTGGTCATCCGCAACAACCTGCTGGAGGACATCGGGGGCGACGGCATTGTAGTTTTGTCCTGCGACAAGGCGCTGATTGAGCACAACCGCCTGCACAAGGGCCGGCAGCGGGTACTGACGTCCTGCGCCGGCATCTGGCCGTATAGATGCGATGGGACGGTGATACAGTTCAACGAAGTCAGCGGCATGAAAGGTTTCGAGGATGGCATGAGCTTCGACGTGGACGACTTCTGTCACAACACCGTCTTCCAGTATAACTACAGCCACGACAACGACGGCGGCTTCTTGCTGGTGATGCCGCATACCAATGGAACGGTAGTGCGCTACAATATCAGCCAAAACGATGGTAACGGCAGTCGCATCATCCATTTTACCAGGCCGGTCGAGACGCTCGAGGTCTACAACAACATTTTCTACGTTGGTCCGGGCATGACGACCCAGTTAATTCAATACGGCCCGAAGTCTTTTGACAGTCCTGGAGTATCTTTTGCGAACAACATCTTTTACGTTGATGGAAGTGTCTCGATAGAGAGACTTATTCTCGAGAAGAAGATGAATCCCGACGGAACCTATCCCTCAGAGATGGTGATCGAGGAGAGCGCCGAACGCGCTTTCAGAAATAATATTTTCTTCCCTCCCTCCAATTTTAAGAACCGGCCGCAGGACCCGTCGAACAAGACCTTTGATCCGGGGCTGGTGTCGCCAGGCAGTGGTAAGGACGACATTAAATCGCTCTCCGGCTACCGGCTGAAGCTCGATTCTCCCTGGATTGGCGCGGGGCTTTTTATCAAAGAGAATGGCGGACGAGACTTTTGGGGAGACGCACTACCCTCAAGCGGCAGTCCGGATATTGGGGCGTGCCAAAGGCTGCAATGAACCGCGGAGCGTCAAAAAATCAAATTCCTAGGTCTCGCCCAGGCCAACGCACGATGAGTGGGTGGATCTCCGAGTCGCCTGTCGGCACGGCACCTGCGCCCCTGGCGGTTGCGCTGATGGTGTCCTTGGCTGCCATGAACCTGTCCGCGGCAAACTGGCCGGCCTGGCGCGGAGCAGACGGGGATGGCCTTTGTACAGAAACGAACGTGCCGCTGCGATGGATCCCGACGGAGAACATCCGCTGGCGCACCCCGTTGCCCGAAGCAGGCAATTCGACGCCCGTGGTCTGGAACGATCATATCTTCGTCACACAGAACATCGGATCACGCCGCTCGCTCATGTGCTTCGGGCGTGCCCGGGGCGATCTGCTCTGGACCGCTGGCGTGGAGGTGACCGCACGCGAACGCAGTTGGCACGAGAACCCCTATTGCTCACCCTCGCCGGTCACCGATGGACAGCGGGTGATTTGCTGGTTCGGTTCCGGTGGCGTGGTGGCCTACGACTTCGCTGGCCAGGAGCTTTGGCGACTGGACCTGGGCCGGCATGACCACCAATATGGCTACGGGAGTTCACCGGTCCTGTACGGCGACCTGTGTTTCCTGAACTTCGGGCCTGGCGAACACGAATTCGTCGTCGCGCTCGACAAACACACCGGACGGGAACTCTGGCGGGCAGTCTCCCCCGCGCCAGGGCGGGACGACACGCTCGGCACGTGGAGCACACCCTTGCTCACCACCTTCGCGGGTCGCCCCCAGCTCGTCGTGGCCTTGCGGGATTATCTGGCTGCGTTGGACCCCAAGACCGGGAACGAGTTGTGGCGATGCACCGGCCTGGGCCCCCAGGCTAAGACCAGCCCCGTGGCGGGCGAGGGTGTGGTGATTCTTTCCGGTGACGTGCAGAGCGCCGAGTTGGCGGTGAAACTCGGAGGTGAGGGCGATGTGACCGCCACCCACCGGCTGTGGCGACGCTTTCCCGCCCGCCCTCGCGTCAGCACGGGCTTGATTCTCGGACGTCACTACTACGGTGTGCGGGCCACCGGTATCATGGATTGTCTCCAACTTGACACTGGCGAGGTGGTCTGGGAAGAGCGCTTGCGGGGCCCCGGAGGCCACGGGACCTGCTGGAGTTCGCCCGTCCTTGCCGCCGGAAGGCTCTACGTGATGAACCAAGCCGGTGACACGTTCGTGGTGCAAGCGAGTCCCCGCTACGGAATTCTGGGGGTCAACTCGTTGGGCGAGCGCGCGAACGCCTCCGTAGTCATTTCAGGCGGCCAGGTGATCCTTCGCACGCATCAGGCGCTCTGGTGCATCGGCGGACCCGAAGCGCCCCGGCAACGGCTTGCTTTATGGCGTGGATATTGCCACCGGTGAAGTGCTGTTCCGCAAAGCCCTCCCCTGGCGTGTCTCATTGGACGAGTATTGGCCGCACTGGCTGGATCCTTCCTACGAATACCTGTCCCTCACGCGCAGCCCGGACGGCTTCATCTGGACTTATCTCAAGGACGTGCTGGTCCGCATCGACCCGAAAGATGCTGCCGTTCACGTTGTCAGCAAGATCAAGCCCGTCGGCTCACCGACCTTTGTGGGCAACGATCTTTACTTCTCCGGCTACGAGCAGTTGTGGCGAATCCGCAACATCATCCCGGGTCCATAACGGTTAGGATGATGATAATCAGAATGTCAGATTATTGTTGATGACCATGAGAGGGACTGAAATGCACCACCGATGTATGCAATACCAGGCCAAAAGTAGAATAAGGATATGTTTTTCCGCAGTCTTATGGATGGGAATGGCGGCGGCGGCGATTGCGGCAGCCGATGGGTCAAACGCCCCCAGTGCATCCTCCGAAGGCGAGGGGATGCGAACGAACTCGGTTCTTCTCAATGGAAACTGGGAGTTCTCAACGGGCGACGGCGACGAGCATGCCGAGACCCAGGATGGTGCCCGCCGCCTGAAATGGCAGACAGTGAATCTACCGGGCCAGTTTATGCCCTGGAACCAGGAGGTGGCAAACAACACCCGGTTTGTCTGGACCCGGCGGACATTCACCGTGTCCGCCGCCCAGGCCGAGTGTCTGGCCGTTCTGGGATGGAACCAGATCAGCTCCGGCGCCGTTGCCTTCATTAACGGCCGTAGGGTCGGCGAAAATGCCCCCACCGGACCCTACCAAGTGATATTACCCGAAGGTGCGCTGAAGGCGGGCGAAAACACAATTGTTCTCAAGGTTACAGGCGCCGCCGCAGTGCCGAGGGCGAAAAGCGGCTCGGCCCTGATTCCCGCGGGCTTTGGCCCGGGAATGCCGGCGGTTCCCGGCGATGTGTGGATTGACTTTGCGGATTCCGCCTACATGAAGTGGATCCTGGCCCTGCCGGATATGGCCGGCAACAAGGTGCGGATACGGGTAACCCTCACCGGAGTCGAACCTGTCGGAGGGCTGACGCTCAGTGCCGAGGTGCGGTCGTGGCCGGACGGGCGGGAGATCGGCCGCGGCGAAACGACCGCCGCGATGAAACCCGACCCCGATCCCCTGGGCGGCGATCATTCATTTATCGAGGTCCCGATGCCCGGCTTTAAGCCGTGGACATACGAGCAGCCCAACCTCTACACCGCCCAGGTTACGCTGCGGCGCGGCGCGAAGGTTCTCGATGCGGCGCCGATTCGCTTCGGCATGCGCCAGATCACCATCAAAGACAGCCACTACCTGCTCAACGGCAAGACTCTCCGTCTCCGCGGTTCGAACCTCGTCTTCGAGTGGGACTGGGGCGACACGATCACCGGCCACGAGGTTGATTACCTGGTGACCGAGGCCCGCGAGATGAGCATGAACGCCTTTCGTACTCACACCATGCCCCCGCCGCCTCTCTGGGCCGATATCTGCGACGAAAACGGCACGATGATCCTGGCTGAGTTCCCCTGCCTGTACAACTATGCGGACTACAAGTTCACGCCCGAGGAGTATGCCGTCTGGCATGGCAATGTGATCAGCGACGCCGCCGGCTGGATGGCCCGGCTCTGGAACCATCCGGCTGTGGTGATATGGGTCCTGTCCAACGAATCGAACCGCGACCGGGAATGGGAAACGGGCCCATATCACGATTTTGTGCGGGCACTGGACCCGACGCGACCGACCATGCGCACCGGCGACACCGGCACGGCGGAAAACTACGATGTGCACACCTGCGGCAACACCGTCGATCCGGTGGAAGGCGAACTGATCGGGGGAATCTCATCGTGGTTCCGCGAGGCCAATGGTCGGCCCCTCACCAACAGTGAATACATGAATATCTTCGATCGGCCGCTGTGCCAGTGGACGGGCAACGAGGACAAAGCCGCCGATGCGCTGGCCTATGCCCAGCTCGGCATGGAGCACACCGAGGCTATGCGTCGCGCCCGCGTGGACGGGATGTTGCCGTATATGTATGCGGGCTGGACCCGGACGCGGCAGGCGGCGCGCGTCAGAGAAACGGGCAAGGGCAGCGCTGTCTGGAAGGCCAACTACGCTGCGCCTGCGTCGGCCGCCTGGCACAGCTCGCTGTCGCCGGTGCTGGCCAGTCTCGACCTCTTTGACCCCGGTTACCTGACGGGCCAGGAGGTGCGAAACGACCTTTACCTTATCAACGATTCCTGGCATGATGCCTCAATCCATGTCGATCTGCTCTTGACCGAAGAATGTCCGCAGTTCATCCCCGAAGCCGCGTGCCTCGACCGGCCCGTGACGAAGTGGAGCTACGATTTCACGCTCAAGGCCGACACGCTGACGAAGACCCCCATAACCTGGAAGCTGCCCGACCGTGAAGGAAGCTACTGGCTGACAGCCAGGACCACCGGCCTCCCCGGCCGGCCGGTGCTCAGTCAACGCTTCGTCCGCGCGGTGCGGCCGCCGGAAGCGCCTGCGGCCCTCCGGGATCGCCGCTTTGTGGTTCTCGGCGGCGATACGGCTGCCGACGGCTGGTTCCGTTCACGGGGACTGCGGGCGGACCACGATCTCGAAGGTCTTGTGCCGCTAAAATGTGTGGTCGTCATTTGGAACGCCGCACACCTGACTTCGGCCGAAAAACAACAAGCCGCCGTTCTCCGCAAATTCGCGGCGACGGGCGGTCGCATAGTCGTTCTATCCACCCGCTCCTGGGACTGGACCGAACTGTGCCACATCCAAATAGGCGATACCCGTGGATCGCGGGCCTTCCCCTACCCGGACGCGAAACATTCGATGCTCACCGGCCTGCAATCGGAGTGGCTGACGCGCTGGAACGGCCTTCCCGGAACGGTAGTTATCGGCAACCTGGACGGCCAGGCATTGGCGACGGCAAAAAAAATCCTCTGGGTCCTCGAACCCAAAATCTGCGCGGCGGCCGAAGTGCCCGTCACCGGCGGCAAAGGCGCGATCCTCTTCTCGCAACTGGATGTCCAGCGCCACGCGGATCGTTCAAAGCCGAACTATGACCCGGTTGCGGAGAAGGTCCTGATCAACATGCTCCAGGAATCGCCGTAACAATCCCCTATTCCTTATTTCGTTCGAGGCTCTTAAGTTAAGGGGGTGCTGCTTTCGCGCCGGTCCTTTTCGCTATCGACTTGGCTGAGGGCGGCCAGCCCGCCAATTGCTCCGAGGTTCATCGTCTCCAGTGCGGAGCTTGGGACGATGATCATCGAGCCTTTTTCTT
>Ga0315276_10004328_pt1 | contig 13043 bp, 8 predicted proteins | sample YL17G05_0_MG_FD_204542 | JGI IMG/M metagenome (GOLD analysis project Ga0315276, IMG submission 204542) | Sediment microbial communities from Yellowstone Lake, YNP, Wyoming, USA - YL17G05_0 | ecosystem: Environmental > Aquatic > Freshwater > Lake > Sediment | place: USA: Wyoming | collected... | reverse complement strand
TCGGAGTGGGCGTGGCCGGTCGCGGATCTGGAGCAGGAGCTGCGTTCGGGAGCGGTGCACGTGCGGGTGAAGAGCGTCGTGGATGTGGCGCGCGGGCGCCCAGACCTGCCGACGTGCCCCTCCTGCAATACGCGGGCGGAGATGCTGGTGCGCGCGCACGGGACGGTGGCGTGCGTGCGATGCGCACCCTGACGGGCGGCCCGCATCTGCGCCTCCTTCCATGTGCTGCGCGGTTCTTCCCGCAGAACCAGGCCGGCTTGACGCTCGCCCGAGCGCGGGATAAGGTTCTTCGTCCGCTGCTTCTCACTCGACCTCGGACCGAGGTTGAGCCTGTCCTTCGAACCGGAGGAGTGTCTTGACGTTAGAGCGAGAGTCGGCTCGACTGGAGGACCCAGGGGCAAAGCTCCTGGACTCGATTTCGTCCCACTGGGCGCGGTACGGGCGGATGGTCATGATCGGTGGGGGCGTGGTCGCCGCGATCGCGGTCGGCGCCTTCTTCACCCTGCGCGCTCGCGCTGCCGATGAGGAGCAGGCGGCCGGGAAGCTCGCCGAGGCGAACCTCTTCTTCTGGCAGGGCGCCTACGACCGCTCGCTCCCGATCGCGCTGCAGGTCGCCGTGCAGTGGCCCAAGAGCCCGAGCGGCATCGATGCGCATCGGCTGGCGGGCGACAACCACTTCTGGCTCGGGAAGTTCAAGGACTCGGCCGCGGAGTACCGGCTCTACCTCGCCAGGAAGAAGTCCGGGCTGGTCTCCGAGACCGTGCGTCGCAGTCTCGCCTATGCGCTCGAGAGCGACCATCAATTCAAGGACGCTGCGCTGGTCTACGTAGGCCAGGTGGGTAAGTTCGACCGCGAGTCGTCGGCCGAGTTCCTCTACGCGGCCGCGCGTTGCTACCGGCAACTGAACCAGCCGAAGGAAGCCGAGCAGGTGCTGAAGCGCCTGCTCGACGAGTATGGGGAGACCTCGCAAGCGAATCGCGCCCGCATCCTGCTGGCAGAGTTGGCGGCCGCTCCGCGCTGAAGCGGATGGCCACTCCGGAAGGACGCCTTGAGCCAACAGTCCCCGGTCGATCTGCTCTTCCTCTGGCATCACCATCAGCCGGACTACCGTAGCCCCCGTGAGGGCCGGGCCGTCCTGCCATGGGTGCGCCTGCACGCAACCAAGGACTATCTGGACATGGCCCTGCACCTTGAGGGCCATCCGGGCGTGCATGCCACGTTCAACTTCGTCCCCTCGCTGCTGGATCAACTGGACGAGGCGGCGGCCGGTGGCCGCGAGAGCCTCTTCGACCTGCTCGCCCGCCCGGTCGAGAGCCTGACCGAGAGCGAGCGCGCGGTGATCCTGTCGCGCTGTTCAGCCGCCCCCCGGCATGCCCTGGAGCGCTGGCCTCGCTACCGGGCTTTGGTTCTGCGGGTCGCGCGCGCGCGCGCCTCCGGCGTCAGTGAGCCCACCGGCGCCGAGATCATGGCGCTCGAGTGCTGGTTCCTGCTCGCCTGGCTCGACCCACTCCTGCTCGGAGAGCCCGAGGCGGCTGCGGCAGTCGCCACTCGCGGTGATTTTGTCGAGGAGCATCGCGACGGCCTGTTGACGCTCTACCACCGCACCGTAGCCCGGGTGATCCCCGCCTACCGGGCGCTGGCCGAGCGCGGACAGGTCGAGCTGTCCGAGTCGGCCTACTACCATCCGATCCTGCCGCTGCTGCTGGACTCACGCGCCGCGCGCCGCGCACGCCCGGAGATCGCGCTGCCGGGTGAGTCGTTCGCCGCGCCCGAGGATGCGGAACGCCAGATCAAGCGCGCCTTCGACCGGCATGCGCTCGCCTTCGGCGCCCGCCCGGTGGGGATGTGGCCGCCGGAGGGCGGCGTGAGTCCCGAGGCAGTGGAGTTGGCGGCGCGCACGGGGGTGCGCTGGCTCGCCACCGACGAGGGCGTGCTCTGGCAGTCGCTGCCGGCGGGAGAGCGAAGTCACCCGGTGCTCTACCAACCATGGCGCTACCGCACGGCCGCCGGGCCGGTGGACTTCTTCTTCCGCGACCGCGAGCTCTCGGATCGCATCGGCTTCGTCTACTACCACTGGGAGACCGGGGAGGCGGTCGCCGACTTCATCGGACGGTTGCGCCGGATCGCCCGCGAGCAGGCCATCCCGGGGCGCCGCCCCCTGGTCTCGGTGATCCTCGATGGCGAGAACTGCTGGGAGAACTACCCGGCCGACGGCGGACCGTTCCTCGAGGCGCTTTACACCGCGCTCGAGGCGGCGCCCGACATCCGCACCGTGACTCCTTCCGAGGTCCTGGCGAAGACGCCGCCCTCGGCGGAGTTGCGCGAGCTGCACTCCGGCTCCTGGATCGATGCCGACTTCCACATCTGGATAGGGCATCCCGAGAAGAACCGGGCCTGGGAGTTGCTTGCCCGCGCGCGCCGCGCGCTGGTCGAGGCGCGCAAGACGCCCGAGAACTGCCCGACCGCCTGGGAATCGCTCTACGCCGCCGAAGGCTCGGACTGGTTCTGGTGGTTCGGCGAGGATCACTACACCGAGGACAAGGGGATCTTCGATCGCATCTTTCGGGAACACCTGCAGGCCGTCTACGAGCGTGCGGGGTTGTACGCGCCGAGTTGGTTGCAGGTCTCGGTCTCGCGCTTCACCCACCGTCCCGACCTGGCCACGCAGCCGCTGGGCTTCGTGCACCCGACGATCGACGGCCGGCCCACGCACTTTTACGAATGGTACGCGGCCGGACGTCATCTCCTCGGCGCGCGCGGTGGCTCGATGCACCGCGATGCCGGGATCGGCCGCGACCTGTATTTCGGCTACGACAACGCCCGTTTCTACGTGCGGCTCGACTTCGTTGCGAACGCGCCACCGGGCGCGGAGTACGACCTGCTGCTCGACTTCCTCGCGCCACACCCGCTGCGCGTCATGATCCAGGGGCTCGAACCTGGCGCGCGACCGGTCATATGCCGCGTGGAGCCCGCCGTGGCCGCGCCCATCCCGGGCGGCGAATGCCATGTCGGCACCGTGCTCGAGTTGGGACTGCCCTTCGCGAGCCTGGGTCTGAACGCCGGCGACAACGTGGACCTGCTGGTGCAGCTCATGCAGGGCGGCGTCCCGGTCGAGAGCCTGCCCGCCGCGGACCTGGTGCGCTTCTCCGTGCCCGATGCCTCGTACGCGGCATTCATGTGGAGCGCGTGAGAGGGTGGCCGCGGGGTCGAAGGCGGTCCTCTGGGGGCGCCGGGAGAGGCAAGGCAGGCCCCGAAGTCGGTGTCGCATAAGGCCTATTATGTCAACCCGAGACTGGGTCTGCCTCGCGATTGCGGCCCGTCCAGGGCCGCCGAAGCCCCCAGGGTCTCCCCCGCGGACTTCGGCGTCAGAGGCTGACCCTTCGGCTACCCCTCCGTGACGACCACGCTCAGAAGCTTGTTCGGGACGTGGACAACCTTCTTGACGGTCGCGCCCTCCAGGTACTTCCGAATCCGCTCGTCGGCCAGCGCGGCCTCCCGGACCTCGTCGGCCCCGAGGTCCCTAGGCAGCTCCAGGGTCGCCCGCAGCTTGCCGTTGACCTGGACGGCCACGGTGACGGTGTCCTCCAGCACCAGAACCGGGTCCCAGACGGGCCACGGCTCGTGGGCCAGGCTTTCGGCATGGCCCAGACGCTGCCAGAGCTCCTCGGCGATGTGCGGCGCGAAGGGCGACAGGACCAGCACCAGGCGCTCGATCACCCAGCGCGGCCGGCGATCGAGCTTCGTCAGTTCGTTCACGCACACCATCATCTGGGCAATGGCGGTGTTGAACTTGAGGCTCTCGACATCCTCGGAGACCTTCTTTACGGTCCGGTGCACGAGCCGCTCAGTCGCTGCATCCGGCGCGTCGTCCGTCAGGCCTGCACTCGGCGTGCCGTCCTCATCGACGCACAGGCGCCAGAGCCGGTCGAGAAAGCGCGTGACACCCTCCACGCTCTTCGTGCTCCAGGGTTTCATCGCCTCGAGCGGCCCCATGAACATCTCGTACAGCCTGAGCGCGTCTGCTCCGTACTGGTCGATGACGTCGTCGGGGTTGACGACGTTGCCCCAGCGCTTGGACATCTTCTCCCCGTCCTCGCCCAGGATGACGCCCTGGTGGACGAGTTTCAGGAACGGCTCGGGCGTGCTCACCACACCGATGTCGAAGAGCACCTTGTGCCAGAAACGCGCGTAGAGCAGGTGCAGCACTGCGTGCTCGGCCCCGCCGATGTAGAGGTCCACCGGCATCCAGTACTGCTCCTTCGCCGGGTCCACAAGCATCGTCTCGTTCTTCGGGTCGAGGAAGCGCAGGTAATACCAGCACGAGCCCGCCCACTGCGGCATGGTGTTGGTCTCGCGCAGGGCGGGCTTCCCGCTGCCGGGGTCGGTGCTCCGAACCCAGTCGCCAAGGCCGGCCAGCGGACTTTGCGGCTTCTCCCCCGTCGCCATCGGCCGGAAGTCCTGGGTCTCGGGCAGGCGCACCGGCAGCCACTGCTCGGGCAGGGCCCGCGGTACCCCGTCCACCCAGACGATCGGGAACGGTTCGCCCCAGTAGCGCTGGCGCGAGAAGAGCCAGTCGCGCAGTCTGTAGTGGACCGATCCCTGGCCCTTGCCGGTCCGCTCGAGCCAGGCGGTCGTCTTCCCGATGGCCTCGTCGGGCTTGAGCCCGTCGATCGAGAATGAGCCGTCGGGCGTGGTCGAGTTCACCATGGTGCCGCGCTCGATCTCGACGAAGGCGGCCTGCGAGATGTCCCCGCCCGTGACCACCTCACGGATGGGCAGGTCAAAGGTGCGCGCAAACTCCCAGTCGCGCTGGTCATGCCCGGGCACGGCCATGATCGCGCCGGTGCCGTAGCTCATCAGCACGTAGTCGGCGATCCAGATCGGCAACCGCTCCCCGTTCACCGGGTTGATCGCGCAGGAGCCGGTGAAGACACCGCTCTTCTCCCTGGCGAGTTCGGCGCGCTGCAGGTCGCTCTTGCGCGCGGTCGCCTCCTGGTAGGCCTCGACCACAACCCGCTTTCCCGGCTTCGTCAGTGTCGCGACCAGCGGATGCTCGGGCGCCAGCACCATGTAGGTGGCGCCGAAGAGCGTGTCGGGCCGGGTCGTGAAGACGCGCAGCTTGCCGGTGACGCCCTCGAGCGCGAAGTCCACGTCGGCACCGGTCGAGCGGCCGATCCAGTTCTTCTGCATCTCGAGCGTGCTGGCTGGCCAGTCCACCAGCTTCAGGTCCTCGAGCAGGCGGTCGGCGTACGCGGTGATCTTGAGCACCCACTGGCGCATGGGCCGGCGCACCACGTCGAAGCCGCCGATCTCGCTCTTGCCCTCGACGATCTCCTCGTTGGCGAGCACGGTGCCCAACTCGGGGCACCAGTTGACCGGCACCTCGGCCACGTAGGCGAGGCCGCGCTCGAAGAGCTTGAGGAAGATCCACTGGGTCCAGCGGTAGTAGGCCGGATCGGTGGTGTCCACCTCGCGGTCCCAGTCGTAGGAGAGCCCAATGCGCTTCATCTGGCGGCGGAAGTTGTCGATGTTCTGCGTCGTCGTGATCGCCGGATGCACGCCGGTCTTGATGGCGTACTGCTCGGCCGGCAGCCCGAAGGCGTCCCAGCCCGTGGGGTGCATCACGTTGAAGCCGCGCATGCGCTTGTAACGCGACACGATGTCGGTGGCGGTGTAACCCTCGGCATGTCCGACGTGCAACCCGGCCCCGGAGGGGTAGGGGTACATGTCGAGGCAGTAGAACTTGGGCTTCGCCGACGGCTCTTCGGCACGGAAGGTCCGGTGTTCCTCCCAGTGGGCTTGCCACCGGGGCTCGACCTCGGCGAACGGATAGTGCTTGCTCATGGCCTCTTTGCGGGATGAGGGATGCAGGCGGCTTGGAACGGCGGAGATTACGCCATGGGGCAGGCTGAGTCACGCTGGGCTGGCACGGGTCCTTGGCACGATCCCGTCAAACTCGCGCCAACCGCGGCCGCGCTTCTTTCTGCAGGACGTGGAGAGTGGTCAGGGCAGACCGATCAGGCGCCGGCAGTCCTCGGGGTGCCGGGCTCACCACCGGATGGCCTTGGCGATGTTGCGGCCCCCGGCCAACCGTCGGAGTCGTCGGCACTGTCAAGCCACTTGTTGATGTTACCCGAGGGGTCATCGTCAAGCCGCTTGAGATGTTACCGCGTCCGAGCGGTCTTGGCGTCGGGCCAGGGCCGCGATGGGACTCAGACGCCGCACACCGCCCGAGTGGCCTGCTCGAGCACCGCGACCACGTCGGCACGTCCGCTCTTCCAGGCCGCCTCGGCGCGGTAGATGGCATCAATCGAGCGCGCCAGTTCGCGCGGCGTGCGGCGGCTGGCAAGCGCGGCGCTCAGATCCCTGTTCCGGGCCCAGCCCCCCAGCGCGCCGCCTACGAGGTTCGACAGGGCGAAGAGCACCGTGCCCTCGCCGACGCCGGCCGTGAGCAGGCGCGCCAGCGCCCGGCCGGCGAGCTGCGAACGCCCCAGGGCGACCGCGGAAAGGTACTCGGGCAGATCCGCGCCGAGCACGGGCTTCAGCATCGCCTCCGCGGCCTGGCGCGTGATGCGGCGTCGGCCGTTCGTGAGCGGGGCGATCACGTCGAGCTTCTCGAGCTCGTTGAAGAACGTCAGCGGATCGCCCTCGCAGGCGTCGGCCACGGTCTCGACCACGCCAGGCTCGATGTCCACGTCGCCGACGGCGAGCCGGCAGCGGCCCCAGCGCAGCAGATCCGACCGCGCCGGGACCTCGGCGACCCACCGCAACGACGAGGCGGCGCGCAGCGGCTCGAGCGACTTGCGGAGCGTGTCGGACTCGGACTCGTGAAGCACCAGGCACGATCCGCCACTCGGGGTCGCGAGCCCGGCAGCCAGGGCGGCCACCCGCTTCTCGCTGCGCCCCAGGTCCTCGATCTCGAGCACCAGGATGAGGTCGCGCGGGCTGAAGAGCGACGTCCCCTGGAAGGCGGCAAGGATCTCCTCGATGCCGGCCTCGGCGGCACGGAAGACTCGCGCCAGGGGCGCCTCGGGACAGGCCCGGGCCCAGGCGCGGCGGAGCTCGGCGAGCAGCGCGGCTTTCAGGGACTCGCTCGGTCCCTCGACGTAGAGCGTGGCCGGGAAATCGCCGCGGCGGAAGCGCTCGATCAGCTCAAGCCCGTCCGCGGGCGCACGGCGCGCGGCGGGCGGGGCGCCCGCCCGCGCCGCCCACGGCCGCTTCGCCGCGGTCCCGGCGGGCCGGGCTGCCGCGGCGCGCTCCTCCCCCGTTGCGGCCGGGCTACCAGCCTTCGACGGAGCGGGTGAGGATCTCGTCGGCGATCTTGGTGATGGCTTCCTTGCGTCCATCCAACTCCGTGCGCGCCGGCTGCCCCGGCACGTCCACGACGAAGTAGTTGGCCGTCTTGATCAGTCCAGACTCGTTCCAGATCTCGCGGTTCTTCACCAGGTCCTTGAACACCACGGAACAGGTCAGCGTGACGCGGTACTCCTGCGCCCGATTGGCGGCGGAGAAGCCGAAGACCGCGTTCTTGTAGCCGGTGAGCTTGCCGCGGACGACGGCGTTCGCCGAGCGCTCGTCCACCACCCGCAGGTGGTTGTCCTTCACGAAGCGCTCTATGACCGCGTTGGTGACGTCCTGCTCGAGCGTGTACTCCGTGGTGCTGTTCTCGAAGACAGGAATGGCCACGGTCTTCAGGTGCGCGGGCAACAGAGCCGGGCTCGCGGTGTAGCCACACGAGCCGGCACCGAACAGCAATGCCACAAGGGCGGGGAGGCCCGCACGGTAACGCAGGGAAACCGACGTGGAGGTCTACTCCGCTGGAGCCAGGGCTCCTTCGTTCGGACCGCTGATCTGGTAGAGCTTCATCCGGTAGCGAAGTTTGTCCCGCTTGAGCTGGAGAAGCTCCGCCGTCTTCGACTGGTTCCATTTGGTAGCACACGAGGCACGCAGAATCAAGGCGCGCTCCGCCTGCTCGATCAGGGCTTCAAAGGGGATCCCTTCCGGCAGTGTCGAACCGTTGACGAACTCGTCGAGCTTCTGCCCCACGGTAAGCTCGGCATCCGCACGCGGGCGCGTGCTGAGCTTGAGGTGGTGCGGCTCGAGCCTCTCGCCGGTCTCCAGTAGTACGGTGCGCTCGAAGAGGTTCTTGAGCTCACGGATGTTCCCCGGCCAGGCGTAGTCGAGCAGGACGCGCTCGGCCGCGGGCCCGATCTCACGAAAGGCCTTCTTGAACTGGCGCGCGAAGCGGTCCATGAACAGACGCGAGAGCGGCAAGATGTCCTCCCTGCGCTCGCGCAGGGGCGGCACGAAGAGCGGTACAACCTTGAGCCGGTAGTAGAGATCCTCGCGGAATCTGCCCTCCTGCACCGAGCGGTCGAGATCCGCGTTCGTCGCCGAAATGATGCGTACGTTGACCGAGATGTCCTTCATCCCGCCGACCCGCTTGAAGTTGCGGCGCTCGAGGACGCGCAGCAGCTTCACCTGGAGCATGGCGCTCATCTCACCGATCTCGTCCAGGAAGAGCGTGCCGTTGTTCGACAGCTCGAGCAGGCCCTGTTTCTGCGACCGGGCATCGGTGAAGGCGCCCTTCTCGTGTCCGAACAGTTCGCTCTCGAGCAACTCGCTGGGGATGGCCGCGCAGTTGATCTCGACGAACGGCTTGTCGTGGCGGCCGCTCATGCGGTGGATGAGATTGGCGAAGTATTCCTTCCCGGTGCCGCTCTCGCCCTCGATCAGCACGCTGGTGGTGTCGCCGCGTGCCACCTGCTCCGCGATGGCGTAGCACTCCTGCATGCGCGGGCTCGAAGAGTGCAGGTAGTCTTCGTCCGCGAAGGCGGTGTTGCGCAGGCGCCGCAGCTCGAGCCACAGCTTCTGCGACTCCAGCGCGCGGCCCACCAGTGCCAGCAGTTCCTCGTTCTGGAAGGGCTTTTTCACGAACCAGTACGCCCCCGCGCTCATGGCCTCGACCGCGGTCTCGATCTCGCCGAATGCGGTCATCAGGATGATCGGGATCTCCGGGTGCGCCCGCCGGACCTCACGCAGCAGGTCAATGCCGGTGCCGTCCGGGAGCTTGAGGTCGAAGATGCCGAGGTCTGGCACGTCGTGCTCGAGCACCTGGCGCGCCTCGCTCAGGCAGCCCGTGCTCTGCACCGTGTAGCCCTCGTCACCGAGCGCCTTGCTGACGAAGTGGCGGATCGACTCCTGGTCGTCCACCACGAGGATGTTGGCCTTGCTCATGGGGTCCCTCCGTGGTTCTCCAGGGGCAGCTCCACCGTGAAGGTGGTGCCCCGTCCCGACTCGCTGTTGACCGCCAGGCTTCCGCCGTGGCGCTTGATGATGTCGTGGCTGATGTACAGCCCCAGCCCGGTCCCGCCTGGCTTGGTGGTGAAGAAGGGTTCGAAGACCGTCAACTGCGCCTCGGGGGCGATGCCGCAACCCCGGTCCTCGACCTGGATCTGCACGCCAAGCGGGCCCTGAGCGGGGCGGGCGCGCCCCGTTCCGCGTCCGCGCTGCGTGGCGGCGGCCGGCAAGGGCGAGACCCGCAGGCGGACCGTGGCGGCCGCCGGCGAGGCCTCGATCGCGTTCTTCAGGAGGTTGATGAGCACCTGTTCGAGCTGGTCGGGATCGTGCGGCACCGGCGGCGTGCGCGGCGCCAGCTCCAGGGTCACGGTGACGCCCCGGGCGCAGGAGAGCGCCTCGATGCATTGGACGGCCCGTTGCACCGTCTCGTCGATCGGGCGTGCCAGAAGCTGGAGGCGCCGCGGGTGCGTGATGTCGAATAGATCCTGCACGATGCGGTCGAGCCGGCGGATCTCGTCCACGATGAACTCGAGATGCTCGCGCTGCGGGTCAGCCGGCGGGATCCCCCGCGACAGGTACTGCACGCCGGCCGCGATCCCGGTGAGCGGGTTGCGGATCTCGTGCGCCACGCTCGACGTGAAGCGCCCGAGCGCGGCCAGCCGGTCGAGTTGGCGGGCGTGCTCTTCGGCTCGCTTGAGCGGCGTCAGGTCCACGAAGGTCGCGATGGCTCCGTAGACCGCGCGCTTCTCGTTGCGCAGCAGGGAGGTCGTGAGGCTCACCGGCACAGGCGAGCCGTCGCGAGCGCGCAACAGCACCTCTTCACGGACCACCTCGTGACCGTGCTCGAGCGTGCCGTGGAGCGCCGCATCGCCATCCGATCCCACCATCTCCCCGAATGGATGGCCGAGCACCTCCTCCTCGCGAAAGCCGAGCAGATCCGAGGCCGCACGGTTGAAGGTGAGCACCGCGCCACGCAGATCCACCGCGACCAGCGCCCCGGCCATGCTGTCCAGCACGTGCTCACGGAAACGCTCGCTGCGTCGCAGTTCCTGGGTGAGGCTGGCGTTCTCGATCATCGGCGCGATGGAGAGCGCGATGGATTCGAGCATGGTGATCTCGGAGGCGGCGAACGGGCCCGTGGCACGGTCGCTCCCGTGGCCGGCGCGTGCCACGCCGAGCACGCCCAGCAGGGGCATGAATTCGCAGTGCAGGCAGTGTCGCTGGCGCTGCTCCCGATCGGCGGCCCAGCTCTCGGCTGCGGGGCCGGGCGGCGGGGCCATGACCGTGGCGTCGCCCACGATGCAGCGCGCACCGCACAGCTCGTGGGTCTCGCCGGCCGGCAGCAGTGTATGGCTGCGCTGCAGGGGTATGCTCACCACGGCCCCGAGGCCCGCGACGGTCTCGTGCAGCGCGTGCCCCTCGGGGAGCAGGACCGCCGGATGGCGCTGAGCGGCGTGGAGCGCGACCGTGCGGTTGAGCCACAGTGCACGGACGACGGCGCCCTGCTCCCCCAGCACGGGCAGCTCCAGGGCCACGCCGCAGTCGCGGTTGCCGTGCATCCAGGTGCCTTCGAGCCGCTCCTTCTCGCGGTCGAGGAGCAGCAGGAAGACCTCGTCGAAGCCGAACGCGCTCGCCAGGTACCGCGTCACGGTGCGCGTGGTCTCGCCCGCGTCCACCGTGTTCAGCATGCCGCTTGCGACCTCGCGCAGCGAGACTAGCTGCACGTTGGTCTCGATCAGGCGGCGATGGCTTAGCTCGAGCTCCTCGACGAGTTCGCCGACAATCTCCCGCAGGGAATCGGCGTCACCGGAAGCAACGGCGAGCCGGCTCTCGGAGTGCCCCGAAAGGCCGCGGACCTCGTCCACCCGGCGCATCAGATCGCGGAGGGACTCCTGCCGATCTTCGGACATGGCTGGCCGAACCGGCCGGAGCGACAGGCGTTCAACGACCCACCTTCGGTGGGGGGGCGCGTCTCATACCCGTCGTCCCGGCGCGCCGCGCCGGCCATGGGGCTCGGCCGATGCGGCAGGTGGTCTTCGGCCGGTCGCGTCCACTCAGGGCGGGGAGCCGGAACGCGCCGGAAAACCCAGATGAGTCGCTATTGGTCCACGAACTCCCGGACCGTGGCAGCCACGTAGCGGATCTGCTCTTCCGTCAGTTCGGGATAGATCGGCAGGGCGATGGTCTCCTGCGCGGCCGCTTCCGCGCAGGGCATGTCGCCCTCCTTGTAGCCGAGGGAACCGAAGCACTCCTGCAGGTGGAGCGGCACGGGATAGTAGACCTCGTTGCCGATGGTCCGCTCGGTCAGGAACGTCCGCATTTCGTCCCGCTTCGGGACGCGGATCACGTACTGGTTGTAGATGTGGCGGGTGCGCGGGTCATGATGCGGCCGCACTACGCGCGAGCCCTCGAACAGGCTGTTGTAGAGCGCCGCGTTGCGCGCCCGACCCTCGCTCCAGCGGTCCAGGTGCCTGAGCTTGACCCGCAGGATCGCCGCCTGCAGCCCGTCGAGTCGCGAGTTGGTGCCCACGAGCGAGTGATAGTACTTGGGCCTGGAGCCATGCTCGCGCAGCAGCCTGACACGGTCGGCGAACTCCTGGCTCTGCGTGACCACCATGCCGCCGTCGCCCGCGCCACCGAGGTTCTTCGAGGGGAAGAACGAGAAGCCTCCGAAGTCGCTCATGGAGCCCGAGCGCCTTCCCTCCCACTCCGAACCGATGGACTGGGCCGCGTCCTCGATCAGGAAGGCCTGGTGCCGGTCGCAGACCGCCTTGATGGCCGGAATGTCGCAGCACTGACCGTAGAGCGACACCGCGATCACGGCCTTCGTGCGGGGCGTGAAGGCGGCCTCGAGCTTGAGCGGGTCCAGGTTGTAGGTACGCGGGTCGATGTCCACGAACACCGGCGTGGCGCCGTTGTTCGTGATGACCCCGGCACTGGCGAAGAACGAGTACGAGCTGGTGATGACCTCGTCACCAGGACCGACGCCGAGTGCCCAGAGCGAGAGCAGCAGGGCGTCGGTGCCCGACGCGCAGCCGACGGCGTGCGCACACTGAGAGTAGCGCGCCACCTCCTGCTCCAGGCCGCTCACCTCGGGGCCGCCGATGAAGCGCGCGGTCTCAAAGACGCCACGCACGGCGGCGTCCACGTCCAAACGGATGGTCTCGTACTGTGCCTTGAGGTCCAACAATGGCACGGTCATCATGCCCTTCTTCAGCTCCCCGCCCATGCCTGCGTCCTTTCTTCCGTCCCTTCGACTAGGAGTCCACCCAGCCCTGGTTCTCGAGCAACTGTTCGACCGGCACCGGCCGCCACGGCTTCGCCGGCCGGCCCATCACGATCATGCGGGGCGGGACATCGCGCGAGACGACCGAGCCGGCCGCCACCAGCGCGTCCTCACCGATGGTCACGCCGGGCAGGTAGACCGACCCGACGCCTAGGCGCGCGCCCTTCTTCACCGTCAGACCCTTGAAATGCTTGAAGCGCTCGGCGGTGCGGCCGACGTAGTTGTCGTTCGAGCACATCACGCCCGGGGCGACGAAGACCCGGTCCTCGAGCGTCGAGTAGGCGGTAATGTAGGACTCGCTCTCGAGCTTACAGTAACGGCCGATGGTGCAGACGTTCTCGACCGTCACGCCGCGCCCCACGATGGTGCCGCGTCCGACGGTGACGTTCTCGCGCACGGTGGCGAGGTCGGCGATCAGCACGCGGGCGTCGATCGCGGCGCCGCGGTAGAGCACCAC
>Ga0315276_10004327_pt1 | contig 13044 bp, 9 predicted proteins | sample YL17G05_0_MG_FD_204542 | JGI IMG/M metagenome (GOLD analysis project Ga0315276, IMG submission 204542) | Sediment microbial communities from Yellowstone Lake, YNP, Wyoming, USA - YL17G05_0 | ecosystem: Environmental > Aquatic > Freshwater > Lake > Sediment | place: USA: Wyoming | collected... | reverse complement strand
CCTACGAGCGCCGCGAGCCCGGAGTAATTGAGATCCGGACCGACGAAGCCTTCCGAAACCTCTACGAAGACCCGCGCTGGAAGGCGTTCCTGAGCAAGTTGAAGCTGCCCGAGTAGCGACGGCTCTTCTCCTCCTCGCACTCGCCTCGCCGCAGCGTCGGGCTCGACATCGGCCCGGTACGCCAATAGGCTCGGCCGGGAAGGTGGTTTGAACTTCCTATCTGCCGCCGCGCGGGAGACCGGCAAGTTCCACGTTGACGACAAAGAGGCCGTCGTGTTCAAGATCCTGCGGGAGGCGCCCGGCGGCTGAAGGCTTTGCCGGCAGCACCCCCGGCGGTTACGCTGCACCGAACCTGCCGCGGAGGGGACGACGTAGATGAAAGCGCGGGCGGCGGCGATCGCTCTCAACCTCCTGATTGGCTGGCATGTCGCCGCGGACGCCACCGACGTCAACATCCCAGTGCCTGCAGAGGCGCTCGAACGGCAGCTCGCGACCGAGCCGTTCAGCATCGTCGCCGCGGAGATCAGTCGCCCGCAGGTCCAGGGCGACATCACTCTCAAGGCCGAGCTCTCGTTCTCGGGCAACCCTCCCGTCCAAGTGAAGCTGCGCCGCGCCGAACCGGGCGCCGAGAGCTCCAACAACCGGCCGCGCTACGACCTCGCCGCGTACGAGCTCCAGAAGCTGTTCCTCGAGCCCGCGGAATTCGTGGTGCCGCCGACGGTGCTGCGCGCGATACCTGTTGCCGCGCTGCTGCCGTACGCGAAGGGGGCACGCCCGACGTTCCGCGGGTCGGAAGACGTGCTGGTCGTGCTGCAGTACTGGCTGCAGGAAGTGAAGGTGGTTGCCGACGCGTACAGCGCGCACCTGTTCGCCACCGACGCCGGATACGCACGACACGTGGGCCAACTGAACGTGCTCACGTACCTGATCGAGCACGGCGACGCGAACCGCGGCAACTTCCTGGTGTCCCGCTCGGAAAGCTCGCCGCGCGTGTTCTCCGTGGACAACGGCATCGCGTTCGCCTTCAACGACAGCGACCGCGGGAACACCTGGAGCAGATTGCGAGTGTCGAAACTCCCGGCCGACACGGTCGACCGCCTGCGCCCCGTGACGCGTGATGAGCTGCAGCGCCGGCTCGGCGTACTCGTGCAGTGGCGCCTCGTGGACGGTCACTGGGTCGCCGAGCCTCCCGGGGAGAATCTCGGTCCGCAGCGTGGCGTCCGGCAGCAGGATGGCGTCGTCCAGCTCGGCCTGACCGAGGCCGAGATCGCTCAAGTGGACCGGCGCAGGACGGAACTGCTCGAAGCCGTGGACGAAGGCCGCGTTGGCTTGGTCGGGGCGAACCGACCATGACGGTGTGCTCCGCAATTACCCGATCACGCCCGCGCGGGCGCCGGCAGATATTCGTGATGCAAGCCTCCCAGCACCGATCTGACGCGCACGCCGAGGTGCTCGCCGAGCCGATGGCGGGTCAGTGGTGCCGCAGACGGCACCGACCTGCCAGCCGATTTCCGTACCAGCTGAGACATTTCGAAATTGGCCCACGCCTGTTCACAACGGACGTCCTTACTCAGTCAATCGGCCGAGAGGCTCAGCGAGATTCCCCGAGGTCGAGCGACGCGTCCTTCGGCCGTGCGGCCAGTGCCACCCGCTGCCGTCCCATGTAGCTCGATGTCGGCGAAGATCCCCTTGAACTCCGGCTCGTCGCGGATCGAGTCGAAGGCTGGGTCGAGGTGGTAACAATCGTCGCCGCGTGCTACCGGACATCACATCAAAGTGGCCGGCTGGCGACGTCCGAGGACGGCCAGCCGGCGACGAAGCGCTGCATCAATTGTTCGGGGCCCCGCTCGCGATCCACGACTTGATCGAATCGATGGTCGCCTGATCGAGGAAGGGACCTCCAAGCGGCATCCGTGAACCGGAGATGCCTGCGGCACCCTCGAGTTTATGAATCACGTAGCTGTTCGTGGAATCACCCGGCTTGACCCGCATGAGGCCCAGCTTCTCCTGGCTCGCGACGTTGACCAGATTCGCGAAGCTGTTGCCCGCGGTCAGGTTCATTGACCCGGGAAGCGCGCCGCCGGGAGCGTTGCTGCCGTCGTGACACCCTGTGCACTTCGGCGTGAAGACCTGCGCCTGGATCAGGCTCAAGGTGGCAGCAGCTGCGGTATTGGCCACGGTCACCGTCACGGCGGGTGACGCTCCTGAGTTGCCGTCGACGTCCGTCGCCGTGGCCGTCAACGTAACTGTCCCGTCAGCAACGGAGGTCGTGTTCCAGGGCACCGTATAGGGCGACGTTGACGCAACACCGATCGAAACACCGTTGGCAAGAAACTCGACCTTGGAAATGTTGATCGATGACTGCGCCGTAGCGCTCAACGTGACAATGCCCGAAAGATTGCCAGTCGGCGCAGTCAACGCCACGACCGGCGGGACGTTGAGCGCCGGTGGAGTCGCACCCACGTCGATGCGGCCGTAGGCGCCGTTCGCCTCGTCATTGGTACCGGCAGCGTAGAACAGTGTATTTTTCGGCTGATTGTTGGCACCGTTGCCAAAGGCGATGCCCCACAATCCGGGTACCGCGAAGGCTGTTCCGCCGGCATTCTTGATCGAGCCGACCACCTGACCGCTCGACGGATCAAAGGCGTTGATCGCGCCGTCGCCGAAGTTGCCGACCAGCAGCATGTTGCTGAGCGTGCCGAAGTCCGCCGGTGCAAGCGCCATGCCCCAGGGGCCATTGAGCACGCCGCCGGCCGGAACCAGGTGCCTCACCAAGGTGCCGTTCGTGTCGAAAATGTTGACAAGTCCGAGTCCGGCGCCACTGGTGTTGTCATTGCCAGGCGACGCCTGTTGCGCGTAACTCACATAGAGTTGCGTCGCTCCGCCCGCGCCGTTAGCGACCGCCTGGATGCCAAAGGGCGCATAGCCCGCCGGCAGCGTCGGGTCGACAAAAGCAAAACTTGTAGCCGACGGCGCCTGCTTCGTGAAGCTCGCGTCGAAGACGTCGATCTTGTTGTTGTGGAAGTCCGTGGCGTAGATGAAATTGCCGGAGCCGTTGCTGGCGATGGCGAGACCCTTGTAAACCGCGCCACCGTCGTCCGTATACATCGTCACGGCCTGAGCCGCATCAACACTGGACGACCATCCAGCAATCATTCCACCTTCGCCATCGAAGATGAACCGTGCTGCCCCGGTCCTGCCCCCGGCAGAGACGACGAAGTCAGTGCTACCGTTGAACACGATGCCCGTCGGGTCGAAGCTGACGCCGGCGGAGCGGTCCGGCAATGCAACGACGAGCGGGGCGGCGGCGGGCTGAGCCTTGCCGTTACCGTCGTATAGCGTTGACGACTCGGTGTGGTTGTTCGTGACCCACGCCGGGCTCGTCGGTCCGAATGCGATGCCCCAAGCATTCACCAGGTTTGCATCCGTGGTCAGGGCACCAGAACCGGCCGTATCAGAGACGAGACTGGTAGCTGAGAACGCGCTGGGTGCCGTCACAGTGAGCGCGGCGGACGCGCTGCCACTGCCGCTGTACGTTCCGCCGCTGCAACTCAGCGTGTAGGTCTGCGTGCCGGTCGCCGTCGGAGTGACGCTCTCAGTGCCGGCTGCCGCCTTGGCACCCGTCCAGGCGCCGCTGGCTGTGCAGGTCGTGCCGGAGCTCGACGACCATGTCAGCGTCGAAGCGGCACCGAGCACGATTGACGTTGGCTGGGCAGAAAGCGATACGGTCGGCGGGTTCATGCCACCACCGCCGCTACCACCGCCACCATAGCCGCCGCCACCACAACCAGCGGCAAGAACAGCGGCGACCTGCATTACGGCCAGCAGACGCGCGCGCCTGCGCGAGAATGAGTGAGTGAACATGGGTGCCGACCTCGGTTGTTTGTGGGTGGAGAGCACCGACGCGCGCAATGCGCAACATCGTCCACTCGTGAGTTCCGCCGCCGCGGGCGCCGGTTCAATGAACTCGAAGAATCAGTTGGCAGCAGTTGAACCGCCGGGCACGGCCGCGGAACCAACGGCTGCCACACTCATTTGTCACCGGGGTCGACATGACGACGCGCAAGACCTGGAGTGCGCTCTGCGCATTTGCACAGTTGGTGGGCTGCGCCGGCAACGGCGATGGCCTGGACCCGAGCGGGCGCCCTGCGTCCTCCGGCGGCGGCGGTACGCTGACGGCGGACTTTGCATCCATCCAGGCCAATGTATTCACGCCGATCTGCACGCAGTGTCACGTCGGCGCGAACGCACCACAGGGCCTGCGACTCGACGCGGCGAACAGCTACGGTGCGCTGGTTGGCGTCGCAAGCAGCGAACAGCCGGGCCTGCTGCGCGTCAAGCCAGGTGATGCCGCCGCGAGCTATCTGATCCAGAAGCTCGAAGGCAACGCGGCCGTGGGCGCCCGAATGCCGCTCGGCCAACCCGCCCTGCCCGACGCCACCATCCTCGTGATCCGTGAGTGGATCACCAGCGGTGCGAGCCGCGGCGCTGTCGCCAGCGCGACGAACCTCACCGTGCAGACGGTCTCCGTCACGGCCACGCAGATTTCGATAGCAATGACCCAGCCGGTGGATGCTTCGCTCGTGAATGCCACCACTGTCACGCTGCAATCGCTTGACACGACTTCAGCCGAGCCAGCGATGATCGCGGCGCAGGTCGCAGCCTCATCGGTCAACGACACGCTGATCTTGCTGACTCCAAAGCAGACGCTGCCTCCCGGCCATTACCGGCTCACGCTGCGAGGGACCGGAGCCGCCGCGCTTGCCGACTGGAGCACGACCGTAATCGATGGCAACGGCGATGGCATGCCTGGCGACGACTACGTTCAGGCACTGACAGTTGGAGGTGCACAGTGATTACGCTGCGATTGCTGGGCGGGATGGCTGCCATCACGCTGACATTGTCACTTGCTGCCGCAACGGCTCGCGCGGAGCCCTATCTCGCGGTCCAGCAGGGATACAAGTGCATTGCTTGCCACGTGAACCCGGCCGGCGGTGGCATGCGCAACACGTTCGGCAACATCTTCGCGCAGAACGTCCTCCCGGCGAACAGGATCGAAGTCGGGGATAAGTCCTGGACCGGGGCAGTGAACCGTTTCGTCATGCTTGGTGGGAACGTCCGTGCAGACTGGACGTCGACCGACATTCCGCATCAGGCACGGACCAACGAGTTCGACGTTTCCGATGCTCGCATTTACCTGAACCTGGAAGCGATCCCCGACCGCCTGTCGTTGTACCTGGACGAGCGCCTTGCCCCGGGCTCCGCCACCAACCTCGAGGTTTATGCGCGCTACCGGACGGCGGACAAAGCCTGGTTCATCCAGGCGGGACGGATGTACCTGCCGTTCGGCCTGCGCCTGGAGGATGACACTGCGTTTACCCGCACGGTGCCGGGGATCAACATGACCACACCGGACACGGGCGTCGAGGTCGGCTGGGAGTCGAAACTCTGGTCGGCGCAGCTCGCGTTGAGCAATGGCAGCGCCGGCGGTCCGGAGACTGACAGCGGCAAGCAGCTGACCGGGCAACTCGTGCACGTCGATCCACGCTGGCGGATCGGCCTCGCCTCGAGCTTCAATCAGTCGGACGCAGGTGATCGTGCCGCCTATGGGTTGTTCGGCGGCCTCAAGACCGGACCGGTCGCGTGGCTTGCAGAGGCAAATCTCGTCGTGGACGACGGCTTCCCTGAAGGGACCCGCGATCTAGTGAGCGCGCTCCTCGAGGCCAACTGGGCCGTTCGGCGCGGGCATAACCTCAAACTGACCACCGAATGGTTCGACCCGGATCGCGATGTGGACAATGACGAGCAGACCCGATGGAGCGTCGTGTACGAGTACTCACCAATTCAGTTCCTCCAACTGCGCGGTGGTGCGCGCTTCTACGACGGCATTCCGCAGAACGATCTGCAGAACCGGACGATGTTCTTCCTCGAGGCGCACGGATTCTTCTGAGGCGGCTGCAAGACCCTCACCGGCTCAGCAACCAATGAAGTCAGCGGCTCGATTCCGCGTCGCGGGCCACGCTCGCCGTTGCCGTATCCGCGGATCCACGAGCGTTGGCGGCGCAGTGGCCCGTCATGAGGAGCGCCGACAAGGCTGCGCAGGCGTTGATGGATTCAACGATATGGGTCGCGCCGGCGACTTCCTGCGTCGATCGACCGAGTAACGCCTTCGCGTCGGCGGCTGTCATCTGTGGCCGACGGGCGCGCATCAGCGCAACGATACCGGAGACGTTGGCGGCCGCCAGCGAACTGCCGGTCGCGAAATCATAGTGACCCTCGGGTACGAGGGTGAGAATGTCGCGGCCGGGTGCTCGCAGCGCCTCCTTTGCCGGAGCGGCCTGCTCAGCCATGTCCACGGCGATGACTCCGGGCACTCCCGCCGGGAAACCGTCCATGCGACCCATGGCGGGCACGGCGCCGACGACGATCGAGCCTTGCTCGATGGCTTTCCTGGTCAGCGCCGCGAGCAGCGGGTCCGCCGGGCCGACGAGACTCAGGTTGATCACGTCCGCGTGCGCAGCGAGCGCCGACCCGATCGCCTGCGCGAGCGTGAAGCTGTTGCAGACCGCGCCTGAACCGCTCGACACGGATTGCCAGCAGGCTTTGAGCGCCAGCAACTGCACCTGCGGAGCGACGCCCACGATACCCTCTTCATTGTTGCTTACTGCAGCGATCACACCGGCGACCTCGGTGCCGTGCCGATCGCGCTTGAACTGATCATGGTCGCGGTCCACGAAGTTGCGGGTCTGGTGTACGCGCCCCGCAAGGTCGGGATGGCTCGTGTCGACGCCGGTGTCGATGATCGCGACCGTCACGCCCTCGCCACGCGACCAGTGATGCGCCGCGACGACCGACATCTCCCAGAGCCCGCGTTGCAGTCCAAGGTAAGGATCGTTATACGGCACGTCGACGGGCGCGGCGGATGTCGCAAAACTCTGCAACGGCTGAGCGAGCTGGACGCGCGAATCGGTGGCAAGGCGCGCAAGCAGGCCGTCACGCGTGTCGGCCGGCGAGATACGATACAAGATGCAGTGGACGCGCAGGGCCACGATTGGCCAGGCCGTGACCTCCTGCATCCGATAATCCGCTGCAATTGCATGGGCGAGTTTGCGTGCCGATCCGCTGACGGCGTATGAGGCGGCGCCGTCGTAACCGCGCAGCGTTGACCCCGCGCGACTGGGCAGCGGCGCGGGCTCGTTGCGAACAGTGACCAGCAGGTACTGGTCCGGCTCCGTCCTCGCCGACTCCGGCAGCGGCAGGGTCTGCAGCCCCGTCGAGTTGCTGGCACAACCGGCGACACACGCTGCGGCGATAGTCAGCAAGGCGGCAAGCAGTGACCTCATGGAGGACCTCGCGATGGCGCGACCACCGGTTCCGCGAACCGAACGCGCGGATCGCTGCGCAGGCGCGCAAGCGCATCCGCAACTGGCAGATCCTGTCCCGGCTGCACAGCCAGCGTGTAGACGCCGGCGTCGCTGGGGCCGTCGACAATCGTAAGTCGGGTCTCGCTGACAATACTCGTCAATTCATCGATCGTCACGCTGGGCGAAAACACGGCGCGGATCTGACCATCGCGGTCGGGCTGGGTCGACGGGGCAGCCGCGGTCCGGTAGTCGACTGCGCGACCCGGCGACTGCGCACGCCAAGTCAACGTCATCACCAGCCCCAGCCCAACGGCCAGCACCGTCGCCGCTGCGACCAGCCACCGCTGCGGCGGCGCCGTCGCTCGATGCTCATGTTGCACGAGACGGCCAGGATCCATGCCGCGATCGATCCCGCCGGCGGACGCAGCGCCCTGCTCCGACGCCTCGATCTGCGACCAAAGCTTCTGGAACGACGCGTGCGGTGCGTACTCGATGTTCGATTCGCTGAGCCTGATCGCCCTCCGCAACCGGTGCTGGGCGTCCACTTCGAGGCGACATTCCTCGCATTCAGCCATGTGGCGCTCCAGACCTGCCTGCTCGGTGCGCGAGATCCGGCCGTTGACCAGCCACGGGATCCGCTCGAATGCCTCGTCGTGGATACGCGATGCGCCCTGAGATGTGTTCATCCTCCCCCTCCGTCCGCGAATCTTTCATCCTGCGGCAACGCAGGCCGTAGTCTCCTGCGGGCATGGAACATGCGTGTCTTCACCGTGTTCACGGGGCATTCCATGATCGCCGCAACTTCCTCGCACGAAAGGCCGACGTAATACGTGAGCTCGATGACCATTCGCTGTTCAGCCGGCAGCTGGTCCAGTGCGTGCCCGATCCAGTCGTGCAGTTCGTTCGTCCGCTGCATAGAGTCCATCGTCGCCGCATCCTCATTGCCTGGCATCGACGGCACATGGCTTGCATTGGACTCGCGTTTCAGCGCCTTCAGGGCCCGCCGGTAGGCAATCCCCATGATCCAGGTCGACACCTGCGACTGGCCGCGGAACTCCGCGGCCTTGCACCAGACGACGTACATCGTGTCGTTGATGATCTCTTCCGCAATCGCATAGCCGTGAGTCAATCGCGTCAGAAACCTCGCGAGCCGCCGGTGATAGCCGATGTAGAGTTCCTGGAATGCCTGCCGGTCGCCTTGCGCGACGCGCGCGAGCAGCCGCAGTTCGCCCGCATTGGCCGTTTCCGCCCGCGCTCCGCCTGCATCCCCTTCGTCACCGGCACGCATGCTGCTTACGGCCTCGCCCGCCACAATGAAACCCTCACTGCTGGTGAGTACCCGCCGACAGCAGAAAGGTTCAACCGCTAGAACCGCCAGGCGACGGTCAGCGACCACCGGTCGCCGGCCACCTCGGGGCCGAAGAGATCGGTCGCCTCCTGATTGGTTACAAAATAGGCCAGGTCGACTCGAAATCGCTCGAACGTTCCGCCCAGGCCTGCGCTGCCATAGAAATAGCCGGTCCCGAACAGCTGCGACAGGTCGTAGTAGCCCGCACTGCCTGTCGCTGACAGCGGACCGCGCAGCGGCCACTGACCGACGAGTTCATACGTGAGCGCTTGCTGATCACGGGAGACACCGTAGGAGGAGTACCGCGAGGTGTTCGGCGACCAGGCCAGCGTCACCGCGAGTCGGTCGTCATAGGCGACCGACGCCACCAGTTCAAAGTAGTCATACGGCAGGTACGCCGTGTCGTTCGGGTAGATGTACTGAACGGCGGTGACCGTCACGTTCCAAGGGCCGCCGATCGACCAGGCGCGGCCCGCGTATGCGTTGAGTTCAACCGTTGCGCCGGAACCACGATTCAGGTCGACTGTGGATCCCCACGCCCCTGCGAACCAGCCGGTGGAGGTTTGATAATGCAGGTCTACCTGGGCTGCCGGTCCGCCGCGAGTCTGCGACAACCCCCGGAATAAGTAGTCGGTGGTGCCCGCCAGGTGTCCGCCGACCGAACCCTCGGCGCGGGCAGCCTGCATCCCGGCGACTGCGGCTATCCCGAGCGCGCAGCGCCAGAGCTTCCCCCGATTGCGTGGCCTCGGACGCATCACATCCTCGCAGCGCACCCGTCACGTCCCCGCAGGCTATGCCCGCTGTACTGAGCGTAACCGGAATGCCGTCATGGTGCTGTCAGGCTAACTCTACGCTTTCTCCGTTTCGGGCCAGAATGCCCCCTGAACTGAGGAATGCGCATGCAGCCAGTCTCCTTCAGGCGCCACAGGTTTCCGCCGGACGTCATTCGGCCGGGCCTTCGCACGGAACCTGCGACGATCCAGACCCAAGCCGACCGGTCGCTGGCACAACCGACAAACTCCCTTCCTGCCGAGCCGCATTCCGGAAGCTGCACTGTGGCCATCGACACCAATCAGGACGGATGCCCGACAACAACAACTTCAACGTTCAAAGACACCTGATCCGCCGACCGACCCTTCGCCTCCTTTCGAGCCGAAGCCGATCGCACGAGGGCAACGGCGACCGCGGCTGCTTGAGCGATTGCTCACCCCTATCATTGCGCCTTTGGTGGCTTAACCTGACAACACCGATCGCGCTGCCGGTCTTGGCTGTCGCTACTTCGGCGGCGGAGTGACGCTGCCAGCCTTGCGCTTGGCCGACAGTTCAGCGCCGATCTTGCCCGCCGCCGCCTGCATGAAACCCTCGGGAGTCTGCGTTGCGGCGATGCCGCCGCCCAGCGCCCAGCTGTTCTTGTTCACGTCCCAGGTACCGAGCGACTCGCCCGTGCCGCCGTCGACCAGTTGCAGCCGAGCGTCGAAATTGACGTTGCCGGCGGCAAACCCGACCATCCAACGCAAGGTCGCATTGCCTTCGTCGAACTGCGTGATCGCGCCGCGCAGCACTAGCGTCGAAGCATCCGGATTGCCGCTGCGGACGACCTCGCCAAATGCGCCGCCGGACTTCGTGACCGCGGCGATCTGGTCCGGGAACACTTTCACGGCGCTGTCGAGTTTCAGTTTCAGCAGCGACTGGGCCTCAGGCTTCGCCTTCGCAGTGGCTTCGTCAGTGAAGTCCTCGACCAGCAACCTGCTGAATCGCGTGAGATCGACGGATCGCGACTCTTTCGGCGCCTGCAGCGAGGAGGTGGTGCCGCAGGCCGCGACGAGGAGTGCAGCTGTGACGGCATGGGCTGCTGCCGGCTCCGTGGACACCATCCTAAGCACACACCTGAACCAGGTGTCTGTGAAACCGGCAGCAGCCCATGGTCCGCCGCTCGACCCTGCGCCTCTTTCGAGCTGAAGCCGACCGCACATGGGCGACCGCGGTCGCCTGAGCGATCGCTCCCTCCCCTTTCATTGCCTCTCTAGCGACTCAACCTGACAACACCCCCAGAGTCGGAGCAGAATTGCCCAAAACAGGGGCACAAGGAACATGAGCCTCAGGGGGATCTTGGCCGAGCGGCGGCACCGCGGCGCGCACACGTTGTGGAACGTCCTCTGCGCATAACCGAAACGTCTCAGTGTTCGCAAAGACGGAGATGGAGACCATGTGCACGACGCGTAGTCGAGTCTTTCGATGGTTGGCAGTAGCCGCCCTGGTTGCGGCCGGCTTTCAGACGAGGCATGCAGTATCGGCTGAGGCACCGCTTCTCCTGCAACATCCGTCGCTGTCGGCGACCACGATTGCTTTCGATTACGCAGGTGAAATATGGATCGTGCCGAGAGAAGGCGGGACCGCACGCCGCCTCGTCAGCGGGCTCGGCCAATTGTCGCGCCCGTTCTTTTCGCCTGACGGATCCCTCATCGCCTATACGGGTGTCTATGACGGCAATACCGACGTGTATGTCGTATCGGCGTCCGGTGGCGAACCTCGCCGACTTACCTACCATCCCGGCGAGGATGTCGGCCTCGGCTTTGCTCCTGACGGCAAGAGCGTGCTGATCAGATCTCCTCGCGCCTCCTACCGTGACCTATCGCAGCTTTACACGGTTCCGGTTACTGGCGGTCAGCCGGTACCGGTCCCGCTCCCGTCCGGGGAGCAGGCGAGCTATTCGCCAGATGGGAGTCGGCTGGCATACGTGCCGCATGGCCAGTGGCAGCCGGCATGGAAGAAGTACCGCGGCGGCCAAACAACGCCCGTGTGGATCGCGAACCTGCAGGACTCGACCATCACGCAGGTACCGCGTACCGGGTCGAACGACCGGAACCCGATGTGGGTCGGTGAGACGGTCTACTTCCTGTCCGATCGCAACGGACCGTTCACACTGTTTGCCTACGAGGTATCGTCGGGCACGGTTACTGAGGTCGTGCCCAATGTGGACGGCTTCGACGTACAGTCCGCAGCGGCAGGGCCCGGCGCAATCGTCTATGACCAGTTCGGCGCGCTGCAGGTGTTCGACCTTGCCACCCGCCAGAGTCGCCGTGTGGCGGTGAGCCTCAGCGCGGACCTGCCGCAGGTGCGCCCACGCTTCCAGAAGGTTGGAGGCGACGACATCCTGCATGCCGCAATTTCCGCCACGGGTAAACGCGTGCTCCTCGAAGCTCATGGCGAGATTCTCTCGGTTCCGGCGGAAAAGGGTGACGTACGCAACCTGACCCGCAGTCCCGGTGTCGCTGACCGTGATCCTGCCTGGTCGCCTGATGGCAAGTCGGTCGCCTACTTCTCGGACGAGAGCGGCGAGTACGCGCTGCACATCCGCGCGGCTGACGGATTGGGGACCGTCACCAAGATCAATCTTGGGGTACCGCCTTCGTTCTTCTACTCTCCTCGATTTTCGCCGGATGGCAGGAAGATTGCGTACAGCGACAAGCGCATGAACCTCTGGATCGCGGACCTCGCGACGAAGAAGCTCACGAGGGTCGACACTGATCGATTCGATACACCACTCCAGAACCTCGACTCGGCGTGGTCACCGGACAGCCGATGGCTGGCCTACACGAAGCAACTGCCGAACTTCCTGCGCGCCGTGTTCGTCTATTCGCTCGAAGACGGGCGCGTGCACCAGGTCACTGATGGGCGAAGTGACGCAATCTCGCCTCGCTTCGACAAGGACGGCAAGGCACTCTATTTCATCGGGTCGACCAGCGTGGGTCTGGCACAGGGGTGGATCGACATGTCGAGCCTGGCTCGTCCCGTTACGAGCAGTGTGTATGCCGCGGTGCTCCGCAAGGACCTGCCATCGCCGGTGGCTCCGGAGAGTGACGAGGCGATTGAGGATGACAAGAAACCCGACGATGCAGCCGACGAAAAGGAGAAGGCGGATACCGCGGGGAAGAAAGCGTCGAAACCTCCCAAGCCCGTTCGCATCGACTTTGAGGGTCTGGATCAGCGCATCGTGGCGCTGCCCATCGACCGAGCGAATTACTCAATGCTCGAGATCGGTAGCGACGGAACTCTGCTGCTGGCCGCGAATCCGGTCGTCCTCGCAGACGAAGACTACGTCGAGCTGCAGGAACTCCCACCGCAGGACGTCTATCGTTACGACGCGAAGAAGCGAAAAGCGGAGAAACTCTTCGAAAAGATCGACGGGGGCAGCGCAGCGTACGGCGGTCGCGTGACCTTCCTGGTCTCGGCCGACGGATCCAAGGTCCTCTACATGAAGGGGAAGAAGTGGTTCATTGGCACACCCGACAGCCCAGACAAGGCCGGAGAGCCGGGCAAGGAAGGAGAGGG
>Ga0315276_10004324_pt1 | contig 13048 bp, 13 predicted proteins | sample YL17G05_0_MG_FD_204542 | JGI IMG/M metagenome (GOLD analysis project Ga0315276, IMG submission 204542) | Sediment microbial communities from Yellowstone Lake, YNP, Wyoming, USA - YL17G05_0 | ecosystem: Environmental > Aquatic > Freshwater > Lake > Sediment | place: USA: Wyoming | collected... | reverse complement strand
TCCGATGGGTGATGACTGCGTTGAGTGAATCAGTGCTCATGGTGAAGTGAGCACGCTACCATGAGGTATAGGGTTTGGCAACGAGATTTGCGTTGTAGTAACGGGGATCTTCCGTCACTTCCTCGCTGACCCAGTCCGGTTTCTCGAACGCCTGTTCTTCGTGCTCGAGCTTCGTTCGATTTCCTTTCCAATATCACACCGGTGACTTCCGGCCGGGGAGCGCGGCGTAAATCAGACCGGCGAGAACGTACCCCGCGACGGCAACCGCGCCCGCCGCCGCGAAACCGATCGATAGCGCGATCGCCGTCGCCAAGGGCGGAGCGAGCACGGAAGCAAATCCGTTGACGCCCCAGGCCCATGGTACCAGGACCGGCGCCGACTCTTCGACGCGGCGAAGCCCCAACGGCAGGGGGAAGCCCATGAGAAAAGCCGGCGGCGCGATCACGAGCACCGCCGCGCCGATTCTACCCATGAGACCAAGCGACACCGCCCACCCGGCGAGAAGCCCTGAGACGGTCAACACTATTACGCAGACGCCGGCGGCGGCCACCAGGAGGGCGCGGACAAGCGTAGACCGCAAGGGGTCCAGGCGCTGCGCGACCAAACTCCCCGCCCCCGAGAAGAGGAGAAATCCCGCGATGGTCACCGCCCCCGCGAGGACGGGATCTCCGACCACTTGCACGAGGCGCGAAAGGAGCGTGATTTCCACGGTCATGTACCCCAACCCTATGGCGGCGAAGTAGACCGCCGTCGCGCCGCGCCCTTTCGCCCGGCGGATTTCATGGCGAAGACAGAGCGGGATGATCGTGAGAATCGCTCCCGCGACGATGACGATCGCCATCGCGCACAGAACGAAGAGGAATCCGAGCTCGGTTCGCGTGAGCCAAAGATCGCCGTAAACCCGTTTCAAAAGGCCGAGCGAACGAAGCTTTCCGAAGTTCTCGAAGAAGGGGCGGTCGTCGGTGGGGGGACGGATGTCGAACGGCCATTCCTCGATGAATGTTTGTGCGTCCTTCGAGACAAGCGCCACCGTGGCGTGGTGGAGCCAGTCGCCGGGCTTCCCCGGCGGACCGGGGATCCAGTCGGGGTGGTTGAGTTCGTCGTCTCGTATCCCCGGGAAGTACACCGGAGTGAGCTCGCGATCTTCACAGACACGGCGGATACGAGCGATCTCTCCGGGTGTCCACGGCGACGCCTTTACCATCGTGCACGCCGCGAGAAAGTCGCGCAGCACCACGACGTGGTCCGCCGGGAGCTCAACCCCTCTGCGCACGAGAGATTCGACGAGGGTCGCCAGTATCTTGGCGTTGCTCCGGGGGGGAGTCTCTATCGCGCGGCACACGGTGAGGATCCCATCGCTCGAGAGCCGCTCGAGACACGCTTCGAGACCTTCGACGGTCACGAGATCGTTCTGCTGCAGCCCGGCGATACCGCCCGCCGCAACCGCCCACGTTTCGAGCCCGGCAAGCTGTATGAGGTCGTACCGCTCGGCGGAACGCTCGACGAAATGGCGGGGTTCCTCCTCCCAAACGGCGACTCCGGGGAGCTCGAACACGCGTCCTCCGTCGTCGCGAAGCGCGCGACGGAGGACGCGCAAAAGCCCCTTATCCGGCTGGACAACGACCGTGGAACGCGCGCCCCGACGCGCGGCGAGCCAGACGTTTGCTCCGCCGGTCTCGCCGAGAAGAAGAACCGACGGCCTGGCCGGAACGAAGGCGTACGGGACCGACATCATCGTATGATCCACGACAACGGCGTCTGCCGCTGCGTCGACGCGAAGGACCGATCCGGCCCAGTGGCCGTCGATGGTGACGGCAAGCAGAGGCGGCGGGACACGGGTAGTCGACAAAAAAGCGATCTCGTGAAAGACGTCGCCCGCGTAGATTTCCACCACCGACCGGGGACTGTACGCGCGGGCGACCTCGACGGCACGCCCGTCCTTCTCCAGATCGCGGACGTAGCTTGCGTACTTGAAGGAGTCCATCCGGATCTTCGGCGGCGATGCAAGAACGAAAACGAGGATCGCCGCGGCGAGCGCGGCGATCGAAAGCGCCCCGGGTTTCGATCGCGCCGTACGAAGGGGCAGGGCCGCTAGGAGCGTGACGGCGCCCATGATCACGGCGAGCCAAGCGGGATGGACGAAGCGCATCGCGATCGGAGCGGCGCACGCTCCAAGCGCGCTTCCGACGAGGTTGAAGGCGTAAAGCGTGGGGAGACGGGTCCCCGAGACGATGAGGGCGAGACCGATCGCGGTTGCGCCGAGAAAAAAGGGAACAAACAAAACGGCCCAGTAGAGAATCCACCACGCGATTTGTTTTCCGAGGAGAACCGGCACGAAACGGGCCTCGACCGGGATGCGCGCCGTGACCCACGCCACGCCGGGTAACGAAATAGCCGTGAAAAGAATGAGAACGAAAATCGCCGAGTCGCCGTGGCGCGAGAACCGTCCTCCGGCGAGACAAAGCGCCGTCCCGCTCGATCCGAAACCGAGAAGAGCGATGCTGACGACGAGAAAAGCAAAGTGGTGCCAGCTCGCGTACAGAAGAACGCGCATGAGCGAGAGTTCGTACCCGAGGAGGCCGCAGGAGAGCAGGAGAATCGAGAGACACAAGCGGAGCGATGGGTTCGGTGGTGCGTTCATTCTCCCGCGGCGCGCCCCGTCATCGGGACGAAACGGACGTCCATCACGGAGTCGGTCTTCCTCTTGCCGTCCGCCGTTTTTTCGACGACGACGAGACGCTGGACCGCGAACGTCCCTCCGATGGGGATCACGATCCTGCCCCCGGGTTTGATCTGATCCCAGAGCGGCGGAGGAAGGTGACCGGCGGCGCAGGTGACGATGATCGCGTCGAAGGGCGCTTCCTCCGGCCACCCGAAATAGCCATCCCCCCGGCGAACGTGGACATCGTCGTACCCCTCGTCGGCGAGCGTCTCGGCCGCCTTCTTTGCGAGCGGCTCGATGACCTCGATCGTGTATACGTGGCGCGTCAGATGCGCGAGAACGGCGGCTTGATACCCCGAGCCCGTCCCGATCTCGAGGACTTTCGACCCCGGGGCGAGCCGGAGGAGTTTCGTCATCATGGCGACGATGTAAGGCTGCGAGATCGTCTGCCCGTGGCCGATGGGGAGCGGTGTGTCATCGTAGGCTTGCTTGCCCAGATCGCGGGGGACGAAGGCGTGCCGCGGGACATCCCGCATCGCGCGAAGAACCGCGGGATCCGTGACGGCGTCCCGGGTCCACCCGGGTGATTCGATTTGATGAAGAACCATCTTCTCCCGCTCGTCCGCGCGGGAGCGTCCGGAGCGGGGCTTGGGAGGTTTCCAGGTGGTTGTGGCGTCCTCCGCGTAGGTTGATGCGGGTACGGCCGCCTTGGCGGCCAGCGTTCCGAGTGAGGTCCCGTCCGGATCCCAGGTCGAGATGCGGGGGTTTCTCCTCTGTTCGGAAACGATGAAGATGAGCGCGGCTGCCGCCCCCCCAACCAGGATCGACATGGCGATTTTACGGCGAAAAATCATTCTTCCCTCGTCATACCCGCGGCCCCTCACCGATCACCCCCGGTGGACGATTTGCGCCCGCGCTCTCTCAGGAGCCTCAGGCACAGTATACCGTAGATCGCCCCGTTGATGGCGAGGACAATGCTTCCGAAAAGGATCTGGAGGTCCCGCGTAAGGTTCACCGGGTAGATCACGGGCATGATGTAGTGTTCGATGAAACCGGCAGCGTACGCCGCGCCGCCGCCTCTTTCGCGGAGCCAATTCTCGAGCGGCGTGAGCGGACACCACCATCCAAAAAACTCGGTACTCAACCCCCACAGCGTCGACGGGACGTGGACGAAAGCGACCCGTCTCCACTTGAGAACGAGAAAGGCGCCGGCAACGACGAAAACGATGAAGACGAAATGGAAGAGAACGACGAAGTCGGCAAGAAGCCGCATGATCATGTTTCCGGCCCTTCGCGCCGTGGGCTAACGGCGCGCGAAGATCTCGTCGAAGAAAGCCTCCATGTGTCTCCACGACCGCAGCGCCGCCTTCTCGTTGTAGGCCACCCCCTGGATCCCGGCCTTCCCCGCGTCGGGGTTGGTGAAGCTGTGGACCGCTCCTCCGTAGCTCACCATCTGCCAATCCGCGCGGGCCTCCCGCATCGCTTTCTGGAAAGCGTCGATGTCCTCGGGCGCGACGAAAAAGTCATCCGCCCCGTGGCAGACGAGGATACTCGCCTTGATGTTCGGAAGGTCCTCTGGTTTGGGAGCGGGGAGGTTGCCGTGGAAACTCACCACGCCGGCAAGCGGCGCACCGCCGTAAGCGAGCTCGAGCACGGTGGTCCCGCCAAAGCAAAAGCCGATTGCGGCCGTTCTCTCGGGATCCACGAGCTCGTGTTTTGCAAGGACGTCGTACCCCGCCTTCGCCCGCTCGCGCATTAGCGGCGTCCCCCGGAAGGGGGCCGAGAGCTCGGCGGCCTTTTTCGCGTCGGTGGTGACCACGCCCTTACCGTACATGTCCGCGGCAAACGCCACGTATCCAAGACGGCCGAGATCATCCGCCCGTTTTCTCGCGTAGTCGTTGAGCCCCCACCACTCGGGAACGACGAGGACGCCGGGGCGCTTGCCCTGCACGGCGTCGTCGTAGACAAGATAGCCCTCGAGGGCCGCCCCGCCCTGTGAGTACTCCACGGCTCTCCCCACGAGCCCGGCTCGGGCCGCGGACGCGAGGACGAGAATCGCGAGAACGATCACGGTTTGTTTCATCGGTTTCCTTTCCGGTTTTGCCGGTCTTTCAACCCAAAGCGACATCGAGTATCATCATGACGACGAAGCCCAGTATCGAACCCATCGTCGCCGCGTCGGCGTTGCCGCTGTCCTGCGCTTCGGGGACCACCTCTTCGACGACGACGAAAATCATCGCGCCCGCGGCGAAGGCGAGCGCATAAGGAAGAATCGGCTTCCAAGTAAGAACGGCGGCCGCCCCAACGACACCGGCGACCGGTTCGACCATCCCCGAAAGCTGTCCGTACCAGAAGCTCTTGAACTTGGAGACCCCCTCGCGCGCGAGCGGCAGCGACACGGCTGCCCCTTCGGGGAAGTTCTGTATCCCAATCCCGATCGCGAGCGCCGACGCGCTTGCCACCGTCGCCCACTCGAGCCCGTGCGCGGCGGCGCCGAAAGCGACACCGACGGCGAGCCCTTCGGGGATATTGTGAAGCGTAATGGCGAGAACGAGGAGCGTGGTACGCCGCCAACTGGTGTGTATCCCCTCCGCCTCATCCGTTTTCTTCAGCATGTGGAGGTGGGGGATGAGCCTGTCGGCGAGACGAAGAAACAGCCCGCCCAGAAGAAATCCGCTCGCCGCGGGGAACCACTCGGGGAGTCTCCCTCCCTGGCTCATTTCGATCGCCGGCGCAAGCAGGGACCAGAAACTCGCCGCGATCATCACGCCGGCGGCGAAACCCAGCATGATGTCGAGGAGTCTCCTGTTTTCCCTGTGGACAAGAAACACCAACGCGGCGCCGGCGGCGGTCAGCCCCCAGGTGAAAAGCGTGGCCAGGAGCGCTTGAACGACAGGATGGAGCCCGGTGATACCTTCGAACATGTTCGTTCTCGATGAGGTTCTCGATTATGCGGCCATCAGGGTTCGACTCCGTAATTAGTAGTCAAGAATCTTCTCCGCCGCAAGCGGTAGTTGGGCAACCCCGGCCGAACGGCCGTGGCATCGACCGAGTCCCGTAGAAATCCGGGGCGCGCGTTGACAGGGGGTCTTCGGCTGCGCTAGCATAGCGCGGTAAGCCGCGCCGGACAACGAAACGGCTTTCCGGACGCGCCGGCGCCGGCCGTTTTCTTTTCGCGCCCGGATGGGACACAGGAGGCCCGAGATATGGAAATCGCTGTCACGCTCGCCGGCGGCAAGAAGGTCCAGACGGAGATCAAGGGGATCCGCATCGATACGGACCAGCCGAAGGACGGCGGGGGAGAAGGATCCGCGCCGTCTCCATTCGATCTTTTTCTCGCGTCGCTCGCCACGTGCTCGGGGTACTACGTTCTCGATTTTTGCCAGACGCGGGGAATTCCCACCGGCGGCGTCCGGCTTTTTGTGCGTGTCGAGCCCAACCCCGAGAAGAAAATGGTCGGGAAAATATCGATCGAGATCCAGCTCCCCGCGGAGTTTCCCGAGAGATACCGGGGGCCGGTGGTGAGGGCGGCCGAGCTGTGCAGCGTGAAAAAGCACATCCTCGATCCTCCGCTCTTCGAGACCTACGCCACGATCGGCGGGGCGAGGATATAGCGGACCTTGCGTTACTCCCGGAAGAGTCATGGGGACGGGAATCCGCTTGGCGCGACAGGCGGTCCGAGCAAGACGAACGAGACGAGGACAAGAAGGAGAACGGATGATTGTCGTCAAGGATTTGCGAAAGACGTTCAAACTCTCCCGGCAACAGAGGCGGGAAATCAAGGTGGAACCCGGTTCGAAGGGCGACGGGACCGTCGATGCGGTGGCGGGGGTGAGCTTTACCTGCCGGCCGGGGAGGATCTTCTCCCTTCTTGGGCCCAACGGCGCGGGGAAGACAACGACGCTTCGCATGATCGCAACTTTGCTCAAACCTTCGTCGGGGTCGATCGAGGTGGCCGGCATCGACGTCGTCAAAAACCCCCAGGAAGTGCGGCGCCGGCTGGGGTTCCTCACCGGCACTACCAAACTCTACGACCGGCTGAATGCGAACGAGCTCGTCAAGTACTACGCGGATCTCCACGGGATGGAGCGGAGCACGTTCGATAAAAGAAAAGAAGAACTCTTCACGCTTCTCGGCATGAACGATTTCGCGAAGAGGCGGATCGGGAAACTATCTACGGGAATGCGCCAGAAGGTATCCATCGTTCGCACGATGATCCACGATCCGGAGATCATCGTTTTCGACGAGCCGACCGTCGGCCTCGACGTCGTCACGGCAAAGAACATCATCGACCTCATCCGCCGCTGCAAGGAGCAGGGGAAGACGGTGATCTTCTCCACCCATATCATGGGCGAGGTGAGCCTGCTGAGCGACGACATGGCGATCATTCATAACGGCAAGCTGGTGTTCTCCGGCGCGTACGCCGATTTTGCGCGGCAGATGAAGGGACGCTCGATCGAAGAAGAATTCATCCGCCTCCTCGAAGGAGCTCCGCAATGAAGACGATCCTCACGGTGTTCAAGAAGGAACTGATCGATTCGCTCCGCGACCGCCGGACTCTCGTCGCGATGGTTTTCGTCCCGCTCGTTCTCTTTCCGATCATGATCAGTATCTCGTCGAGCATGCTGATCTCGCACGCGAGAAAGGCCCAGGAGAAGGTCCTGAAAGTCGGCGTCGTGACGAACGGCGGCGCGAAGGCGTTCGTGGAGATGCTCTCGTCCAGGGGCGACGTCAAGCTCTTCGAGGGGCTCTTGGTGGCGGAAGGAACGGCGCTCGTCCGCTCGGACAGTCTCGACGCCTTCGTCGTGTTCGACGCGGGGTTCGAAGAAAAGGTCGCGGGACACGGAGCGGGACCGGTCGCGTTGTACTACAAGTCGGCGGAGAGCTCTTCTATCGAGAGGAGGCGGGTGCGGGATCTTCTCGACACGTACGAAGAGACCCTCCGCCGTTCGAGGTTCGAGTCCCTCTCCCTGGATGTTTCGATTGTCGACGCGATCGATGTCTCCGAACAGAATCTCGCGTCGACCAAGGAGCGGCTCGCCGAGGAGATCGGGGGGTTCCTCCCCTATCTCATCATCATCTTCTGCTTTACCGGGAGCATGTATCCGGCGATCGACCTCGCCGCGGGAGAGAAGGAACGGGGCACGCTCGAGACGCTTCTCACTTCTCCCGCGGGGCGGCTGGAGATCCTTCTCGGCAAGTTCGGGGTCGTCGTTCTCACCGGGGTCGCCTCGGCGCTCGTCTCCATCTTCGGGATGTACATCGGGATCCGCCAGAGCCCCGAGATCCCGCCCGAGGTGCTAAACGCGGTCCTGGGGATGCTCGAGTTTGGATCCATCGCGCTGCTCATCTCGCTCCTGCTGCCGTTGTCGATTTTCTTTGCGGCGCTGCTTTTGTCGCTTTCGATCTTCGCGAAGTCTTTCAAAGAAGCCCAAAGCACGATCACCCCGCTCATGGTCTTCATCATCGTCCCCGCTTTCATCGGGCTCATGCCGGGGATGACGCTCGACAGCAAGACGGCGCTGATTCCGATACTCAACGTGTCGCTCGCCACCAAAGCGATCATCGCGGGGTCGATATCGCCGGGCGTTCTCATCGAGGTTTATGTGTCGCTCGTCGTTCTCGCGGCGCTCGGGATTTGGGGGTGCGCTTGGATCTTCAACCGCGAGGATACGATTTTCCGCGGGGCATGACCGCGCGCCCGTGTCCGCAGAAAGCCACCCGATGAAAGAGCACAACGCCGCGGGAGTTCGTTTCTATACGTACGGCGTTTTCGAGCCGTACCTCAACGTGACCAACGCCGTGACGACGCGCGTCCGCGGCCGGAGCGGGCCTCCGTACGAGAGTCTCAACCTCGGTCTTCACGTGGGGGACGATCCCGACGCGGTTCTCGAAAATCGCGCGATCGTTGCCCAGGTCCTGGGGTTCGAGCCGGAGGCGTTTACGGTGGCCGAGCAGGTCCATGGCTCGTCGGTCGCGGTGATCCGCTCCAGGGACCGCGGAAAGGGGGCCGTGGTCGCGGAAGACGCCATTCGCGGCGCGGATGCGATGATCACCAACGAGCCCGATCTCCCGCTCGCCATTCTCGTTGCCGACTGTGTGGCGGTTTCCCTGTACGACCCCCGAAAAAACGTGATCGGTATCGTTCACGCCGGTTGGAAGGGGACCCTCGCGCGCATTGTGGAGAAAGCCGTTGCGGCGATGATCCGGGAGTACGGCACGAAGCCGGCGGACGTGGTCGCGGGGGTGAGTCCCGCCGTCGGGCCCTGTCATTACCCGGTGGGGGAGGATGTCGCCGGGGCGTACCGCGACTCTTTCGGCCCGGACGCGGCGGCGATCGTGCGGGCCGATTCGGAAAACCACGTCACGCTCGATCTGTGGGAGGCGAACCTCTTCCAGCTTATCGGGACGGGTGTGCCGCGCGCGAACATCGATGCGAGCGGGATGTGTGCGGCGTGCTCTCCGCAGCTCTTCTACTCTTACCGCCGAGACGGCGTTCGGACGGGTCGTTTTGCGGGGATCATCCGACTTCACTATACCGGTCGACGAGTCTATTGATCGCTCGCCCACCCGTTTTGACCCGTGATCGTCCATAGAATCGCTGTTCTTGTCCCGGTGTGCCTTCGCTCCCGGCTCGCCGTAGTCGCCGCTCCACTTTCTTTTCGGTGAAAAAAACGTTGACGCAACCCGGAAAGACCTGTTAATAGAAATTAGAATTCTTATTCTAATTAGAGCCGGTGCGGCCAGGGTGAGATTCTCCCGCCGAGCAGAGCCGGCGCGAAATCCACGGAAGCCGCGAGGGGGCGTTGTCGCGGGACTTCGAGCAAGATGGGACCTGCCAACCGCGTCGCCAGCGGGTGTCCGGCGCAGCGCGAGGTAACCCGAGTCGCCTGGGTCGAGTAGGCCGCGCGAACCGTGCGAACCACGCAAACCATCACAATAAGAATAAGAATTCTAGTTCAATTGAAAACGGGGCGTGCTTTCGTGTTTTGATGAGCGCTCTCGGAGGCCAGACGGGAAGGATGAAGACTCCAAAGCAGAGACGCAGCCAGGCGACGTTGGAGCGGTTCGTCGATGCCGCTCGGCGGCTGTTAGCCGAGAAACCCTTTGATGAAATTGCAGTTAACGAAATCGTTCTCGAGGCTGAAGCGTCGGTTGGAGCGTTTTACGCGCGCTTCGGGGACAAGGAGGCGCTCCTTGAGCACCTCCGGGAGGTGGTGACGAGCGACGCGAGTGACGAGATTCGGCGGGTGTTGGCTTCGCGCGATTGGGAGACCGCCCCACTGGAGACCGTTGCACGCGAAATCGTCCGCGTGCTCGTCGGTCAACACCGGGCGCACACCGGCACCCTCCGCGCCTTGGCGAGCCGGAAGCTCTCGGCCCGCGCGAAGGCGGTCCCGGGAGGAAATCCCGTGGCGCAGCCGCCGCCGGCTCTTGTCGATCTGATCAAGAGGCGGCGAGCGGAGATCTCTCACCCCAACCCGGATATCGCCGTGCACCTGGGTCTCGGGATGGTGGCGAGCGCGGTCCGAGACAGGATTCTTTTCCCCGAGCTTTCGGCCGCCTCGGCCACGCTCTCGCCGGTGACCGACGCCGTCTTCGTCGACGAGCTGACGCGAGCCTTTCTGGGGTTTTTGGGGGTGAAGACGACGGGCGGACCCGGGTAGAATCGATCGTACGCGAGCCGCCGGCGTAGCGGGGATATCAAAGCACGGCCGCGAGAACCGAAAGACACCAAGACGTGGGCGATATCTTGGTCGCGTTCCGACGCGATGCGATAGGAAGGGAGATCTCGATGCAGAAAAGTCCTGACGCCGTATTTTTCGAAGAACAGCCGATGCGGGACAACAAGCTCTTCTACGTCATGGTCGCCGCCGGCATCGGTCTCATCGGCTTCTTCGGATACGGGATCTATCAACAGATCGTTCTCGGCAGGCCCTGGGGTGACCGCCCGATGGGAGACACGGCGCTCCTCGCCGTCGGTGGTCTTTATATTCTCCTCGGCGTACTCTTCGTTTTCTTCTTCTGGCGAGGGGGACTAGCTACCGAGGTGCGTCCCGGCGGGCTCTATGTCCGTTATTTCCCCTTTCACTCGAAATTCCAACAGATTCCGCTCCAGGGAGTCCGTTCTTGCCGGTCGCTCACCTATCGGCCCATCCTCGACTACGGGGGATGGGGGATCCGCGTGGGTCTGGGCAAAAGGGCGTACAACGTCTCCGGCAACAAGGGCGTGGAGCTCGAGTACGAGGGCGGGAAACGTTTGCTCATCGGGTCGAAGCGATCGGATCAACTCGCCGGCGCGATCGAATCCCTTCGGCGGTAGTTTGCGTACCGTGTGTCCGCTCGGTCGATTCGCCAAACCAGTCCGCCGCGTGTTCGCTGAGTCATTCCGCCGATCCCGTCCGCCTCACGCGGCGGCCCCGAGGTCTTGCGCAGGTGAAGATCGTCATCCCGAAACCGTACGCCGGACACCTTCGCATTGGTACTTGCTCATGGAAGTACGATTCGTGGAAGGGGCTCTACTACGATTCCAAGAGAAAGTACCGCGCGGATGACTATCTTCACGACTACGCGGAGCACCTCGATTCCGTCGAAGTCGATCAATGGTTCTGGAGTCTTTTCCCCGGGGGAGTGAGGCTCCCCGAAGCGAAAACCGTCAAGACGTACGCGGCGAGCGTCCCCGAGGATTTTTTATTCACGGTGAAGGCGCCGAACTCGCTCACCCTCACCCACTATTACGCCAAGCAACCCGCGTCCTATGCCGAATACGCCGGGCGGCCGAACGAGCACTTCTTGGGCATCGATCTCCTGAATCGGTTTCTCGAGCGCCTCTCGCCGTTGGGGGAAAAACTCGGCCCCGTCATGTTCCAGTTCGAGTACCTCAACCGGCGGAAGATGCCGTCGAAAGAGGCGTTCCTCGAGCGTTTCGGAGAGTTCGTCGACCGGGCACCGGCGGGGTTCCAGTACGCGATCGAGACGCGGAATCCGAACTACCTCTCGCGGGAGTTCTTCGAGTTCCTGAAGGCGCGGAGCTTGGGATACGTCTACATAGAGGGGTACTACATGCCGCCGATTCGCGAGGTTTTCGAGAGGCACCACCCGGCGACCGCCGATTACAATGTGATTCGTCTCCACGGCGGCGACCGTCTCGAGATGGAGGAGACGAGCGGTGAGGTGTGGAACAGGATCGTGGCGCCGAAGCCCGACGGGATCGAGGCGGCGGCGCGGATCGTCGCCGACAACACGCGGCGGGGGATCACGACGTTTCTCAACGTGAACAATCATTTCGAGGGGAGCGCTCCGCTGACGATCGAACGATTTCTCGACGCGCTGGGCTCGCTCGGCGCGCCGTAGGCATACGGAGGCTGGGTGTGATCGATTTCTCTCGTTTTGAAGTCCTCACGTTCGACTGTTACGGGACCCTCATCGACTGGGAGAGCGGGATCCTCGGTGCGCTGAAGCCGGTTTTCGCGCGCCACGGCGTCGCCGCGGCCGATGACGCGATCCTCGAGACCTACGCTTCGCTCGAGGCGAAATACGAAGAGGGAGATTACCTCCGTTACAGGATGGTGCTCCGTCTCGTAATGACGGAAATGAGTCTTCGCTTCAAGTTCGACGCCGCGCCCCACGAGCTCGACTGTCTCGCGGACTCGATCGGAGACTGGGAGCCTTTTCCCGACACGGTGGACGCGCTCCGGCGGTTGGCAAAGCGGTACAAGCTCGCCGTGATCTCGAACATCGACGACGCGCTCTTCGCCATGACGGCGAGGCGCCTCGGAATTCGTTTCGATTGGGTCACGACCGCGGAGCAGGTCCGGGCGTACAAGCCGTCGCCCGCGATCTTCGAAGAGGCGCTTCGGAGGATCGGCCGGCCGCGCGACCGCGTCCTCCACGTGGCGCAGAGCGTCTACCACGACATCCGCCCTGCAAAATCGCTGGGACTCGCCGCCGTATGGGTCAACCGGCGCTCCAGCAGGGCCGGTTCCGGTGCGACACCGCCCGCGGCGGCCGCGCCGGATCTCCAACTCCCCGATCTCGAGAGCCTCGCCCGGATCGCGCTCGTGTGAGGCGCCGCGCGGGACTTGGACCCCATAGGTGAAGCGCCGAGGTCAACCACCTTCTGTCGAACCGCCGAGGAGGCTGTGGGGTTTCCGCTACGGCCGCCACACGTTTGTCAGACGGAGGGCCCCCCATTCAGTCGCCACAGCTCGAGGTTTAGGTACGAGGCGAACCCAACCCAGAGAAGGTACGGCACCATGAGCGCACCGGCGCGACGGTCCACGCGCCAGAACAACACGATGACGACCAGAATCAAGACCCACAGCGCCACAATATCGACGAACGCGATGTCGACGCGCTCGAGCCCGAAGAACGAGTACGACCACA
>Ga0315276_10004320_pt1 | contig 13056 bp, 12 predicted proteins | sample YL17G05_0_MG_FD_204542 | JGI IMG/M metagenome (GOLD analysis project Ga0315276, IMG submission 204542) | Sediment microbial communities from Yellowstone Lake, YNP, Wyoming, USA - YL17G05_0 | ecosystem: Environmental > Aquatic > Freshwater > Lake > Sediment | place: USA: Wyoming | collected... | reverse complement strand
AGCGGGCCGCCCGGGACAGGGAGCGGCAGGTCACGATCGTCAATATTGAAAATCTGGCCGATATTGAAAAAAACTCCTGATTTTCCCCGACAGCCGCTCTAGGAAATGAAAATCAGGAAAAAAACCTGAAAAAGAAGCATTTTTTTGTTCGATTAAATTACGTAGAAATATCGCCATTCTTTAAGATAAAAACTCCATAAACAAGGCCTGTTTTGGCTATCGGGGCTGTCTGCATTTCCATATCCCCGATAAATCTATAAAAAAAACAAATAATGTATTGACATTTAATTTTCAATATGTTAAAGATTTTTCAGTATGAAAATTACATACAGTGGAGAGTGCCATGGCTTTTCTCAGTTTTAACAAATCCAAACCCATCGTCGGACTGGACATAGGTTCGTTTGCCTTGAAACTGGTGGAGCTGAAGGCGAAGAGAAAAGGATCGGAAACGCGTTATGAACTTGTCTCCATCGGTTATGAACCGGTTCCCTACCAGTCCATCGTGGAGGGCAGCGTCATGGATTCGACGGCGGTGGCCGAGGCCATTCAGCACGTCTTTTACGACAGCAAGGCCAAGACCAACCGCATCGCGTTCGCCGTCTCCGGAAGTTCGGTCATCGTCAAGAGGATCGAGGTCCAGCGCTTGAATCCTGATGAAATGCACGAACACATCCTCTGGGAAGCCAGGCCGCACATCCCCTTCACTCCCGACGAGGTCAATATCGACTACGAGGTCATCGAGTCCCCCGACTCTCCGCCGGACCGCGCCGGGGTCATCCTCTCCGCGGTGAGAAAGGAAAAGCTGAACGATTACCTCAACGTGATCACCAGCGCCAGCAAGGTGGCCGATGTCGTCGACCTTGATTCCTTCGCCGCCCTGAACAGCGTGCTGCTCAATTACGACCTCTACCGGGACAAGGTCCTGGCCATCATCAACATCGGGGCGTCGATCTCCAACGTGATCATCTCCAAGGCCGGCCACCCGGTCTTTGTCCGCGACATCGCCTTCGGCGGCAACCAGTTCACCGACCTGCTGCAGAAGGAATTGAACCTGAAATACGAGAAGGCCGAAGCGGTCAAAAAAGGCCGCCCGGTGGAAGGCATCTCCACCGCCGCCGTCAAGCCGATCATCAACATCGTGCTCAACGACCTGCGCAACGAGATCAAGAAGACCTTCGAGTTCTACCGTTCCAACACCACCGAAGGCCGGATCGACAATATCCTGCTCAGCGGCGGCAGCGCCAACCTGGAGGCGATCACCGATTTCTTCTCGCAGGAGTTCGACATCCCGGTCGAAGTGGTCAACCCGTTCAACAATATCGACATCAATTATAAAAAATTTGATCTGAATTTCATCAAGGACATGGCCCCGTTGTACACGGTCGCCGTCGGCCTGGCCCTCAGGGCCGTGGGGGATGCGAAATGATCAAAATCAACCTGTTGAGACCCGAAAAAAAAGAGGTGGCCGCCGGCGGCGGGACGACCGTCGGCTTCACCGAGGAAGCCAAGCCCAGCAAGCTGAGCGTACCGGCCCTGGTCGCCGCCATCGCGCTCACCGTGGGCTGCATCGGCGGGCTGTATTTCCTGCAGTCCAGCAAGCTCTCGTTCGAGAAAAAGCAGCTGGAAGAGCGGATGCTCAGGAAAGCGGAGTTGGAAAAGATCCTGGCCAAGCTGGCCGAGATCGAAATGACCAAAAAGGAACTGGACAACAAGATCAAGATCATCAGCGACCTGAAGATGCGGCAAAAGGACGCGGTCTACATGATGGACCGGATGTCCCGCTGCCTGCCCGAATGGGTATGGCTGACCGACCTGAACTTCACCGGCGGGGCGGTGGGCATCAGCGGCAAGGCGCTTTCCAACAACCTGATCGCGGACCTGATCAACAACCTGCAGAATTCGAATTCGTTCACCAACGTCCAGTTGACGTCAACCACACGCAGGAGGGAGGCCGGCATCGATATCTTCGAGTTCCGCATCAGCTGTGTCTTCGTCCGGCAGCCTGACCTCAACAAGGTGGTCTAACATGGAAATCCAAAATTTACCGTGGTATGGGCAAATGCTGGTTTTTCTGGTGGTGGGCGCCGTCCTGTTCGGCATTTTTTATTTCGTCGTCTATTCCCCCACCCAGGACGAGATCAGTTCCATCGTCGCCCAGAGCGAACAGCTCCAGGAAGAGATCCGCAAGGCGGAGCGGAACCAGGACAAGCTGAAGAAGCTGGAAGAGGAGAAGGCCCTCAATGAGAAGATACTGGAGGACCTGAAAGGCATCCTGCCGGAGAACGAGGAAGTGAGCCAGATCCTGCGCAAGATCCAGGCCATCGCTTCCAACGCCCGCCTGAAAACGTCGACGTTCACGTTCGGGGCGAAAACCAACCGCGAGATCTACCTGGAATGGCCGATCGCCATCAGCCTGGAGGGGAATTACCACAACCTGGGCATCTTCTTCGACCAGGTGTCGCGCATGAAAAAAATATTCACCATCGACGCCCTGCATCTGTCGCCCCTGGCCAGCTTGAGCTACGATTACACGATCTCGGCCACCTTCACAGCCACGACCTACATCTACCACGAGAACGTGGCTGTCAGGAAACCGGCCGTCAGGGGCCCGCGGACGCAGCCGGCCGCGCCGGATGCGGGACTGAAAGGAGGGGATTTTTAAATGAAAGCTTTATTCGTCCTTATCTTACTTTTTCCCATGTTTATCCAAGGCCAGGAAAATCCCCAGCGAACCCAGGAAACGGGAGGCGACGAGAGCGCCGAGATCCAGGCCCAGCCCGGGGAGTTCGTCTACAATCCCGAAGGCCGCCGCGATCCCTTCTGGAACCTGCTGCAGGGCAAGAGCGTCAAGGAGAACCGGGAAGCCATCGAGGGCATCGCCGGGCTGATGATCGATGAACTGGAGCTTGAGGGGATCGTTTTCGCGCAGGGGACGTTCAAAGCACTGCTCAAGGGGCCCGACACCCGGCCGTACGTGGTGGGGATCGGCGACAAGGTCTACGACGGTGAGGTCGTGGCCATGGACAAGAATTCCGTCAGTTTCAAGAAAAGCCTGACCGTGGCCCTGGCCGGACAGAAAGACCGAATTATCATAAAGACCTTAAATCCCGAAGAGGAGGAAATGAAGGAAAATGAAAAAAGCGACAACTAAAATTTTGTTGATAGTTTTCATTTTGTTCGCCAGCCTCGGGCTCGACGCCAAGGTGACCATCAACAAAATCGAATATTTCCCCGGCGAGGATTTCGTGCAGTTGCACATGCAGACCGACAAGATCCTGCCCATTCCCGATATCTTCTATCCGGAAAAGGACAATCTGAACCGCCTGGTCATGCGCATCAAGGACGTCGACTTCAAGGTGGAAAGCAATGCGCTCACCTTCGATTCCCCGGTGATCCGCGACCTGACCATCAAGAATGGCGCGGACTACACCGACGTCGAGATCATGCTGAAAGGCGAGGTCAACTACCGGGTCTTCACCAACCAGACCGGGCTGTACATCGAATTCCCCGTGCTGAAGGGGCTGGCCGCCACCTATGACAAGAAAGAGGCCGCCCCGCTTCCCCCCCCGGTCAAAGCCGATCCGCCCGCCGTCGCCGCCGATCACGGCCGGGTGAGCGTCCGCGACGTGAGAGTGGCCGCCCAACAACCGGGACGCATCAGCTTCGAGCTGGCCCTTTCCCAGCAGACCGAATACCGCGTCATCCCCATCGAACAGCAGCCGGTGCGCCTGGCCATCGACCTGAAGAACGCCCAGTCCAGGAAGATCAACAAGGCCGTGAACCTGAAGAACGTCAAGACCATCCGCGGCGGCAATAACTCGGGCGACATCTACCGCATTGTCTTCGACCTCGATTACCTCAAGCACTTCGCGGTGCAGGCCAAGGGCAATCTGCTGCAGGTGGATTTTTTCGACGACCCGCAGCAGGCCCAGGAAGCCCCGGCGCTGACGCAGGCCGTGGAGCTGCCCGCCGCCCGGGAAACCACAGCGGCCCCGGCGTTGAAGATCGGCCCCCCCGCCGCCGAAATGCCGGAAAACAAGGTCCTGCTTGCCCAGAATACGGAGCCAGTGGTCATCTCCCCAAAGGGAACGGAAATCAAGGCCCAGCCCCCCACGGGGACGGGCGCAACCGCCCAGCCCAAGGAGTTCTTCGGACCGGAGAAATCCAAGGCCGAGCTGGAAGCGGCCGACACCGCGGCCACGCCGGCCGAGGAAAAGCCCGTGGCCAGCGAATTCCAGAAAAAAACCGTTGACGAAGGCCGGCCCCAGTACTCGGGCGACCCCTACGACTTTTCCTTCAAGAACGCCGACATCAGCAACATCCTGAAGTTCATCGCCAAGATATCCGGGCTGAACATGGTCATCGATCCCGACGTCACCGGCCGCTTCACCTGCGAACTGGTCCAGGTCCCCTGGGACCAGGCATTGGAGCTGATCCTGAAAGTCAACGGCCTGGACATGATCCAGGAGGGCAACATCCTGCGCATCGGCAGGGTGGAAAAGCTGGCCCAGGAGTCCAAGACGCGCCAGCAGCTGCGCGAGGCGCGCGAGCAGGAGGGCAACCTCGAGTTCTCCACCCGCACCCTGAGCTACGCCAAGGTCAAGGACGTGCAGCCGATACTGAAAAAGCAGATGAGCCCGCGCGGCGAAATGGTCATCGACGAGCGCACCAACACGCTGATCATCTCCGAGGTGCCCGAGCGCATCAAGATCATCGACGGGCTGATCGACACCCTGGACGCCGCCAACCCCCAGGTCCAGATCGAAGCGCGCATCGTGGAGGCCAACGCCAGCTCGCTGGACTCCTTCGGCATCCAGTGGGGCTATAACGCCATCTCCTCCGCCGCGACCGGTAACCAGACCAACCTGGTCTTCCCCAACTCGATCAAAAGCGGTGGTGTGATCAGTGCCACCGCCAACCCCGCCGGCTACGCCATCAACCTGCCCACCGCCGACAGCGTCGTATTCCCGAAAATATCCCTCGGCAACATCGCCGGCACCTTCAACCTCGACATGGCCATCACCGCCATGACCAAGAAGGGCAAGGGGCGGCTCATCTCCTCGCCGCGCGCCACCACCCAGAACAACATGCCGGCCGAGATCACCCAAGGCCGGCGCATCCCCATCCAGACCAACCAGAACAACACCATCACCACCCAGTACATCAACGCCGCCCTGGAAATGAAGGTCACGCCGCAGATCACGGCCAAGGGCTCGGTGATCATGCTGATCGACATCAAGAATGATATCGCCGATTTCAACCAGCAGGTGCAGGGCCAGCCGACGATCGTGACCGAGACGGCCAAAACCACGGTCATGGTCAACGACGGCGGCACCATCGTCATCGGCGGGCTGTACAAGGTCTCCCAGCAAAGCAACTCCGACGGAGTGCCGTTCCTGAGCAAGATCCCCCTGCTGGGCAGCCTGTTCCGCAATTCCCGCAAAGAAGGATCGCAAAGCGAGCTGATGATCTTCATCACTCCGCGCATCGTCAAATAGGAGGGGAAAATGAAAATGAAAATTTTGGTCCTGATCATAGCGGCGCTTTTCCTGGCCAGTTGTGTCGCCAAGGAAAACGACTCCACCTCGGGAAGCTTCCTGGTGATCAGTTCCCTGACCGGGAACGACCTGAAAGGCGCGGCGGGTTCGACGACGGTCTTTTCCGATGTCATAACCGACAACTCCATCATCAATGACAATGCGGTGGCGAAAGTCGACGTGCAGATCTATAATCCGGCGAAGAGCGCGGACATATCCTATTTCAATAACGTCGTCGTCGACCAGATCGACGTCGAGTTCAAGCGCACCGACGGCCGCAACGTGGAAGGGGTCGACGTCCCTTACCGCTTCACCCAGCCCATGAACTTCCTGATCGCGGTGAATGCTCCCAAGGATATCCCGTTCGTGCTGATCCGCCACGTCGCCAAGCTGGAGGCGCCGCTGCTGGCCTTGCGCGAAGTTCCCAGCCAGAGTTTCGTGCTGCAATTGGTGGCCAAGGTGACCCTTTCCGGCAAGGACCTGGGTGGGCACCGCGTGGCCCCGGTGAGCGGCTACCTCAGCGTCTGGTGCGCCAATTTCGCCGATGCGGCGCCGGTCGAACCCACGCCATGATTTTAGGAGGCAATACCATGAAAAAAATATTTTTTCTCTTGATCATATCCGGCCTGGTTCTCGGCGTTTCCTCCTGCAAGCGCAGCGGGATCGATGACCCCATCTGGGACGACCCGGCCGGCTTCCAGATCGTCGTGGAAGGCAACGTCAATCCGGCCCTGCAGCTGATCGACGGCCTGATCCACACCAGCCAGCTGATCATCAAGGTGACCGACGCCAAGAACCATCCCCTGGCCAACAGGGTGGTCTTCATCGAGCAGCTGCCCGACCCCGCGTCGCACAACCAGCTCAACTGGGGATATTTCTCCGGCAACCAGTTCACCCTGCAAAAGGTCACCGACGGCAATGGCGAGGTCCGGACAACCTTCTATTGGCCGACCGAGTATCAATCCGAGGAAATGTGGATCCACGTCATTGCGATCATCGACGGCCGCGCCTACAAGACCTCCGAACAGGGCCTCATCGGCAATATTCCCCAGGATTTCATCTCCCTCACCATGTACAAGGCCGGTGACTGAGGGCCTGGACGGTGAACAGGCCCTGAAGGGGAAGCCCCCGTTTCCGGGTGCGGGGATTGAAATGTTCCGGTCTATGTGCTATGAATAGCCTGTCGGCGGAGAAAGGAGAAAAAGGTAAAATTGGCCAATTTCCAGAATGAAAGGGAGCAGCTAGCCCAGTTGGAAGTGCTTTTCCAGCAGAAGGAATTCGCCGACGGCCTGGTCCAGGTGGAAGCGCTGCTCATCCATTTCCCCGCTTCCATCCAGTTGCGCTTCCTCAAGTTCAAGTTCCTGCGCGAATTGCACAAGACGGGGGAAGCGCTGCAGCTGCTGCGCGAAATGCACGCCATGTTCGGCGACAACATCCTGGTCCTGAAGGAACTGGCCGACCTGCATTTCCAGCAGCAGCAGTATCCGGAAAGCCTGCTTTACTATAAAAAACTGCTGTTCCTCGATTCCTTCAACAGCCAGGCCCAGGAGCGCGTCAAGCAGATCCAGGGAATGCTTCAGGCCGGGGTGGCGGACAAGCTGGCCGACACCCAGGTCGAATACCGTCCCGCCGCCGCCCCGCCCCGGGCCGCTAAAGCCGCCATGCCGGCCGGGCCGGAGATCCTCACGCTCGAGACCGGGCAGCCGCCGCAGATCACGATCGATCTCGAAGGCGGACCCCCCGCCCGGGACGCGGCTCCCGCCGCGGCAGCCCCCGCGGCGCCGAAGGGCGACGCACTCCCTTTCGAGACGGAGAGCGCCGCCGAATTGTATTTCAAGCAGGGATTGTACCAGGAAGCGCTGGCCATTTATAAGAACCTGTTCGAAAAGACCGGCCGCACCGATTTTTTCCTGAAGATCAAGGCCATTCTCATGCTGCTGCGCACCGATAGGAACAACCGGGTCGTTGAACGGCTGCAGAAGTTCTTGCAGCTGATCCAAGAAAGGGGAAGCCCGAGTGTTTAATACGATTTTCAGCGACATCCATGCCCGCAACCCGGAAACCTACCTGATCGGCATCTGGGGCAAGGACGGGCTGGAGCTTGAAAAAGAGGTTTACCTGCCTCCCGACGCCGACATGGACCTGATCGGGGCCGAACTCGCCGAGGTCGTGAGCAAGCTGGACAACCTGGACATCGATCGCGCCGACTTCCAGATCGAATATGTTTCCGGGAAATTCAAGATCATGGTCCTCTCCCTGAACAGCGGCTATTTCCTGCTGCTGGTTTCAGGGAAAAACCTCATTTCCGGAAAATTGAAATTCTATCTGGACCTGCGCAAGGACAGCATCCTCGCCCTGCTTTGACCCGGGCGCGAAGAAGCGCGGTGTTTTAGGAGTTTTTTGTCATGGACAATTTTAAAAAATTCAAGGTCGTTCCCGACCTTCCGGAGAAGCTCAAGCCGCTGTCGGACATCGCCACCAACCTGTGGCTGACGTGGAACCCGGAGGCGATCAAGCTGTTCATCACCATGGACGGCGACCTGTGGGAGAAGAACCAGCACAACCCGGTGCGCATGCTGGGCGAGATCAGCCAGGAAAAACTGGAGGAGCTGGCCCATGACGAGGGGTTTTTAAGCGAGGTCCAGCGCGTCGGCGAGCAGCTGGTGCAGTACCTGCACGTGGTGCGCGGCATCAACCACGACCGGCAGGTCCGCATTGCCTATTTTTCCGCGGAATACGGACTGAGCGACACGCTGCCCATTTATTCCGGCGGCCTGGGCATCTTGTCGGGCGACCACGTCAAGGCGGCCAGCGACCTGAACCTCGATTTCCACGGAGTCGGGCTGCTCTACCAGCTGGGCTATTTCCAGCAGTACCTGAACATGGACGGCTGGCAGCAGGACTTCTACCAGGTCAACGACTTCTACAACATGCAGGTCCAGGAAGTGAAGCGGCCCGACGGCAGCCTCCTGGAGATCGAGCTCGATTTCCCCGGCCGCAAGGTCTATCTGAAGGTCTGGCAGATCAAGGTCGGCCGCGTCTCGATCCACATGCTCGATTCCAATATCGAAAAGAACAGCGAATACGACCGGCGCCTCACGGCCCAGCTGTATGGCGGCAACCCCGAGATGCGCCTGCAGCAGGAGATCATCCTGGGCATCGGCGGCGTGAAAATGCTCGACGCCCTGGGCATCCAGGTCACGGTCGTGCACATGAACGAGGGCCATTCGGCGTTCACCCCCTTCGAGCGGGCCCGGGTGCTGATGAAGAGCCACGGCCTGGGGTTCGCCGAGGCGATGGAAGTGGTCCGCCAATCGAGCGTATTCACCACCCATACCAACGTCCAGGCCGCCCACGACGTCTTCAGCCCGGAAATGGTGAGGAGCTATTTCGCCAACTACCTGAAGGAATTCAATATTTCGCTTAATGAATTCATGGCCAGCGGCCGCGTCCACCCCGACAACCACCAGGAGAATTTTTCCATGACCGTCGCCGCCGTCAAGAATTCGGCCTATGTCAACGGCGTTTCCACCCTGCACTCGGAAGTGTCGCGGGAGATGCTGAAGAACCTGTGGCCCGCCGTCCCCCCGGAACACGTTCCCCTGCAGCCCATCACCAACGGCATCCACATCCCTTCCTGGATCTCGTTCGAAATGAGCGACCTGTTCGAACGCTACCTGGGCAGCAAGTGGCGGGAAAAGCAGGACTACCGGGACGCCTGGGAAAAGGTCCAGAACATCCCGGATCCCGAGCTCTGGAACGTGCATGAGATCCGGCGCCGGCGCCTGATCGCCTTCACCCGCCAGCGCCTGCAGCGGCAGCTGATCGCCAAGGGGGCGTCCAACCTCCTGGTCAGCGAATCCCAGGAGGCCTTGAACCCGGTGGCCCTGACCATCGGCTTCGCCCGCCGCTTCGCCACCTACAAGCGCGCCTACCTCATTTTCAAGGACCGCGAGCGCCTGCTCAAGATCCTGAACGACCCGGAACGGCCGGTGCAGCTGATCTTCGCCGGCAAGGCCCATCCCCAGGACCAGGCCGGCAAGGAGCTGATCAAGAACATCGTCTCCTTCATGTCGGCCGAGCACCTGCGCGGCAAGATCGCCTTCGTCGAGGATTATGACATCAACGTGGCCCGCTACCTGGTCTCCGGGGTGGATATCTGGCTGAACACGCCGCTGCGTCCGCTCGAGGCCTGCGGCACCTCGGGGATGAAGGCGGCCTGCAACGGGGTGCTGAATTTCAGCGTCCTGGACGGCTGGTGGGACGAGGCCTATGACCTGAAGAACGGCTGGGCCATCGGCAACCGCGAAGCGTACACCGACAAGGAATACCAGGACGAGGTCGAGAGCAAGGCCATTTATTCCATCCTGGAGAAGGACATCATCCCCCTGTTCTACGAGCGCGGCTCCGACGGCCTGCCGCGCGAGTGGATCCGCATGATGAAGCACTCGCTGATCACCATCGCCTCGCGCTACAACACCAGCCGCATGGTCAAGGAATACTTCAACAAGTTCTACAAGAACGCCTCGGAGAACTACGGCAAGCTGAGCGCCGATGATTTCGCGCCGGCGCGCGAGCTGGTCAAATGGAAGAGCCGCATGGCGGCCGACTTCCCCTCCGTGCGCATCGAGAGCGTCCAGGCCGATACCGGGCGGACCTACAAGAGCGGCGAGAGCTTCCAGGTCCAGGCCGACCTCTTCCTGGGCAAGATCCCGCCCGGGGAGATCCGGGTCGACGTGTACTACGGCACCATCGTCGGCGAGGACGTGCTGCACCATTCGGCCCTGGTCCAGCTGAACGAGGCGGAAAAGACCGGCGACGGACGCTTCCGCTTCAGCGGCTCCATCCCCTGCGCCCGGACCGGCAATTTCGGCTTCAAACTGCGCGTCACGCCCTTTCACCCCCAGCAGGCCGATCCCTACCAGATGAACCTGGTGCTCTGGAGTTAAGAGACCAAAGAAAAACTCGGCGTACGGTTTATGGCGAAGGGCGTATGGTAAACGCAATCAACGAAATTGAAGTCCTGCCCTCCGCAATGACTTATGACGCGGGCCAGGTGCCTGGATTCTATTTTTTTCTTCCCTCACGCCGTACGCCGTGTGCCGTACGCCGAGCCCCATGCCCGGTACGGGTCACTTAGATTTGTTTGGTTCCAATAGCGAGATATAGAACAAATCGTTGTTCAGGTCCGAGGGCAGGAGATAGCAGCCGTATTTCGTTTTTTTCAGCCGGAAACCGTACTTCTCGAGCAGGGCGTCGACGGCCACCGGCCGCAAGCCGCGGGCGGCGGCGGTTTTCTCCACCACTTCCTCGCTTTCCTCACTGAGGAACGAGCAGACCGCGTACAAGATCCGGGCGCGGAAAAAACGCACGGCCAGGCTGGCCAGCATGAGCTGCTGCTGGCGGGCGTTCGCCTGCACCAGTTCCGGGCCGATCTTGTTCTTCAGGTCCGGGTTCTTGCGCAGGGTGCCGCTGGAGGTGCAGGGGGCGTCGAGAATGACCAGGTCGGCCGCCTCGCGCCCGGCGGGATACTTGAAGATGTCGGCGGTGAAGGCGGAGATGTTCTTCAGGCCCAAACGGTGGATGTTCTGCTCGAGCAGGCGCAGCCGCTGCGGGCTGACGTCGCTGGCCCAGATCTCGAGGTCGGGGCGCAGGCAGGCCAGGGTCAGCGATTTGCCGCCCGGCGCGGCGGCGACGTCGCAGACCGCTTTGCCGGACCAGGAGGCGGCCACCAGGGCGACGGCCTGGGATCCGGTGTTCTGCACGTAAAAGCCGCCCAATTGTTCGGGCTTCTCCAGGACCTGGCCGGCCGCCGTGGTCTCAAAACAATCCAGCTGAGGCAGCTCGCGGCAGGGGATGCCCGCCGCGGCCAGCGTTTGCCGCGCCTGCGCCATGGTCATGTGCCCGGGGTTGAAGCGCAGGTGGAAGGCGGGTTCGCGGTCCAGATATTCCAGGTCGAAGTCCGTGGCGGCGGAGATCCGCCGCAGCCCGGCCAGCAGCCGCGGCGCGATGGCGTATTTCAAGGCGGGATTGTCCGCCCGGTCCAGCAGGTCCCCGATCTCCTGCCTGCGGCGCAGCAGCTGCCGCAGCACGGCATTGACGAAAGGCTTTTCCTTGCCGTCGGCGGCGTTCACCGCCTCGTTGACCACCGCGTAATCAGGGTACGAATCGGAATAGAGCAGCAGGAAAACCGCGATCTTCAGCAGGACGTGGGTGGGCAAAGGCGGAGCTTGCTTGCGGTTTTTCAAGAAAAGCCCGATCACGTGCTCCAGGGCAATGTCCTTGCGCACCACCCCGTAGACCGTGCGCGTCAGTGCATTCTTGTCGCTGCCGGGGTAATTTTGCAAAAAACGGGTCAGCAGCATGCGCAGGTTGGTCTGCGGCTCCTGGAAATACTCGCGCAGGACCTGGGCCGCCGGCGTGATGAAATTCATGACAGCGCCCCCGGGAAGCGGTTGCCCAGGGAGAACTGCCAGGGGCTCATCGCTTTTTTGCCTTCGGGCTGGATGGCGGTGATCTCCAGGACGGTCCCCAGGCCGCAAGCGACTTGCAGGCCCTGGGGAGTGAGCTCCAGGATCTCTCCTGGCTGGGCGCGATGCACCCGCTGGGATACTCCGGCGCCCAGGATCTTGATCTGGTGGGATCCCAGGTGGAAGTACAACCCGGGCCAGGGAGTGAAGGCCCGCAGGCAGTCGTACAGGCGTTGCGCCGGCAGCTGCCAGTTGGTCCGGCCTTCCTTTTTATCCAGCGGCGGGGCCTGGCTGGCCTGGGCGTCGTCCTGGGGGGTCTGCGAGATCGTTCCGGCGAAGATCCGCTCCAGGGTCTGCCGCAGGAAAGGCGCCGCCCTCTCTCCCAGCCGCTGCTGGAAGGAGGTGGTGGTGTCGTCGGGGCGGATGGCGATCTCCTCCCTGGCCCACACCGGGCCGGCGTCCATGCGGCCGCTGATCTCGAAGATCGTGATGCCGCTGCGGCTCTCGCCGTTCTGGATGGCCCGCTGCACCGGGGCGGCGCCGCGGTAGGCGGGCAGCAGCGAAAAATGGACATTGACCGTCTGATGGCGCGGCAGGGAGCGGATGTCCCTGGGGATGAACTGGCCGTAGGCCACGACCACGGCGATAACGGGATCGATGCGGCGCATGGCCAGCTCCAGCTCCGGCTCGCGCAGGTCGGGCGGCTGCATGAGCGGCAGGCGGTTTTCCAGGGCGAACTGCTTGATGGCCGGGACCAGCCACTGGCGATTGCGGCCCCCGCGCCGGTCCGGCTGGGTGACGACCAGGCGCAGGCAGAAATTCTTGTTCAGTTCCTTGATGATCGGCAGGCCGATCGCCGCCGTCCCGAAGAAAACCAGGTCACCACTGGCCACTTTTTCTCTTTTGGTTGATCTCTTTCTTGATCAGGGTGCGCTTCAGGCTGGACTGGCGGTCGACGATCAGCACGCCGTTGAGATGATCGATCTCGTGCTGCAGCACCCGGGCTTTGAAGCCGTCGAATTCGGCGCTCAGCTCGCGGCCGTCGAGCA
>Ga0315276_10004319_pt1 | contig 13056 bp, 6 predicted proteins | sample YL17G05_0_MG_FD_204542 | JGI IMG/M metagenome (GOLD analysis project Ga0315276, IMG submission 204542) | Sediment microbial communities from Yellowstone Lake, YNP, Wyoming, USA - YL17G05_0 | ecosystem: Environmental > Aquatic > Freshwater > Lake > Sediment | place: USA: Wyoming | collected... | reverse complement strand
CCCGACACGTCCACCAGCTCCAGCCTCGCGTGCGTGGCAGCGGCCAGCGTGAACGAGATGGCCAACCGGGTTCCGCTGCCGGGATTGGGTTGTGCCGGTCCGAGCGCGAGCTGCCACGAACCGGCGGCCGGGACCGCGACCAGGCTGGTGACCTGCGCGACCGCACAGGGGCTCTCGTTGCCGTTCACGTCCACGGCCGAGAGCTTGTAGACGTAGGTCCCGGCGACGTCCACGTAGCTCGTGTCCGTGGACTGCGCGAGCAGGTTGCCCGGCCCGGGCGTAAAGCCCGGGTTCGTGCCGCGGTAGAGCCGGTAGCACGCCAGGTCGCTCTCCGGGTTGGCGCCCCAGTGCAGGACGTTGCCGCCCGCGGTGGGCACGCCGGCGAACGGCCCGGGCAGGGCCGGCGGCAGGTTGTCCACCGAGTGCCCCGAGTCCGGGCAGGAATCGAAGAAGAGCGTCGGGGTCGCCGTCGCCGCCCGCAGGAAGAAGACCGAGTGGCCAGGACCGGTGGCGTTCGAGTCCTTCAGCGTCGGCACCACCATGCTGTACTCGGTCTCGCCGTGCGCGGGGATGGCGCCCGCGAACTCCCAACCGGGGAGCAGCATGACGGTGCTCGGCCGCGCGTGGCCCCGCAGGGCGTCCGCGTCGATCCGCCGGAAGGCCTCGTACTGGGTGACTGGCGTGCTGGAGCCCGCGACGTCGCGGCTGGAGCGCGCGAAGCGGATGCGCACCCAGCGTCCCTGGTCGTTCTTGACGTCGAGGATCGACAGGACGCGCGGCGTCAGGTTAGCCACGGTGACGGCGCCCGTGTTGTTGCCTTCGTCCGATTCGGCGAGCGCGCCCAGGTCGTCCGCGATGACGCCGACGTGGACGGAATCGCCGGCGAGCGCGGGCAGCGTGACCGCGACGGTGAGCGTGCAGGCCGCCCCGGCGGCGAGCGCGGGCACGGAGGCGGCGCCGAGCAGGTCGTCACCGGTGGTGATCACCGCGTCGCTGGAGAGGTAGACGCCCGCGCGGCAGGAGTCGGCGCCCCCGCCCTGGTTAGCGACCCGTAGCCGCACCGTGTGCGACTGGCATCCCGCGTCCACCGTGGCCGGCGCCTCGAGGATCGACACGGTGAGGTCGGGTGGCAGGAGCGCGCTGAGCGTGCGACCCCACAGGTCGCTCAGGAGCCCGACGCTCGCCTCGTCGCGGCCGTACCCTCCGAACAGGCGCAGTCCCACGTGGACGCTGTCGTACCAGGCCGCGCCGTAGTAGCGACCTCCGACGACGTTGCCGGCATTGGGCACTCCCTGAACGAAGTACTGGCCCGGCTTGTCCATCAGGGTGTCGCCGGCCACCCACGTCCAGTTCGTGCCGTCGAATGCCCAGAGGTCGTTCAGGAGCCCGCTGCCGTTCGAGGCACGCCCCGAGCCTCCGTGGAGCCAGAGGGTGCCGCGGGTGTCGAGGCAGGACGCCGCGCCAAACCGTGCCCCGGGGATGTTGCCCGGGGCCGGCACCCCCTTCGCACCGTAGGTGGGGTACTGGTCCGTCGTGTTGCTGCCCGCGACCCAGGTCCAGTTCGTGCCGTCGTACTTCCACATCGCGTTCAGCGTTCCGCCGGTGGTCTCGGTGTAGCCGAAGCCCCCGAAGAGCCAGAAGTCGCCGTCGGAGTCCCTCCACGAGACGCCGGCCACCCATCCCCCCGGCACGTTCAGGGCGTTCGCGACGCCCTTCGTGCCGAAGTGGGCGTACGATTCCGTCGCATTGCTGCCCGCGACCCAGGTCCAGTAGGTGCCGTCGAACCTCCACAGGTCGTTCAGGTGGCCCGCGGTGGTGGCGTTCCGTCCGTAGCCGCCGAAGAGCCAGAGATCGCCGCTGGCATCGAGCCAGGTCGCGGCGCCCATGCGCGCCCCGGGGACGTTGCCCGCCGCCGCGACGCCCTTGGTCCCGTAGACGCCGGGCCTGCCGGTCGAGTCGCTGCCCGACACCCAGGTCCAGTTGGTGCCGTCGTACTTCCACAGGTCGCTCAGGCTCCCGAATGAGCCGGTGGAAGCGTAGCCCTGGCCGCCGAAGAGCCAGAAGGTGCCATCGGTGGCGGTCCAGGTCGCGCCCCAGCCACGGCCGCCGGGGCGATTCGTGGAGGAGGGGACGCCCTTGGCCCCGTAGACGCCGAGCGTGTCCACCTTGTTGCTGCCCGAGACCCAGGTCCAGTCGGTGCCGTCGTATTTCCAGAGGTCGTTCAGATAGCCGATCGACGACGAGTTCCACCCATATCCGCCGAAGAACCAGAGGTCGCCTGCGCTGCTGCGGAAGGTCTGCACGTGGCGGCGGCCGCCCGGCTCGTTCGTGCCGGAGGGCACTCCCCGGGTCCCGTAGGAGCCGGGCGTGTCGCGCCACTTGGAGCCCGACAGCCAGACCCATTCGTCGGCGGCGAAGGCGGGGAGCGTGGCGGCGAGCAAGGTCGCCACCGTGAGCAGGAGGGACGCACGGCCTTTCATGGCGCGCTCCTTTCGGGATCAGGGGTCGGATGCCGGGAGCTGCCGCAGCGGTGGAGGGAAAGGGGCGCCCGCGGCCGCGGTGTTGCGACAATTCTAGCCCCTCGTCGCCCCAGGTGGCCATAGCGGACTCGACCGTCACGGGGCGGTACGGGTCGCACCCGTTGGACCCGTCCCCGCGCGATGGGGTGGGGCGCCCGAACCCCATCGGGGCCGGGCCCCCCGCAGCGAGGCGGTCCGGGCATCCTCAGGACCAGCGGCTCAGCCGATCACCGCCTCCGCCTCCATCTCCACCTTCCAGCGCGGGTCGAGCAACCCCGCCACGACCACCATGGTGGCCGCCGGGCGCACGTCACCGAACACCTCGCCGTGCGCCCGGCCGATCGCCTCCCAGTCGGTCCCGTTCGCCATGTACATGCGCGTGCGCACCACGTGCTGCGGCCCGGCGCCGGCTTCGCGCAGGGCCGCCAGGATGATCTCGAGGCAGCGGCGCGTCTGGACACCCGGGTCGGGGTCGCACGAGCCGTCGGGCCAGACCGGCGCGGTGCCCGCGACCAGCACGCGGTCGCCGACCCGGACCGCGCGGCTGAAGCCGATGACCGGCTCATAGGGCGAGCCGGAGGAGACGTTGGTGCGGTCGAGCATCGGGATCCTCCCATCGTGGTCCGGCGCCGCGCCTCGCGGGAGGAGCGGCGCCGGCAGTGAAGCGGTCCGGGACTACAGCGTCTTGGGGATGGCGGCGGTGAGCACGTCGGGATCGCCGCCCGTGACCAGCACGTCGTCCTCGATGCGGATGCCGCCGAAGCCGAGCAGCGTGTCCACCTTCGCCCAGTTCACGGCGTCGCGGTAGCGCGAGCGGCGCTCCGGGTCCTTGAGCAGCGCCGGGATGAAGTAGAGCCCCGGCTCGACCGTGATGACGTGGCCCGGCTGGAGCGGGAAGTCGCAGCGCAGGAACGCGAGCCCGAAGCGGGTGCTGCGCTTGCGCCCCGGCAGGTAGCCGCTCGCGTCGCGCACGCCGAGCCCCACCAGGTGGCCGAGCCCGTGCGGGAAGAAGAGCGCGTGCGCGTCCTGCTCGACCAGCGAATCCGGCGAGCCGCGCAGGATGCCGAGCCCGACCAGCCCCTCGGCCAGGTCGCGCGCGACCGCGAGGTGCACGTCGCGCCACTCGACGCCCGCGCGGCAGCGCTGCACGCCCTTCACCTGTCCGTCGAGCACCACCTGGTAGAGGTCGCGGAAGAAGCCGCCCTGCGCGCCGGCCTGGTAGGTGCGCGTGACGTCGCTGGCGTAGCGGCCGATCTCGGCGCCCGCGTCGATCAGCACGTTGTCGCCGTCGCGCACCGCGCGCGCGCCCGGCGTGAAGTGCAGCACGCCGGAGTTGGAGCCCGCGCCTACGATGGTGCCGAAGGCGGTGCGCTCGCCGCCGTGGCGGAAGAACTCCGTCTCGAGCTCGACCTGCAGCGCGCGCTCGGTCACCCCGGGGCGGATCAGCTGCCGCACCGCCGCGAAGCCCGCGGCGGTCGCGGCCGCCGCCCGGCGCATGCGCTCCAGCTCCACCTCGTCCTTGGGCCGGATCGCCTGCTGCAGCGCCTCGCGCGCCGCGGCCGTGACCCCCGCGTCCGCCGCCACGTCGTGGAACGCCACGCCCAGCATGGCGACCTTGCGCCCGCGCCGCGCCGCCAGCCACGCCGCGAGGCGCGACAGCGGCGTGCCCTCGACGTCGGTGCGGCCCTCCCAGACGCGCTCGTCCTCGGTCACGTCCGGCACGAAGTCGGTCCAGCCCTCCTTCGGGTCGAAGGCCACCAGGCCGCCCTCGCATTCGCGGTCGGCGAGGTAGAAGTACTCGGAGTGCGAGAGGAAGGGATAGGTCTGGTCCTGCCCGCCCGGGATGGAGATCGGGTGCCCGGCGCCGACCAGCACGATTTCGTCGGACAGTCCCCAGGCGGCGGCGACGCGGGCGCGGCGGCGTTCGAGGTAGGCGGTCATCCACGGCACTCCATCGGGATCGAGGGTGAGAGGGAAGGCGCGCGCGTGTCCCGTCCCCGCGCGCCGGTCCGGTCATGGTCGGGGCTGCCGCGGTGCTCAGACCTCCAGGGCCACGCGGGCCCGGTCGTATTCGTCCGGCCGGACGTAGATCACGTAGCCGTACCGGCCGACGCCGTCCGTGACGCAGATGGAAGCGTAGACATTGACTCTGGCATCCGCGAGTTTCGAATGGACCTTCGCCAGCGCCCCCAGCTCGTCGTCGCCCTGCACGAGCAGCGCCGGATGCGGGCCGGTCAGCTTCATCCCGGCCTGCTGCGCCGCGGCCGTGAGCCGGTGCGGGTCCTCGGGGAAGAGCGTGAGCTGGGTGTCCTCGGGCCCGATCGGGATCGCGGTGAACGCGAGCAGGTTGACGCCGAGGCTCGCAAGCGAGGAAAGCAGCACGTAGGCTGCCCCGGGCTGATCCGAGACCTGGGTGTAGAAATAATCCAACCGCCGGATCTTGTAGGCCATGCTTCATCCTCCTGTCGGGGCGCCGCCACGAGGCGGGGGAAACACGACTCGCCGTCCTCCACCGCGGACGGCGAGAGCGTAATCCCGGCGCGAGCATGGCGCCAGCGGCCCGCCGGCGCGCCGGGGCGCCGCTCGCGCGCTGGAACGGACCCGGGGACTGGCGTAGGCTCGCGACTCAAGGGGGAGCCTCGATGAGCATCCGCGAAGACGGTGCCGCCACGCTGGAATGGGTCGCGCGCTACCTCGAGCGCGTGGGGGAGCTGCCGGTGCTGGCGCAGGTCGAGCCCGGCGAGATCCGCGCGCGCCTGCCGGCCGCGCCGCCCGAGCGGGGCGAGCCGTTCAGCGCGGTGCTGCGCGACCTCGACGAGGTCCTGCTGCCCGGCGTGACGCACTGGCAGCACCCGCGCTACTTCGCCTACTTCGCCAATACCGCCTCCGACCCCGGCATCCTCGCCGAGCTGCTCGCGGCGGCGCTCAACTCGGTGGGCTTCCTGTGGCGCACCGGGCCCGCGCTCACCGAGTTGGAGCTGGTGGTGCTCGACTGGCTCGCCCAGCTCCTGGGGCTGCCCTCCGGGTGGCACGGTCACATCGAGGACACGGCCTCGACCTCCACCTTCGCAGCGCTGGTCGCGGCGCGCGAAGCGGCCCCCGGCCGGCGCGTCGTGGTGTGCTCCGAGCAGGCGCATTCCTCGGTCGAGAAGGCCTGCCGCATGGCGGAGCTCGTGCTGCGCAAGGTCCCGGTGGACGCGGCCTACCGCATGCGCGTGGATGCGCTCGACCTCACGGGTGCGTGCGCGGTGGTGGCGACGGTCGGCACCACCTCCACGACCTCCGTGGACCCCGTGCCCGCGCTCGCCGAGGCCTGCGAGCGCGCCGGCGCGTGGCTGCACGTGGACGCGGCGTACGCGGGCTCCGCCATGGTCTGCCCGGAGTTCCGCTGGGCCTTCGCCGGCGTGGAACGCGCCGACTCGCTGGTGGTGAACGCGCACAAGTGGCTCTTCACGCCCATGGACTGCTCGTGCTTCTGGAGTCGCAGGCCGGAGGCGCTGCGCCGCGCCTTCAGCCTGGTGCCCGAGTACCTGCGCACGGCCGACCCCGCCGAGGTGAACCTGATGGACTACAGCCCCGTCCTCGGCCGCCGCTTCCGCGCGCTCAAGCTCTGGGCGGTGCTGCGCTGCCACGGGCGCGAGGGGCTGCAGGCGCTCATCCGCGAGCACGTGCGGCTCGCCGCGCTCTTCGAGGGCTGGGTGCGCTCGACGCCGGGCTGGGAGGTCTGCGCTCCCCGGCCCTTCTCGGTGGTCTGTTTCCGGCGTGAGGGCGGCGACGAGGAGAACGCCGCCCTGCTCGAGCGCGTGAACCGCACCGGCGAGGTCTTCCTCTCCGCCACGAAGCTCGAGGGGCGCACGGTGTTGCGGCTGGCGATCGGCAACGCCCGCACCACCGAGGCGGACGTGAGGCGGGCCTGGGAGGTGCTCCTGCGGGAGGCGGGGGAAGGTGCCGGGGCCGGGGGACGTTCCTGAGGGGGTCCGCGGTGTGTTCCGCGGGGTCGGTTCCAGGCGGCCAGACCCGCGGTCCGGGCCTTCCAGGCGCCCCGCGCGGGTGGCTTCCAGAGGCTGCCGGCAACTCCGGGCTTGACGAATCCCTCATGGATATGTAAACGTTTTCATGTAAGGAAAAGGGCCCGTCATGGACGACGGAGGAGCCCGCGCCGGCTGGACCACGGCGGGCGCCGTCGGCGAGGTTTGCGGGTCGCCCTGCGAACGCCTCCACGGTCCCCGCAGGAAGCCGCCAGGGATGCGGCTCCCCGACAGGTTCGGATTCGCGGCACGGTGCCCCGGTCGGGGCGGGAACCGGTGTGCTCCGGCCCCCGGGCTTCCCGGCCGGTCCGTGGCGTACCATCTCGGTCCACTCGGGTCGCGTCGCCTCAACCAGGAGGTCGGATGGCGAGAATGAGACCGCGGCGAGCGCGTTCAGCGTGACATCCCTCGATCAGGCAGGCATCCAGGCATCACCTGCATGACCACTCAGACCGCCCCATCATCCGCATCGCAGGAGGTTGCACCATGAGAGTCCGACTCACCGCCATGCTGCTTCTGGGCGCGGCGCTCGCCTGCGTGTCGCCCGCCCTCGGGCAGGCGAAGCGCGAGGACGCCATCTGGGCGCGCTCGACCAACGGCGCCGCCATCACGCTCGACGGCGTGCTGAGCGAGCCGGCGTGGGCCTTCGCCGAATCCACGCTCATCCGCTATGGCCGGGACAGCGGCATCCCGGGGAGCGGTTTCCAGTACGAGGGCGGCAAGATCGTCAAGGACAGCACCTACGCCACGCTCAGGTTCCTGGTCTCCGGCAACTACCTCTACGTGTCGGCGGTGGTGCGGGACAGCTCGGTCGGCGGGGACGTCGACTTCAACCGCGTGGACGGCTTCCTCATGCAGCTGAAGGACCACACCTCGCTGGCGCGTCCGGCGCCGCCGCACGAGTACATGTACTCGTGGTGGTCCCCCACGGACACGACCGGCCACCACACCCCGGGCCGGGGCCCGTGCATCCGCGGGTATTGGGCCCCCCCCGACACGAATTACGTGAACGGCTGCGACCGGCCGCGCACCCCCGAGCAGATTGACGCGTGGGACGCCGCGTGCGTCGTGCAGGGGGTCTCGAACCAGGACTCGATCGGTAGCACCCCGACCTACGACCAGGGCTACACGGTCGAGATGAAGTTCGGCCTCACGCCGATGGGCTACGACGTGACCCGGCCGCAGGGCGACGTCGTCGAATGGGGTGTCTCGATCAAGGATGCCGACTGGGTCTGGGGGCTGAACCTCAAGCGGTTCGGCTCGAACCGGACCTGGTGGCAGAGCCCGTGGGGCCTGGACTCCTGGTACGGCGAGGTCCGCATCCACGCGCGGCCGGACGTGACCATCTCCTCCGGTCCCGTGGCGAACATCCCGCCCGAGGTGCGCGTGGCCAACGCGGGCGCCTGGCCGGCTCCGCTCGTGGACGGCCACCTCAACGAGCCGGTCTGGAGCGCCGCGCCCAGCTTCGACATCCGCTGGGGGGATGACGCCCTGCGCGACTCCTATCCCGCCGTCGGGCCCTGGCGGTCCGGCCAGTATCAGCCCACCGTGAACGGGGGGCAGGCCTACGTGGCCGACCCCGCTGACGCGACCGTGCGCTGGTTCTTCAAGGACGACACGCTCTACTTCGGCTTCGACGTGCGCGACCAGTACGTCCAGTACGTCCCGCTGCTCGAGCGCTACGACGGCATCGCGGTGAACCTGATCGACCGGGTGGCGCGCTGGCGCGACAACAACCTCGAAGCGCGCTTGCTGACCTACATCGTGGGCCCCACGGGCGCAGGGCTCGCCCTCGACTACCTGCCCTTCCTGCGTGACACCGCCCTGGGCGCGCGGGTGGCGCTCACGCTCAAGGGCGGCACGCTCGTCGACACTATCGGCTTCTCGCCGGACTCCGGCTACACCATCGAGATGGCGATCGACCTGACCAAGCTCGGCTACCCGCCCGGCCTCGGGGACCGGTCCCTGTTCCTGGGGATCAACCTGATGGACGGCGACTCCTTCGGCTCGTCCTCGAGCGACTCCTACGCGACGCGCCAGTGGTGGTTCTGGCAGCAGCAGCGCGATTGCTGCGCCGCCTGGGCCTACCTGGACCCGAACCTCTACGTGACGGCGGACGTGCCGGGGCCGCAGAGCCCGGAGCGCTTCCAGCTCCTGGGCAACTACCCGAACCCGTTCCGCTCGCTGACCACCATCCGCTACGCGCTGGCGGCGGCCAGCGACGTGACCCTCGAGGTCTTCGATCCGCAGGGCCGGCGGGTGGTGAAGCGGGCGCTCGGGACGCAATCGCCGGGCGCGCATCAGGCGACGTTCTCCAATCCCGGTCTGCGCGCCGGGATCTACCTGTACCGCATGCGCGCCGCCGACCCGCTCTCGGGGGCGGAGCGCGCGTCGCTGTCCGGGAAGATGCTGCTGGTGAAGTAGAACGGGCTGGACGAGGGAACCCCGGCGGGGCGGGCCCGAGCGGCCCGCCCCGTGCGGGCTGAGACGGACACGGGACCCATGAGGGGTTGCAGGCCATGCGTCGCCACGGGAGCGCGGGAGCCGTAGGGAGGGCGTCGCTGGTGGGCGCCCTGCTGCTGTCGCTGTTCATCGTCCCGGGCGCGCTCGCCGGCACCAGCGGCAAGCTCTCGGGCCGCGTGCTCGACAAGCAGAAGCAGCCCCTGGCGGGCGCGAACGTGGCCATCCCCGTCGCGCGGCTGGGAGCGCTGAGCGACGCGGAGGGCCGCTTCGCCATCATCGGGATCCCGGCCGGCACCTACGAGGTGAAGGTCCAGCTGCTCGGCTACGGCCCGGTCGCCGTGCAGGACGTGCGCGTCTCCGCGGACAACACCACGGCCCTCGACGTCGAGCTGGCCGAGGCCCCGTTGCTGATGAAGGAGGTCGTGGTCTCGGCGCAGCGCCCGGTCGTGGACCTCAAGCTCACCAGCACGATCTCCACCCTGAGCCGCGAGGACCTGAAGAGCATGCCGGTCCAGGAGCTGCAGGACGTGGTGAACCTGCAGGCCGGCGTGGTGGACGGCCACTTCCGCGGCGGGCGCCTGGGCGAGGTCCAGTACCAGGTGGACGGCGTCTCGGTGAACAACGCCTACGACAACTCGTCGAGCCTGCGCATCGACCGCTCGCTGATCGAGGAGGTGCAGGTCATCAGTGGCACCTTCGACGCCGAGTACGGGCAGGCCATGAGCGGCGTGGTGAACGCGGTGCTGCGCCGCGGGACCGACCGGTTCCGCTGGGACGCCGAAGCCCTGACGGGCGGCCACGTCTACTCGGGAGCGCCGCGCAGCGTGGAGCCCGACTTCCACGAGCTGCGGCTGACGGGCACCCAGAACTACCAGGCCAGCCTGAGCGGGCCCACCGGGCTGCCGAAGACCTACTTCCTCGTGAGCGGCCGGCGCTACGCCGCGGACGACTACCTGAGCGCGAAGCGCGTGTTCCGGCCGACCGACCGGTCCGATCTGGCCACGTACAGTTTCTACCCCACGGGCAACCACGCAAAGGTGCCGCTGGGGTACAGCCACGAGTGGTCGGGGGTGGCCAAGCTCACGAACCGCTCGCTCCCGAACATCGAGCTGAACTACCAGGGCATCTTCAACGTGGTGGACGCGCAGAAGGCGAACTACGCCTTCCGCCTGAATCCGGACGGTATGCCGAAACAGCACACCTTCTCGCTGGTGCACGGGCTGGACTGGACCCACACGCTCTCGAAGAACCGCTTCTACAGCGTCAGCCTGCGACAGAACTACTTCGACTACCGGGACATGGTGTACGACGATGTCTACGACCGGCGCTACACCCGGGCCGGGCCGCCGCTCGGGGACGCGGCCTTCGAGAACGGCGCGTACGTGCAGGGCGTGGACTTCACGCGCTTCAAGCAGAACACCAACTCGGTCGTCCTGAAGAGCTCCTTCGTCAGCCAGGTGACCCGGGACCAGCAGATCAAGGTCGGCGCCGAGTTCGACCTGCAGGGGGTCTACTTCGGCAACCCCGGCTTCCTGGAATACGTGCAGGAGGGCGGGAGGGACTCGCTGTTCCGGCACGTGAACGAGCCCCCCCGGTTCCCGGGGGTCCAGAAGTACCGGCCCGTTTCCGCCGCGGCGTTCGCCCAGGAGGACCTCGAGTGGAACGACCTGCGGATCCGCGCCGGCGTGCGCTTCGAGTACTTCGACGCGCGGTCCGGGCTGCCGCGTGACCTGGCGAACCCTGCGGACACGCTCACCCCGCTGAAGCCCACCACCCGCAAGACGTCCCTGGCCCCGCGGCTGGGCGTGTCCTACCCGATCACCCGGGACGCGGCGCTGTTCTTCGCCTACGGTCACTTCTACCAGATGCCGCCGCTGCGGGATATCTTCAAGAACGCCGACTACAAGATCCTCCGGGACCTGCAGTCAAGCATCGTCAGCTACGACGTGCTGGGGAACCCGGACATCCGCCCCGAGAAGACCGTGCAGTACCAGTTCGGCTACAAGCAGGCGGTCACCGAATGGCTGGGGGTGGACCTGAGCATCTTCTACAAGGACATCCGCGACCTGCTCGGAGTGGAGTTCATCTCGACTTACAACGACGCCGAGTACGCGCGTATGACGAACGTGGACTTCGGGAACGTCCTGGGCTTCACCGTGGCGGTGGAGCAGCGCCGGCGCGGTCTCGTCAGCACGGCGCTCGACTACACCTGGCAGATGGCGCAGGGCAACTCGAGCGATCCCCGCGAGACCGCCACGCGGGCCGAGGCGGGCCAGGACCCGCGGCCCCGACAGGTCCCCTTCAACTGGGACCAGAGGCACACGCTCAACCTGACCGCGATGCTCTCCCGCCCGGCGGACTTCTCGCTGAGCAGCATCGTGCGCGTGGTGAGCGGGCAGCCCTACACGCCCGCCATCTCCTCGGGCTTCGGCGGCAGCCTCGGGACCAACTCGGGGCACAAGCCGGTTGGGATGATCGTGGACCTGCGCGGGGAGAAGAGCCTGCGCGCGGGCAGTCTGGGTGTGAACGTGTTCGCGCGCGCCTTCAACCTGTTCGATACGAGGTTCTTCAACGGGTTCGTGTTCGACAACTCCGGCAGTCCCGACTACTCGCGCTATCCCGGGGCCGACCGGGTGCAGCTGGCGAACCCCACCCGGTACTACGGGCCGCGGCGCATCGAGGTCGGCCTCACCCTGAACACGGGGCGCTGACATGCGTGGACGGGGTCATTCGCGAAGGAGAGATCGAGGGGTGCTCATGGAACGCTGCCGTCTCGGAATCTGGATGGTCGCCCTGCTGGCACTGGCGCCGGCGTGCTCCGCGTGGGCGCAGCTCCCGCCCCCGGTCCCGAACGCCCTGCGCGGGAACAAGAACTACGAGCGCACCGGTTTCCACGACGCGAACCGGATCCGTACCGAGTTCCACAACTTCGGCATGGTCGGCAACAACTGGGGCAACCCCGTGGACCTGAGCGTGAAGCACTCGGTCGAGGTCCCGAAGGGCACCGGGATGAACTACACGGACGGCATCACGCCCTTCGTGATGGCCCGCGTCGTCCAGACCACCGGGGACACCACCATCATCATGGAGACCGGCTATCGCGAGCGGCAGGGCATCAGCCCGCGGACCAACCTCACCATGCGCTTCGAGCCGCGGCCCGGGTACTTCCAGGACTCGGTCTCGATCAACGTCGGGCGCTCCCCGGCCATCAGCACCGACCCGCGGACCTGGCCCCGGAAGTGGCCGGACCGCATGGCCGATCCGGATGATCCGGGCTGGGCCGGGAACTGGGACGGCTACTTCGGCAAGCGGGCGGCCGCCGACCAGGAGTCGTTCACCGTCATGGACGACAACTTCTACGACGCCTGGGACTTCGTGCCGGACTCCCGCGCCGCGGTGGGCGACACCATGCGCTACGGGCTCGGCCTGCGCGTCGAGGTGCGCGGGTTCCAGTGGAGCAACCCCCAGGCCGGAAACGTCATCTTCTGGCACTACGACATCACCAACGAAGGCACGACCGACTACGACGACAACGTCATCTTCGGCCTCTACATGGACTCCGGAGTGGGCGGCTCGGCGCTTTCCTGCGACGGCATCTACGAATCGGACGACGACAACGCGTACTTCGACCGCTCCTCGGGGCTCAACCTGGTCTACACCTGGGACGCCTACGGACACGGGGTGGACCTGAGCGGGAATTGCGGGCGCACGGGCTACCTCGGCTACGCCTACATGGAGACGCCCGGGAACTCGTACGACGGGACCGACAACGACCTGGACGGCATCACCGACGAGACGCGTGACAGCGGCCCCGGGACGCGGATCGACGGCCAGCCGGCCATCCGGGCCTACGTCTTCGCGCACTACGACATGACCCGCTTCCAGGCCTTCTACGGTCCGCTGGAGAACCGCCCGGCCTACCGGGCCGGGATCTGGTTCACCGGCGACGAGGACATGGACTGGACCGCGGGGTTCCACGATGTCGGCGCGGACGGTGTGGCTGGCACGGGGGACACGGGCGAAGGCGACGGGATCCCGACCGAGGG
>Ga0315276_10004316_pt1 | contig 13057 bp, 10 predicted proteins | sample YL17G05_0_MG_FD_204542 | JGI IMG/M metagenome (GOLD analysis project Ga0315276, IMG submission 204542) | Sediment microbial communities from Yellowstone Lake, YNP, Wyoming, USA - YL17G05_0 | ecosystem: Environmental > Aquatic > Freshwater > Lake > Sediment | place: USA: Wyoming | collected... | reverse complement strand
GCCCGGGCCCGCGACCACGCGGCACTGCCACACGCCGTCGGCGTGCGACACGTCGAGGCCGCGCAGGTCGGCGCCGTCGTGCTCGATGCCGTAGGTGATCACGCGGCGCGTGATGCGCGGCACCAGCACCCGCACGTGCGGGTCGTCCACGCACGCCACCACCGCGCCGTAGAAGGGCACCTTGTTCGCGAAGTCGAGGAACGCCTGGCAAAGGTCGTCGAACCCGCGGTACGCCTCCAGGTGCTCGTGGTCGATATTGGTGATGACCGCGATCGTCGGCGTGAGGCGGAGGAACGAGCGGTCGCTCTCGTCGGCTTCCACCACCATGTATTCGCCCTTCCCCAGTCGGGCGTTGCTGCCGAAGGCCGAGAGCTTGCCGCCGATGACGGCCGTCGGATCGAGGCCGGCGCGCTCGAGCACCAGCGCCACCATCGACGTGGTCGTCGTCTTGCCGTGCGCGCCCGCGATGGCGATGCCCGATCGGAGGCGCATGAGTTCGGCCAGCATCTCGGCGCGCGGGATGACCGGGATGCGCCGCCGGTGCGCCTCGACGGCCTCGGGATTGTCGCCCCGGGCCGCGGACGAATAGACGACGACGTCGGCATCGCCGACGTGGGCGGCGTCGTGGCCGACGTCCACACGGACGCCGAGCGTCTGCAGCCGGTCGGTGATCTCCGACGGCTTCAGGTCGCTGCCGCTGACGGCGTAGCCCAGGTTGGCGAGCAGTTCCGCGATGCCGCTCATCCCGATCCCGCCGATCCCGACAAAGTGCACGCGTCGCGTGCGGCCCAGCACGATCACGCTCCTCTGGTTGTCGTCGTCGCCGACACGCGCTGCGAGATGTTCAGCAGCACGCCCATGCCGGCCAGGCTCACGATGAGCGACGAGCCGCCGGCGCTCACGAACGGTAGCGGGATGCCCTTGACCGGCAGCAGCCCGAGCACGACGCTGATGTTGAACAGCGCCTGCACCGCGTACATCGCGGTGAGGCCGGTGGCCAGGAACGCCCCGAAGGGATCCGTGGCCCGCGCGACGATCCGCAGGCCGCGCCACGTGATCACGACAAAGCCCAGCAGCACGAGCGTGGCGCCGACCAGGCCCAGTTCCTCCGACAGCACCGCGTAGATGAAATCGCTGTGCGGCTCCGGCAGGTAGAACAGCTTCTGGATGCTGTTGCCCAGCCCCCGGCCGGTCAGGCCCCCGATGCCCACGGCAATCATCGACTGGACCGCCTGGAAACCGTCGCCCTGAGCCTGTTCCCAGGGGTTCCAGTACGCGGCCAGCCGCCGCATGCGGTAGTCCGCCGATACCGCATAGATGCCGATCAGGGGAATCAGGCCGATCGCGATGCCGACGAAGTACCGGTACGGCAGGCCCGCCGCAAAGGCCATCGCCGCCGCGCTCGCCAGCACGACCATCGCGCTGCCGAAGTCCGGCTGCCACGCGATGAGGCCCAGCGTGACCGCGAGCAGGAGCGCGATCGGTCCCAGTGCGTGCTTCACCTCGCGGATCCGGTCCATCCGCTGTTCGAGGACGGCCGCCGTGAACAGGATGACGGCGAGCTTGGCGAGTTCCGCCGGCTGAATGCCGACCCCGCCGAGAAAGAACCAGCGCTGCGAGCCGTTAATGCGCGGGCCGATGAGCAGCACGGCCACCAGCGCCGCCAGCGTGCAGCCGACGACGACCCAGATGAAGCGCTGATCGCGGTAGCTCCGGTAGTCGACCTGCATGGTGATCGCCATGGCGGCCAGGCCGAGGATGGCGAACAGCGCCTGCTTGGTCAGGAAGTAGTTGGGCCCCAGGTGTCTGGCCGACGCCAGCACGTTGGACGCGCTGTAGACCATGACGATCGACGCCGCCACCAGGGCCAGCGTCGTCAAGAACAACAGTCGATCGATTGTCAGCTTTCGCGCCATTGTGCTCTCGAATCCCAACGGCGGGGCTGAAGCCCCGCCCTCCATCCCGACGATCCCGGTTTCCGGTGGAGGCCGGGTCTTCAGATCCGGCGGACTCTAAAGTCCTTGTTCCACTACACCGACAAAGAGGAGGACACGTTACGACCCGGGCAACCGGCCCGGGTGTGAGCCGTCAGCAGTCATCAGCCGGTTCTTCGGCCTGGACACCAGCTACCCGCGCGGGGCCGCGCGGGTTCCCAGCAGCCAGTTCCAAGCCGCATCGAGCCGACTGACGACTGCTCACGGCTCACACCTGCGTACGCGCCACTCTCCTAGTCCGAGTCCCGAATCCCCAATCCCGAATCCCGAATCCCGAGTTTCTGTACCTCATCCTTGAAGGCCCGTCCGCGCGCGGCGTAGTCCGCAAACATGTCGAAACTCGAACACGCCGGCGCCAGCACCACGCTGGAGCCCGGCCGCGCCGCCGCACAGGCCGCCTTCACCGCGTCAGCCATCGTGGCCGCCCGCGTGACGGCGACGGCTCCCGCGAGCGCCTCCTCGACCATGTGCGCGGCCTCACCGATCGCGACGACCGTCGCGTTGCGCGCTTCGAGCGGCCCGCGAAGCACACGCCAGTCGCCGCCCTTGAAGCGGCCGCCCAGGATCACGACCACGCCCGGGCCGAACGTCTCGATGGCCTGACGCGCCGCGTCGATGTTGGTGGCCTTCGAGTCGTTCACGAACCGCACGCCGCCAATCTCGGCCACCCACTCCATCGCGTGCTCGAGGCCGCGGAACCCGGCCACCGCCCGCGCAATTACCGGGGGCGCGACACCGGCCAGGCGCGTGATGGCCGCAGCCGCCAGCACGTCCTCGAGCAGGTGCGGCCCGATCAGCCGGATCTGTGCGATGGGCAGAATCGGGGCATCGCCGTCCGACGTCCGCTCGATCACGTACCCGTCGCGAATCGTCACGCCCGCGTCGATCCGCCCTACCCGCGCGAAGCGCACGACGGGGGCGAGGCCGCGCCGCGCCATCGCGATCGCCTGCCCATCGTCCGCGTTGGCCACCGCCCAGTCGTCGGCCGTCTGGCGCGCGAAGATCCGCGCCTTCGCCGTGGCGTACTCGTCGACGTTCGCGTGGCGGTCCAGGTGGTCCGGCGTCAGGTTCAGCAGCGCCGCGATCCACGGGTGAAACGTGTCGGTGGACTCCAGCTGGAAGCTGCTCACCTCGACGACATGAATCGTGTCGGGCGTGGACGACTCGACGTGGTCAGCGAGCGGGGTGCCGATGTTGCCGCCAACCGGTGCGTGCAGGCCGGCCTCTGCGAGAATCCGCCCGGTGAGCGCGGTCGTGGTCGACTTCCCTTTCGTGCCGGTGATGGCCACCACGCGCCCGCGCAGCCAGCGCGACGCCATCTCCACTTCGCCCATCACGGGCACACCGGCCCGGCGCGCCTGGGCGACCATCGGCTGCGTGAGCGGCACGCCGGGGCTCAGCACGACCAGGTCCGCACTCGTGAGCAGGCCTGGCGGATGGCCGCCGAGCACCAGCTCCACGCCGAGCGCCGCGAGCGACTCCTGCCCGTCGATCGCGTCGCGCGTGTCGGTGAGCGCCACGCGCGCGCCGCGCGCCGCCAGCAGCCTCGCCGCCGAGACGCCGCTGCGGGCGCCGCCCACCACGACGACGCGCTTGTTGCGCACGGTGAAGTCGGTCACGTGGCGGCTCAGGTGCTGGCTCCCGACCGCTCCGCCTTCACGCGTTCCACCACCATGTCCGTCCGGATGCCGCGCGATCCCTTCACGAGCAGCAGATCTCCCGCCTGGAGCCGCGGCACGATCAACTCGGCCGCCTCGGCGCTGGTCGTGACGTGCAGGACCTCCGACGCCGGCATGCCCGCCGCCACCGCGCCCGCCGCCATCGCCACCGCCGGCGCGCCGCCCACCGTGATGAGGCACGCGATGCCCGCCTGCGCCGCGGCCCGCCCGCAGGCCTCGTGCAGCGCCGCCGCCTGCTCGCCAAGCTCGAGCATCTCGCCCAGCACCGCGACCCGGCGCGCGCAGCCGGTCTCGGCCGCGATGCCTTCGAGTGTGCGCTGCAGCGCGCGCGGGTTGGAGTTGTAGGAGTCGTCGACCAGCGTGATCCCGCCGCGCAGGCGCCACACTTCGCCGCGGCGCGCCGCCGGCGAAAACGCCGCCACCCGCTCCGCCATCACGTCGAGGGGCACGCCGAAGTGGGTCGCCACCGCCATCGCCGCCAGCGCGTTGGCCAGGTGCCCTCGGCCGATGAGCGGCACGCGGATCGACACCCGGCCGTTCGGGGTCGTCACCGTCGCGCGCGTGCCGGCCAGGCCCTCGTCTCGCACATCGGTGGCGCGCACGTCGGCGGGGACGTCTATGCCGAAGGTCATCACGCGCGCCGGTGTCGCTGCCACGCGCGCCATCACCAGCGGGTCGGCGGCGTTGGCCACGACCAGCGTCGACGAGGTGGCGCCGTCCAGGATCTCGGCCTTCGCGTCGGCAATCGCCTCGATCGACGGGAAGAACGCCGAGTGCACTTCCGCCACCAGCGTCCACACGCGCACGTCGGGCTCGGCAAGATCGACCAGCGTGCGGATCTCGCCGGCGTGGTTCATGCCGAGCTCGACCACCGCGATCTCGGGCCGCTGGCGCAGTTCGACCAGCGACAGCGGCAGCCCGATGTGGTTGTTGAAGTTGCCGTGATTGCGGAACACGCAAAACTGCGTGCCCAGCAGGTCCGCCGTCATCTCCTTGGTCGTCGTCTTGCCGGCGCTGCCCGTGATGGCGACGACCTGGGCGCCCGACGCGCGGCGGATAGACTTCGCCGCACGCTGGAGCGCCAGGGTCGTGTCGTCCACGCCGATGACGGTCAGGTCCTCCGGCCACGCGCCGGACCAGCCCGACGCGCTGGACACGACGACGCCCGTCGCGCCTGCGGCGTGGGCGGCCTGGACGTAGTGATGGCCGTTGAGGCGCTCGCCGACGATCGCGAAGAACAGGTTGCCCTTCTGAAGCGTGCGCGAATCGATCGACACGCCCGTGAACACCGCGTCGACCGGACCCGACAGGATCGTCCCCGCCATCGCCTGCGCGAGGCCTGCGGCGGTCAGGGCGATGGCCGCGGCCGTCACGAGACCCTCCGCACGCGGCGCTTCGCCAACGCGTCCTGCGCCACTGCCACGTCGTCGAACGGCAGCGTCTTCTCGCGGATGGTCTGGTACTTCTCGTGGCCCTTGCCGGCGACGACCACCACGTCGCCCGACTCCGCCTCGGCAACCGCGCGCTCGATCGCGACGCGGCGATCGGCGATGCGCAGGCACATCGGCGCTGTGCGCCCGCCCGCGGCGGCGCTCGACCGATCCGCGGGCTGCCCGACGCCGCGGGCGATGTCCTCGATGATGGCGTCGGGGTCTTCCGACCGCGGATTGTCCGAGGTGATGACCACGACGTCGCTGAGGCGCGTGGCGACCGCGCCCATCAGCGGCCGCTTGGTGCGATCGCGATCGCCGCCGCAGCCGAACACCGTGATCAGGCGGAGGGCCGCGATCGGCCGGACCGCCTCGAGCAGGTTCTTCAGGGCATCGTCTGTGTGCGCGTAATCGACAATCACGGCCACGTCGTCTTCGGGCGTCGAGACCAGCTGGAAGCGTCCGGGCACCGTCGTCACGCGCGCCAGGCCCGCCTCGATGGCCGCGAGCGGGAGGCCGGCGGCCACGCCCGTTGCCGCGGCGGCGAGCAGGTTGTAGACATTGAACCGGCCGCCGAGGCGGGATTCGATCCGCAGAGGTCCTGCGGGCGTCCGCACGTCGAAGGACAGACCCAGCAGCGACGCGGGCATGGCCACCGGCGCCACGTCGGCCGCGCGGTCGACGCCGTAGGTGACGCACGGGGTGAACTGCGCGGCCAGCTGCGCGCCGCGCGGGTCGTCGACATTGACCACCGACGGCGCCCCTGCGGGCAGCAGCTCGAACAGCCGGCGCTTCGCCTGGAAGTACTGATCCATGTCCTGGTGGTAGTCCAGGTGATCGCGCGTGAGGTTGGTAAACACGCCGGCGGCGAACCGCGTGGATTCGGCGCGTTTGAGCGAGAGCGCGTGCGACGACACCTCCATGGCGCACGCCCCGCAGCCGGCGTCGACCATCTCGCGGAGCATGTGCTGGAGGTCCGTCGCCTCTGGTGTCGTGCGCGAGGCCTCGCGCACCGTCTCGCCGATGCGGTAGTGCACGGTGCCCATCAGGCCGCACGGCACGCCGGCCGCTTCGAACACTTCGCGGACCAGGTACCCGCAGGTGGTCTTGCCGTTGGTGCCGGTGATTCCGATCACGCGAAGTTCGCGGCTCGGGTGCCGGTAGAACGCCGCCGACAGCGCGGCCAGCGCGCGGCGATCGTCGGCCACGCGAATCCACGGTGCCGTCATCGGTGCCGTCATCGATGCCGGCGCCATCCCGGCGGCGACCACCGCGATGGCGCCCTTGGCCACCGCCTGCCCCGCGAAGCTCGCGCCGTCCGCCTTCTCGCCGCGCAACGCCACGAACACCGATCCCGGCGCGGCAGCTCTCGAATCGTACGCCACGCCGCTCACCGCCAGGTCGAGCGCAGCGGCGGGCACGTTGCCGCCGGCTCCGCCGTCCGTCTGGCCGCTCTCGTCGAGCACGGTGAGGAGCTCGCCAAGCGTCATTGCGGCGACGTGGGCGGCGGGGTGAGGATGATGCGATCGAGCCAGAGGCGGCAGGCGCGGCCCGGCTCGATCGCCGAACCGGCGGCCGGGTCCTGGTCGATGACGGTACCGGTGCCGGTGAGGCGGGCGACCAGCCCCAGCGTCGCGAGCCGGCGGACGGCCTCGCGCGCGGCGAGCCCGCGCACGTCGGGCACCGTCGGCGGCCCGGTCACGACGTCGACGTGCGGGCGGCCGCCGCGGTTGAGCGCCGGCCGGAACTCCTCGACGGCCCCAGCCTGGGCGCGCACCAGCACGGGCGCGGCCGGATTGATGGTGGGCGCGATGCCGAGGTGCCGGACGGCCGCTTCCGCAATCTTCTGGAAGATGGGTGCCGCGGTGTCGCCGCCGAAGTAGTGGCCGTTGTGCGGCGAATCCACCACCACGAGGATCGTGAGCGCGGGCTGGCGCGAGGGCAGGAACCCGACGAACGACGCGTGATAGTCGGTCTTCGAGTACCGGCCGCCCACCAGCTTGCTCGCGGTCCCGGTCTTGCCCGCCACCGTGTACCCGGCCACGCGGGCCGCCGTGCCGGTGCCGCGCTCGCACACCTGCTCCATGATCGTCACCAGCGACGCCGACGTGTCCGCGTTGATCGCGCGGCGCAGTTCGAGCGGCGTCACCTCGATCCGTGCCGTCCCGCGCCGGATCGCGCGCACGATGCGGGGCTGCATGAAGACGCCGCCGTTGGCGACGGCCGAGACGGCGGCGGCCATCTGCATCGGCGTCACGCCGATTTCGTAGCCCATCGAGATCGAGGCGATCGTGCCGGCGCTCCAGCGGCTCGGATCGGCGAGCATCCCGGGCGTTTCGCCGGGCAGGTCGCCGAACACGCGCGTGCCGAACCCGAAGCGGTGCACGTAGCGCCCGAGGCGCTCGGCGCCCAGATTGAGGCCGATCTTGATCGCGCCGATGTTGCTCGACTTCACGATGACGTCGGTGAAGCTCAGCACGCCGTAGTTGTGGCCCTTCGCCTCCGTGACGACGCGGGAGCCGTTGCGCCAGGCCCCGGCGCTGGCGTCCACCATGTCGTCGGGCGCGAACACGTGCTCTTCGATGGCCGCCGACGCTGTGACGATCTTGAAGGTGGACCCGGGCTCGTAGATCTCCTGCACCGCCCGGTTCCGGCGCTGCTCGTCGGGGAAGTCGCCGTACCTGTTCGGGTTGAACGACGGGTCGTTGGCGAGCGCCAGGATCTCGCCCGATCGCGGGTCGAGGATCACCACCGATCCGCCCGCCGCCTTGTTGGCGAGCACGCCCGCGCGCAGCTCGCGCTCGGCGATGTGCTGCAGGGTGGAATCGATCGTCAGCTCGAGCGTGTCTCCCGGTACCGGCGCCCGCTCCACGCGGCTGAACGCGTGCTGGTTGGCGTCCACCTCGACCAGGCTCGTGCCGGGCTGCCCGCTGACCTTCGAGTTGAAGGACTGCTCGATGCCGCTCACGCCCTTGTTGTCGATGTTCAGGTACCCCAGCACGTGCGCGGCCAGCTCGCGGTTCGGGTAATAGCGCTTCGGCTCGGGCTTGGTGTACACAGTCGGAAGGTCCTGGGCCCGGACCACGTCGGCGATCTCGCGGGTGACTTTGCGGCGCAGATACGCGAATTCCCGCTTCTTCTCCGTCAGCCGAGTGAGGTAGTCGCGTCGCTCCTTCTCCGTGCAGTCGCCCAGAACCCAGCAGACGGCGTCGATGACGGCGGCCGGATCGGCGACCCGGCTGGGGACGGCACAGATCGACTCCGCGTCCACGCTCAGGGCGAGTGTGCGGCCCAGGCGGTCGACGATGTCGCCGCGGCGCGGCGCGAGCGGCGTCGATCGGTTCACCTGGTTCTGCGCCCGGATCTGCAGCGCGTCGTGCTGATAGACCTGGAGGAAGACCAGCCGCGCCTCGATGGCCGCGCCCCACACCGCGAACAGGATCGCGGCGGCGAGCGCGCGCCGACGGACGGTGGCGTTCCACGGGCGATCGCTGGTGTCGGCCATGCCTGTAACTCCCGACAATTCACGCCGGCGCTGAAGCCCCGGCCTACGTCTCGAAACAGTCCTACCTTCGCGCGACCAGCGTCTTGGCCGGAGCCGCCGCCTGCCGCACGCGTTCGATCACCACCGCCTCGGTCCGCGTCGGCGCCACCATGTGGAGCTGCGTCGTCGCGATCTCCTCGATGCGCTGCGGCGAACGCAGCGTGGCCGCTTCGACGAGCAGATCGCGATGGGTCGTCTCCTCGACCGCGGCAGCCTTCTTCAGCTCGTCCATCCCGTACCCGATCGTCGTCCACTGGTTGCGCTGCCAGGCGAGGAGCAGCAGGCCGCCGACGAACACGCCTACGCCCAGCACCCACCACCACAACTCGCGCTGCCGCGCGCGATCGAGCTCGCGGACGGGATGGTTGTCGACGTCCTTGGGGACGACGAAGCCCATCGCGGCTGTGAGACCTGGTGTGCGTCCCATCGCGATCACCCCACTCGTTCAATCGCCCGAAGCCGCGCGCTGCGGGCGCGCGGGTTCCGGCGGGTTTCGTCTTCGACCGGGACCACCGACTTCTTCGTCACCAGCCGGAACGTCTCGCCCTCGTGCGCCATCGCCCGGAAGGTGTGCTTCACGGGCCGGTCCTCGAGAGAATGAAACGTCACGACCGCGAACCGGGCCCCGATCCGCAGCCGCGCGCCGACGGCGCGCAGGAACAGGTCGAGCCCCGTGAGCTCTTCGTTCACCCAGACGCGGATCGCCTGAAACGTCCGCGTCGCCGGATCGACCCGCCCGCTGCGCCGGACCACGCGCCGGACGATGGCGGCCAGCTGACCCGTCGTCTCGATCGGGGCCGTGCGCCTCGCGGCGACAATCGCCCGCGCCACCGCGCGCGACCGCCGTTCTTCGCCCCAGGCGTAGATCAGGTCCGCCAGTTCGTGCTCGTCCACGCGGCCGATCAGGTCGGCCGCCGTCGGCCCCTGGCTCGAGTCCATCCGCATGTCGAGCGCCTCATCGCGCTGAAAACTGAATCCCCGTCCCGCGCCGTCCAGTTGCAGGGAGGACACGCCAAGGTCCGCCACTGCCCCGTCGACGGCGTCGATGCCGCGCTCGTTCAACAGCCGCGGCAGCTCCCGGTAATCCCCGTGCACGAACACGACGCGGTCGCCGTATCCGGTCAGCGCCTCGCGCGCCAGCGCCAGCGCCTCACGATCGCGATCCACGGCCACCACCAGCGAGGCGCCCGCGTCAAGCAGCGCCCGCGTGTGGCCCCCGAGCCCGAGCGTGCAATCCACGAACAGGCCGCCGCGCGCGGGTTGCAGAGCCTCCAGAACCTCGGCCGTCATCACCGGCACGTGCACGGGCATGGGCGTCGTGGCCTGGCTGCCTCAGATGCCGAATTCGGCCAGCGCGCGGGCGTCGTCGTCCGAGTACGGATCGCTCGCGAGCCTGGTGACGAAGCGCTCGTGGTTCCACACCTCGAGATGGTCGTACTGGCCGAACACGTCCACCTCGCCCGCCATGCCCGCCGATTCCCGCAGTCGCGGATGAATCAACACGCGACCCTGGTTGTCGAACTCCCCGGTCTGGCCGTAGTAGTTCACGCGGCTGAAGAAGCGGAGGCGTGCGGGATGGGTGGTGGGGATCTGGGCCAGCTTGCGTTCGATCTCGATCCACACGGGCATCGGGTAGATGCGGACCGACTCGCCGGTCAAACTTGTGGTATAAACAGCATGGCCGTGCTGGGCCTCAAGAAGGGCCCGAAACGCGTTGGGAATTTTGAGCCGGCCCTTGTCGTCGATCCTGGCCGGCGCATTCCCACGGAGGACGGCGCTTTGCTCCATTTTGCTCCACCCTAGACCACCCGGATGTTAGATGCCCCGGGAGCCCTTGTCAACGGCAAAATCCCGGTGCTGCATGGAGTTAGGCGGTCACAAACTGGTCCAGTGCTACGCTTTTTGTTCGCTTTGAGACGGGGACGGGGCTAGTTCTTTTGCGACTGGTCCGAGATAGCAGCAGAACAGTCGTGGGAGCCGGCTTCCGCCTCCGCGCGTAGCCACGTGTTAGCATGGGCGTTTCGCATGTCCACCCCGGAAATGGCCGGGGAACGCCGGTAGACCTCATGCTGCGCACTGCCCTGATCGGTTACCCGTCGACCGGAAAGACGGCCCTGTTCCAGCTGATGACCGCGGCCCACGATGCGCCGAAGTCGCACGGGCGGCTCGAGGCCACGCTCGGGATTGCGCGCGTGCCGGACCCGCGCCTCGACATCCTCACCAGGATGTACAACCCGAAGAAGCGCGTGCCGGCGACGGTCGAGTTCGCCGACATCCCCGGCCGGCCGTCCGGATCGGGCAGCGAGGCGCTTCTGGATGTCGCGGCCTACCGCAACGCCGACGCGCTCGTGCACGTCCTGCGGGCGTTCACGGACGAGGGGATTCCGCACGCCGCCGGCTCGATCGATCCGCGACGCGACGCCCGCGCGATGGAAGACGAGCTCCTGCTCGCCGACCTCGCGGTGGTCGAGAAGCGCCTGGATCGGCTCGCGAAGGATCTGAAGAAGGGGCGTACCCCTGAGCTCGAGCGCGAGCAGTCGCTCCTGCTGCGGTGCAAGCCCGAGCTCGAGAACGGCGTGCCGCTTCGCACCTTTCAGCTCGACGCCGACGACCGGCGGTTGCTGCGCGGGTTCCAGTTCCTGTCGGCGAAGCCGCTCCTGCTCGTGCTGAACGTCGATGAGCGCGACCTCGAGGGCGGCGGCGCCGCGGGCCTCGATCGCGCGCTCGCACAGGCGGGCATCGCGGCCATCGCCGCGGGGCCGAACACGGGCGTGGTGGCCGTCTGCGCGAAGATCGAACTCGAAATCGGCCAACTGGAACCGGCGGATGCGGCGGCGTTCCTCGCGGACCTTGGGCTGAAGGAATCGGGTCTCGATCGCGTGATCCGGGCCAGCTACGACCTGCTCGGCTACATCTCGTTCTTCACGGTCGGAGACGACGAGTGCCGCGCCTGGTCGATTCCGCGCGGCACGCCGGCGCAGGCCGCCGCAGGCGAAATTCACACCGATCTGTCCCGCGGGTTCATCCGCGCGGAGGTGGTGGCCTACGACGCGCACATCGCGCGCGGCACGATGGCGGCCTGCCGCGAGCACGGTGAAGTCCGGCTCGAAGGCAAGGAGTACATCGTCCAGGACGGCGATATCATCAACGTGCGTTTTGCGACGTGAGGCGATCTCAGAACCCGTTCTCGCGGCCGGAGTCGGCCGCTTTGCGCTGGTGCTGAGGCCGGAGAGATGCTCATGGGGGTACAAACGATTCTCGTGTGCGAGGCCCAGGTGCCGTTGGTCCGTGGCGGCGCCGAGGTCCTGGTCCGCCAGCTTGTGGAACGGTTGCGCGGGTACGGCTATCGAGTCGACCTGATCTCGGTCCCGTTCAAGTGGTATCCCCGAGACGCAATCCTGGCGAATGCGGCAGCCTGGCGACTGTTGGATCTGAGCGAGAGCAACGGCACGCCCATCGACCTGGTCATCGCGACGAAATTTCCGTCCTATTTCGTGCGCCACGCGAACAAGGTCGTCTGGCTGGTTCACCAGCACCGCGCCGCGTACGAGTTATGCGGGACCCCCTACAGCGACTTCGGGCACACCGACCTTGATGTCGGCCTGCGTCAGGCGCTCCTGGCGCTCGATACGCAGATGCTCGGAGAATGCCGGCGCCGGTATACGATTGCGGGCAACACGACGGCGCGGCTCCGGAAGTTCAACGGGCTGGAGGCCGAAACGCTGTATCATCCGCCGAGGCTCGCCGATCGCATCACCGGTGGACCGGCTCAGGACTACGTCCTCTCGGTGAGCCGGCTGGAGTCGATCAAGCGGCACGACCTGGCGATCCGGGCCATGGCCCTGGTCCCCGGCCCGCTCCGCCTGATCGTCGTGGGCACGGGAACCCAGGATGCCAATCTCCGCGCGCTGGTCGAGGAACTCGGGCTGGGCGGCCGGGTGCACTTCGCAGGTGAGGTCGGCGACGATGACCTGCTTGCCCTCTACGCGGGCGCGCTCGGCGTGTACTTCGCGCCGTTCGACGAGGACTACGGGTACGTGACGCTCGAGGCCTTCCTCGCGCACAAGCCCGTCGTGACGGCACAGGATTCCGGTGGCACGCTCGAGTTCGTCCAGTCCGGCGTGAATGGCGTGGTGTGCGAACCCACGCCGGCATCGGTGGCGGATGCGTTCGCCCGGCTGATCGGCGATCCCGTCAGGGCCGCTGCGCTGGGCGAGGCCGGATACGAACGCGCACGTCTGATCACATGGGACGGCGTGATCGAGCGACTGGTTGGGGCCGACGGCTAGCAGCCCGTGGTGGAAGTCTGTCGTCGCAGCGAGACCAACGATGCGCCCGGATCGCAAGGCGCGAGACGCGAGAATATGGCCTATATTTGAGCGTCGAGCAACGCCGCGAGGCGGGATGCAG
>Ga0315276_10004314_pt1 | contig 13061 bp, 10 predicted proteins | sample YL17G05_0_MG_FD_204542 | JGI IMG/M metagenome (GOLD analysis project Ga0315276, IMG submission 204542) | Sediment microbial communities from Yellowstone Lake, YNP, Wyoming, USA - YL17G05_0 | ecosystem: Environmental > Aquatic > Freshwater > Lake > Sediment | place: USA: Wyoming | collected... | reverse complement strand
CGGGGAAGAGGCTCAGGGGGCCCGGCGACGGTGAGGCGGCCGGGGCCGCGCCCGGCTCGCACCACAGGCGGCACTCGGAGCCGGGCAGCAACGGCGTGCCCGCCTCGGGCGTCTGCCGTACCACGATCCCGCTGCCGGTGATGCGCGTCTGCACCTGCCGCAGCGTGAGCCGCCGCAGGGCCTCGCGCAGCGGCAGGCCCACGAGATCGGGCAGCAGGAGCCCCGCCGAATTGACGGGGGCGGCGAGCCACACGGTCACGCTGGCGCCGCGCTCGGCGGCCTGTCCCGCGGCGGGCGCCTGCGCCAGCGCGCGCGGCCCCCGGCCCTCGAAGCGCGCGCGCAGGCCGTGCTCGGCGAGCCGGCGCTCGGCGGCCCGCTGCGGCAGCAGCCGGAGGTCGGGCACCACCACCGCCGCGGGCGCGGGCGGCTTCGCCGCCACCTCGGTCGAGCCCGTGCCGAAGGGACCGTCCGGCAGGCGGCGCAGGTCCAGCATCACCTCGCGGAACACCGGCGCGGCGATCTCCCCACCGTAATAGTGCCCGGTGCGCGGCTCGTCGATCACCACCACCCCCACCAGCGTGGGCCCACCACCGGGGGCGAACCCCACGAACGAGGACAGGTACTTGCCCCGGGCGTAGGTGCGGATCGCGGGGTCGTACTTCTGTGCGGTGCCGGTCTTGCCGGCGAGCGCGAAGCCCGGGATGCGCGCCGATCGCGCGGTGCCACTGTCCACCACCGCGGCCAGCATCTCGCGCAGCGTGGCGGTGGTCGCCTCGCTGAAGACGCGGTGCGAGGCGCGCGGCCCGTAGCGGTGCAGCACCCGGCCTTCGGCGTCGCGCACCTCTCGCAACAGCATCGGCTCCATGAGCACGCCGCCGTTCGCGATGGCGGCGTAGGCCAACGCGAGCTGCAGCGGGGTCACCGAGACCTCGTGCCCGATGGCGATGGTGGGGCACGAGCGCGCCGACCAGTGAGCGGGGCTGTGCAGCCGGCCGGCGGCCTCGCCCGGGAAGTCCAGACCGGTGAGGCTGCCGAAGCCCAGGGAGGTGGCGTAGCGGTAGAGGCGCTCGGGCCCCGCGAGGATGCCGAGCTTGCCCATCACGATGTTGCTCGAGTATTGGACCGCGGCCCGGAACGTGAACCCGCGGGCCTCGTGCGAGTCCTCGAAGCGGCAGCCCGGCGCCACCTGGACGCGGCCGAGGCCCGCCTCGAAGTACTGGTCGGGACGCGCCAGGTTCTCCTCGAGCGCAATGCCTGCGGCCACGACCTTGAAGGTGGAGCCGGGCTCGTACTGGTCGGTGAAGGGCCAGTTGCGCGCCTTGCCGGGGGGCAGGTGCGGGACGCAGACCGAGGCAAGGATCTCGCCGGTGCGCGGGTCCAGGAAGAGCGCGAAGCCGCGCACCGCGCGCAGCGTGTCCACCGCGCGCGCCAGGTGGTGCTCGACGATGCCCTGCAGGTCGAGATCGAGGGTCAGCACCGCGCTGTGGCCGTCGGTGGGCGCGCGCCTCAGGCCGCGCGGCAGCCCCACGGTGCGGTTCCTGCCGACGCGGAAGAGCGTGGCCCAGCCGGGCCGCCCGCGCAGCTCCCCGTCCAGTTGCAGCTCGAGCCCGTCCACGCCGCTGTCATCGAGGTCGGTACGGCCGAGGATCTCGCTGGCGGCGGCACCCAGCGTGTAGTCGCGCCGCGTCTCCACCGAGAGGTGCACACCGCGCCACTTGTGGCCGGCCACGGCTTCGCCCACCTCGGGCGGCTGGTGGCGCGCGACCCAGACGAAGCGCGGGTGCGCGCGGAACTCGCCCGCCAGCCGGCGCGCGTCCAGGTGCAGCAGCGCCGCCAGGCCGCGGGCCACGACCGCCGGGGCCGCCATCTCGCGCGGGGCCGCCGAGACGGACCAGGTCAGCAGGTCGCGCGCCAGCGGGCGCCCGCGCCGGTCCAGCAGCTCGCCGCGCACCGGTCGGACCAGCACGCGCTGCTCCTGGTTCAGCTCTGCGCGCTCCGCATAGTACGAGTGCTGGACGACCTGCAGCCACGCGACGCGCAGCCACAGGGCGACCAGGCCAAGCAACAGACCGGCCGCCGCCACCAGCACCCGACTCCTGCGCGATTCCCTGTGGGCCAACTCCTTCCCTCCGTGGAACGGCGGTTCACGCAAACCGCCGGGCCGTCACAAGCGCGGTGCGGTGGTGCGGCCGGTCGAATCGTCCGGACGCGCCTATGCTTCGTCCGTTCGTCAGTTCGTGTGGTCGCGGCCGCGGGCCGTGGCTTCCGGCACCAGGACGCGGGAGACCCTTCCCGCCCACGCCAGCACCGGGCGCGGATCCTGCCCGGTTCTCTTGTCCGCCGCCGCCAGGTACTCCGGCGGCAGCTGGACCACTTGCCTGGCGTCGACCGGAACCAGTCCCAGCAGGCTGGCCTGCGGGGCGAGCTCCGCCCGGGTGGTGCGGCGATCGAGCTGGGCGTGCAGGTACTCGAGGCGAGCCTGCGCCTGCTGGACCGCCGCGCGATTGTGGTCGAGGGCGAGGCACAGCTCGGCCATGCGCGAGCTCTGCCACACCTCGACCAGGAGCATGCCCACCGCGACCAGAGCGACGAGCCACAACTCGGGCCGGAGCGCGCGCCGATCCGGAACGCGCCACGATGCAAGAGGCCGACGTACGTCCCTGTTCATCCTTGGGTTCTCCGGAAGGCACGGAGCCGGGCGCTGCGCGCCCGTGGATTCCGTTCCCGCTCGGCAGGCGAGGGTGTCACCACCCTCCGTGTGAGTTCTTCCCACGGCCTCTCGGGAGGCCGCGCCCCGGGTATCTCCGGCAGCCGCCGCGCGAACCGTGAGCCAGCCGGGCCGCGCAGCGCCTGCTTGATCTTCCGATCCTCGCCCGAGTGGTAGGCGAGCGTGACGACCACCCCACCGGGGTCCATCGCCTCCGGCAGCCACTTCAGCGCCGCTTCGAGATCCTCGGCTTCGCCGTTGACCCAGATGCGCAGCGCCTGGAACACCTGCGCGTACCGCCTCGGGTGGGCCGGCCCGCCGAGCACGCGGTCGATGGCCTCCCGCAGCGCCCGCGTGGTCCTCAGCCCGCCCTGTCGGGCTTCCGCGACCAGGGCCCGCGCGAGTGATCGGGCCCCGGCCACGTCACCGTGCTCTCTCAGCACGGCGCCCAACTCCTCCTCTCCTGTCTGCTCCAGCCGCTCCGCGCCCGTCCTGTCGCGCGACGGATCCATCCTTAGATCGAGCGGCCCGTCCTGCATGAAGCTCATCCCTCTCGCCGGATCGTCGATCTGCCTCGACGACAGGCCGAGATCGAATAGAGCTCCGACCAACCCCCCGCCTCCGGACGCGGTCAGCGCGTCCGGCACCTCCCGGAACACCGCGTGGGCGAGGCGCACGCGAGTCCCGAACCTCATCAGCCTGCCGGCGGCGAACTCCAGCGCGGCCGGATCGCGGTCGCACCCGAGCAGCCTCGCGCCGGGCTCGGACTCGAGCAGCGCCTCGGCGTGCCCGGCGTCGCCGAGCGTCGCGTCCAGGTAGAGCCCGGGACCGTTCCGCAGGAAGCCCAGCACCTCGGTGAGCAGGACCGGTTCATGACGCGAACTCACGGCCCGACTCGTATCCGGCCGGGGCCGCCAGCAGGTCGGCCGCCGAAGGCCAGCAACGCAGCCGCGCCTCGCATCCCGCCAGCCGGAACAGGTCCCGCAGGTAGGACGAGAGGCCACAGACCACGGTGCCCCCCGCGCGGCTCTCGAAGCGCGTGAGCGCCTCCACCAGCGCGGGCACCGTGCGGTAGTCGATGTGGCGGACCTGGGAGCAGTCGAGCAGCAGTTGCTCGATGCCTCGCTCGCCCAGGTCGTCCAGCGTGCGGCCGAGACGCAGGACGGCCACGCGGCCGAGCCAGCCCCGCAGGGCGAAGAGCACGACGCGACCGGCCTGTCGCTCGCGCAGTTCGATGCGCGCCGAGGCGCCGTGCCGCCCGCCGCTCAGCTCGAGGTTGAGCGCCATGGCGATGCGGTCTTCGTCTCTCTGCGGTCGGGCGACCATGGGGCTCAGTCCCTGAGCTTCAGCGTCTCGAGCCGGGCGAGCGAGTCGTCGGTAAGCACGGTCTTCTTCTGGCCGTACTTCTCCGCGCTCCAGATGGCGATGTAGCCGATGATGCCGCGCAGTACGACATCCTTGCCGAGACCTGCGCGGTCCTGCAGTGCCGGTGGGATCGTGATCCGTCCCTGGGCGTCCACCGTCACCCAACCTGCGTCCTCGAGGAACGCGAACACGAAGTCGCGGTCCTCGCGGTCGCCCTTCAGCAGTCGGTTCAGCTTCTCCTCCATCGTGCGCCAGTCCTCGACGGAGTAGAGCAGCAGGCAGCCTTCCGAGCCGTACTTGAGGAAGAAGCGGTCGTGCGTCTTCTTCGAGAAGGAATCGCGGCGCAACGAGACGGGCACGCTCAACCGGCGCTTCGGGTCGAGCGTGCCCTTCTCGGTGCCGTAGAACGCTGCCATCTCCCGGTCCCCTCAGGATGCGCGACGCACCACTCTGTGCCTCATTCCACCACTTCATCCCACGCACGGCGCAACATAGACGCGCCTTGTGCTGATGTCAAAAGAATTTGTGCGCGCCCCGCAGGAATTCCTTCGCCAGGTACTGCACGGACGTGCAGCCTCAGCGATTCGGGCCGCTTGACCGCGCCGGCGCGCCGAGGGAATCGGCCACGGCCCAGTCCACGCGATAGAGGGAGTAGAACGGAGCGGGCCGCCCCGGGCCCGCACTCAGGGCACTGGCCACGCCGAGCAGCGCGAGCGCGGGCGCGTAGCGGCTGCGCTGCCGCAGGTCGTCGGGCCGCGGCCCGCGGTCCACGAGGTACTCGGGGCGCGCGAACGCAGCGAAGCGGAGGTTGGCGATCGCGTCCGCGGGCACCTCGCGCTCGAGGTACGGTGTCATCTGCGGCGTCACCAGCCCCGCGAGGTCCACGATGCGCCGCCGGCTGAAATAGCCGAGCGCGCCGATCTCGGGCGTGGCGATCGTGCTGCGCTCGGACGTGTGCTCGCGCAGCCAGCGGCCCCACGGCACGAGGCTCCCGCGCAGTCCCGCGGTGATCGTGCGCACCTGGGGCAGCACCGCGCCGCGGAAGACCGCCAGGTTCTGCGCCAGCACCAGCGCGGCGAGCGTGGTGCCGAGCACCACCGTGCGCACCGTGCGCGGTGCGGCGGACGCCCCCAGGCTCCAGCACTCCCCCGCGCGCCACGCCAGCCAGCTCAGCACCGGCAGCAGCGGGAGCAGGTCGCGCGACCGCACCGGGACTCCGCGCGCGACGTAGAGCGCCGGCACCAGGGCCAGCCACACCCACGGCAGCATGCGCTGTGCGCGCTGCGTGAGCGGCCGCCAGGTCCACACGCGCGCGCCGCCGGCCAGCAGTGCCGCGACCAGCAGCCCGGCCATCAGCCCATCGGTGGCCCCCACGATCCTGATCTGCCGCCACAGGTTCTCCAGCTGCGCGCCGAGTCCCGCCGGCCCGGCCGCCTTCGCCATGAGGGCCTGCGGCAGGACGGTGCCGAAGTAGAAGCGCGCGAACAGCAGCCAGGCGCCGTAGATGGCGAGCGGCGGCAGCGCGCCGAAGACGAGGCGGCGAAGCCCCGGGCGGCTGTCGGTGTCCACCAGCAGGAACACGCCCCACAGCCCGAGCAGCAGCGCGGCCTCGGGCCGCGTGAGCGCGGCCAGCGCCCACAGCGCGCCGGTGCGCACCGGGCGGGCACCCCACTGCTTGCCCTCGGTGAAGGCCACGAATCCGGCCAGCACCAGGGCCACCGCGAGCGGGGTCTCCATCCCCGAGAGCGACCAGCGCAGCATCCACGCGTGCCCCGCCCACGCCACCGTGGCGGCCGCACAGAGGGCCGGGGTCTGCAGGTTGCGGCGCATGAGCTGGAGGAAGAGCGCCACCGACCAGAGCGTGGCGAGGAAGCCGAGCACCCGCGCCACGCGCAGCCCGTTGAAGCCGAGCGCCATGCCGTCCGCGATGAGCGCCGTCCACAGGGGGCTGGTACAGCCGTAGACACGCTCGCCCGAGTTGAAGACCAGGCCGTGCCGGCTGGCGAGGTTGCGTGCGTACTGCAGGTGGATGAAGGTGTCGTCGGTGAGATAGTGGTGCAGCGGCCACATCAGGGCCGTGGCCAGCAGCAGCGCGACGGCGAGCCCCACGTGCTCGACGCGCGTCATGGGGCGCAGCGGTCCGTGGAGCGTGAAGGTCATCGCGCGCCTTCCTCCCTGGCGGCCGTCCCGGCCCGCGGCACCAGCCCATCGAGCAGCGTGGCGAGCCGCGCCGAGAGGCTCGAGCGCGTGTGCTCCTCGAGCCATTCCGGGCGATGCGATTGCGCGGGCGCGCCGCCACCTTCCTTCCACGCAAGATAGCGCCTCTCGATCTCGGCGGACAGGCCCTCGCGATCCCCGGGCGCCAGACGGACACCCCCCCCGCGCGACACCAGGTCCGCGAGCTCGTCACCCGGCTCGAGCAGCGCGAGCAGCGGCCGGCCGGAATCGAGGTACTCGTAGACCTTGCCCGGCACGCAGTTGCGGTAGCCGCGCGGCGTCCACAGCATCAGCAGGTCCGCGCCGCGCTGCAGCTCACGCGCCTCGGCATGCGCGACCGGCCCCGACAGCTCGACGATGCCCTTGAGGCCGAGCGCCACCGCGCGGTCCTCGTACTCCGCCTCGAACGGGCCCGCCAGCCGCACGCGGATGCGCCGCCGCGCTTCGGGGCGGCGCGCGAACAGCTGGTGCAGCGCCTCGAACAGCGTCTCCGCGTCGGGCATGAGCGAGAGCGTGCCGGTGAAGACCAGCTGGAAGTGCTCGGGATCGCGCCGGACCGGCCCGGGCGGGGACGCGTCCGGTTCGTAGCCGTTCGGCAGGTGGACGACGCGCCCCGGACGGGTCGCCGCGTCCCGCTCGAGATCGTCCGCGTGCGTGCGCGTGACCGCGAGCACGAGATCCGCCCCGCGCAGGACACGGCGCTCGAGCTCGCGCTGCCGGGCCAGGTGCCACGACGTCGGCGGCCGGCGGTAGTGGAGCCCGACCCAGGGATCGCGGAAATCGGCGATCCAGGGCAGCCCGAAGCGCCGCGCCAGCGGCGCCGCTGCGAGATGCACGCTGTCCGGAGGCGAGGTCGAGAGCACGGCGGCCACGTCCCCGCGCTCCAGGCGGCCGGCCGCCGCACGGCGCGCGCGGGCCGCCCAGCCGACATAGGAGTCGGGAAGCAGCATCCAGCTGGAGAGCCCCCGCAGCCCGCCGAAGACCGCGCCGGAGCGCCGGCCGGCCGGCCCCCGGCGCGCGCGGCCCAGCCCGCGCGCGAGCCGGAGCCACGCGGAGAGCGCGCTGCCTCCGGGCACGCGGATCACCTCGGTCCCGGACGGGATGCGGCCCTCGAGCGTTTCGTCCCTCACCCAGTAGTCCTCCGGTCCGGCGCACACGACCGTGCAGTCCCAGCCATGCCCGGGCAGCCAGCGGGTGAAACCCAGCGCGCGGTGCACCCCTCCGCCCGCGAGCGGGGGGTAGAAGTAACTCAGCAGCAGCAGCCTGCGCTTCACGCCTCTCCCCCCCGGCGGGCGCCGGCGAGCCCCGCGAACAGCGTCTCGATGCGGCCGAGGTTGCGCTCCCGGTCCGCCCGCTCCTCGACCACGCGGCGATTGCGTGCCCGCGCCGCCACCGCCCACTCCGCGTCGCCGAGCACGCGCTCGAGCGCCATCGTGAGCGCGGCCGCGTCGCCGCACGGGAACAGCCGCGCGCCGTCCCCTTCGGCCACCCACTCCCGGTTCCCCTCGATGTCGCTCACGACCGGCACCGCGCCCGCGGCCATGGCCTCGAGCAGCGAGACCGACGTCGAGTCCGTGAGCGAGGCCGACAGGTAGACCTCGGCGCGCGCCAGCAGCGTGGCCAGTTCGCCGGGCGCGAGGCGCCCGGCGAACCGCCACCGTCCCGCCGGCAGCAGCGCCGCGGCCTGCCGCTCGAGCGCGGCCCGCAGGCTGCCGTCGCCGGTCACGACCAGATGCGCGCGCGGATCGCACTCCAGCACCGGCTTCACCGCCCGCAGGATGGTCTCGAGGTCGTAGACCGGCTCGTGCATGCGCGCGCTCACGATCAGGCCCCGTTCGCGCTCCGCCGGCAGCCGGAAGAGGGCGAGATCCACGCCCCAGGGGATCATGTGCACCTTCGCCGGTGCGGCCCCCAGCGCGCGCGCCGCCCCGGCGAGGTTCGCCGCGTCCGCCAGCACCAGGTCGGCGCGCCGCAGCACGAAGCGGGCGCGCGCGCGCTGCAGCGGGCCACGCCGGCCCAGCACCAGCAGATCCGAGCCCCACGCGCTCACCGAGAGGGGGCGACCTCCCAGGAGCGCGCCGAGCAACCCGTAGTTGGGCACGTAGTGCGCGTCCACCAGGTCGGGCGCGAAGCGCTCGAGCGCACGCTCGAGCGCCGGCAGCGCGAGCGGGTAGCGCAGGAAGCCGGGCAGCGGCGCCCGCGGCAGGGGCTCGGCCTCGAGCCCCGCGAGCGGCGCCTCGAGCGACCAGACCCGCAGGTCGTGTCCGCGCGCCCGGAACCAGCGCGCCCAGCGCCGCGTGTGCTCGGCGCTGGCGTCGGAGAGCGTCGCGATCCTCACGGGGCTTCCCCACCCAGCCGGCCCGCGCGCACGCGCCGCTGGAGCGCCGCCAGCGCGCGGCCGGGCGCGGAGGCGCCCGCCGCGTCGAGCCAGCGCACCGGGTAGCGCTCCATCCGCGCGCCGAGCGAGTCCTTGAACGCCGACACCGAGTCCAGATCCCCGCTCGCCCCGAGGTTGACGCGCGCGCGTCCCGCACCGTGCGCCCATTCGACCACCGACCAGAGCAGGCGCGGGAACGCGTGCAGGCGCCGGGCCTCCCGGTCGGCCCCGCTCCACCAGGGCATCGCCTCGCGCGGGTGGTCCAGCACCAGGGTCGCACACACGAGCGTCCCCCGCCGCCGCGCGGTGAACAGCCGCGCCACCGGGCCGAGGCCGTCCCCGGCATCCGCGAGCAGCCGGCGCGACAGCTCGAGCGGGAGCGGCCGGTGCGCGCGCCAGGCGCGCGACTGGGCGACGTGCAGCGCGTAGGCCTCTTCGAGCGCATCCGGCTCCTGGGCGCAGACCAGCCGCTCCCCCGCCTGGCGGATCTCCTGGCGCGACCGGCGGTCCACCCGCGCCCACGCAGCCTCGAGCCCGTCCGCGAGGGCCACGAGCGCGGCCTCGAGCCAGCGCGTCCGCCCCGTCACCGCCTCGAGCGCGCTCTGCGCGACCGGCGGCCCCCCGGGCCGGTAGAGCGCCCATTCGCCGCCCATCACGCGCAACTCGCGCTGGAGCGAGCCGAGCCCGGCACCCGCCGCCGCGTCCACGGCCGCGTGCGCGTCCGCGCGCGCGAGCGGCGTTCCCGGCAGCAGGAAGGGCAGGGCGTGGAGGGCGTGGAAGCCGGCACGCCGCTCGACCAGCACGGGCATGCCGCCGGCAAGCGCGCCGTCGGCCTCGATCGCGAGACACCGCACGCTCAGGCCCGGGAGCACGGCGGCCAGGGCCGCCCAGAGCGCGGGGCGGTGCGCGGGCGTGGCGGCGGGGGCGGTCACGAGCAGGTCGCTCCACCCCGCCGGCGGTCCGTCAAGAATGCGGAGGGCGGCCTCCACGTTCCTAGCGCAGCAGCGCCACGCGCAGGGTCCGCGCGCGGCCGCTCGCCTCGACGCGGACGAAGTACACGCCCGGATGCACGAGACGGCCCGAGGCGTCACGGCCGTCCCAGAACACCTGCCCGTTCTGCCCATCGAAGCCGTGCAGCTTCCGGCCGCTCGCGTCATACACGGCGCCCCGGTACGCGGTGGCGTTGCCGACCAGGCGCAGCGTGAGACCCGCGCCGGTCAGCCACGCCGGGTTCGGGTACGCGCGGACCTCGAGCGTCGGCAACTCGGGCGGCACCGGGGGCACGTAGGCCGGATCGAAGCGGCTGAGCCCGGTCGCCGTGCCGATCCAGACCACGCCGGACACGGGGTCCACGCGGATCGCGCGCACCTCGTCCCCGGCGAGCGGCGAATTGAGCACGTTGTACTCGACCATGCTGCCACCCGGGCCGTAGACGTGCACGCCGGCGTCCGTCCCCACCCAGACCCTGCCGTCGGGACCCACGTCCAGCGGGTGGCAGGCTCCGCGCGGGGCCGGGCTCCCGACGAGCGGCAGGGTCGCGCCGACCTGCAGCAGGCCCAGGGCACCGAACCGCCGCAGATCGTCGGTGGACATCACCCAGATCGAGTCCCCATGCGCGGCGATCCCGAAGATGTCGAGCGTGTTGATCGCCGTCAGGGCCCCGCCACCGTTCAGCGCCAGCATCAGCGGCCCGCCGGGCGTGTCCGGCAGGTCGAAGACCGTCACGCCCTTCACCCGGTATCCGGCCCAGAGTCTCCCGTGCGGTCGGTCCACGATCAGGGCGCGCACCAGGCTGGCGGGCATCGCCGGGGTGTTCTGCGGCCGGTAGTTGGCCCGGTAGACGCCATCCGCGTCGTAGTACTCGATCCCGATCGGCGTGGGGTCCTCGCCGAGCTCGTTCGTGCCCATGCCGAACCACCGGCCACCGCTCTCGTCGAAGTCCGCGGACCAGCCGAACGTGTGCTTCTCCATACCGAGCGTGTCCAGGGACCGGTAGTGGGTGAACTGCGGCGGGGACACGTCGTCGTCGAACGACTCCATGGCCGAGCCCCAGTTGCCGACCCACTTCCTTCCCTGCTTGTCCACGAGCAGGCTGAACGCGTACGCCGAACTGAGGAAGGTGGTGTCGCAGCCGCTGCCGCAACTGGCCACGAACCAGTTCCTCCAGCGCGTGCCGTCGAAGCGGCCCACACCCTCGAAGTAGGTCGTGATGTAGACGCGCGAGCCCTGCAGCACGATGTTCTGGACGTTGTTGCCGACCGGGGCGTCGGGCTCATGGAGCGTCCAGCCCGCTCCCGACCGGTCGTGGAGCCCGGCGCGATCCGCGACCCACAACCGCCCGGTCTCGTCCGTGGTCGTCACCACGATGCCGGGGCAACCCGGGTTGCTCTGCACCGAGCAGGAGGACGACTGCGGGGCGCCCGGGATCGAGACCCAGCCCGCGCCATCCCAGCGGAAGACGCCCTGGTCGCTGCTCGCGAGGATCACGCTGCGGTCGTCGGACAGGGCCAGCACGGTCCCGATGCCACCGCGCGGGACCCAGGTCCCGCCCGCCGCGTCGAAGACCAGCGGCACGCCGCCCACCACGGTCATCAGCGTGCTGCCGTCCCAGGCCAGCGCGAGCAGCGCGGTGTTCGCGAATGCGGCGTCGGCCAGGGCCCAGGACGTGAGCCCGCTGGAAGCCGGGCTCACGTAGAGGCCCTTCCCGGTCGAGACCCAGAGCGAGTCTCCGCGCAGCACCACGCCGGTGACCACGTCGCTCGCGAACGGCGACGGGTTCACGCCCTGGGGGACCGACCCGGCGATCTCCCTGCCGTTCCACAGCGCCACGCCGTGCTCGGTCCCGATGAGCATCGTGTCACCCACCGCGCGCAGCGCGTGGACCTCTCCGCGGGGCAGGCCATCGAGCTCGCTGATCAGGTCCCAGCGCCCGCCATCCGCGCTCAACCGGCTCACGCCCTGGTCGCGGGTCCCCACCCAGAGCCGGCCCAGGCGGTCGAACTCGAGCGCCGTGAGCGCCTGGCTCGCGAGCCCGCCCGGCTCGCGGGGGATGCTCTCGAACCGGTCCGCCGCCGACACGTAGCGCAGCAGGCCGCCATCGAGCGAGGCGCACCAGAGGGTGTCCCCGCGCGCCACGAGGTCGCTGTAGATCTTGGCCCGCAGGTAGGTCGTCCACGCGCCCGCCGCGGCCACCGCCGGGAACGCCGCGGCCGCCAGCAGGAGGGCGAGACCGAGCCGGACAAGCCTCGAGGCAGAAGTCATGGACCTCACTCGACGCGGCCGAGCATGGACATGAAGCGCAGGCGCCACACCAGGCCCACGGCTTCCCAGATGATGCGCCGGTTCATCTTGGACACACCGGCGCGGCGATCCGTGAAGATGATGGGAATCTCGCGGATGCGGAACCCCTTCCTCCAGCACTTGAAGCTCATCTCGATCTGGAAAGCGTAACCGTCGGAGGCGACCCTGTCGAGCCGGATGGCCTCGAGCGCCCTGCGGCGGAAGCACTTGAACCCGCCGGTCGCGTCGTGTACCGGCAGGCCGGTGATGATCCGGCTGTAGAGGTTCGCCAAGTACGAGAGGATGAGCCGGTCGAGCGGCCAGTTCACCACCGTGACCTTGCCGTCGAGGTAGCGGGAGCCCAGGACCAGATCCGCGTCCCTGGCGGCCTCGAGGAAGCGCGGGATGACGGCCGGGTCGTGCGAGAAGTCGGCGTCCATCTCGAAGATGAACTCGGCCCCGTGCTCGAGCGCGTAGCGGAAGCCGTCCCGGTAGGCCGAGCCCAGGCCGAGCTTGCCCGGCCGCTCGAGCAGGTGGATGCGCGGCTCGCACTCCATCCACGCCCGGACCACGTCGGCCGTGCCGTCGGGCGAGCCATCGTCCACCACGAGCACGTCCACCGCGCACGGCAACTCGAGCAGGCGCCCGATCATCTCGCCGATGTTCTCGCGCTCGTTATAGGTCGGGATGATGACCAGCTTCTCCACCTTACGCGACCTCCTCACGGACCTCGGGCTGCGCCACCCTGCCCGCGGCCCCCGGCCCCCGGCCCTTCCACCACGACCAGCCGAGCCCGCCCAGCACCACCAGCAGGCTCAGGAGCGACAGCAGCAGCCCGCGCCACACGGCGGGGGATTCGTAGCGGAACTCGACGCGGTGCCGGCCGGCCGGGACGTGCACCGCGCGCAGCAGGTAGTCGGCCTTGAGGATCGACGTGCGCTTGCCATCCACCCGCGCGGTCCAGTCCGGGTACCAGAGATCCGCGAGCCGGAGCAGCGCCGGAGCGGGGGTCTCCACGTCCACCGTCACGTCGTTCAGCCGGTACGAGACGATCCGCGCCTGCCCGCCCGCGGCGGGCCCCAACTCGAGCCCGGGGTCCTGCTCGAGGTAGGAGAA
>Ga0315276_10004313_pt1 | contig 13063 bp, 7 predicted proteins | sample YL17G05_0_MG_FD_204542 | JGI IMG/M metagenome (GOLD analysis project Ga0315276, IMG submission 204542) | Sediment microbial communities from Yellowstone Lake, YNP, Wyoming, USA - YL17G05_0 | ecosystem: Environmental > Aquatic > Freshwater > Lake > Sediment | place: USA: Wyoming | collected... | reverse complement strand
CCATGGCGGTCATCGTCTTCAACGGCATCACCTTCCAAAAAAAGGTGAATAACCGCCCCCTGCCTTCCTACTATAAAAAAGGCGCCTTCCACGTCCATTCCACCTTTTCCGACGGCGCCGGGAGCGTGGCGGAGATCAGCCGGGACGCCCGCGCGCAAAACCTGGATTTCGTCATCCTCAGCGATCACGGCCTGCCCAACCGCCGGGCGACGGCGGCCACCGCCTGGCTGAACGATACGCTGGTCATCGGCTCCTCGGAATTCCCGCTCCAGGCCGGCCACCTCGCCGCCGCCGGCTACAGGGTCCCCGGCTATGTCTTCCCGCCCGAGGCCCAGGAAGCGATCGACGAGGTCGACCGCGACCAGGGGGTGACGTTCGTCTCCCATCCCCTGGACCGCAAGATCCCCTGGACCGATTGGCAGGCGCGCAATTTCACCGGCATCGAGATCCTGAGCCTGTACCAGCTGGCCAAGAAGAACCTGCTGTACGGGGCGACGCTTTTCCCCCTGCAGTACCTGCTGAGTCCCGATTACGCCCTGACGGCGCTGATCTCCTACCCGGAAAAGGAACTGGGGATCTGGGACCGTCTCAACCGCCGGGGGAAATACTACGGCATCTACGCCCTGGACGCCCACGCCAAGCTGTCGACCGGCAAAAGGTCCTACCTGCGCTTCCCCTCGTACGCGGCCACGTTCAGGATACTGAACGTTTACGTGAAGGTCGACCGCGAGCTCGACCAGGACCCGCGCACGGCGGCCGCGACCGTCATCGCCTCCCTGCGCCGCGGCAATTTTTTCAGCGTCGTCGAATCGCTGGCCGCCGCCAACGGCTTTGAATGCTACTACCTCGAAGCCGACGGCCGCCGGGTGGAAATGGGGGGCGACGCCCTGGCCGCCGGAGGCTCGCTGGTCCTGAAACTGCCGTTCGGCTTCAGCACCGACATCAAGATCATCAAGGACGGGGCGGCGTTCCTGACCGTCCGCGACAACAGCCGGCAGGAATTGACCGTTCCCGTCAGCGGACCCGGCGTATACCGCTGCGAGGTCTCGCTCCATGCCGGCCGCCTGAAGAACCTGCCCTGGATCCTGGCCAACCCCATCTTCATCGCCCGGCCGCTCCAGGCGATCGAGCCGGCCCCGGTCACGGCGCGGGCCGTGCTCAATGACGCGGGGGCTTATTTCCAGGTCGAAAAAAACAGCCGCTCCCGGGCCGACCTTTTCCTGGAAAAGGAAAAGGACGGCCGGACGGTGACCCGCTTCGCCTTCACCCTGCGGCGGGAATCCCCCGGCCAGGTCGATTTCTGGACGGCCCTGGCCCGCAGGCAAAAACTCGATTTTTCCGGGTACCGGGGCTTCGTCTTCGCGGTCCGGGGCAGCCGGGCCATGCGCTTCTGGCTGCAGTTCCGCACCTTCAGCGGCGGCCGGGAATCCGCCTTCCAGCATTCATTCCCGGTGGGAACGGACTGGAAGCAGGTCGCGATCCCCTTCGACCGCTTTCACCGCTTGTACGGCGTCGCCGTACCCCCCGACCTGGCTCGCGTCAGCGCTTTTTTTTTCCTGGTCGACAACGGCGATTCTTTCACCGACGCCGGGGGCGAGATCAACCTGGGCCCCATCGGCCTGTACTGAAAGAAACCGCCCGGCGTTCCCTCGCCTGCCGGCCGTGCCGCGCTTATTTTTTCAGGTGGGCCTTGATCTCGGCGGCCGCCTTTTCGATCGCGGGTTGCTTGGCGCTCAGGCCCAGCGAGGCCTCGAAGGCTTTCAGCGCTTCTTCTGCGTTTCCGAGCTTGGCGAAGGTGAAGCCGAGCAGATTCAATACGCGGACATCGCTGTTGTAGACCTTGTTGGCGGCGAGCAGTTCGTCGAGCGCGGCGTCGTAGCGTTCCAGGCCATACAAGGCCGTGCCCTTGATCAGGTGATAGTCCAGGGCGAACTTCTCGATCTTGCCGAGGCCTTCCGCGGCGTCCAGGACCTCCTGGTATTTTTTCAGCCTGTTGCTGACGGACAGCCTGGCCACGAGCCCTTCGGCGAACCCGGGGTTTTCCTGGATACTTTTCAGGTAGTACGCTTCCGCTTTCTCCAGGTCGCCGGTCGCCTGGCACTGCTGGCCCAGGACGAAGTTGAAAAAATAGGGGTTGTCGACCGGGACCTGCTTGTAGGTCTCGAGCGGATGGGCGATCTTCTGGATCGGGGAAACGGTGAAATTGGCGGCTTTGCTGTCCAGAACGGCCCCGGAGGCATCGCGCAGCCGCAGGGTCAGTTCATAATAGTCCGCGACCATGCCGGTCCTGTCCAGGGCCACGATCCAATTCGTGTTCCTGGCAAACGGATGCTCGTTCAGCGCCTGGCGCACCGTGCGGCTGAACTTGTTCCTTTCGTTCAAGCCCTTGAGTTCGATCTCGACCGCGCCTTTTTCCCAGACCTCGCGGGTCAGGTCATAGACGCCGACCAGCAGCCGGGGAACATCGCTGAGGCCGAAGGTCTTTTCCGTGTCCACGGACAGCTTGCGGTTGACGTACTTGTAGGTGTGGAAGAAATTGCTGTCTTCGTTCTCCTCGCCGTAGCCGAGGACGGGTGCCGCCAGGTGCGGGCGCTCAGCCGGCGAGGGCACGCGGATATTCTGCTCGAAATAGGAGAACTCCTTGCCCACGGAGTTTTCGATGAACACGACCAGCTGGTAATCGCCGGGGATGGCCGGGAACGAATCATGGACAACCACCCCGCCGCCTTCCAGGCCCTGGACCTTGTCCGGGTCGAAGTAAAACTCGAAATTCTTGGCGTACTGGTAGATGATCTGTTCGCCGCGGCGCAGGCTGACGTTGAGGTTCAGGTTGAAGAAATACTTGTCCTTTTCCTCGTTATAGCCCAGGGAGATCTTTTTCGGCCGCACGGAAACATTCACCAGGTCGAAGCCGTAGCGCTCATCGCGGCTGACGGACACCAGGCTGGTATTCTCGACGAAATTGGCCGAGGTGGTGATGTCCACGTAGCCCTTGTACTTGAGGAAGTTGGTGGCGTAGGATACGTTCACCCTCTTGGTCGGCGATTCGATGATGTTGGCCATGACGAAGTTGTTGCGCAGCGAAGGCCGGTAGTTGTCGGTCATTTCATTGGGGATCATCGAGATGGAGGGGCCGGCCAGGGTCGGGGCGATCTCATAGATCTTTTTGTAGATCGTGCCGTAGTCGTTGCTGTCCATGGGCGATTCCTGGATCAGCAGCTCCGCGGGTCCGTCCTGGGCCGGGTTGTATAACTTCCACTCGCCGGCTCCATGGCGCTTGTAAAAAACGATATTGAAATAGGTCGGCAGCCCCAGGGCGGGGTCGCCGTAATAATACCAGACCTGGACGGGGTAGAGCCCGGGCTTCTCGTCGAACCGTTCCTGGCTGTTGGGCTTGCCCAGGATCATGTAGATCTTACCCTGGTCGGTCATCCAGCCGGGGCGGGCGGAACCACGCTTGAAAAAATCGTTGACGTAAGCGAAGCGTTTTTCGATCTCGGCCTTGAACTCATTTTCCGGGGTGCCGGGAGTGGGATCGCGCTGCTGCCAGAAAATGGTGATGAACGCGTCGCGGTCGCGGTCGTTGGTCAGTTTCAGGAAGACCTTGCGTTCGTCGGAAAACGTGATCGGGGTGACCATGTCAAGCCAGTTCCGGTACGCGGCGTTCAGGCTCTGGTACGTGGTCGGCTCGTTCCATTCCAGTTTTTTAGCCGCCGGATTATCCTGGGCGAATCCCCCCGCCGCCAGGACGACGCAGAACGGCAGGAAGACAAATAAAGCTGCTTTTTTCATGGCCAGATTATAGAGAACACGCGCCCGGATGTCAAACCCTCTTCCAGTGTCAGTGGCAGTGACAGTGTCAGCCGGAAAGCGAATCGAAATCCAGGTATTTTAATCAGCAGAAATGGTTCGAAGATGCAAGTGACGGTGTAGCTGAGATCAAGAAATAATCAAGTCAACACTCATTTTTAAGATCTTGCTGACACTGGCACTGACACTGACACTTTTCTGCTCCGACAATTGACTAATGACGGGGATTTTGCTACAGTGAAAGCTAAGCGAATCGAAAACCGCGAGGAAATCCATGGAAGAAATAATCGGGATCCGCAGGGAAGACAAGAACGAATGGGAAAAAAGGGTGCCCCTGGTTCCCGACGACGTGCGCTGGCTGAAGGAAAAGCACGGCATCCGCACCATCATCCAGCCGTCGGCGATCCGGACCTTCAGCGATGACGAGTTCCGCCGCGCCGGGGCCGAGCTCAGCGAGGACCTGGGCCGGGCCGGGACCGTTTTCGCCGTCAAGGAGATCCCGGCCTCCATGTTCCGCAGGGACAAGACCTACGTTTTTTTCTCGCACACCATCAAGGGGCAGGCCTACAACATGCCCATGCTGAAAACCATGATCGAGCGGCGCTGCAACCTGATCGATTACGAGCGCGTGCTCAATGAAAAGAACCAGCGCCTGATCTTCTTCGGCCGCTACGCCGGGCTGGCCGGCATGCTCGACACCCTGCACGGCTACGGCCAGAAGCTTCTCGCCCGCGGCGTCGCCTCCCCTTTCGCCGGGATCCGCCAGGCCTACCAGTACGCCTCCCTGGAGGAAGCCAAGGCCGAGGTCGCCGCCATCGGCGCCGGGATAGACGAGAACGGCTTCCCGGCGGAGTTGTGCCCGCTGACGGTGGGCTTCGCGGGATACGGCAACGTGTCGCGGGGCGCCCAGGAGATCTTCGACCTGCTGCCGCACAAGGTGCTCTCGGCCGAGGCCATGGTCGAGATGCACGAGAATTTCTCCAACGACAACCTGAACCTGTACAAGGTCGTCTTCAGCGAGGACGACCTGGTCCGCGCCAGGGAGGGGGCCTTCGAACTGCAGGATTACTACGACCACCCCGAAAAGTACGCCGGCAAATTCGAGGAATACCTGCCCATGCTTTCCATCCTGGTCAACTGCATCTTCTGGACCGAAAAGTACCCGCGCCTGGTCACCAAGCAATACCTGAAGGACCGCGCGGTCCTGGAATCGAACCTCCGCCTGCAGGTCATCGGCGACATCAGCTGCGACATCGATGGTTCCATCGAGATCACGCACAAATCCACCAAGCCCGATGACGCGTACTACACCTATTTCGCCGAAAACGATCGCTATGAAAACGGCGTCCAGCCACTGGGCGTGACGGTCATGGCCGTGGACAACCTGCCTTGCGAGTTCCCGCGCGAATCGTCGATCGAGTTCTCCCGGGTGCTGCGCGACTTCGTGCCGCAGGTCGCCGCCGCCGATTTCAGCCGCTCCCCGGAAAAGCTGGGGCTGCCCTTCCCCGTGCAAAAGGCGCTGGTCCTGCACGGCGGCGCCTTTACTACGGATTATCAATACATGAGAGAATTCATAAAATAGGAGGAGCAAAACATGAAGAAGATACTGGTTTTGGGCGCCGGGCTGGTGAGCCGCCCGGGCGTGAACTACCTGCTGGAACAGAGGAACCTGTCGGTCACGGTCGCTTCGCGCACGGTGAGCAAGGCCGAGAAGCTGGTCAAGGGCCATGGCAACGGCCGCGCCGCAGCCGTGGACGTGGAGAACGACCAGGCCCTGGCCGCCCTGATCAAGGAACATGATATCGTCATCAGCCTGCTGCCCTGGATCCACCACGTCAGGGTGGCGAACCTGTGCCTGGAGCACGGGAAGGACATGGTGACCACCTCTTATGTCAGCGAGGGCATGAAAAAACTGGCCCCGGCGGTGCTGGACAAGGGCCTCATCTTCCTCAACGAGATCGGCGTCGACCCGGGCATCGACCACATGTCGGCCATGAAGATCATCCACGCCGTGGAGGCCGAAGGCGGCAAGGTGCTTCATTTCCATTCCTATTGCGGCGGCCTGCCGGCTCCCGAGGACAACGACAACCCCTTCGGCTACAAGTTCTCCTGGAGCCCGCGCGGCGTGGTGCTGGCTTCGCGCAATTCGGCACGCTACCTGGAGAATGGCAAGATCGTCGAGATCGAAGGCAAGAACCTGTTCCTGAATTTCAAGGTGGAGGAGATCGAAGGGCTGGGCAAGTTCGAAGTCTACCCCAACCGCGACTCGGTCCCTTACAAGGAGCTGTACGGGCTGAAGGACGCCCTGACCGTCATCCGCGGCACCTACCGCAACCTGGGCTGGTGCGAGACCCTGAAGAAGATCGTCGACCTCGGGCTGGTCGATGAGACCCCGCGGCCAGAACTCAAGGGGCTCACCTTCCGCCAACTGACCGCCGCTTTGGTCGGCGCCCCCGCGGACAAGCACCTCAAGGACGCCACCGCGGCCAAGTTCGGCATTCCCGCCAAGTCGGAGATCATCAAGCGCCTGGAATGGCTGGGTCTGTTCAGCGACGAGGTCGCTCCCGACGGCGGCAACTACCTCGACATCCTGAGCACCCGCCTCCAGGAGAAGCTGTTTTTCAAGGACGGCGAGAAGGACATGCTCATCCTGCGCCACCGCTTCATCGTGGAGAACAAGGACAAGACCCAGGACCTGATCACGTCCACCCTGATCGATTTCGGCATCCCCTTCGGCGACAGCTCCATGGCCCGCACCGTCAGCCTGCCCATGGCCATCGGCACCCGCCTGATCGCCGAGGGCACGATCGCCATGAAGGGAGTGCAGACCCCGGTCCATCCCGAGATCTACGAGCCGGTCCTGCGCGAACTGGAGACCCTGAACATCAAGATGGTGGAGAAGAGGATCCACCAGAAATAGGCGATCTTGGACAGCAAAGCCATCGGCATGAGCGGGGAACAGGCGGCCGCCGCCTACCTCAAGAACAAGGGGTACAAGGTCATCCAGGCCAACTACCGGGCCGCCGGCGCCGAGGTGGACCTGGTGGCCAGCTGCGGCGACGTCCTGTGCTTCGTCGAGGTCAAGACGCGCAAGAACTGCGACCACGGCTCGCCGGAGATGTTCGTCACCCGCAGCAAGCAGCTGAAGATCATCCGCGCCGCCAGGATCTTCGCGGCCCGGAAGCCGTACCGCGATTTCCGGGTGCGCTTCGACGTGGTCTCGGTCCTGCGCGAGGCCGGGGCCACGGCCTGCGACCACCTGGAAAACGCCTTCGAGGAGTGAGCCGTGCCCGAACTGCGCAAGGACCCGATCACCGGCACCTGGGTGATCATTTCCGAGGAACGGAAAAAGAGGCCGAAATACTACCAGATCGTGGTGGACAAGGATCTCTCCATCCCGGAGAACTGCCCGTTCTGCCCAGGCAACGAAGCCATGACCCCGCCCGAGACCTACGCGCTGCGCCCGGGCCGTTCGCACGCGAACGAGCCGGGCTGGGACCTGCGCGTCGTGCCCAACAAGTTCCCGGCCCTGCGCATCGAGGGCGAATTGCGCAAGAGCGGCGAGGGCTTTTACGACAAGATGAGCGGCATCGGCGCCCACGAAGTGATCATCGAGACCTCGCGCCACCAGCACACCTGGTTCGACGGCGACACCGCCGTGGTGCGCAACACCCTTATAGCCGCCAAGAGCCGCGTGCTCGACCTTAAAAAAGACACCCGCTTCAAATATATCATGGTGTTCAAGAATTTCGGCCCCACCGCCGGGGCCACCCTATCCCACTCCCACACCCAGCTGATCGCCCTGCCGGTGGTGCCGCTGCGCGTCCAGGAGGAGATCGACGGGGCCCGCGCCCACTACGAACGGAAGGAGCGCTGCATTTTCTGCGACATCATCCAGTATGAAAGCGAGGCCGACCGCCGCCTGCTCATGGAAAACGAGCACTTCATCGTCCTGGCCCCCTACGCCCCGCGCTTCTCCTTCGAACTGGCCGTCTACCCCAAGCGCCATGAACCGACCTTCGAGGACATATCCGACCCGGAGCTCGAAAGCCTGAGCGCGATCCTAAGCGAGATCCTGGGCAAGGTCGGGCGGCTGCTCAACCGCCCCGACTACAACCTGATCATCCACAACTCCCCCTGCCGGAACAACGTCGGCGAATTCTTCCACTGGCACGTGGAGTTCATGCCGGTGCTGACGCGGGTGGCGGGCTTCGAGTGGGGCACCGGCTTCTACATCAACCCCATCTCCCCCGAGGAATCGGTCCAGTCGCTGAAGTCGGTCTGAACGATCCGCTGGGATCGACAACGCTTGGTATTGCCGGGAGCGGTGCTGCGGCCATGAGGGCAGAGGCCTGACCCCATTCGCCGCTAGCGTCTATTTCTTTTTCAACATCAGCTCCAGGAAGCCGATGACCACCGATGGTGATGACGACTTCAGGACTTCAAAGATGACGCGGCTCTCATTTTCTTTGTTGGGAACCGAGGTTTCGAAGCGCCGCACCTCGCCATTTTTGACGTCGCGGAAAAGCAGCCGGTCGACCTGGCCGTCGTTGGCATAGACCTGTATGATCAAGAATTCGGCGTCCCCGGGATAGGTCAGGGTGCCCTGGATGAGCAAATGATCGGCCCTGGCCGCCGTGAAGCTGGCGCCGATATCGATGCCCTTGCCGTCCATGTCGGTTATCTTCTCGATGCCGATCTGGGCCCCGATCACGATGATCTTCATTTCCCTGACGCCGCTTTCGGCGACGATGTTTTTCCCGCTGTCCATGGCCCTGACCTTCCAATAGCTCCACTCGTTGCGCCCGATCGCGTTCCAGGTCTGGGCGTCGGGGGTGAAGCGGAAGCGCTCGGGGCAATCCAGCCATTTTTGTTTCTCATCATTGGCCAGGAGCGGAAAGAGGCTGTCGGAGAAGGCGATCTGGTAATAGGAGCCGCCCGGGGCGCTCTCCCAGGTGAATTCGGTCATATGGTTTTCCCTCATGATGGCGCCGTCCCTGGGCGACAGGACGGCGATCTCGTTCTCGAAGGGCAGGACAAAATAGCGCAGGGTCTGGAACACGACCGCCTCGCCGGCCGGCCGCGTCAGTTGGACGGTGACGGTGTGCATGCCGGGATCGAACGCGGGGAGGCCGGGGATCTCCGGGGTGAGGATCGTCTTGATCTGCCCCTGGTAGACCATCTCGTTGAAGAATTGGTAGGGCTGGCCGTCGACGATCCAGTAGCCGGAGACGATGCCCGTGCCGCGCATTTTCATTTTCAATTGGGCTCTGATGTTCCTGGAATTTTTAGGGATCACCTTGTAATACTTCCCGTTATCCAGGGAAATCTCGGCGATCTCCAGATTCACTTGGTCGCTGATGCCGAGGATCTTGACCTGGACCAGGAAGCGCTTTTCGCTGGCCCCGTTCTCGTCGCGGGCAGTGATGGTGTAGATACCAGGGAGCTTGAAGCTGTGGGTCATGACAGTCGGCCCGGAGGTAATAACCCCGTCGCCGAAGTCCCAGAGGACCCCTGGCCCGCGGAAGTTGACCGCGGTGACCGTCACCGGCTCGTCGGACCTGGCTTCGGGCGTCGAGAGGGCCAGGGAGCGATTCTCGGGTAAGATGGTGATCGCCTGAGTGGCGGGCGCAATGTTCATGCCGCTCTCCTTGGCGGTGATAAGGAAGGTCCCCGGGTTCTGGTAGCGGTGGCTGACCGCGGCCGAATAGGTCTGCTGCGGGCTGCCGTCGCCGAAGTTCCAGTCGATGGCAGCGGACTGGAAGCCCAGGGCGAGGATGTCGACCGGTTCGTCGACCCGCGGCATGGCCGGGGAAAACGCAATGGCCCGCCTGAAGGCCAGGGGCAGCGAGACGGGCATCGTCGCCATGTCGCCGTTCCAATCGAAGGCCCGGACCGTGAAGCTGCCGGCCCTTTGGTAGGTATGGGTAAGAACGTTGCCGCGGTGGGTGTAGGTCGTGCCGTCGCCCATGTCCCAGGTGATGTCGGCCGGGGTCTGAAAGTTGACGGCGGTGAAGGTGATCGGCTGTCCGACCCCTGGCTGGGCGGGCGAAAAAGTGATATAGCGGTTTTCCAGGATGCGCACGGAGCGATATTCGTCGTTCGAGCAGTAGTACCCGCCGTTGCGGTGAAAGTGAATCTGATAGGTGCCCGGGTTCCGGTAGACATGATTCGTGAATGCGTAGTAGAACACGCTGCTATCCGGCCCGCTTTTGATCGTGCCGTCACCCCAGAATACGGTGTATGAATAGAAATCCAGACAATCGACACGGGCGCCGATGGCCTCCCCGACATTGACCGTTCCTGAGGAGGGATTGGTAATGATGGCCGTCGTCAGGATCTCCGCCAATCCGGTCATGATTGCAAGGAGGAAAAGCATTTTTTTCATTTTGGACTCCTAAAGGAAGGTCTGGTACCATTGCGAAGAATTCGCTGCAGAAAGGGAAACATCAATTTTCACGATGCGCTTCGCCCCCATTCGTTTTCCTTTCGTGCTTTCCCTTGAAACAACATTACCATAAAAAAAAGTTCGATTTCAATCCGCAAGGATGTTTTCAGTTCATCAGTCATTATATTCATTATATGAAACAGGTACAGCAAGGTGAATGGTCGCTTGATTTGAATTATCATCGGTAATTGTGACTGAAATATCCATATTATCCGGATCCCCATAAGGGAATAGATCCCTTTCGATTGCGGGAATGGTTTCGCCCGAAATTTCGCGAACCGAATAAGGATTTATTCGCACATTCCCATACTTAATTATATTATAGGAAGTGCAATTTTCACTATTAATTTCGAGCAGTTCCGTGCTTCCTTTTTTAAAAACAAATTTCCATGCATTAATGGTTCCAGCGATATCGCTCTGATTTGAAATTCCGCAACTAAAAGATAAATCAGTCTTAAAAACAATTCCATCATAATAAACATAGCCTTCTCCACTAGTAATGACATAAATGCCTGCGCCTTCGGATTTCTTGCAAGATGAATTAAACAAAAACAGAGAAAAAAGAACTAAAATAAAAAAAACTCCGGAATTAATTTTCATTTTATCCCTCCCCGATTACCCAATATCCCTCTCCTACTGCTCCCCTTGCGAACAACAATAGCATTAAAAAATGGGAATACAATATCTTTACGCAGCTATTTATATTTTTAACAATTTCTTGGAATCTCGCCTCGTTCACCAATCAATTAAACCCGGACGTTCTCCGTTATTTTGCCGCGATGTCGAGCCAGGCGAACCAGATGGGGTGGTGCTTCTTGTACCAGCGCAGGATCTCCAGCAGCTTGGCTTGCGCCTCGGGGCGGATCACGTCGGCCGGGATGCGGTCGAAGTGGACGCGGATGTGGTCCTGCTGGGGAAATTCCAGCGCTTCCGAGCATAAGGTTTGAAGCTCGTTGCGGATCCTCCCCGAGTCGGAGATGCGCACCGGCCGGCGCGGGTAGTCCTCGCCCCCCATAAAGCGGCTGAGCAGCGGGTTGAAGACCAGCCAGCTCTGCTCCAACGTCTCCCCCAGGCGCAATGTGAAGGTGATGCGCTTGTCGCCGCGCGAGCCGGCCAGCCGCACCGTCACCCGGTAGAGTCCCTTCTCGACCTCCTCCACCCCGGGGGCGCCGGAGTAGGGATCGGGGCACATGTACCCCGACACGGCCAGCACGTCCCATTTCTTCTCGGGGAAGAAATCGCCGGCCTCGACCGTCTGCTTGTGCACCGGGATGCCGGCCTGGCGGGCATCATGGATCATGGCGCGAAAACGCGAGACGGCGGCGGCGTCCATCTCCCGGCCGAGCGCCCGGCCCAGCATGGCCGGGAAGTCCTTCGCATCCGGGTCGAGCCCCATCACCAGGCGCTCCCGGTGATACGGGACCTCGAAGGTCGAAGTGAACGGGGAGATGTAGGCGACCAGCCCCAGCATCGGGGCCAGGCTGGCGGCTTGGATGGCTTCGGCGGAGGCCGCATAGCCGTCGCATAAGAACAGGTGGCGGACGCCATCCTGCTCATAGGGGCCGATGTGGTAGGTCGGGGCGTAGGTGCCCGACTCGTTGAAGGCGGGGACACCGGTAGGCAGGGCGAAGCCGTCCTCGATGACGTGCGCCCCGGCGGCGGTCCATTCCTTCCACAGGTCGCCGATGCGCGCTTCCCGGCTCTTGCCGCCCAGGGTCCAGACATGGACGTGTTCGGGGGAGATGTCCGGGTAGGTCTTGCGGATGGCGCTCATCACCCGCTCGCGCGGTGTGCGGAAGGAGATGAGGATCGACTCCTCGGCGGCGCGGTCGGCCACGGCGCGCGGCAGGAAGAGGTTGCCCATGTAGCCTTCGTAGGGGCGGGTGATGGCCAGCGGCTGGTCGAACACGTGCAGCACGGTCATGGGCCCGGTCTCGGCCCCCTTGGAGAAACGGGAAGTATTCTCCAGGGTGTCGATGGCCGCGCCCCAGACGGTGATGCCGGCCGTCTTGATGTCGCGGTAGAACTCCTCCCAGCCGTAGTCCTTGCGGTTGAGCAGGCGCACCACCTTGCGGTCCAGCCAGCGCGCCACCGCCGGGCGGGCGTAGACGCGGCCGAAGCCGAGCTGGGGGTTGGAGCCCATTTCCGGGGTCTCCCCGGCCTTGGGCATCAGCCCCTCGCCGACGCAGACCATGATGGCATGGTTCTCGGGTAGCTGGCGCGACAGGTACCACAGGCTCTCGCTCATGGCGTAGGCCGAGATGGCGTCGGCCTCCTTCTTGGCCTGGTTGAGCCCGGACTTGTCCAGCCCCTTGCCGGCGCCGTAGCGGCCGAACAGGCGGGTGCCCAGCGCGGTCACCGCCCCGGTGACGGCGAACAGCCGCTCCATGCCTCCGTCCATGAACGAGATATCGCTGGTGAATTCCTTGGCCGGCTCGCCGCGCACCCAGGACACCTCGACGTTCTCGAGCCAGAGGTGGAAGCGTCCCAGGATGGGGCGGGCGTCGAAGGCCCACTGGGCGATCAGGTCACGGATCTCTTGGGCAGCAGAAGTCATGGCAGCCTCCTTGGCATATTGCGGCGTCGGGTCCGCCGCGCCATGGGCGGCGGCGGCGGACCGCTCCCATGATAGGCAAAGTCCAGAAAAAAATCAAGGCGGATTGTATTGCTTTTTTTCCGCAGGCGCGGTAAAATTCAATTTATTTCACAAACATAAGGAGGGTTAAAACTATGGCTAAAAAGTATAATTTCTACGCCGGTCCGGCGATCCTGCCCCAGGAAGTGATGAAAAAAGCCCAGGACGAG
>Ga0315276_10004312_pt1 | contig 13064 bp, 11 predicted proteins | sample YL17G05_0_MG_FD_204542 | JGI IMG/M metagenome (GOLD analysis project Ga0315276, IMG submission 204542) | Sediment microbial communities from Yellowstone Lake, YNP, Wyoming, USA - YL17G05_0 | ecosystem: Environmental > Aquatic > Freshwater > Lake > Sediment | place: USA: Wyoming | collected... | reverse complement strand
TTATTCAAATTAAACCCCTTCGGGGTTAATACATCAATTCAAATCAAAAAAACAATGAACACTTATATCTTATTTATTATCAATAATATAAAAACATAATTTTCAAGTTAATGCATCACTAGAAATTTGGTATTAATATAAAATAAATGTTATTTGTATCAAATTCCTTCCATATTCGTCCTTACTCCGAAATCTTTAAGAATGCAACCCTACATGAAAAGATTTTTTATCTCTGGCGTGATAATTATTTTGCTCCTGACAAATGCTTTTGGACAGACATCCGAAAAGAAGCAATATAAGGCAACCAGTATCTCCACCCTTCCTGTCATTGACGGAATTCTTGATGATGATATCTGGCAAACAGGCAATTGGGTTGATGATTTCACACAGCTTGAGCCATATAACGGGAAGAAATCTTCCCAGAAAACAGAGTTTAAAATCCTGTTTGATGAAAACAACCTCTATGTTGCGATTAAAGCTTTTGATACAAGTCCCGACAGTATTGTAAAACGATTAACAAGGAGGGACCATGTTGACGGTGATATGGTTGGTATTATTTTTGACAGCTTTCATGACCAAAGAACCGGTTTTCTATTCGGAACAAGTTTCGGTGGGGTAAAATCTGATCAGATGATGACTAATAATGGCCAGGGAAATGGCGACTCATCCTGGGATCCTAATTGGTGGGTAAAAACCTCTGTTAATAATGAGGGGTGGATTGCCGAAATGAAAATACCGTTCAGCCAACTGCGTTTTGAAAAGAATTCTGGCGATGTATGGGGATTGGAAGTGTTCAGAACAATCTACCGTAAGAATGAAACAAGTATCTGGCAGCATATTCCTTCGGATGCTCCGGGGATAATTCATCTGTTTGGAGAATTAAAAGGGCTGGAGCAAATTATGCCAAGGAAAATATTCGATATAACTCCCTATGTAGTTGCTAAAGCTGAAACCTTTAAAGCCGTTCCTGAAAACCCATTCCAGTCAAAGGGTAAATTGTCAGCATTAAATGGCGGTATAGACGCCAAGATAGGTGTCACAAATAATATGACAATGGACCTGACTGTTAATCCCGACTTCGGTCAGGTTGAAGCAGACCCATCAGTTGTTAACCTCTCAGCCTATGAAACCTTTTTTGAAGAGAAAAGACCATTTTTTATTGAGGGGAATAATATAATTAATTTTGGAATTGGCATTGGCGAAGGTGTTGGGAATGATAATCTTTTCTATTCCAGAAGAATAGGAAGAAGACCACAGGGCAGCTCCTATAACTACTATGGTTATAATGACACTCTGGAAGGTTATTCCGATTCACCAATCGGAACTTCGATTATAGGAGCTGTAAAGCTTACAGGAAAAACACAAAACGGACTTTCCATTGGCTTTCTGGATGCAATAACCGCTGAGGAAATGGCTGAAATTGACACCGGGGGGTATCGCTCATTTCAGACTGTGGAACCTCTTACCAATTATATGTCGGGAAGAATTCAGAAAGATTTTAAGGGAGGCAATACCATTATTGGCGGAATGGTTACCATGGTAAACAGGGATATGAAGGATATACCTCTGTATGGCAGTGAATCAAGGAACATTATAAACTTGATCCCGGGTTCTGCTTTTTCGGGAGGTCTCGATTTCACGCAGTATTTCAAGGAAAAGACCTATATGTTCAATATTAATACTGCTTTCAGTCGTATAAGCGGAACTGAACTGGCGATGATCAGGGCACAGCAATCATCAGCCAGGTATTTTCAGCGACCCGACAGTTACATTTCTCTGGATTCCACCCGCACCTCACTTTCAGGGAATGGGGGAAGAATGCAGTTTATGAAAGCCGGAAACGGACATTGGAATTACGGGGGAGCATTTTTATGGAAAACTCCCGGTCTCGAGCTCAATGATATGGGATATCTGAGAGAGGCCGATCAGCTTCAGTCGGTACTCTGGGTGGGTTACAGATTATGGGAACCAAAATCCTTTTATCGAAGTATGAACATAAACTCCAATCAGCATTCAGCATGGGATTTTTCCGGAAACCACCTGCTTGACGGGGTGAATATTAATGGGAACATAACTTTTAAAAATTTCTGGAATGCCGGTGTTGGAACTGATTTGAATTTTAATGTTATAAGTAATACAATGCTTCGAGGAGGCCCGATAATGAAAATGCCGGGAGCTTTAAACTCATCGTTCCGGTTAAGCACCGACAGCCGTAAAAAACTGGTTATTGAAATGATATTACAGAATTCCAGTACGTTTCAGGATGGTGGCAGATCTTTCAATATTTCATCGGAACTGACATACAAACCGACAAATAACCTTGTTCTTTCACTAAGCCCTTCATATATGACATCATTTGATGAATTACAGTATGTTGATCAGACAAGTTATGATAGCCAGGACAGGTATATTTTTGCCAGCATTGATCAGAAAGTCATGAGTATGTCATTCAGGGTTAATTTCAATCTGTCTCCTGATCTTACGCTTCAATACTGGGGTCAGCCATTTATTGCTTCAGGAAGATACTATGATTTTAAGTATATCACAGATCCAATGTCCTCTGACTATCATAACCGGTTTGTTACATATACTCCATCACAGATCTCATTGGTTGATGATAATTATTATTCAATAGATGAAAACACCGATGGTATTGAGGACTATGCAATAGGAAAACCCGATTTCAGTGTTCAGGAGTTCCTGTCGAACCTTGTAATCAGATGGGAATATAATCCGGGATCATCAGTCTATCTGGTATGGAGCCAGACTCGTTCCGATAAGAATGATACGGGAATGATGGATTTTTCAAATGATATGGGTGACTTATTCAGTGAAAAACCACATAATGTCTTTCTGATCAAATTCAGCTACCGGTTTGGTTTGAAGTAGTGATATGCAATGGCATGTCCCTGCTTTGCAGTTAAAATGATTTTACCTTCCTTTGAGCAAATAATTATTAATCATCACAAAATCAATGAATATGAAATTTCCTCCTATTTTATTCTTACTGTTTCTGTCTTCATCCCTGTCAGCACAGGATAAACCTGCATATAGAGTATTTACCGGGGAAGGTAAAAAAGCTGATTATGAGGATATCCTTAAAGAGGTAATGAAAGTTGACGTTGTTTTTTTTGGTGAGCTTCACGATAACCCGATTGCTCATTGGCTTGAGCTCGAAATAACAAAAGAGCTGTATACCGAGAAAGGAAGAAATCTTATTCTTGCAGCTGAGATATTTGAGACTGATAACCAGCTACTTATTGATGAATATCTTGCAGGGTTAATTAAGGAATCTTCCTTCGAAAGCGAAGTGCGCTTATGGAAAAATTATTCTACAGATTACAAACCACTTTTAAATTTTGCCAAACAGAACGGATTAAAATTCGTGGCTTCCAATATACCACGACGATATGCTTCTGTTGTTGCATCAGGAGGATTTGATGCACTTCAGAAACTTTCAACCGAAGCACTGAAATACATTGCTCCTCTCCCTGTTGAATATGACCCTGAACTCGCCTGCTATAAAGATATGCTATCAATGGACAGCTCAATCGGAGGTACAATGGAGAACAAAGTAAGTGAGAATCTCCCAAAGGCTCAGGCAATAAAGGATGCAACCATGGCAAAATCAATAGCAAATTACTGGCAGAAAGGTCAGATGGTCATTCATTACAATGGCAGTTATCATTCCGACAGGTATATGGGAATTATCTGGTATCTGAATAAATATAATCCATCAATAAAAGTTGCAACAATCACAACAGTCCTTCAGGACGATATTGATAAAATAAATGAAGAGAGCAAGGGTATTGCTGATTTTGTGATAATCATACCATCCTCTATGACCAGGACTTATAAGTAGGAAGGGTATAAAGGCTGTAAAGATTGTGGAGGCTTCCGCCTTCCGACTTCTGTCTTATTGCTTTGTTGTAAAGTGAGCATAGTTCGGTGAATATACATTGGCTGTATTTATTAATACATATGCTTTGTAATAATACAATGTATTAGGTTCAAGATTAGTAACCTCAACCTGGTAAACTCCTGTTACAGGAGCTGTTGCGAATCCTTTAGTCAGCGATGGAGAAAAAATAGTACTCTTTGAGTATTCAATACCATACTCTATTATTTTCATGTTTCCCAGACTGAGGATCTCTCCTTTAAGGGTTGCTGTGGTGGAAGTGACGTCAGTATCAATAACTTCAAGGGTATTGAGCTTTGGCAATATTTCGGAATCTTCTGTACAAGTGGTAAGTGATAGGGTTAACGTAAGGACGATATAAATTGCCATAATTAATTTTTCCCCGGGTCTCATAGTTGAGAAAAGATCTGTTAATTTTTGATATGCATTTTTCATATTCAACCTCGCTATTTAACTTGACCGCAAGTTAATAATCTTTTTACCAAGCCTGCATCGCCTATTCTCCCTTTCTTCCCTTCCCCAACGCTCCTGTTTTTCGCTACTTTCTCTGAGCCCTTATTATGGCATAATTTTTGAGAACCGCAATAAGGAGTACGAACCTGAGGACCTCTCAAGACGGAGCGCAGACAGACCTAAAGATCAGCCTTCATTTAGTTACGATTGGCAAATAAGTTAATTGTCTTTACCTTAGTGCCATTCTTTTTAGATGAAACTGACTTCAACAAGATAAAAAGCAAAGCATCATGAAGATGAAATGGAATAAAAAGTGGATTTTCATTATTCTTTGTCTCTTTTATGTCATATCTGCTGACTCTCAGGCCCCCTTCAGCCGGGGCGTAAATCTGACAGGGTGGTTTCAGGTAGATAGTCCGGGGCAAATTCAGTTTACCAGATTTACTAAACAAGATATTCTCAACATTAAAAGCCTCGGGTGCGATGTGATCCGTTTACCGGTCAATATGCATAGTATGAGCTCCGGTAGTCCTTCATACACACTTGATCCCCTATATGTTTCATTTCTCGATTCAGTAGTTACATGGTGTGAACAGCTTCATATTTATCTGATGATTGATAATCATAGTTTTGATCCCAATGTAAATACAAGTCCCGATATAGGAAACATTCTTGCAAAAGTCTGGTCCCAAATGGCTATGCATTACAAAGACCGATCTGATTACATCTTATATGAAATCCTGAATGAACCTCATGGAATATCCACAGCATCATGGGGTACAATACAGAACCAGGTAATTAACGCTATTCGGGCAAAAGATACCAGACATACGATAGTAGTCGGTGGGTCAGGATACAATTCATATATGGAACTCAGGAATCTTCCGGTTTACACTGATACCAATCTTCTCTATACATTCCATTTTTATGATCCCTTTATGTTTACACACCAGGGAGCTTCATGGGTCTCTCCATCTATGGAGCCTCTTTCAGGCGTTCCTTTCCCATATGATGCTGCCAGGATGCCTGCCTGCCCTGCCAGTCTCAAGGGAACCTGGATCGAAAGCGGGTTAAACAGTTATCCAAACGAAGGTACGGTGAGTCATGTTAAACAATTGATCGACAACGCAATCAGTTTCAGAAACAGCAGACATGTAAATATTTTCTGTGGCGAATTCGGAGTTTATATCCCGAACAGCAGCCTGGACGACAGGACTTTCTGGTACAATATTGTAAAGCAATATCTTGAAGAGAATAATATACCATGGACAATCTGGGACTATAAAGGAGGGTTCGGATTATTCAATAAAGGATCAAATGATTTGTTTGAACATGATCTGAATGTTCCATTACTGCAATCACTGGGTTTTAATGTACCCCCACAGACTCCATTTTCAATTCATCCGGACACGACAGGTTTTAATATTTACACTGATTTCATCGGGCCTTATATTAATGATGCAAGTTACAGCAGTGGCCCAATCAACTTCTATTCACCCGATCTGCCTAATAATGATCATTACTCTCTTTCCTGGAAAGGCTTTAGCCAGTACAATGGCATAGTGTTTGACTTTAAACCCAACAAGGATCTTTCTTTGCTGCTTTCCGGAGGTTATACTGTTGATTTCATGGTAAGAGGAAATGAACCGGGCATAAAATTCGATATACGGTTTATAGATACTAAGACGGAAATACCAGGAGACCATCCATGGCGAATGGGAAAGACAGTAGATGAAAATGACGTGACCTGGGACCGAAAATGGCATCATATACATATTCCATTAACCGTCTTTGATGAACGGGGGGCATGGGATAATAACACATGGTATAATCCTGAAGGAAAATTCGACTGGACGGTAATTGACAAATTTGAAATCTCAACAGAATATACCGGAACAACAGGAAAACAAATATGGTTTGATAATATCCATATTTCAAATCTGGATACTGCCATTGTCAGAGAAGAAGGCATGTTGGGTGTTGAGAGCATCAGGGAACAAACCGGTTTGTACTTGAAAGTGACACCAAATCCGATGAAACACTCTGCAACCATCTCATATACATTATCCGGAGAGAGCCATATTACTGTCTCAATTTTCTCAGTAACGGGTCTTAAAGTGCGCACTCTAGTAAATGAGACTCAGGGACCAGGAAATCAATTATTAACCTGGGACGGGTGTAACGAAAACGGAACACCGGTTCCACGTGGGATATATATTTGTTTCCTGACAGCTTCAGATTATTACAGTACGAGTAAAATTATCAAATATTAGATTTTATAAGAGCCTAAATAAATAGTTAAAGACAGAAAGTCAATTTTATGCATAAAAAAGATTATTGACTTAATTGGCCTCTGAATCGATCCTTTAAAAGCCGAGTTCGAGTGGTTGATATCTTGTTTAAAAAACAAAATGAATTTCATTCATTTACAATATATTAAGACGTATTTTTGTTTGTCGATATTTATTTCTTATTAATTCGTAATTAAACAATTTAAATTGACAGTTATTAATAAAGCAATGTTTAGATTATGGATAAATCAGGAAGTTTTCTGCAATTCCTGGCGAAAGAATGAAACAACAACATCACCAATGACTGTTCGTGCTATAACAGACCATACAAATTCTACTCACATAATTCAGGATTTTACAATGCCAAATAATTTAAGAAAGATTGTCTTTGTTACCCTTTTATTATCATCATTTACATTCCAAATTTCCGCACCCAGCAGGGAATCATTAATAATTTTAGATTCCCGTCCTATTGAACCATACAAACTGCTTATCCGCGCAATAGGAAGGGTAGAAACCAAGGGTGACACCATGGCTTACAACCCCGTTGAAGAAGCAGTTGGATACTTTCAAATACGCCCGATAAGACTTGAAGATTATAATAAGCGGACAGGAAGCAACTATTCAATGAAGGATATGTTCAATTATAAAATATCTGAAAAGATATTTTTATACTTCGCCGACCAAATTGGCCCTTATGATTTCGAACAGATTGCCCGAAAGTGGAATGGATCGGGGCACAAAACAATCAATTACTGGAACCAGATAAAACAATACTTATAATAAAGCCTCGATATTGAAGTTTATCAAGGTTTTAGGTGTTCGAAGTGCCCTCTTCCAATAGAGGAGAATACATTCCATCTTTCCTGGTTAAGTCCTGGGTGGATGGATTTTTCTTAATCAGGTAAAACCCTTAACTCCTGACAGGGATGGTCAATTTACTCTGGCTAAAGGTGGTCAAGGCCACTGGGTTTTCCAGTTTCTGAGCTGAATGAGAGAATAAAACATCTTGAGAAAAGGAACGCTGACCTTATAGACATTTCAAGTGCTGCTATAAAGTACCATAAAGAGCACAAGGACGATGAAATTAAAATGGAATAAACAAAATAGTTCTTTGAATACGATAATAAGTAAATAATTACTATTCTATATGTATTTTTTGCGGAAAAAGTAATTGGTTACTATTAAATACTTGCCCCAAATGCCCCAATATCTGCCCCACAACAAAAAAACCCCATTGATAATCAAGGGGTTTTAGTGGGGTTGAGGTCGGTGGCGGATTCGAACCGCCGTAAACGGTTTTGCAGACCGCTACCTAGCCACTCGGTTAACCGACCATTATTATGGTATGCAAAAATAATAAAATTTGTTTAAACACAAGTCACCTGCTCAATACCACACTAACCGACCCTATCTTACCTCCCATGGGCGGATTCATCTTCGATACTTTAACAGTAACCTTCGATATCCCCTCCATTTCACTATATACTGCATCCAGGATCCGGCCGGCAATATGCTCAAGCAGATGAGATTTCATCTCCATCTGATGTTTAACTATTTCATACACTCTTTGGTAATTAAGAGCATCTTTAAGATTATCACTCTCCGCAGGGACCTTCATGTCCGACTCAATAGTAAGATCAACGAGGAATTTGTTCCCTACGATCCGCTCTTCCCTGAAATGGCCGTGAAAAGAGTAAAACTCCATGTTCTCGATCTGAATAAGACCCATAAAAATATTTATTTAATATACCATGCTACTTATCAATACAATACGCGCTCACTGTTAAAATCAATTAAAAATAATTCTTGATATATTAGGTTTATATCATAAACTACTTTATATTTGTAATATATTTATATTCATAATTAAAGTAATCATAAAAGTAAACATTATTATGGAAAACGAAGAAAAAATGATGACGGGCGAAGAAAGCCTGAGAATCATAACAGAAATGTTAAACAAAACGAAAGTTAACATCCGCCAAAGCAGTTTTCACCTCCTCTTCTGGGGATGGCTGATTTTTGCCCGCAGTCTCTCAGACTATCTTCTTACAAGATATTCAGATTTCGCACATCCATATTTTGTTTGGATGCTTGTGATCCCCGGTGTATTTGTGTCAATGATTTACGGATTTGTAAAAGGGAGAAAAGCAACTTTCCATACCTACGCCGACAGATTATATATGTGGACATGGATGGGATTTCTTATAGCAGCAATCATACTTTTTATTATACAGTCAAAAAGGTTGGATATGGTTGGTCCATATATTCTGTTACTTGCAGGATTCGCTACTTTTGTATCGGGGTTCATAATCAAATTCAGACCATTGGTTTTCGGTGGTCTTTGCTTCTGGATCATAGCTTTAGCTGTCAGTTTTGCCGGACCATCCATCGCACCCTTAGGCATGCCGGTTTCAGTACTGATAGGATACCTAATTCCCGGTTATTTGTTAAAAAACAAAGGGAAACATGACACGGTTTAAAGAACTGGATCCCATATTGCATTCGCAGTTACGTCTTGCAGTAATCTCCCTGCTTGTCGGAACTGAGGTAGCCGAATTTACATACATAAGGGAACAGACCGGGGCAACAGCTGGAAACCTCAGTATACAAATAACTAAACTAAAGGAGGCAGGATATATTGAGGTTACAAAAAAGTTCAGAAATAATTATCCGCAAACCCTCTGCAGCATCACCCCGCTTGGCAGGCAAAAATTTACTGAATACGTTAAAGTACTTAAGGATTATTTGAACCCCGAAAGATAGTTCAGAAAAAATATCAATCCCTTTTAGATGCATGGTCTCAAATTCATCCTATTTTTGTATTCTTTAAATTATCAGGGATGAGTGAAGAGAACATCAGGGAGAAAGCTGAATCAAAACCCTCAGTAAGTTTTATTGAACAGTTTATTGCTGAAGATTTGAAAGACGGAAAGAATAATGGGACTGTTGTAACCCGGTTTCCTCCCGAACCCAATGGCTATCTTCATATTGGTCATGCAAAGGCTATCTGCCTCGATTTTGGTATGGCAAAAAAATTTAGAGGAAAATGTAACCTTCGTTTTGACGACACCAACCCTGTTAAGGAAGAGGTAGAATATATCGATTCAATTAAGGAAGATATACACTGGCTTGGCTTCGACTGGGAAGAAAGAGAATTCTATGCTTCTGACTATTTTGGTAAACTGTACGATTTTGCTGCCGATCTGATAAAAAGAGGACTTGCTTATGTTGATGATCAGCCTGCAGACATGATCTCATCTCAGAAAGGGACTCCTTCACAACCAGGAATAGGAAGCCCTTACCGCATGCGGCCGGTAAACGAAAATCTTGACCTTTTTGAAAGAATGAATAAAGGGGACTTCGATGAAGGAAGCCGTGTGTTGAGGGCAAAAATCGATATGACTTCTCCAAACATGCATATGCGCGACCCGATCATTTACAGGATCATAAAGTCGCCACATCACCGGACAGGCAGAAAATGGATGGTCTACCCGATGTACGATTTTGCACATGGGCAGAGCGACTATTTTGAAGGGATAACACATTCACTCTGTACCCTCGAATTTGAAGTGCATCGTCCTCTGTACGACTGGTTTATTCATCAACTGAAAACAGATGATTACAGGCCAAGGCAGATAGAGTTCAACAGGCTTAATCTCAGCTATACAATGATGAGCAAAAGAAAATTGCTCGAGTTGGTGCAGGAAGGAAGGGTCTCAGGATGGGACGACCCAAGGATGCCTACTCTTTGCGGTCTGAGAAGGAGAGGATACACTCCGGAATCAATAAAAAGATTTGTCGACCTGATCGGTTATACCAAGGTCGAAGCCATTAACGATGTTTCTCTGCTTGAACATGCTGTTCGTGAAGATCTTAATATAAGAGCACCCAGGGTATTTGGAGTATTGAATCCGCTGAAAGTCATTATAAACAACTATCCGGAGGGAAAGGTTGAGGATGTTGAACTTATTAATAACCCTGAAGACGAAAGTATGGGGAAAAGGCTGGTCCCATTTAGTCGTGAGGTTTACATTGAGCAGGATGATTTTATGGAAACCCCTCCACTCAAATTTTTCCGCCTGGCCCCGGGGATGGAAGTTCGTCTCAAAGGAGCATACATCATTAAATGTGAGGGCTTCAAGAAGAATGAGAAAACCGGTGTGATTGAAGAGGTTTATTGCACCTACGATGTCGATACAAGGAGTGGCGGTAACGCATCCGATAAAAAGGTAAAAGGAACACTTCACTGGGTATCGGCGCAGCATGCAGTTGATGCAGAAGTAAGACAATACGACAGGTTATTCAATCATGAAGATCCGGCAGGACAAAAAGATGATGATTACCGGAAATTTCTGAATCCCGATTCATTGAAAATCCTTACCGGATGCAAAGTCGAGCCTTCGCTTGGCTTGGCAAAACCACTTGAAAGATTTCAGTTCCATCGACTTGGGTACTTCTGTGTTGATTATGATTCGACTCTGTCAAAACCTGTCTTCAACAGGACGGTGCAGCTGAAGGATACGTGGGCGAGGATAAATAAGCTATGAGGTGAGAGGAGTGAGTTGTGAGGTGTGAGATTCCTTTTTCCTCATTCCTCACTCCTCCATCCTCACTCCTCATATTTTCGGCATAATTTTTGTTTTGATTTTTAAAATATTCTGGAGTAATTTTATGTCGGATTAATTATATGGATTATGAAACTATTAATCAAATTGTTTCTCTTCTCCCTGGTATTGCCGTCAGCTATTGTCATTTACTCATGCGAGAAGAAAAATAGCAATGTCACCGGGACGGGTAATGCTGAATTCTCAATTAGTCTGCCCTATGAATCCGGATCCAAGTCAGACGCAGCACCTGACAGCGGTTTATTATCTTTTCAGATTATGATCTCGGTAGAAGATATGGGTGGAAATGCCATTTTTACCGATAAGCTGATCCCGCTCTATACATTCGGGACAGGTTATGTGAGTGAAAATGTTGAAATAATGACAGGGGAGTTCAAGCTCACTAAATTTATGGTTATTAATCCTTCGGGAGCAGTTGTGTTTGCAACGCCGATGAAAGGAACGCCCCTCGCATATCTTACCACCCGGCCGCTACCATTTAATTTCAATATTTTTCCCAACCAGGTTACCAGAATCTTGCCTGAAGTTCTGCCTATAGGTGATCATACTCCCGGAGAGTTCGGGTATGCCGGTTTTGGAGTACAGATAATCAAACCACTGGAATTCTGGACGGTTTGTTTCCTCGATAATCCTTTGATAATGGCCCCAACTCAGTTTACATCGGCAAAACTTACAATTCATGCAAATGATGGCTGGTATCACTCTTTCAACCTTGAACCTACCCTGAATCATCTTATTATCAGGGGAAGCTCTGAATTCTATACTTTTGTTCTGGAAAAAGATGGTTTTATCACACAGACATTGCAATTTTCAGCAGGTGAATTAATTGGAGCCATAAAAGAAAATCCCCTGTTCTTAAAAATACCATGGGGCTCACAGTTTAAGGTTCTTGTTCTTCAGCCAGGTCCAAATGATGGGAAGGATGCTATGATATCAAACCTTGAACCTGATAAGAACTTTGGGGGTCATAAATATTTCGAGGCAACTTTTCTGACAGAGCCGGTTCTTACAGTTATGCGGTCGAACAGGAGCCTGATCTTTTTCAATCTTGATTCCCTGCCAAAACAGGCAGTAATAAAAAAGGTATCAATGCAGCTTTCGTATGATCTTCCTATACCGTTTGACAGTACTTACCTGACAAACACCGATCCATCTACCGGAGTTACATGGTATGGTGGCGTATTACAGCAGGTTGTTGAACCATGGGAAGAAGACAAGGTTACATGGAATACGCAGCCTAAAACCATTGAAGCTAACCAGGTTTATATTCCTCCCTTTATCAGAAATGTCAACTTTATCGAAGTGGATGTGACAAGTCTGTTTGTTTCACTTGCAGCTAATCCATTACCGAATCATGGTATCCTGTTCAGACTTTGGCCTGGTGATATGTTTCCTGGGTTCCGTTTTGCATCGAGTGATTTTACGGAGCCAGGGATGAGGCCGATGCTTATGATATATTATACTCTTTGAGGTGTGAGGCGTGAGGTGTGAGAATTCTTCCCTCACTCCTCACTCCTCTTTCCTCACTCCTTATTCTCTACAGAAAGAGAAATATACACCCTGTACATTTTTTGTCGAAATATTTCTATATTTGCAGCCGCAAAATTGTCCCGTGGTGTAATTGGCAACACGTCTGATTCTGGATCAGAAGAGTTCAGGTTCGAGACCTGACGGGACAACCAGATACTCAATCACTTACAATTAATTTTGTAAGTGGTTTTTCTTTTCTTGCCAGGTTCTTGCTAGGTTTTTGGTAAAATTCCAACGAAA
>Ga0315276_10004310_pt1 | contig 13071 bp, 11 predicted proteins | sample YL17G05_0_MG_FD_204542 | JGI IMG/M metagenome (GOLD analysis project Ga0315276, IMG submission 204542) | Sediment microbial communities from Yellowstone Lake, YNP, Wyoming, USA - YL17G05_0 | ecosystem: Environmental > Aquatic > Freshwater > Lake > Sediment | place: USA: Wyoming | collected... | reverse complement strand
CTCTTTCTTGATATAGACACCGACGAAACCTAACTGGGCTGCTTTTTTAATGATCTCTCTTGGAAACTCTCCTTTGGACTCACACTCTTTTCCAATGGGCACCAATTCCCCTTCCGCAAACTCTCGAGCAGCCATACGAATTTGTTTTTGGCGATTCGTCAGTTCAAAGTCCATGAATTTGCCCCCGTAACCATCCTCTTTGCTTTGATAAGCGCCAAGCGGCTGATCAGGAAAAGTCCTAAGCTGTTCCACTTCCTTCTCAGTATCTTCCCAACAGCGCCCGGGCGATAATCATTTTTTCGATCTCTTTCGTGCCCTCGTAAATTTCAACAATCTTGCAATCCCGATAAAAACGCTCAATGTTGTAGTCACCAATAAACCCATAACCTCCATGGAGTTGAAGGGCCTCCTCGGCAACCCTCACCGCTGTCTCCCCCGTAAACCACTTCGCCATGGCAATCAAATGAGACTCTACTCTCCCCTGATCAAGGAGCCAGGTAGCCTTCTGATAAAGATTCCGGCCGGCCTCAATTCGAGTGGCCATCTCTGCAATCTTAAACTGGGTTACCTGGAAAGAAGCGAGGGGTTTTCCAAATTGCTGCCGCTTTCGAACATGGACGATCGCTTGTTCCAAGGCTCCCTGGGCAAGCCCAACCGCTTCGGCACAGACATGGAGACGAGTGTGATCAAAGAAGACCATAAACTGCTGGAATCCTTTTCCTGCGGTTCCAATAAGATTCTCTTTGGGAACCCTCACATCGCTGAAAGAGATTTCGGCAGTATCAGAGGCCCGGAGACCGAGTTTGTTTTTCAGTTTGGTCGCCTCAAAGCCCTTACGGTCTGTCTCGACCGTGATGACACTGAACCGGTCATGTCGGGACCTGGCATGAGGTTCGGTTATACAAAGAACCTGAAGGAAATCGGCAAGTGTCCCGCCGGTGATGAAGGTCTTGGTACCATTGATGACATATTCATCACTATCCAGAACAGCAGTGGTTCTCACGGAGGAAACGTCACTTCCCGCGTCTGGCTCGGTGATGGCCGCTCCGGTGATGGCCTTAGCCTTTACCAAGGGAGGTACCCATTTCATTTTTTGCTCCTCGGTGCCAAAAAGGAGAATCAATTCCGAGCCAAAAGTGCCTGCCAAGATAAAATGGGCGATCCCAGGATCAACCCGCCAGAACTCCTCATTGATGAGACAGTGTTCCAAGTAACCCAATCCTGCACCGCCGTAAGCCTCCGGTATGAAGACCCCTACAAAACCAAGGCCGCAGGCCTTTTCCCAGAGCTGTTTTGGGGATTTCTCCTCGCGATCACACTCCTGGGAGAGATCCGGGAACTCTTTCTCAGCAAATTCTCTGGCCGCCTTGATGATATCCTTCTGCTCATCGGTGAGATCAAAGTTCATGAAAATTTCTCCTTAACTGGCCAATTCCTTGGCCGCGTCTTCGGCGCATTTCAGGACAGCTAAACAAATCTGCTTTTTACGATTCCTCAGTTCAAAATCCATGAATTTGCTCTTTTTACGACGCTCCAATTATAAAATGAAGCGTTGGTGTTTACAATTATCCTTCTTTCCTTGATTTTCGAGCCATATGGATTTTATGGCCGTTGGCAGAAGATAAAGATCTACTTCCATATATGGCCGAATAACTATCGACCTTTCCTTCCTTATTTTTTTGATCGATGGGTTCTATTCCTAAATTTCAACTGGGCCAATAATTTGTTGAGGGCCAATTGATGTTCTTCCGTCTTCATGCAATCGAGAAAGGCCATCGCTTCATGCTGGATGACCTGATCCAGAGTGGATTGCATCCCATGACGTAGAATCTCTTTTGACTTTTGTATGGCAGTGGGTGGCATGGAGGCAATTTGTTTGGCCATCTTTTTGGCCTCAGGTATGAGTCGGTGATGGGGGAATACATGGTCAACCGCCCCTATTTCTAATGCTTCGGAAGCATCAAAGGGTCTGGCAGTAAAAATAAGCTCTGCCGCTTTGCTATACCCTATGAGTCTGGGTAGAAAATAGGTGCTACAAAACTCTGGGGTTACTCCTATCCGAACAAAGGCACAGCTAAATTTTGCCCTTTCAGAGGCAAGACGAATATCACACGTTAGTGTTACAGTAAAACCAAAACCATAAGATGGCCCATTGATGGCGGCTATGATGGGTTTGGGGTACTGTATAAAGGCTCTGGGGAAATCGAGTGACCCAAATCTAATTTTCTTTTTATGATCCTGATCACTTTCTTGAACCTCTATAAACCTGTTCAGATCGGCACCGGCACAAAACCCTCGACCCCGTCCGGTTAAAATCATGACCCGGACGTTCTCATCTTCTTCAGTTTTTTTAAGCGCATGGATCAGCTCATTCTTCATCGTTTCATTCAGTGCATTTAGAACTTTAGGCCTATTCAGGTAGATAAAAGCGATCCCTTCTTCTATGGTCAATTCAATATCCTTGTATTCCATGACCCTCCCCTTTCAAAAAAAATCCTTTCGATCAAGCCAAGCGATAGCGGTGCGTGGTTTGTGAAACCTTTCTTTTGACATGAAAAAAAATAATGTCGATCATAACCATCTTTTTCTTCGTCGGTAATGTTTTACCTCTCGGTAACTTTTTTTCTTTCCCACCTCACTCAAACCCATATAGAATTCCTTCACGTCCTCATTTTCCTTCAAATCTTTCTGTGTTCCATCAAGAACGATTCTACCGTTTTCCATCACGTAACCGTAATCAGCAATATCAAGGGCCTGGGGGGCATTCTGTTCGACGAGCAATATGGTCGCTCCTTTTTCTTCGTGAATGGCCTTAATGATTCGGAATATCTCCCTGACCAAGAGGGGACTCAGGCCCATGGAAGGTTCGTCCAGAAGCATCATTTTGGGGTGACTCATCAGGGCGCGTCCGATGGAAATCATCTGCTGTTCGCCGCCGGAACAGTACCCTGCTGTCGCATTGCGTAAATCTCTGAGTCTGGGAAAATAATTATAAATCATGTCAAGGTCTTCCTTCATAGAACTCTTTTCCCTGCTGGCCCGCGCCCCTACTCGCAGATTTTCCTCTACACTCAAATGGGCAAAAAGCCTTCTTCCTTCCATCACCTGTACCAGGCCTTCTTGGGCGATCTTCTCCGTGCTCATTTTGGTCAGGTTTTTTCCCTCAAATTCAATGGTGCCTTCGGTGACCTCTCCCAACTCTGTCTTGATCAGCCCGGTGATGGAATTGAGGGTGGTCGTCTTTCCTGCACCATTGGCACCGAGAAGTGCGACAATGGATTGGGAAGGGACATGAAGGGAAACTCCCCTGAGCACCAAAATGACTTTATTAAACATGACTTCAACATTATTGAGACTTAACATTTAAACCTTTATATCCTCTCTATTCTCACCAACCCAAAGAGACCATAAGGCTTAATGATCAACACTAAAACGAGGATGATATAGGGTACAATCTCTCTCGTGCTCGCCCCTACAATCGGGTCAAGATACAGTCCAGAGATATACTCCAGGATACCGACAATGAGACCAGCAATAAGGACACCAGGAATAGACTCCAGTCCTCCTAAGAGAACCACGGGAAAACAGTTGGCTGCAATTTGGTGAAGGGTCGTGCTCACGCCGTTGATGCTACCCAGAAGGACACCTCCGATGTAAGCCAAAAGAGTGGAAATCACCCACGCCAGAATAAAAACAATTTTGGTGCTGATCCCCATACACATACTGGCCTGATGATCCTCGGCCACTGCCCTCATGTCCAGGCCCCATTTGCTGTATTTAAAGAAAATGATAAATAAAGCGATCACAAACATGGTTATGAAAAAGATGATGATGTGCTGGAGGGATAGAATAATGTTGGAAAATTCGACCGGATTCGGGGGAATAAATGTAGGATAGACCAGATAATTATAGTCTCCCCAAAACAGAGTGACCACTCCATCGATAAAAGCCTGTAAAGCCAAGGTGACAATAATCAAAGAAAGGATGGGTTGCCCCACCAGCCGCCTCATGCCGAAGCGTTCGATAAGAAAACCGATGATCACAGCCGAAGCGAGACCAAAAATCAGTCCCAGCCATACGGGCATGCCTGCCTGTTGTATGAAACACCAGGCCAGGTAGGCCCCCACCATTAGCAATCCTCCCTGGGCGAAGTTAAAGACGTGAGTCGATTTGTAGATGACGACGATGCCCAGTCCAACCAGACTATAGAGCGATCCAACCATCAGACCGCTTGCGAGTGCTTGTAACAGCTCTGCCATTGGAAATCCTAATTCGTTTTTTGGAGCGCCCCTTTAAAAAAGGGGCGCTCCAATTTATTCTCTATTTTGACGGTGGTTTTAGCCAAGGGACTTCAAGTCCATATTGTTCTTTCACCCACACGCCATTGACACACTTAGAGACGTTTAAATATTTGAACGGCCTTCGTTCTGTTGGAGAGAAGCTGGCATCTGCAGTGAGACCCAACATGTCAATTTTCCCCATCGTTGTCAACGCCTTGTAAATGTTCTCGCTGTTAACATTATCTGGGCCAAAGGTTTTGGCAGCATATCGGATGGCCTCGGCTGTAAATCTTGCTGGTATCACGCCCATGAGGTATTGAGTCTGATAATCAATCTCTCCTCGGAACTCTTTTTGCATCTGCATGCCCAATTGAATTCCCTTATTTCTTGTCTCTGACCAATCGGTAAAATGGTTCACAGACCAGGCCCCTTCTGCAGCATCACCTGCTAATTTAACCACCTCTGCACCGCGGCACTCTGAGCCGCCGCAAAATTGCATTTTTCCCATAAGACCCAGTCTTTTGGCATCCTTTAATAACACTGCAAAATGGCCCTCCAAAATATTGGAAAAGACAAGATCAGCCCCCAATGATTTTGCCCTAAGGAGTTGGGTGCTCAGGTCACTCGGTTGACCAGCAAATAATTGGGCGGGAAGGACTTCAAACCCATATTTTGCTGCCCATGGATCTCCCAATTCCATATGCGCCCTTCCATAAGCAGTATCCCATGTGATCGTCATGACCTTTGGTTTTTCTTTACGCCCCGCCTTTTTCCAAACATCCATGAAATGGATGCAGGCAGCGCAAAAGACATCGGGGTAGAGGGGTCGGAGAAGAAAGATATACCCCGGGGGTTCGATGCCTGGAGGGAATCCAGAGCCTTCACTCACACAAGGGATCTTCGCCCTCCGCAGCTCATCATTCATCGCAGCAGTTCCGTTCGTCCCCATGATATAGCCAGCACTAATTCCTGCCGCTTCAAATTTCTTCAGGACAGGTAGATATCTTTTGGGATCATAGCTTGTATCTTCCATTAAGATATTGATCGTAATACCTGGAATAGGATCATGTTTTTCTACCCACTTAAAATAATCCGAATAACCCTTCCAAAACTGTTGGGCTGTAAATGCGATCGGCCCTGTTACGTCCCCAAAAACGCCCAGCTTAACCTCTTTGGCCCAAGCCGGTGAGCCCATACCGGATAGAATTAAGAATAGACCAATCATCACAACACCTGACAAACAACTCCCTTTTGCCTTGCTACTCATAATAGACCCTCCTTTCTTTTACGATTTTAGTAAGCAAACGGCCAGAGCCGATAATAGGCTTTGAAAAGCCCGAATTGCCGGTTGATGCCTCGTGGTTCAAACAAGAGAAAAACCATGACGACCAATGAGTAGATGATCAGCGCCAAGCCCGAGAAAATATTGGTATGGATTCCAGGAAAGAGACCTCCTAAAAATGGAGTAATTAAAGAAACCAGCTCTTTGAGTCCAATATAAACGATGGCCCCAAAAATTGGACCCATGGCACTTCCTATTCCACCCACCACCAAGAAGCCGAGATACCAGATAGAATCCATTAAGGAGAAATGATCTGGATGAATGCGAAGCAAATAGTGGGCCCACATGGCTCCAGCAATACCCGCATAAAAGGATCCGATAAAAAAGGCCAACAGTTTATAATTGAAAATATTAATGCCCATAATCTCCGCAGCCAGATCATTGTCCCTGACGGCAATAAAGGCCCGGCCTATTTTGCTCCTTTCTATGTTTTTGGCAAAATAGGACATGAGAAGCAATATGAACATGGCAAACAGAAAGTAGGAGCGGTCGGACTCCACAACAAAACTACCCATGCCGGCTCGAGGGACAGAAAGACCGTAGAGATGTCCAGTAAATTTCCCACCATGAAGGAGGTACCAATGGATGAGGTATTGGGCAGCTAAGGTGGCCAGCGCTAAATAAAAGCCTTTGATCCTCAAAGAGGGCAATCCGAATATCATGCCTACCAGCGCGGCACATAAACCTGCACAGGGAAAGGATAAGACAAAAGGGAAATGGAGTCGGGTCATGAGAATCGTTGTTGCATAGGCGCCAATAGCCATGAAGGCAGAATGGCCAACTGAAATCTGGCCTGTAAAACCGAGGATAAAATTGAGGCCCTGAAGCGTAACGACAGTAATGATCGTCAAGATAATAACACTCAAGATGTAATTATTACCAAAAAAGAATGGGAAAAATGTAAGTGCAAAGAGAAACAAAATGAGGGCGGTCCACTGGACCCTGGTTCGAATCACAGCCCGGTCCTGTACATAGTTCTTGTTGAAAACACCGCTGGGTCGCCACATATGTTAAAGACCCCACCCTCTTTTAATTGGAGAGCTCTGAAAAACTACGACACGCTCTCTTGATTACACAGATTTTCGATTTCTGGACTTTTTCAGCAATCTCAATTCAGGTAATTGACAATGACCTCTGTTCTGACCATTCCCACCCTTCCGTCCCGGTAGGCCACTTGACTCTCCACTTTGATGCTCTCCTTTTTTTCATAAATACCTGTCAGGATATCTTTGTATCTCTCCTCAATCGGTTTGCGTTTCAGTTTCCTGGTCCGTGTCAGCTCCGCTTCATCGGCATCAAACTCCTTGTGGAGGCTCACAAAGGCCTTAATTCGGGCGTATTCCGGTAAGATCGAATTCACGTTCTGGACGATTCCTTTGAGGAGTTCTCTAACCTCCTTTTTTTGAGAGAGATCCATGTAAGTGGTATAGGTCATCTTTCTTCTCTCCGCCCATTTCCCGACATTCTCATAATCGATGTTGAGAATCGCAGAAACAAAAGGTTTATCCTCGCCGCCAAAAACCATTACGTCTCGGACGTAAGGGCTGCATCTCAACCTGATCTCCGTGTACTGGGGAGAAAATTTCTTTCCGTCAGAAAGCTCGATCATTTCATCTACTCGATCAAGGTAAATGAGGTGTCCCTTGTCAAACAATCCAGCGTCACCGGTGTGATAATAGCCATCCTTGAGAACTTTTGCGGTGGCCTCGGGGTTTTTATAGTAGCCAGCGAACACCCCTTCATTTTTGACAATGATTTCGCCTTCCTCTGAAATTTTAACTTCACATCCTTCAAAGGGAACACCGATGGTCTCATAACGAACATCATCGTCTTTGTGGAGAGAGATCAGACTGGCCTCTGTGGTTCCGTAGAGGTTCTTAATATTGATCCCGATAGCATGGAATAGCCTCATCATATCAGGGCTGATAGCAGCCCCTGCTGTATAACCCACCTTATTTTTCGTAAATCCGATTCGATCCCTCAAAGGACGAAAGACGACGGAATCGACCAGACGGTGGAGGAATCCCAATAAAAGTCCAATTTTTTTACCCCCTTCCATAGCCTGTAATCTTTTATCGCTTACTTTTAAGGCCAAGTGATAAAAGAAAATTTTTAATGGGGTGCTATCCGTGATTTTCACTTGGATGGTGGAGGCTAAGCTTTCCCAAAGACGGGCCCCGTAAAAAATGATGTGGGGTGCGATATCCCGTATGTCTACCTGGACGGTTTCTGGTTTTTCTGGAAAATGGAGAATCAATGGAACTAATACCCCTCCGCACAACCCCAATATCTGCTCCGTGAGCCAAGCAGGTGATATATAGGAAAGGTAATTTTCCATGGGTAGGAATTGGTTGTATTGTCCTAAGACCTTTACAGCATACAACAGATTTCGGTGACTGAGCATGGCCCCCTTGGGCAGTCCAGTCGTCCCTGAGGTATAGCAAAAGACAGCAATGTCATCCCCTTTCCCCTGCCACAACAAATTCTCAAAAAGATCTGGATGCTCTTTGGCATATTCTCGGCCCAGGTCTTCCAAACGGTTGATATCCATTATATGGGTCTGGTCATAAAACCACAATCCCCTGGGATCCCAATAAATCACCTTCTTCAGTTTTGGAAGCTGGTCGTAGATCTCCAGAATTTTGTCCACCTGTTCTTGATCCCTGGCAAAGACGAAGGTTGAATCCGAATGTTCAACATAATATTTCACCTCTGAGGAAATGCAATCGATGTAAACCCCTACCGCTGCCCCTTCCAAGGATTGGGCGGCCCACTCTGCCCAAAACCATTCTGGATCATTATCGCCAATGATCGTAATTTTATTGTCCTTCTCAAATCCAAGGGATAGGAGACCATAGGCAATGTTTTTTACGTGCTCATAGACATCCTGCCATGAGTACTCGTTCCATATTCCATAGTCCTTTTTCCTCATGGCAATTTTGCTATGGCCATATTCGAGCGCACGGTTTCGGAGAAGCTTTGGAATGGTGTCCAAATTTTGTTCCGGTTTTTCTATTCCCATGGATGTTTTATGCCTTCCCTAAATAGGCATTGATGACTGATGGATTTTCTCTAATCTCTTGCGGTGTCCCCTCTGCGATTTTATTCCCAAAATCGAGAACCGCGATCCGGTTGGTGATGTCCATCACCACGCCCATATCATGTTCGATCAGCATGACACTCGTTCCTTTCAGTTCATTGATATCGATAATGAATCTTGCCATATCCTCTTTCTCTTCCACATTCATCCCAGCCATGGGTTCGTCCAACAAAAGAATCTCCGGCTCCTGGACAAGAGCCCTTCCCAATTCAACTCTTTTCCTCAATCCATAAGGAAGGGAACCTACAACATGATGGCGGATATCTTCAATTTCCAAGAGCTTGATGATGTCTTCTACCTCCCTCCGGTGCTTGATTTCTTCACAACTTGATTTTCCAAAATGGAAGATTGCAGATAAAAGGCCGTATCGGATCAGGATGTGTCTTGCGGCCAGAAGGTTATCCAAGCTGCTCAATCCAGTATAGAGTTCTACGTTTTGGAATGTCCGGGATATTCCGAGTTGGGAGATCGTGTGGGCAGGAATTTTAAGTAAGTCTTTATTTTTATAAAGAATTCGACCGCTTTGGGGCTTATAAAATCCGTTAATACAATTAAGGAGGCAGGTCTTCCCTGCTCCATTGGGCCCAATGACGCCTAATATCTCCCCCTTTTTCAATTCCAGATTAACATTGTGAAGGGCGAGTAAGTTCCCAAAGGCCAGGGTCAGGCCCTCAATTTTCAGGTGGGTCTCTCCGGACACTTGAGCCAATTCCTCTTTGAATAATAATTGCCCTTATTTAAACTCTGGATGTTCAGGTTTGTCAAGAGGATCGTTTAGGGGAAATACTGATTCTTACAATCTCCCCAGGATTTGGCCTGCCACGGTATTCCTCTGCATCTGGCCCGTTCCCTCAAGAAGCCAGGTGGCCAATGCATCGCCCAGATAACCTGGGAGAAATTGTTCGTCAAAAAGACCATATCCTGCGAGGATCTGCATCGCTTTTAGACAGATATCGATAGCTGTCAGAGGGCATTTGACTTTTGCCTGTAACGAAGTGGCAAGATCCATCTTCCCCTGATCAATGAGCCACACCGCTTTATAGGCTAATAATGCAGTGGATTCGATTTCTTCTGACATCTCTACGATCAGATGGGAGATGTTCTGAAACTTTCCAATTTTTTGCCCAAACTGCTCTCGGTTTTTTGCATGGAGGAGCGCCCGGTCATAAGCCCCTCTGGCCAAACCAACGGCTTCATTCGCAATCTCTGCTCTTCCCTCATTTAATGCATCCATGATGTAAGTAAAGCCGTGATTTTCTTTTCCTAAGAGGTTTTTCTTTGGAACTTTTACGTCTCGAAATTCTATACTGCAGGAGGAGGTAGTTCTCAATCCGATCTTATCACCCAAATCGATCGCTGTCACGCCTTCCGTCTCTCTTTCAACGATGAAACCGCTGATCCCCCGGTAGGGGGCCGCATCAGGGTCGGTCTGGGCAAAAACTGTATAAAAATCGGAAATATTCGCATTGGTGATGAAGATTTTATTACCGTTGATAATATATTCGTCTCCTTTTCTAACGGCGCGGGTATCGAGGTAACGAATGTCACTTCCATGATTTGGTTCTGTCACGGCAATCGAGGAGACAGCATCTCCTTTTGTAAGTTTGGGAAGGTATTTCTTCTTCTGTTCTTCATTGCCAAACCTCAAGAGAGTTTTGGCTGGGATGGACCCGAGACTGAGGGCCATCCCAATGCGGTTGTCGTAGCGAATGATCTCCTCCATGATCAGACAATAATCGAGAAGGGGCAATCCCTGTCCACCTAACTCTTTGGGATAGTAAGAGGCGAGATAGCCATTTTCCCCTGCCTTCTTATAGATTTCCCATGGAAACTGCTTCTTCTTTGCCAACTCTAGCGTGACGGCGGGGTCACATTCACCGACCATGAATTCACGAACTGCTTCTTTGATCAACCGTTGTCTGGAGGTAAGACTAAAATCCATCGATTCACTCCTTCAAAGCATGATTTTGTATCGGTCCAACAAATTTCACAGTGGCATCCGCCTTCGTTTCTTGTTTCGCCTCAAATTGGAGGTTGTCGGGTCATCCTCAACCCCCATATTTTGCCTTCACCTTCGTCCGATCAATTTCTCCACTCCCTGTTTTTGGAAGCCCATCAACGAATTGAATGAGCTTTTCTCATTGTCATCAGGAAGCCCCCGTGAGATCCCTCGCCACAGACAATCTCATGATCTGGTTGGTCCCGGTATGGATTTGAGTGAGTTTAGCATCCCGCATCATTCGCTCTACAGGATAATCTTTCGTATAACCGTAGCCGCCCATGATCTGAACCGCGTCGGTCGTCACTTTCATGGCCGTATCGGATGCCATGAACTTGGCCATTGCTGCATGCATTGTGACTTTTTTCCAATCTTCTCGATCAAACAGAAAAGCTGTCTTGTAGGTCAACAGCCTTGCCGATTCAATTCCAGCCGCCATATCCGCGATCATGAACTGGATGGGGATCATATGGGAAATCGGTTTACCGAACTGAACCCGTTTCCGCGCGTAAGAAACAGCCTCTTCCATAGCCCCCTGGGCCAAACCCACTGCCTGGGCGGCGGTAAACAATTGGCTCAGGCTGAGGATCTTCATCCTATTCGAGAATCCTTCCCCTTCCTTCCCAATCAAATTTTCTCTGGGAACTTCCAAATTTCCCAAGAAGATTTCCGAACGGGGGCAACCCCGCATTCCCATCTTATTTTCATTTCTCCCAAAGACCAATCCGGGGAAACCTTTCTCCACTACGAAGGCACTCATTCCATGGTTTCCTTTCGGAGGATCGGTATAGGCATACAACACCATAAAATCCGCCATCGAACCATTCTTGATCAGACATTTTTCTCCGTTGATGATGTATTTTTTGCCCTGGAGTACCGCTTGTGTTTTGAGAGAAAGGATTTCCGAACCATCGGTTGGCTCCGGTGCTCCCAAAGCAGTGAGGATTTGTGAATCACCTGCCAGGCGGCTCAGGTATTTCTCTTTGAGGTGTTCCTCCCCTCCATAAACGATAGGGAGCGTCCCTTCGGCCTGTGTGATCAGCAGCAGCGCAGAGGAAGCACAGGCCTTCGCGATCTCCTCCAGGATCATGGAGAAAGTGAAGTAAGAGACTTCCACCCCCCCATATTTTCGGGGCAAGAGGGAATTCAAGATGTCGTTTTTGGCGAAAATCCGAACCACATTCCAGGGGAATTCGCCTGTCTCGTCAAGCGTGGCCGCTTGTGGCTTGATTTCTTTTTGGACAATTTCTCGGAGGGATTGCAGGATCAAGCGTTGCTCTTCATCCAATTGGAACATCCACGTCACCCTTTTCTTCAGATTGTTACATTTCCCTATTTTTATGAAAATGTTTCAGAATACCCTGCCCTGTGGACGGGGATGAATACGGGGTTTAACATACGATAGGCAGTCCCGCTAAGGCGGGATTGTCCTGCAAAGCATTTTCGCCGAGGCTGGAAGGCCTCGGCTACCCGTGCCTGCACGCCGGAGTACGGCGTTTCTGCACGCAGGCGTGAAGCCCTGCCCACAATGGACGGGGCTTCACTCTGGGCTACATCGATTCCTTCAAAAGCTGACGGGCGATCACCAACCTCTGTATTTGATTGGTTCCCTCAAAGATCTGGGTCAATTTTGCGTCCCGAAACATCCTTTCAACCTGGAAATCCTTCAAAAATCCATACCCGCTCAAGACCTGAATGGCATCCAGGGCGTCGGTGGTGATCTTCACGGCCGCATCGCCTGCAAAGCATTTGGCCATCGAAGCAAACTTTGTACTATTCTTACCCTCATCATTCAAGATGGCGGCACGATAGACCAGACCGCGGGAGGCTTCGATCAGGATGGCCGAATCCGCGAGGATCGTCTGGATGATCGGGTGCTCGGCAACAGGTCTTCCGAAGGTATGCTTCTCTTTAATAAATTGGATAATCTCCTCCAATGCGCCTTCAGCAATGCCCAAGGCTTGGGCAGCGATCGCAGGCCGTGACATATCGAAATCCCCCATCGCTATGATGAACCCATCCCCGACACGGCCCATCAGGTTCTCCGCGGGAACCTTCACATTTTCTAAAAAGACTTCCGTTGTATTGGAACCTCTCTGTCCGAGCTTGCGTTCTGTTCGCCCAATGGATAATCCTGGCGAATCCCTTTCGACAAGAAAAAAGGAACTGCTGCCCTTTCCTCTTCCTTCAGAAGTTTTAGCCAGTACAGAGTAGATGCCTGCTACCCCGCCACTGGTAGCAAAGCATTTCGAGCCGTTGAGAATGTAGTGGTTTCCATCCTTGACCGCAGAGGTTTGGATGCCCGTAATGTCCGAACCCGCAGTCGGTTCAGTGACCAGATAGGCAACGA
>Ga0315276_10004308_pt1 | contig 13071 bp, 10 predicted proteins | sample YL17G05_0_MG_FD_204542 | JGI IMG/M metagenome (GOLD analysis project Ga0315276, IMG submission 204542) | Sediment microbial communities from Yellowstone Lake, YNP, Wyoming, USA - YL17G05_0 | ecosystem: Environmental > Aquatic > Freshwater > Lake > Sediment | place: USA: Wyoming | collected... | reverse complement strand
CAGCACGCGCCCGGGCGACGGTTACCCTCTTTACTTCGATGTCCCGACGGACTGGGGCTCGCAGCGGTTCCGCTACGGCAACCGCGACGCCTCCCCGCTCGACCAGTGGCCCGACCCGGACGTCTACATCCATTACCCGGACGGGCAGCTCCTCTCGTTCATCGACGTCCGCAACACCAACCGGACCTGGCCGGGCCGGCCGGACGGCCCCCTCATGGAACGGGTGACCTTCGGGGCCATGGAGCTCATTCGCCGCGACAAGATCGACGTGGCCGTCGACATCCACGGCGCGGAAACGATGTTCCCGGTGACGAACTGTATCGTCGCCCCGGAAAGATCGGTCAAGATCGCGACCTTGGCCTCCATGACCGTCAAGGCCATGGAGGGGTTCGACAACCACGTCGAGCCCTCGCCGGCCGGCTTCCGCGGCCTCAGCCACCGGGAGATAGGCGACCACTCCGACGCCATGCCCTTCCTTCTCGAGGCGCCCATCCCCTTCCTCGATCAGCCCACAGGGCCGAAGACGACGAAGTTCCTTCTCGACGGCAAGGACCCGTTCCTGCTCAGCCTGTCCAGGAAGAAAAAGCTCTTCGTCCCCTACGATGAAACCGGCTGGCCGCTCGAAAAAAGGGTCGGGCAGAACATGTCCGTGACCCTCGAGATATTCCGTCAATTTTCCAAGAAGAACGCGGCCCGGCCCATCGTCGTCCGCGGGGTCCCGCGCTACGCCGACGTCGTCAAGAACGGCGTCGGCCGCTATCTCGGCGACCCGGCCAAGGCCGCCGCGGGCGCCGTCGTCATGAATTGAGAGGGGCCGGCCCTCCGAGCCGCCCCGGGAGGTGTTCGAGATGTTCGAGAATAAAAGGAGCCTCGGCGTCCTGGCCTTCGCCGCCGTTCTCGTTTTCGCGGGCGGGCTGAGCCTGGACCTTGGCCAAATCCCGGCGGCCGCCACCGCCCTCGACAAGGCGTCTGAGGCCTGCACGGTCATCATGGTCGGCCGCGAAGCCTCGACCGACGGCTCGGTCATGAGCACCCACGCCGCCGACTGCGGCGTCTGTGACTTCACCTGGAGGCACGTCCCGGCCGCCGACCATAAGCCCGGCGCCATGAGAAAGCTCTACCGCATCGACCAGATCCGGACCTGGCCGCCCTCCGAGGGAGGCAAGTGGGCCATGGTCCTCAAAGACCCGACCGGCGTCGAGATCCCCGAGGCGGCTCATACCTTCGGGTACCACCATTCCATCTTCGGTTACATGAACGATCGGCAGCTGGCCGTCGCCGAATCGACGATCGGCAACGACCGCAAGCTCTCCAACCCGACCTCGGCGCCGGCGCTCAACATCTCCATGCTGACCCTCCTGGCCATGGAGCGCTGCCGGACGGCGCGGGAGGCCATCAAGCTCATGGGTTCGCTGGCCGAAGAGTACGGCTACGGCGAGAGCATGGGCGGCGAGATGCTGGCCGTCTCCGATCCCAAGGAGATATGGGTCTTCGAGATCATGCCGGTCGGCCCGCTCTGGACCCCGAAGTCAGGAAAACCGGGCGCCGTTTGGGCGGCCCAGCGGGTCCCCGACGACCACGTCAGCGTCTGCCCCAACGAATCGCGGATCGGCGAAATGGACCTCGGCGATCCCGACTATTTCATGGCCTCCGCCCACGTCGTGACGTTCGCCATCGAGGCCAAGCTCTACGACCCGAAGGGCGGCCGGCCCTTCAGCTGGAAGAAGGCTTACTCGCCGTCGGAAGGGAGCGCCCTCAGCTCGGGAGGGCAAGGCTCCCGCATATGGCGTTTCTTCGACCTCGTCGCGCCCTCGCGGAAGTTCAACGTCGAGACGCCCATCATGGACTTTCCATTCTCCGTCAAGCCCGACGTGAAACTCTCGGCAACGCAGGTCATGGCCCTGACGCGCGACAAGTCCGAGGGGACGGTCTTCGACCCCGTCTGCGGGCTCCGAGGCGGTCCCTTCAAGAACCCGAACTACTACAAAGGCACCCGCTTGATCAGTGTCCCCAACGTGGAATATACGACCCTGACCCAGTGCCGGTCGTGGCTCCCCGACCCGATTGGCGGCATCGTCTGGGTCGCCCTCGGCGCCCAGGACACATCCTGCTACGTCCCGTTCTACGCGGGCGCGACCGAGATCCCCAAATCCTTCGGCATCGGCGACCACTACGTCCTCAACCGGGACTCCGCCCGCTGGGCCTTCGACTATGTCGACTTCCATGCTCAGGTCGCGTACAACGCCGCCATCGAGGACATCAAAGCGGCCCGGAAGACGTGGGAGGACGGCGCCCTCGAGCGCATCCCCGAGATCGACGCCCGGGCGGCCGAGCTCTACAAGAAGAATCCCAAGGAAGCCGTCCGCCACGTGACCGGCTTCGGCCTGAACAATGCCACCAACGTCGTCAACGCCTGGTGGAAACTCGGCGACGACCTCTGGGTGAAATACAACCACCTGAGCCTTTACAACGCCGAGAAACGGTCGCGAAACCGCATCCCGACGGCCAACCCGGAGTGGTGGAACAAGGCCGTCAAGGCCTTCGACGTCCTGACAGAGCCCGACAAAAAATAACGATATCAACGTGAAAAAGGAGGATCGCATGAAGAGAAAACACCTCATGGCCATCGGCCTCGTGCTCGTCCTGGCCGTTTTCCTGGCCGGCCACATCTCCCCGGCCGGCGGCGCGGCCCGGGCAGGGACCGATGACCCGGTCTTCGACAAGGACGGTTGCACGGTCATCATCGTTGGCAAGGACGCCTCCGCGGACGGTTCGGTCATGACCACGCACACGTGCGACTGCGGCATCTGCGACTGGACCTTCCGCCACGTCCCCGCGGCCGACCACAAGCCCGGCTCGACCCGCAAGATCTACCACATCTCGCAGTACAAGACCTGGCCGCCGGCGGAAGGCCTCAAGTGGGACCTCTATAAGAAGGACTACGCGGGCATCGATATCCCCGAAGTGGCGCATACCTACGCCTATCACCACGGCGCGTTCGGCTACATGAACGACAAGCAAGTGGCCATCGGCGAATCGACCATCGGCTGTCAGCGCAGGATGGAGAACCCGACGCCGGCGGCTAAGTTCGACCTGACCATGCTGACGCTCCTGGCGATGGAGCGGGCGGCGACGGCCCGCGAGGCCATCCAGGTCATCGGCTCTCTCGCCGAGAAATACGGCTACGGCTTCCACGACGACGGCGAGATGCTGGCCATCGCCGACGCGAAAGAGGTCTGGATCTTCGAGATCATGCCCGTGGGCCCGCTGTGGACGCCGGAGAGCGGCAAGCCGGGCGCGGTCTGGGCGGCCCAGCGCGTTCCCGACGACCATGTCAGCGTCTGCCCCAACGAGTCGCGCATCGGGGAGATCGACCTCAATAACAAGGAATTCTTCATGGCCTCGCCGAACGCCGTGTCGCTGGCCGTCGACATGGGTTTCTACGACCCCAAGAGCGGCAAGCCCTTCAACTGGAAGAAGGCCTATTCGCCCGTCGAGGGCAGCGCGGCGAGCACCAACGGCGGGATCCAGAGACTGTGGCGTTTCTTTGACCTGGCCGCGCCCTCGCAGAAACTGAAGGCCGAGACGCCGAACATGGACCTCCCCTTTTCCGTAAAGCCCGACAAGAAGCTCTCCGTCCAGGACGTCATGGCCATGACCCGGGACCGGAGTTACGGCACGCCGTGGGACCCGCTCAAGGGGATCCGGGGCGGGCCTTTTAAGAATCCGAATTATTTCAACCGCCGGGCGCCCCGGGTCATCGATGACGGCCGGGCGGAATACACGACGGTCACGCAAAGCCGGGCGGGATATCCTGATGCCGTCGGCGGCATCGTCTGGATAGCGTTCGGCTCGCAGGATACCGCCTGTTACATGCCGTTCTACGCTGGCGCGACGGAACTGCCCAAATCGTTCTCCGTAGGCGACCATTGGACCTTCAGCCGGGATTCGGCGCGCTGGGCTTTCGACTACACGGACTTTCACGTCCAGGTCGTCTATTCCGAGGCCATCAAGGACGTCCAGGCCGCCCAGGCGAAATATGAGGCTGAACTCGTCGCCCGCATGCCTGAGATCGATCAACAGGCCCTGGCGCTTTACAAAAAGAAGCCGGCCGAGGCGGCCAAGTTCCTGACCGGATTCTGCATCAATAACGCCTCGACCGTCGTCGACGCCTGGTGGAAGCTCGGCGACGACCTCCTCATCAAATACAACCGGCTCTACATCTACGACACGGAAAAGCGGACCTACGATCGCGGCAAGCCGGCCACGCCGGAGTGGTGGAAGAAAGCCGTCCGGGCCTTCGACATCCTGATGGAGCCCGATAAGAAGTAGGCGGCCGCCCGCAGAAGGAGACCAAAGATGAAAATGAAAACGATATGGGGACTAGCCGCTGGCGCGATCCTGGGCTTGTCCCTGCTCTTCGCCGGACAGACGATCCCCAAAGCGGGCCTTCCCGTGCTGACGACCTCGGCCGGCCAGAGCACGGACGTCACCACCCTCAACATCGTCCTCGACGAGGCGGCGATCGCCTACGACTACTGCGACGTCCCGACGCCGGAGATGGTGGCCGGCGGCGTCGGCCTCGGCGGGCGCGAGTCCGGCCCCGGATTCCACATCGAGGTCACGACCGACCTGGCCAAGTTTCCGGCCGGGACGCCCTACAAGGCGGTCATCTTCGCCATCGGCGCGAGCCTCAAGGGCATGGGGGCATCGGGCCTGACCCTCGACAGCGAGGAGGCCCGCCTCCGGAAAGTCATCGAGATCTGCAAGCAGAAGAAGATCTTCGTCATGGCCGTCCACATCGGCGGCGAATCGAAACGCGGACCGGCCGGGAGCGACAACGAGCGGATGATCGACGCCGTGGCCCCGTTCGCCGACTACCTCGTCGTCACCAAGGACAGCAACAAGGACGGCCGGTTCACCAAGATCGCCCAGGCTAAGAAGATCCCGCTCACCGAGATCGAATACGCACTGGACCTCGTCGCCCTTGTCAAGCAGGTCCTGCAGTAAGACGTGGCGAGCCGGGAAAGCGCCGGGCTAGGCCGACGATGTCGGAAGCGGCGGTCTTGTCTAGAGCTAGCCCTACGAGGAGGCGCGGGCCGGAACCCGCGAAGGCGACAGTCTGTCCTTTTCCGTCCAGGGCGAGGAAGACATCCGGACTTCCGCTGTCCGCAACCTTGAATTTATCTGAGCCCGCGAGATGACCCTTAAGGTCGATCCAGGCCCGGGCTCGGGCATCAGCCGTCCCGTAATCCAGGATGAGCAGGGTCGCCCCGTTTTCGTAGACGCCCCTCACCGCCTCCGCGAAGGCCAGTCCGCGGGCCGTGTAGAAGGGATAGATATTGTTGAGCCCGAGCAGGCCCTTGAGATATTTGACGCTCCCCGTCCGAAGTCCTTTCTCCGGCAGGGCGGCGACGAGAGCCGGGGTCTCCCCGGCTTCGCGGACCTTCGAATCCACGATCCCGGCTACGGCCGTGAGCCCGTCGACGGTTTCCGGGGCCTCGTCGAAACCGGTCAGCGTCACCAGGAAGCGCCCCTTCCAGAAGTTCAGGTAATAGGCCTCGAGCTCGGCTCCGGCGCCGAGATTGACCGTCTTTCCGCTCCCGGATCTCTTGAAGGTGAACATGCCAAACGCGGCGGCCGGCGATCCCATCTCGAAGATCTCGAGCGAGACGGACTTGCCCTTGGCGTTCTTGTAGTCCTGGACGATGACGCGGCGGAAACCGTATTCCTGGTAAATCTCGGCCCCCCCGTCGATATAGGTGTAGAGGTCATCTCCCTCGTATTCCTGCGGCTCGCCGTCCTTGGCCCAGCCCTCGACGGCGTTGCCGGCAGGAAGGTAGACGCGGAGCGGCCCTTCTTTGAAAAGGCCCGATGCCGCCCAAGCTCCGGTGATGAACACGCCCAGCAGGAATAGAGCCGCGCGAAATCCCCTGCCAGGAGCCATCATTCCGGCCTCCCCTCCCTGTCTCCCGCGTTGCTTAAACGTTCTCTTCCCTGACGTCGACCTTGTCCAGGTTGATCTCCCCGAGCCCCTGCTCGGAGGCTCGTTTGATCTGGACGATGTCCTTGGGCTCGAGGCCCCAGAGACCGGCGCAGTAGGCGTCGATCGCGACCCGGTCGGTACCTGCGACCACTTTCTCGGGCCTTAGAAGCTGGCCCGGCCCGAAGGGACCGTTCGAGACAATGAACTCGGTGGCGTCGACGACGTTGAGGGCGGGCCTCACGGCCTTGTTCAGGTCGACGATCGATTGTTCGAGGTGGGCCACGTCGTTCGGGTCGGTCTTCCAGTTCGGGCGGTGGAAAGTCCGGTTGCTCACCGGTGAGTTCAGGCCCATGAGGTTCTTCATCGTTCCGGTGAACTTGTTCCCGGCATGGTCCTTGGTGATGGGCATGTTGATGAGGATGTCGTGGTCGTAGAATCCGGCCAGGATCCGGGCCTCGGTCAGGGCCAGCCCGCCGGGGACGGGCACGGCCTTGAACAACGCCTCGTCCTTTTCGAAGAGCTTAAGGCCCACGCCCTCGGCGTCGATGACGGCCTTGAGGCCCGTGTCCTCCCACTGCTTCACCGGCTGCCAGCTCAGGCAGTTGATCTCCTTCGCCCCGGCCTTCTTGCAGAGCTTGATGACGGCCCGCAGGACCTCGGGCTTGGTGAAAGAGCCGGGGTGGCGGCTCTGGACGTTCGGCAGAAGGGCGACGCGGGATCTCTTGGGGACGAACTTCTTGATCCCGCCCAGAAGCCCAACGGCCAACAGCGTGGCCCTTTCGTAGTCGGCGCCAATGCCTACGCCCACGACCGAGGCCTTGGCCGCTGGCCCCGCCGCCCGCGTGGCGGCGCCCGCAGCGAGCTTTTGCCCCACGGCCAGCGCGATCCCGGCCTGGGCGCTTCTCTTGAAAAATTCCCGTCTTCCGATCTTGAGGGCCATGCTGCCTCCTTCCGGATGATCCGCGTGTATTCTCTCATAGCCCCGGCAGGGCTCGCAACAGCAAACTCCCGGACAGGCGGGCTTTGCGTCGTCCACCGAATTGTGATAGAAAAAAAGCTAAATCCATGAGGAGCAAGACCATGAGAAGAATGCCGTCGGGATCCAGCCGCGTTCTGGCGCTCGTCATCGCCGCCGTCTCCATCTTGCCTCTCCTGGCGCCAACCCTCCAGGCCGTCCCGCGCGGCCGCTATCTGGCCTATGCCAGAGCTTCGGCCGATTGGACCTATGAGCACGCGCCGGAGCTGCTCGCCCAGTGGAAAAAGACCTTCGACCCTCTGAACGTTTTCGGCTATCGCGCTCCGGGCGGGCTCCTGGAGATGGCCGTCATCTACTCCTATCTTTACGAAAAAGAAAAAAGACCCGAATACGCCATCCGGGCCAAGGAGGTCCTTCTGACCTACGGCGATTATCGCGCCGCCTACCCCGAATCCTCGATCAAGCTCAGGCCGGATTACGGGGACGGCGTCCCCGCCCTGCCCGATTTCTTCACGGCCATGCGTTACATCCGCACCTACGACGCGCTCCGCCGCCTCGGCCGCCTCTCCCCCGCCGAAGACAAAAGCGCCGCCGACCTCATCGCCGGCAGCATGCGCTACCTTCTCCGGACCCAGGAGTGGGGCCCGATGAACCGCTCGGCCCTGCGCGCCGAAACCCTGGCCTGGGCCGTCCGGGCCCTGCCCCAACACCCCGATTCTCCGAAATGGGAGATGCAGAGGCGGGCGCTCGGCGACGACAACTGGGGGAACTGGCAGATCGAGGACGCCACGATCTACAACGGCGTCTGGCTCTATTCCCTCCTGGGCTACGCCGACGCCCTGAACAAGATCAAGGACATGTTCGCGACGCCGGAGATGTATTATTACGCCCAGTACTATCTCAACCTCATGTGCCCGGCTGGGGTCGTCCCCGACCTCGGCGACGCCCATTGGATCTCCAACTGGACTCACTTCCTGGTCTACTTCGAGGCCGCCGCGGCCGCCCTCAAGGACCCCGGCCTCAAGTGGGCGGCCGAAACGACCGCCGCCAAGTTCGTCGATTTCAGCAAGCCCACGAGCTCCGGGCTCGGCTACATGCTCCTCGACTGCTATCGCTGGGGGACCGACGACGTCAAAGCGGCGGTCCCCACCTCCCCGTCCATGGAGGTCATGGAGGACGTCCAGGGGAAAAAGATCGTCTTCCGCAACGGCTGGTCTCCCCTCTCGAACTACCTCCTCCTCAATTACCGGGACGAAGGCGACGGCGGCTTGAACTTCCGGGACTACCTGCGGGACACGATCCCCGTCGAGGAAGAGAAGATGACCCACGGCCACGCCGACGAGAACAGCCTCGTCCTCTTGATGTCGGGCGGCTCGGTCCTTCTCCACGACGGCGGCTACCGCGATTACATGCCGTCCGGCCCCTATGGCGCCTACCGCCAGGATTATTTCCACAACCGCCTCGTCGTCCGGCCGGAGAAGATCTTCTGGGGCCAGAAGGCCGGGGAATCCCGATACAGCGTCCGCGACGGCGTGCCCGGCCAGTCGCTTCTCGAGTTCATGCGCAACGCCGGCTCGTACCGCCCCGTCCGGACAAGGAAGGTCGATTTCCTGTCCTTCGACGACTTCGATTACAGCCGGACACGGGTCATCGACGACGGCTGGGGCTACCAGGCGGACCGGGTCGTGGTCTACATCAAGGATCCGGGGTGCTATGTCGTCTTCGACATTTTCAAGGCCCTCCGCGAGGATTATTACACGCTCGGCGCGCTCTGGCACACCCGGAGGATATTCGACCGGGGCGACCACTGGTACGATACGGGCTACGACCAGATCCAGACGGCCGTCCTGCCCCAGGACAAGCGCCTGCTCATCATGTTCCCCCTGACGGAGTTCAGGATGGAGGGCGTCGAAGCCGAGAAACGCCATTACCAAGACGAGTGGCTCATCCATCAGTCCTGGGCCCAGCATTTCGAGCTCGGGGAGACATGCGCTTTCGTCACGGTTCTCGTCCCGCACGGGGCGCAGGACGATCCCAAGTCCTGGCTCGATCGGGTGTCCGTGCTTCCCTCTCAACCCGAGCGCGGCGCCATCGGCGTCACCATCAAAGCCGGGGACAGGGACCTTGTCGTAGGCGTCAAGAACGACTTACGTATGGACATGAGCCGCGACTACCGCCGCCCCCGCTACACGTTTGACGCCGGGCGGATCAAGCTCGGCGACATCGAGACCGACGGCGATTTCGTTTTCGCCGCGACGCAGGCGGGGTCACTCGATTACACCATCGTCAACATGACCCGGGCCCTCTACAAGGGCCGAGTGCTCCACGAGAGCGGAGAGGCGCTCTTCGGCCTCGGGTACGACGCCAAGCCGGACCGGGGAGGGCTCGGAAAACTCAGGTACTGGCGGGATAAGTCGATCGTCCGCTAGGACGGCTATTCAGCTTAGATCGGAAGGCCCTGCTGTTTGCGCTGGGCTTTCTTCTGAAGTTCCTGGCCTTCGGCCAGGAGCGAAGCCAGCTTGTCGAGGACCATCCGGATCTTGATGTTGGCCAGCTTTCTCTTGCCGGATCTCTGCTTGTCGAAGCAGGCCTTTAGGTAGGCCTCGACCTCTTCGGCGCTCATCATGGTCTTGACGAAATCGTCGACGGTCAGCTCGGCCTGGAGTTCCTCGAGCGTCTGCCCTTTGACGATGATCTTGTTCTCGACGAGGATCTGGGAGCGCCACCCTTCGAAATCCTTGGCGGCGTAGATCGGGATCGGCCCGAGAAGCTTCTTGGCGTCCTGGAGGGATTGGTCGTAAAACGCCTTCCCTTCCTTGAGATAATTCCGGGCCCGGTAGTATTCGGGGTCGTTGGAGGCGGTCATATTCTGGAGGTAGTCCCGGAAAATCTGGATGGCTTCGGTGAGCACGGCGAAAGACCTGGAAGACCTGATGAAGATCTCGCGTTCGATCTGGACCTGCATATCCCACGAACCTCGCTCGAACGTTAACACAGGGCCAGGGCCCTGTCAAAAGCTTTATTTAGAGCGTATCGCCGCGGCGACGACGTTGGCCACCTTGCTGCGCAGGGCGATGATGTCCCCCTTGTCGTCGGGGTGGACGCGGTTGGTCAGGAAGACGACGCTCGTCTGGCTTTCAGGGTCGATCCAGACCGAGGTCCCCGTGTAGCCCGAATGCCCGAAGGAGCCCTGGCCGAAAAGGTCGCCCCGGACCGTGGCGTAATCCGAATCGAGGTCCCAGCCCAGCCCCCGTCCCGACCCGCCGACCTTGGGATAGATCTCGGTCATGCGCGCGACCGTGAGCGGGCTGAGGACACGCACGCCCTTCCATTCACCCTCGTTGAGGAGCATCTGGGCGAAGACGGCCAGATCGTCGGCCGTCGAAAAGAGGCCGGCGTTGCCCGAAACGCCGCCCTGTAGGCGGGCCAGCGGGTCGTGGACGACGCCGCGCAGGGGAACGCCGTTGATGACCTCTGTGGGCACGCAGAAGCCGATCAGGGACTCGGGCGGGCGATAAAACGTCCTTTTCATGCCCAGGGGCTTGAAGATCGTCTCCTCGGCGAATTCGGCGATCGTCTTCCCCGTGACCCGATGGATGATGTGGGCCAGGGTGATGTAGTTGAGGCAGCTGTAGACGAACTTCGTCCCGACGGGGGATTCCTTGGGGATCCCGGCGATGAGCCGGGCGAGGTCGGCGGTCGGGCAAGGATCGCCGAGCTTCTTCGCGGCTTCCTTGGCGTCGGTATAGGGCGGCAGGCCCGAGGTATGGGTCAAGAGATGCCAGAGACGGGCCTCCTCCCCGGCGATCCCCTTCTCCCCATACCAGGTCGAGAACTCGGGGACGTACTCGGTGACCTTGTCCCAAAGCCGGACCTTGCCTTGCTCGACGAGGATCATGATCGAGGTCGCCGTGGCCACGGGCTTGGTGACCGAGGCCAGGTCGAAGATCATGTCAACCGCCATCGGCCGCGATTCGGGAACGCGCTGGGACTCGCCGTAGGCCTTCCGGAACACGACCTTCCCTTTGTGGGCGACGAGAAGGACGGCCCCCGGAAAATCCTTCCCGGCGACAGCCGCGCCGATGATCTCATCGAGGTAGGCTAGGTGTTTCGAGGACATGCCCACGTCCTCCGGCTTGGCCGCGGGAAGCGTTTGGCCGGACGCCGCGCTCAGGGCGCCGACGACAAAGAGCGTCAGGACCGTTAAACTCAAGCTTCTGCGCATGGCCTCCCCCTTATTTGGCGCCAGGTTTTTCCGGCATCTCTTTCCAGACCAGGCCGTCCTGCCGGATGTGCCAGCTCTCCCCGGATCTCGACGTGTAGGACGCCTCGAAGAGGCTCTTCGTCGCCTGGACGACGGGCGGGTAGGACCAGCCCTTGATCCGCAGGGAGCCCTCGCCGTTCAGCCCCAGAGCCCTGAGGTCGGCGCCGAAGGTCTTGTCGTCGTCATGGCGCGCCCACTCGGCGTAGTAGATCTTGCGGAGGGCCCATTTCACCTTCTCCTCGGGCCGCCGCTCGAACTTCTCTTTCCCCTGGCCGGGGATCTTGCCGGAGAACTGGACGTAGCCCCACATCTCGGGATAATGGATGTTGATGACGCCCTGAGGGGCCCAGGTCCAGTTGTCCTCGGGCAGGGGCCGGCCGGTACCGGCGTCCGTCACCTTGACGTACTTTCCCATTTCGGCGTCGAGCTGGTATTCGACTCGCGAAAAATTGATCCGCCACTGGTCGCCTGCCGACGGGCGCTCGGGCTTGCCGGGGATGCACTCTTTGAGGACCGCGAAGGGCATCGCGATCTCCAGGGTCCAGGCCTTATCCCTGTCCGAGGGGTCGTTGAGGGTACCCATGATGTGGACGGCCGTTTGAAGGCCCTGGATGTCCCAGGAGTGGACCGCCGGGCCGCCGTCCCGGTAGGGTTTGATGAGCAGAAGGTCCCAGACGGTGTTCAGGGCGTTCATCTCCAGCTCGTAATAATCATGGGTGTCGCCGTCGGGATCGATAAAAACCTCGAAGTCGTTGTCCTGGAAGATGATGGACTCCCTTTCGGTCAAGGTGGCCCAGACATGGGGCTCCTCGAGGTAGGCCCCAATATAGAGATATCGATCGTCCCAGAGCATCTGGACACGTGTCCGCAGGCGGGGCTCCGGTTTGAGCTCGCCTTCGATGTCGCCGAAGACCTCGGTCCAGTCCGCGTCCCGCCAGGCGGCGTCGTCGAGACGGCCGTCGATCCGGACCGGGCTTCCGGCCCGCCGGCAGACGTACTCGGGCGGCGCGAAACCGACCTTGGGTTCGGGGATCTTGTTCAGGGGCACGGCCGAAGCCGCCGCCGATCCGATAAGGAGCGCGACCAGAACGGCGATCCGGGGACGCATCGGCCTCTCCTCCTGACCGGCCGGGTTATTCCAGCCGCTTGACGATGTGCCAGCCGTATTTGCTCGTCGCCGGGTCGTAAACGGCCAGGCCGACCCCGCCGACCTCGAGGCTGAAGCCGACATCGCCGAAGGCCTTGACCATCCCCGTGCGCGAATATTCCTGTTTGGACTTGTCCGGCGTCACGCCCTTGTTCGTCATCTTGTAGATCCCGGGATAGGAATCGTTGGTGTACATCTTGACCATGGCGACGAAATCCTCTCCCGCCTTGGCCCTTTCGAAAACTTGAAGGGCCAGCTTTTCGGCGTCCTCCTTGCTCCGGGTCACTTTCGTGTCGTTGGGAAGCGAGCCCTTGAAAGCGATGAGAATATGCTGGACGGTGACCCGTTCGGGTTCGGCCTGGGCGAGAGTCACGGACAAGACGGGCATGGCCAGGGTCCCGACAAGGGCGAGAACGGCGAGCTTTTTCATGATGTCCTCCTCTTTGACTAGAGCTTCAGCCAGCGGACGGCGTTTCCGCAGGAAGCCAGGAACTTTTCGAAATCGGCGAGAGCGATCTCCAGGGTGGCCGTGTTGACGTTCGGATGGAAGCCCAGGCCGGCGCTCGACTTCAAGGCTTCGTCGCAGATGACGTCGACCTGATGGGTCGTGTCGTTGACCAGGCCGAAGGGCGAGACCGACCCGGGCTCGAGGCCGAGCCAGCGCTTGAGCCTTTCCGGCGAGGCGAAGCTCAGCCTGT
>Ga0315276_10004307_pt1 | contig 13072 bp, 7 predicted proteins | sample YL17G05_0_MG_FD_204542 | JGI IMG/M metagenome (GOLD analysis project Ga0315276, IMG submission 204542) | Sediment microbial communities from Yellowstone Lake, YNP, Wyoming, USA - YL17G05_0 | ecosystem: Environmental > Aquatic > Freshwater > Lake > Sediment | place: USA: Wyoming | collected... | reverse complement strand
GCGCGCGACAAAGTCACGCTCGGCATGGAGCGCAAGAGCCTGGTCATGTCCGAGACGGAGCGCAGCTCGACCGCCTACCACGAGTCCGGCCACGCGCTGATGTCCTGGCTGCAGCCGGGTTCGGACCCGGTGGACAAGATCAGCATCGTGCCGCGCGGGCGGGCACTGGGCATCACCAGCACCATGCCGAAGGAGGAGCGCTACTCGCGCTCGAAGGAGGACCTGCTGCGCACGCTCGCCATGATGATGGGCGGGCGCGCCGCCGAGTCCCTGGTCTTCAAGCACTTCACCACGGGCGCGGCGAACGACATCGAGCGCGCCACGGCGCTGGCGCGCAAGATGGTCTGCGAACTGGGCATGAGCGAGAGTCTCGGTCCGCTCACCTTCGGCAAGAAGGAGGAGATGGTCTTCCTCGGCCGCGAGATCGCCAGCCACAAGGATTACTCCGAGCATACCGCCGAGCGCATTGACAAGGAGGTGCGCGCGCTGGTCGAGGGCGCCTACCAGCAGGCCTACTCCCTGCTCGAGCAGAACCTGGACAAGCTCCACCAGTTGGCCGGCACGCTGCTCGAGCGCGAGGTGCTCGACGGCGACGAGATGAACCGGCTGCTGCACGGCGAGCAACTCGCCCCGATGAAGCCGGTGCCGGCCGAGCCGGAGTCGCCGATCGGGAGCCCGGTCGAGCAGGGCGCCGACGCGGCCGATCCGGACCCCTCCGGCGCGCCACAGCCGGCCGAGGGATAGAAGCACCGCGGCCGCGGACATGACGCGCTGTTTCTTCGTCGCGGACCTGCACGGCGCGGCCACCCGCTACGCCGCGTTGTTCGCGGCGATCCGTGCAGGGCGTCCGGCCGCCGTGTTTCTGGGCGGGGACCTCCTGCCCTCCGGTCTCGCCGCGGCGGTCGGCGCCGCGGACGGCGACTTCGTGCGGGACATCCTCGCACCCGGCTTTGCGCGCGTGCGCCAGGACCTCGGCGCGGCGGCGCCGCGCGTCTTCCTCATCCTCGGCAACGACGACGGCCGCGCCGAGGAGCAGGGCGTGATCGAGGCCGCCGCGACGGACATCTGGGAATACGCGCACGGGCGGCGCATCCCCTTCGGCGACTGGACGGTCTTCGGCTATGCCTGCGTGCCGCCCACGCCGTTCGCGCTCAAGGACTGGGAACGCTACGACGTTTCGCGCCACGTGAGCCCCGGCTGCACCTCTCCCGAGGAGGGCTGGCGCACGGTCCCGCTGCGCGAGGGCGAGGCGCGCAACGCCACGATCCGCGAGGACCTCGAACGGCTCGCCGGCGCCGTGGATCTCTCGCGCGCGGTCTTCCTCTTCCACGCACCGCCCTACCACACGCGCCTCGATCGCGCAGCGTTAGACGGCAAGGCCGTGGAGCACGCCCCGCTCGATGTGCACGTGGGGAGCATCGCCATCCGGCGCTTCCTCGAGGCGCGCCAGCCGCTGCTCTCGCTCCACGGCCACGTGCACGAGTCGGCGCGGCTCACCGGCGAATGGCGCGACCGCCTCGGGCGCACGCACTGCCTCTCGGCCGCCCACGACGGCGCCGAACTGGCGCTGGTGCGCTTCGAGCTCGAGTCGCCCGGGCAGGCAACCCGCGAACTCATCCCGCCGCCGGGCCTCCCAGCGTGAGCGGTCGCGCCGCATCCGTGATGGCCCCGATCTTCGCCGCGTAACTGGTCTGCCGCGCGAGGTCCTCGTCGGTGACGATGTGCACGTCCAGCAGACCGTCGCTGTGGTAGCCGGTGCGCAGGAAGTTCATCTCCGCGAGGCACAGGCTCCAACCCTCGAGCCAGAGCTCCAGCTCGCGGCGCTGCCCCGGCGTGCCCCTGAAGTGGAGGATGACATCGATGTCGCTGCCGGGCCCGGCCGAGGCATTCTTGGTACTGCCGAAGACGTAGAACGCCTCGACGCCGAAGCGCGCGGGCTCGAGATCCGAGGCGACCTTCTGCGCCATGCGCAACCGCCAGCGCCAGTGGTCATCCGCCGACCGCGCGGCGGGACTCGGCAGGGCTGCCGAGGTGACCGTCGCCACGCCCGGCGAGGCCAGGACGCCCACCGCCTCTTCGAGATCGGAGTTCATGAGCACGCGCAGCACCTGGCCGCCCGTGGCTTCCGGCACGTCGATCACCCGCACGGTGTCCGCGAGGTGCGCGAGGTCCGGCAGCAGCCGGGCCAGGATGTTCGCGGACTTGCGGAAGAACGGCTCGTTGAAGACCGTGCCCGGATCGTCGGGGTAGAGCGGCAGGTAGCGGATCCCCGACTCGACCAGGTCCTGGAAGAAGTGCGTGCCGAACGAGAGGTCCGGGACGTAGTTGCCCTTCTTGCGTGCAACCTCGATCAGCACCGCGGTGTTGTTGATGTCGGAATACGTCACGCTCACGCCCAGCTTGACGTCGCCGCGGCTGCCCCAGCGTCCCGGTCCCATGAGGATGAACTGGCGCTTGGGGAGGATCTGGTTGAGGCTGCCGATGGCGCGGCTCACGTCACGCAACTCGCTCAGATCGCCCAGCCGGCTGTAGCCCTCGGGATCCACGTAGACGATGTGGGTGATGTCGGGCACGGCGCCGTTCGAGACATAGCGGTTGGCCGAGAACAGCACCCGTTCCTGCGGCAGGTCGCGCGGGATGGGCGACGGCGCGGCGTCCGGGGCGTGACTCTGGGGCCGGCACTGCAGCAGGTAGAGGTCGCGGCCGTCCGAGGCGAACTCGATGTCCACCGGCACGCCCTGCGCCTCGCGCAGCACCTTGAGGATGGCCTGCATGCGCGGCACGAAATCGCTGTTGGTCAGCAGACCCTCGAAGGTGAAGACCAGGTTGTCCTCGTTGAAGCGCAGGTCGAGGCCACCGGGGCGCCGCAGCATGTCATGTTCGTAGAGCGAGACGAGCTGGGTGAGCCCGGGGAGGTTGCCACCGACCTCCTGGAGCAGCGTGTGGCGGTCCACGGTCTCGAAGGAGTTGGTCTCCAGGTTGATGACGTCGGCCTTGCGCGGCGAATAGCGGTAGACCTCCTCCGGGGTGACGTTGACGCGCAACCCGGGCTGCCCCGGCGCGACCAGGATCGGGTAGTCGTCGGACAGCCGGTCCACCGCGCGCGTGCCGAGCCCCGGCACCAGGCGCAGCAGCCCGTCGTCCCGCCGGATGCGGGGCGACCAGCGCAGCTCGTTGTTGCTGAAACCGACGCCCGCGAAGGCCGGCAGGAAGTAGCGTCCCGCGCGCACCCCCACCACCTCCTGGATCATGATGCCCATCTCCTCGTGGTGCTCGAGCAGGCCGCGCTCCTCGCGATACTGGATGGGGTCCGGACCGAAGACCGAGCCGTAGACCTCGGCGATGGCGTCCAGCAGCGCCGCCAGCCGGTCGGACTTGCGGCCCTGGTTGGCGAGGAACAGGCTCTTGTACTTGCCCGAGAAGGCCGAGCCCGCGCGGTCCTCGAGCAGGCTCGAGCTGCGCACGATGAGCGGCCGGTCGCCAAGGTCGTCGAGCGCGGTCGAGAGCCCCTGCACGAACTCGGCCGGGAAGCGCGAACTCTTGAAGACCTGGAGCATGTGCGGATATTCCTGCCGGATCTCGTCCAGGTCGCGGTACTTCCAGTTGTAGACGTCGTCGAGGTTGTTGTAGGCGAGAAACTGGAGGAGGCCGTCCGAGGGCACGTACCAGGTCTTCGGCACCTTGACACCGTCCAGCAGCTCACGATGCTCGGGAGAGCGCCGCAGGACGTGCCGCGCCAGGAGGAGCCCGCTGCCCTTGCCGCCCACCCGGCCGTGGCTCTTGGGCAGCAGGATGGTGTGGCTGACGAGGTCCACGAAGTCGTCGATCTCCACCCAGGACCGGCTGATGTTGATGAATTCGAGGTTGTCGGTGAGCAGGCGCCGGATGAGCGAGACCTTGAGACCCCGGTGCATGGTGGGTGACAGCTCGCGCGCGTCCAGGCCCGTGTGGTGATAGTGCTCCAGCGCGTTGGCGATCTCGGGCAGCGAGGTGTTGCTGCTCTCGAGCGCGAGCACCAGGAAGTTGAGTCGGTCCTCCTTGATCCAGGTCTGGATGTGGTTGAGCAGCTCCTGCTCGCTCAGGTGGGCAGCCGCGATCTGGAAGGTCTCGGCGCTGATGACTTCGAAGTCCTTGGGCGCGCTGCGGCGCGTGGGGCGGTTCTCGTCGCCCGGCTCCGTCTCCTCCTCGGGGCCCGCGATGCTGAGCAGCAGCTCCTTGGCCTCCTCGATGCCGCTCCACGACAGGTGGTTCAGCATCTTGCGCGCGACCTGGTTGTAGAGGTTCTGGTCGGTCTGGCGCAGCAGGTCGAGGATGATGCTCCAGTCATGGCGGGGCACGGCGCCCGCCGGGGGATGGCCGATCTGCACGCGGCCGAACACCTCGGTCAGCTCGCGGTGCTGGATGGCCCGGGCGACGCGGTCGGCGGCCGCGTCAATGAGCTTGCGCTCCTCCTTGAGGAACGGCCCCTCGTCCGCCCTGGGCATCTGCTGCGTGTAGTGGATGCACAACTCGCCGACCTGCCGGTTGGAGATGACGATCGGCGCCGACAGCTTCCACGGGGTCTCGACGAAGCCCGTGCCGCACACGTCGAGGTCGCGCAGCGCGCAGCGCGCCACGCAGTGCGCCGGGTACTGCCAGCCCTGCGGCAGCGCCTCGGCCACCGCGCGAAGCAACTCCTCGATCGGCCGCTCCACGTCGTGCACGATCTCGTCGATGCGATACAGGCAGTTGAGCTCCTTGGCCCTTTCCTGCAACGCCTTCAGGATCTCGTCCATCGGCTTCGGTTCGGTCATGCGTCCCCTCCTGCATCACGCAGCACCACACCCCGGCCCCGGCGGCCGTCCACCCTCACGAGCAGGGGCGCCGGCGTCTCCACGTGCCGCACGAAATCGGTCTCCCGTCGGGCCGGGAGCCCGCGCAGCCACTCCCAGTCGATCCCCGACGCGTCGAGACCCGGCACGGAGAAGTACGCCACCCGGAAGCTCAGCAGGTTGTGGAAGAAGTGCGCGCCCTGGCTCATGTCCACGTTCATACCCGGCAGGCTCGCCTCGACGATGACGCGCGCACTCGCGATCTGGGCCCACGCCACCGGGATGCCCAGCCAGGGATCGGCGCTGCCCCAGCGGCCGAAGCCGACGAGCACGCAGGACCTGCCCTCCTCGATCAGCGCCTGGTTCAGACGGTCCACCTCCGCGGCGATGGCCGGCGTGCGGCGAGCCTCGAAGACCTCGGGTTTCAGGTAGATGATGTCGCGCAGCCCCTCGATGATCCCGTTCCCCATGACGTGCTCGGAGCGCACCACGACCCGCGGACCGGCGAGCTCATCCTCCCCGATCTCGACCGTCTGGCTGCTGACCAGCATCGGCCGCACCTGCAGGAAGCCCAGGCGGGCGGGGAGACCTTCCGGGGCGCCGGGGGCGGGGAAGGTGAGCGCGAACTCGATCTCCACGGGCGCAGCCAGGCGCTCGGCGAAGAGCGCGAGCAGCCCGCGCACCGCCTCGATCACCGGCCACTGCGCCAGCCGCAGCATCGGCGCGAAGTCCACGATGCGCGGACCGCGGGATTCCACCCCCATGACGACACGGTCCGCGTCCGGATCGTAGGTCGAGGCGAGGTGGACCAGCGTCCCGTCGGTCTCGGCGTCGGCGAGGCCCGCCTGCACCAGGTACTCGGTCTCGGCCGTCGGGTCATACGCCGGAGGTGGACCCATGTTCACCGCCCAGAACTCGCTCTGGCTCTGCTCGATCAGGTGATCCACCGAGTTGAACGGCGGCACCGAGAGCGGATGGGCGGGCGAGCAGGTCCACGCGCGCCCGCCCTCCACGATGGTCCGGCCCAGGCCGAGCGCCAGGTCCAGCACGCCATCGGCCGGCTGCGCGTGGCCGGTCGGGTAGAAATTCCACGAGCGCGCCACGCCCGCGACTTCAGGATAGAAGCGCGGGCCGTGCCGGTTGCCCACCACCTCCTGCACGATCACCGCCATCCTCTCCTCCTCCGGATCGCGGCCGGCCACGCGCACGTAGGTGCGCGCCGCGCGGAAGAAGGTCGAGGCGTAGACGAACTTGACCGCCTCGACCAGCTTGCGGAAGCGGCTCTCGGGGTCGTGCTGGTGGTTGGGGATCATCTTGGTCGCGTACACGCCGGCGAACGGGTGCGCCAGCGCGTCCTCGAGCAGGCTCGAAGAGCGCACCGCCAGCGGCGTGTGGACCTGCCGCACGAGCGCCCACAGGTCGCCCACGATCTCCGTGGGAAGCTCCGCGCGCTGCAGCGCGGTCGCGATCCGGCGGTCGTCGGCCCCCGAGTAGACCAGTTCGTGGAGACGGTTGCGCGCGAGGAACAGGTCGAACGCGCCGGTGGTGATCACGGTGAGCGTCGGGACCGAGATCTCCAGGCCCTCGAAGCGCAGGCTCGCCGGCCGGTCCGCCAGCGCTTCACGCGCGGCGAGCAACCCCGAGGCCTTGCCCCCGAGCGCGCCCTCGCCGATGGTGGTGAAGGTCTCCCGCCCCTCGAAGAAGCGGCGGTCGAACCGCTGCAACTCCTGGCCGCCCGTGGCGTCGCTGCTCATGGTCGGGACCGCGGCGCGCGGGCGGCGGCGCGCGCCGCCCCGCCTCCCGCGCTCACACCCAGCCGCGGTCCTTGCAGGCCTGGGCGACGCGGTTGATGGCGATGACGTAGGCGGCGTCCCGCATGTACAGCCTGCGTTCGCGCGCCAGCTCGCTCACCGCGAGGAAGGCCGAGGTCATCTTGCTGTCGAGCTTGCCCAGCACCTCGTCCTTGTCCCAGTAGTAGTTCATGTTGCATTGTACCTGCTCGAAGTAGCTGCAGGTCACGCCGCCCGCGTTCGCGAGGAAGTCCGGGATCAGGTAGATCCCGCGGTCCTTCAGCACCGCGTCGGCCTCGGTGGTGGTGGGGCCGTTGGCGCCCTCGGCCACGAACTTCACCGCCGCGTGGACCTTCTTCACGGTCTCGGGCGCGATCTGGTTCTCGAGCGCGCAGGGCATCAGGATCTCGACCGGCTGCTCGATCCACGCATCGCCCGGCAGCACCTCGTAGCCGAGCTTCCTTGCCTTCTCCTTGTCGATGCCGCCGAAGGCGTCGGTGATGCCCGCGAGCTGGTCCATGTCCACGCCGGTGGTCCGCTTGAAGGAGTACGAGGCCTGGTCCTTCTGGTCCCACGAGGACACGCAGATGACCTTGCCGCCGAGTTGCTGGTAGAGCCGGATGGCATACTGGGACACGTTGCCGAAACCCTGCACGCTGGCGCGCGTGGACTCGACCGCGACACCGTGCTCGCGCAGCGCCTCGCGCAGCGTGAAGACCACGCCGTAGCCGGTCGCTTCGGTGCGCCCCAGCGAGCCGCCCATGCCGACGGGCTTGCCGGTGATGAAGCCGGGGTAACGGCCGCCCTGCAGCGCCTCGAACTCGTCGAGCATCCACAACATGTGCTGCGCGTTGGTCATGACGTCGGGCGCCGGGACGTCCTGCACCGGGCCCACGTTGCGCACCAGCTGCCGCACCCAGCCGCGGCAGATCTTCTCCTGCTCGCGGGCGCTCAGGTTGTGCGGATCGCAGATCACGCCGCCCTTCCCACCGCCCAGCGGGATGTCCACCACCGCGCACTTCCAGGTCATCCACATGGAGAGGGCGCGCACCGTGTCCGCGGTCTCCTGCGGGTGGAAGCGGATGCCGCCCTTCGAGGGACCGCGGGCGTCGTTGTGCTGCACGCGGAATCCGCGGAAGACCTTGACCTGCCCGTCGTCCATGCGCACCGGGATGCTGAAGGCGTACTCGCGCATCGGCCAGCGCAGGAACTCCCGCGTACCCGCGTCCAGATCGAGCAGCGCGGCGACCTTGTCGAACTGGGCCTGGGCGATCTCGAACGAATTGAACCCCTTCGTGCTCATGAGTCTCTCCTGGAAGCCCAGCCGGGGGGCGATCGCGACGGTGCGCGTGCCGGAATGCCCCGCGGCGGTGGGAACAGCAAGCTCGGTCCGGTTCGTGCGGCCGGACGGCCGCGGTGAGCCGGGGAACGGTCGCCGGACCCCTGCGACCCCCCGAAGGGGTGGACCCGAATACCCGAATCAACTATGCCCGAGGTCAGCAGGAAGTCAAGCGAAACCCCAAAGAAGCCCGCCGAACGGGGCATTCGTAGCTCGCGCCGCCGCGCTGGTCCCCTTCGTCGATTTCTTTGCGCTTGCATTGCAACTTCTCGGGCGTTCGGAGCGTCAATAGTAGCGTCACGTACGCGAGAACGTGGCGAGCGAGCGAGCCAGTCGTTCGAGTCCTCCAGAGTTGCGAGCAGGGTCCCGGAGTGGGCAAGCTCCGGCCTCCTACGACAGACGCCCGGCCCCGGCCGGGCGTCTCCGCGTTCCAGCCGGAGCGTGCGCGCCCCCACCTTCGCCGGACGACACGCATCCGCGGCCGCGGCGAGCGCGGTGCGGCGCGTCTACCCGCTCACCGGCTCCGTGAACGTGCCGCCCCGGGCCGCGAGTTCCTCGATGAGCGGCGCCGGCCGGAAACGCTCGCCCTTCTCGGCGCGCAGCGCCGTCAGCCGCGCCTCCACCCGGGCGAGTCCCAGCGCGTCGGCGTGGCGCAACGGGCCCCCGCGGAAGAGCGGGAACCCCGCGCCATAGAGCAGCGCCAGGTCCAGCGTCCCGGCGTCCTCCACCACGCCGTCGGCAAGGCAGTGCGCGGCCTCGTTCACCATGGCGAGCGTCATCCGCTCGGCGAGAGCCTCGAGGCTCGCGGGCCGGCGTTCGCGCGCGGGACGCAGCAGCCGCGCCGCCAGCGGATCCAGCGTGCGCCGTCCGCGCCAGTAGCGGTAGAACCCCGCGCCGCTCTTCCGTCCCAGGAGCCCCTCCTTGACCAGGGCCTCGAGTTGCGGCGCTGGCGCGATGCGCTCGGGGAACGCGCGGCCCAGGACCGCGGCCACGCTCGCCGCGACGTCGAGGCCCAGCTCGTCCATCACCTCGAAGGGCCCCCTGGGCATGCCGAAGGCCCGCATCGCCGCGTCCACGTCGGCCACGCGGTAGCCGTCCTCGACCAGGTGAAGCGCCTCCCGCAGGCAGGGCATCAGCACGCGGTTCACGACGAAACCGGGCCCGTCGTTCACCACGACCGGGGTCCTGCCCAGCCGCCGCGCCAGCGTGACGGCGGTGGCCAGCGCCACTGCCGAGGTCTTCGCGCCGCGCACCACTTCGACCAGCGGCATGCGGTGGACCGGGTCGAAGAAGTGCATCCCGACGAAGCGCTGCGGGTGTTCGAGCCCCGCGGCCAACTCGTCCACCGAGAGCGAGGAGGTGTTGGTCGCCATCACCGCGTCCGGCCGCATGCAGACCTCGAGCTCGCCGAACACCCGGCGCTTGACGTCCAGGTCCTCCACCACCGCCTCGATCGCCAGATCCGCGCGCTTGAGACCAGCCAGGTCCAGGCTCGGGAAGATGCGCGCGAGCTGTCCCTCGGTCTCGTGCCGCGCAGTCCCGGTCCGGCCCGCGCGCTCGGCGACACTCGCACTCACCGCGCGCAGCGCGCGCGCCAGCGCGGCCGGGTCGGTGTCGCGCAGCCGCACCTCGATCCCGTGCCGGCTGGCGAGTTCGGCGATGCCGGCGCCCATCCCCCCCGCGCCCACGACCTGGAGCCGGTCGATGGGGACCGCCGCCGCCATCCCGGGCAGCAGTTCATGGCGCGCTCGCTCGGCGAGCCGGAAGGCGCGCACCAGGTTCTTGCACACCGGCCCCACGAGCAGATCGCTCACCCACTCGGCCTCGAGCCGCAGGGAGGCCTCGATGGGCTGGGCGAAGCCGTGATGCAGGATGCTTAGCGCCGCGTCCGGCGCGGGGTAGTGCCCGCCGGCGCGCTCCTTCGTCATCGCCCGCGCGCGAGCGAACGCCAGGCCCCGCCCGAACGGCGTGGCATTCATGAACCACGAGCGCAGCCCCCGCGGCCGCCAGCGGTCGCGGCGCCTGCGCTGCGCGCCCGCGGTTGCGGGCCCGCGGCCCCGACCGGACGCCGCCAGTTCCGCCAGGCGCCGGTGCGCGTGCTCGATGAGCCACACGCCGGGCACCGCCCGCTCGACCAACCCCGCGCGCTCGGCGCTACGTGCGTCCAGCGTGCGACCGGTGAGGATGAGGTCCAGCGCGGTCGAGAGCCCCACGAGCCCGGACAGGCGGGTGGTTCCGCCAGAGCCCGGGATGGTGCCTAGCAGGACCTCGGGCAACCCGATCTGCGTGCGTGACTCCTGCGCGGCGACGCGCGAGCTGCAAGCCAGCGCCAGTTCGGTCCCGGCGCCCAGGCAGATCCCGTCGATGGCCGCGACCGTCGGGAAGGGCAGGGCGGCCAGGCGCGCGCAGGCCGCCTGCGAGCGCCGGACCAGGGCCAGCGCCTGCGCGCGGTCCGTGAGCGTGGCGAGCGCCTCCACGTCGCCGGCCATGAAGGAGCCGGGCTTGCCGCTCCGCACGACCAGCCCGCCGAGGTCCGGCCGCTCTTCGAGCAGGCCGAGGGCGGCCTCGAGGTCACCGAGCGCCTGCTCGTCAAGGACGTTCACCCGCCGAGCGGGGTCGTCCATCACGAGGTGGGCGATCCCGTCCGGATCACCCCCCGGCCCTACCGGCGTCCCGGGCTGGCCGACGGCGGGCTCCCTGCCTCGGCCCGGCATTCCCGCCGGCAGAAACTCGACGCGGAAGACGCTCATCCGTCACGCTCCAGCACGAAGGCAGCGCCCTGCCCGCCACCCACGCACAGCGCCGCCAGCCCGCGCTTCGCCCCGCGACGGCGCATCTCGAGCAGCAGCGTGAGCAGCAACCGTGCGCCGCTCGCCCCCACCGGGTGGCCCAGCGCGATGGCCCCGCCGTTCACGTTGAGCCGCTCGAGCGGGATCTCGCCCAGCGCCCGGTCGCGGCCCAGCTCCGCGCGCGCGAACCGCGCCGACCTCACCGCCTCGAGGCAGGCCAGCACCTGGACGGCGAAGGCCTCGTTGATCTCGAACAGTTCCACCTCCCCGAGCGAAAGCCCGGTCTGGTCGAGCACGCGCGCGATGGCGTGGACCGGCCCCAGTCCCATGCGCCGCGGCTCGAGCCCCGCGACGGCCCAGGCCCGCACCCGCCCCAGCGGCGGCACGGGCCAGTCACGCGCGGCCTGCTCGCCGCCGACCAGGAGGGCCACGGCGCCATCGGTGACCGGGCAGGCGTTGCCCACCGTGACCGTGCCGCTGCGCCGGTCGAAGCAGGGCCGAAGCCGCGCCAACTGCCCGAGCGTCTGGTCCTCGCGCGGCCCCGCGTCGTCGCGCAGCAACTCGCAGGCGGGCGGCGGGAAGACGGGCACGATCTCTTCGCGCAGCCTTTCGCGCGCCGCCACCGCACGCTCATGGCTGAGGAGCGCGAAGCCGTCCTGGAGCTCACGCCGCAGGTCGAACTCGCGCGCCAGAAGCTCCGCGGTCTCGCCCATCCCGAGCCCGCACACCGGGTCGTGCAGGGCCTCGAGCAGCGCGGGTCGGGGCCGCAGTAACGCGGGCCGGAAGCGCAGTGCCGCGCGGAGGCGCTCGAGCGGGTGCCTCGCCCGGGTCACGCCCTCGAACCAGGCGCCGAACTCGGGCGGGAACAGCAGCGGGAGCTGGCTCATCGACTCCACGCCACCCGCCAGGACGAGCTGCGCGCGCCCGAGCTGGATGCGCTCGGCGGCCAGCCCGACGGCCTCCATGCCGGAGGCGCAGTTGCGGTGCACGGTCAGGCCGGGCACTCCTTCGGGGATGCCGGCGCGCAGGGCGGTCACACGCGCGACATTGGCGGCCTCGGCGGGCTGGGCGCAGTTGCCCAGGATGACCTCGTCGAGGCGCGCCGGGTCCAACTCGTGGCGCGCCAGCAACTCGCCCACGGCCAGGCGCCCGAGCTCGACGACGCTCAGATGGCGGAGCGCCGTCCCCGCCCTGGCGAAGGGGGTGCGGATTCCGCCCAGGATCCAGACCGCAGGGGCGGTCATGGGGAGCCGGGCGTCAGTTCTTCTTGAGCCGGGCCAGCAAGTCGCGCGCCTCGGCCTGATATTTCGGGTCGAGCGGGCTGCCCGAGGGTGGCAGGGAGACCGCGCGCTCCAGCTCGCGCCTGGCGTCGCTCGTGCGCTTCAACTGCATGAACGTCCGTCCCTGCTCGAGCCGGTGGTTCACGTAAGCGGGCTCCAGTTCGATGGATTTCTGCATGTCCGCCACCGCGTTCTCCATCGAAGCGCCCTTGGGCACCCCTCCCAGGACGGTCTTGGCGATGGTGCGCTCCATGAAATTGAGGCTCGCGAGCCTGCGGTTCCACAGCGCCAGGACGTGCCAGGCCCGGCCCTGGGCCGGGTTCAGAGCCAGGGTCCGGTCCACCTCGGATTTGATCTCCCGCGAGAGCGAGAGTTGTGTCTTGGGCCCTTCCTTGAGGGCCTGCCGCCCGAGCGCCACTGCCAGCTCCAGATGGCCGGCCGCGCTGTCCGGAGCGGACTTGACCGCCTCCCGGGCGTGCTCGACGGCTGCGGCCACGAGCCGACGCCCATCTTCGCCCGAAACGTCCTCGGCCAGCATGGACTCGATCCTGGCCAGGCGGTGAAGCACCGTGAAGCGCCCAGGAGCGGCGCTCAACGCCTCCTGGGTGCTGGCCCGGGCGCCCTTGAGGTCGCCGCGAGCGTAGCGCTCGGCAGCCTGCCCGAGCAGTTCGTCAGAGCGGTCGTGCCCGGGCTGGGAGAGGACGGGCTGAGCCGACAGCAGGATCAGGACCGGGAGCGCGGCACAGCACGCGACCGAAAGTGAGGCGATGCGCATGAAGGTCTCCGTGGCGCTGCGGGGCGCCGCTGGGTGCCCGCACACCCCGTGTCGCCCCCCCGGGGTACCCAACAAACGTGGGTGCGGTTGCCCCGGTGGATCCGGTTGCGGCGGGAACTCCTGACTCGATGGGCGACTCTCCCGCAGGACTCCGGACATGTCAACGAATGCGTTGCGGTCCGAAGACCGTGTCCGCCGAGCCCCATGCCACTGGACGATCAGCAGCCGTCTCGCCGCCTTCAGACCGCGGTCCATCTCCTTGTTTCACTGGCCCTTGTGTGCAGCCGG
>Ga0315276_10004306_pt1 | contig 13074 bp, 12 predicted proteins | sample YL17G05_0_MG_FD_204542 | JGI IMG/M metagenome (GOLD analysis project Ga0315276, IMG submission 204542) | Sediment microbial communities from Yellowstone Lake, YNP, Wyoming, USA - YL17G05_0 | ecosystem: Environmental > Aquatic > Freshwater > Lake > Sediment | place: USA: Wyoming | collected... | reverse complement strand
GGCGATCGGGCGCACGTACTTCTTGGGCTCGGGGAGGATCACGGCCGATCCGTCGTGGACGAGGGCCGTGGTGTTCTGCTCGACGGCCGCGCGCACTTGGGTGTCGAGCTCCTCCACGCCGGAGAGTCCGCTCCCGGACACCGCTTGGTAGGTGCTCACCACGAGGCGACGCAAGCCGGCCGCCTTGTGCAGCGGGCTCAGCACCGGCATCGCGGCCATGGTGGTGCAGTTCGGGTTGGCAATGATTCCTTTGCGGACGTCCGCGAGCGCGTGCGGGTTGACCTCGCTCACGACGAGCGGGACGTCCGGGTCCATCCGCCAGGCGCTGGAGTTGTCGATCACGATGGCGCCCGCGGCGGCGTACCCCCGGGCCAACTCCTTGGACGTGGCGCCTCCCGCGGAGAACAACGCGATGTCGATACCAGTGAGGTCGGCCGTGGCTGCGTCCTCCACCACGATGTCGCGACCGCGCCACGGCAGCGACGTGCCTGCCGAGCGGGCGCTGGCGAGGAACCGAACATCGGTGAGTGGGAAGTCCCGCTCGTCGAGGAGCCGGCGCATCACGGCGCCCACCTGTCCAGTGGCGCCGACCACAGCAACGGTCAGCTTGCGACTCATCATGTTCTCCTCCGGGCTCACAGCCAGGCCAGTCCGCGAGTCAGCGCCCGGTTCCGGCGTAGATGACAGCTTCGCCGTCCCCGTCAAGGCCGAATGCGGTGTGCAGCGCACGTACGGCGACCGGCGCGTCCTGCTCACGCGTGACGACTGAGATGCGGATCTCCGACGTCGAAATCATCTCCACGTTGACCTGTGCATCAGCCAGTGCGGAGAAGAACGTTGCGGAAACACCCGGATGCGAGCGCATCCCGGCCCCGATCAATGACACCTTCGCAATGTCATCGTCGTAGAGGAGCGTTTCAAACCCGATCGATTCGCGCACCTTCGTTAACGCTGCGAGTGCTCGCTGCCCATCACCCTTGGGGCAGGTGAAGGTCACGTCGGTACGTCCGGTGGCTGCGGCCGAGACGTTCTGCACGATCATGTCGATGTTGACCTCGGCATCTGCCACAGCTCGGAAGATCGCCGCCGCTTCACCGGGCTTGTCGGGCACGCCGACAACCGTGACCTTCGCGTCGCCTGCATCGTGTGCGACCCCGGAAATGATCGGTTGTTCCACGCTGTCACCTTCTGAGTTTTCGCCGGACGTGACGAGTGTTCCGTTGCGATCGGAGAACGACGACCGTACGTGAATTGGGAGCTTGAAGCGGCGGGCGTATTCGACGCACCGCAGGTGCAGGACCTTCGCCCCGCTCGCGGCGAGCTCGAGCATCTCTTCGTACGTGATGCTCGGAATCGGCCGAGCCTTGGGCACGATCCTCGGATCGGCGGTGAAGACACCATCGACGTCGGTGTAGATCTCGCACACGTCGGCATCGAGCGCGGCGGCGAGAGCAACGGCAGTCGTGTCAGATCCGCCGCGGCCCAAGGTCGTGATGTCCTTCGTATCCTGTGACACCCCCTGGAAACCCGCGACGATCGGAATCGCTCCGTCATCGATGGCCGACCGGATACGACCGGGAGTGACGTCGATGATCCGGGCCCGCCCATGCGCCGAGTCGGTGATGAGGCCGGCCTGCGAGCCCGTGTACGACCGCGCTTCCACACCGAGGTCGTGGATCGCCATCGCGAGTACGGCCATCGCGATGCGTTCACCAGCGGTCAGCAGCATGTCCAGCTCTCGCGCGGCCGGCAACGGCGAGACCTGCTCGGCAAGATCAATCAGTTCGTCGGTGGTGTCACCCATTGCCGAGACGATGACGACGACGTCATTGCCGGCCTTCTTCGTCTCCACGATGCGTCGCGCCACTCGTTTGACGCTCTCGGCATCGGCCACCGACGATCCGCCGTACTTCTGGACCACCAGACCCACGGGTGTTCCTCGTTCCTTCCCGACTCGGACACATCGACCTATCGAACGACAGGTCGGACACAGTTGTGGACGAGTCTAGATGTGGGTGATTTCCTCAGTCGCTGCGTCCGAATAGTGAGACTTACGGCCTGAGGTCGAGAATGTCTTCCTCAGCGTCCTCGATGTCGCCGGTTCGCGCGTGCGAGACGACGGCCGTGACCGCTCGCAGCGACGCGGCCATGGCCGGGCCCCAACTGGTGAGGAACGAGAACTGCCACCACCACAAGGCCTCCACGATCCGGTCCTCCTGGTAGTGGATCAAGCCATGCACAAGATCGCTCGTGATCAAGGTGAGGTCGTCGGCGACCGACCCCCATGCCATCTCGGGCTCGGCGTACGGATCGACCACGTCGATGTACTCGTCCGCGGCTCCGATGGCCTCACGCAAGGCCTCTCGCACTGGATCGACGTCTGGCTCTGGACCGGCGTCGGGCTCGAACCGACCCTCCGGCACGACGTCGCGATGAGCACCCAGACGGGAGCCCTCGGCCGCAAGGGCCGAGAGCTCCAGTAGCAGCAGGGCAATCGCCTCGTCCTGGTGTTCGCCACCCGCAATGGCCTCGATCAGCGCGAGGAAGTCACGGACCGCATCGGCGATGTCCGAGGCCAGTGCGATCAGGTCGGCGTCGGCGACGGTTGCGGCCGCACCCGACGCCAGGATCTCTCCAGGAGTCGGAGTCGGGAGGGACTCGGGATCGTGACTCGCCGGCACGATGATCACGGCGTCGGTGTCCGACGAACGCTCGTCAGCCATCGAGTCGTCGCCTCCCCTCAAACGCGCGACCAAGTGTCACTTCGTCGGCGTACTCCAGGTCGCCCCCAACGGGCAGACCGCTGGCCAACCGTGTCACGGTCAGGCCCATAGGGGCGATCAGGCGCGCGAGGTAGGACGCAGTTGCTTCGCCCTCGAGATTGGGATCCGTGGCCAGGATCAGCTCGGTCACACCGCCGTCGGCGAGCCTGGCCAACAGTTCGCGGATCCGCAGATCATCCGGTCCGATCCCATCGATGGGCGAAATCGCCCCTCCCAGGACGTGGTAACGACCACGGAACTCTCGGGTCTTCTCGACGGCGAGTACGTCCTTGGGTTCCTCGACCACGCAGATGACGGTTCGATCCCGCCTCGGATCGGCGCAGATCCGGCATTGTTCTGACTCCGCGACGTTGAAGCAGGTCGAGCAATAGCGCAGCTTGTCCTTGACCTCGGTGATGACGTGGGCAAGACGATCCAAGTCAGCTGGGTCCGTGTCGAGCAGGTAGAAGGCGATGCGCTGAGCGCCCTTAGGACCGACGCCGGGCAAGCGGCTCAACTCGTCGATGAGGTCCTGAACGATTCCTTCGTACATGCCTGAACTCAAGCGTCTTCGGACTCGGTGACGACCTTGCCGCCCAACAGGTGCTGGAGAAGAGGCAGTCCGGCCAGCCCCGAGTCCTCGGTGTCGGCGTCGTGCACGCTCGGGACATCGGTCTCGACGTCACCAGTGCGCAGGTCCACAACAGCGTCCGCGCCGGGCTTGGGTGGGATCTTGCGGGGCGCTGTCTGGGCGGGCGCCGTCTGGGCGGGCGCCGCCACGTCCGGTGTCGTCACGTCCGGCGTCGTCACGACCGGCGTCTGGGCGTCGCCCACCGGTAGGTCCTCAGTTGTCGTAGCGGTCGACTCGCCGTCCGGCTTGGACGCCGCGCTCTTGGCTTGATCTGGTGACAAGACGAGATCGGGACGCAGATCGACCTTGAGCACCTCGCGGATCGCGTTGCGCAGGCGTTCGTCCTGATGCGATTGCTGCGCGAACGTGATGCGGCCCTGATCAGGGAAGGCGACGGCGATTGCTCCGTCGGAGATGGACACCGGCGCAGTCTGTGCGAACGCTGTCCAGGCGACGCGACTTTGCGACCGCAGCGCATCGAGTACGGCCGGCCACATCGCCGCCACGGCGGCAAGATCCACCTCGATGTTGCTGCTGCTCGGGTGTGGTTCGTCACTCGCTGCTTCAGTCACGTCCGGCCCTGGAGACTCACGCACGTCCAAGGTCGCTGAGTCAGCTCGAGCGGAGGACAACTTCGCCGGTGCGGGTGGTGTCGCTCGTCGAAGAGGTGTTGGTGCCTGCGCGCCCGCCACGGTGCCGGTAGTTGACGACTGCGCTGCCCCACCATCGGCAATCGCCGACCGCAACGCCACCACTCGACGCTCCAACTGATCGATACGCGTGAGGATGGCGATGCTGCCGTCGTCGACACCAGGCAACAACAACCGGGCGCACAACAACTCCAGCTGCAGCCGAGGGGCGGTGGCACCACGCAACTCGGCAAGCCCCTGCGCCACAAGGTCTGCAGCGCGTACGAGCTCCGCCGAACTGAAGCGGCCGGACTGGGCGACCATCACCTCGATCTCCTCGTCGGGCCGATCGAAGAGAGATGCACGCGCAGACTCGGGAACATGCGCGAGGAGGACCAGATCGCGCCAGCGCTCGAGCAGATCGGTCACGAACCGTCGCGGATCGTGACCGGACTCGACCACCGAGTCCACCAACTCGAACATGCGTGCGCCGTCACTGTCGGCGACTGCAGCCACGACCTCGTCGAGCACCGCGGCGTCGGTGTACCCCAACAGCGCGATCGTGTCCTCGTAGGTCAATCCGCCATCGGATGAGCCCGCCATCACCTGACCGAGCACCGAAAGCGCGTCACGTACGGATCCCGCTCCAGCACGGGCGATGAGCGACAACGCCGTCAGCTCAGCATCAACGCCCTCTTGCTCGCACACCCAGGCGAGGTGTTCAGCCAGCCGGCGACTCGCCACGAGGCGAAACGGGTAGTGATGTGTGCGTGAGCGGATCGTCGGCAGGATCTTGTCCGGCTCGGTCGTTGCGAAGATGAAGACCAAGTGAGCTGGGGGTTCTTCGATCACCTTCAGCAGCGCGGTGGCCGCATCCTTCGTGAGCTGGTGTGCCTCGTCGAGGATGTAGACGCGGTATCGAGACGACGCGGGCGCGAACATCGCGCGCTCTCGCAGCTCACGTGCATCGTCGATTCCTCGATTGCTAGCCGCGTCGAGCTCGATGACGTCCAGCGATCCAGGCCCGTTGGGGGCAAGGTCCTGACACGACTGACACTTCCCGCACGGAGTCGAAGTGGGGCCCTCCACACAGTTGAGCGATCGCGCGAGGATCCGGGCACTCGAGGTCTTGCCGCACCCGCGCGGACCGGTGAAGAGATAGGCATGATGGATTCGGCTGCTGTCGAGAGCACGCGCCAGCGGTCCGGTGACATGGTCCTGGCCGATGACATCGGACAGTTGCCCCGGGCGATAGGTGCGGTAGAGCGCCAATGCCACGCCCGCACCCTAGTCGGGCGCTCGGACGTGCGCCTCCGACGTAGGTCCGATCCGTAACCCGGCCGAACGCATCCCGTCCATCGCCCGGTCAACTCGGGCTGGTGACAGATGAAGGGACCCCTCGCGTACCCGCCAGAGCTCTCTTACCCTTGCTGCCTTCCGGCCCTGGGGGAGTTCGGAGAGATGACGCCACACGAGGGGTCGGACGCAAGTGTAGGTGAGCGACGTACTGCATACCTGCCCAGCGCACCACTGGCCGCGTGGTCGGGGCCGAGTCCACGGGCTTGTACCCTCTGCGGCGGAGGATTCGCATAGTGGCCTAGTGCGCACGCTTGGAAAGCGTGTTGGGGGAAACCTCGCGCGGGTTCGAATCCCGCATCCTCCGCCATCATCGGTGAAGCACCAGAGTCGACCCGCTCCGCGGGATCGCGAAGCGAGTGATGCGGGCTGGTCATCTAGCGGCGTCGACGCGAGGTACGGCTCGCCGTGCCGAAGATTCCTCGGAAGATCTGGCGAGTGAGTGCGGTCGCGGCTGTGACCGCAACCGCCTTGACCACCGGGTTCTTCATCGCCGCCTCGAGCCCACTGTCCGGGGGTCGCTCCGACATCGGCGGCAGTTCGGGGACCTCGACGCCGCCAGCGGTCGGCTGCACCGGACTCGGCGCCTGCTCGGCAAGTGGCGGAGGCGCAGGTGCCATCCGCGCCGCGAGGGATTCGTAGGCCGAGGCGCGATCCACGGCCGTGCCGTACTCCGCACTCAATGGCGATGCCGCAACCGCCGCGGCGATCGCTGCCGGATCAGCGGGACCCATCAAGGAACTCGGCGCCCTCATTCGCGTCCATGCAACCGGTGTCGGTGCTCCGCGCTCGCTCATCACCGTGACGACCGCCTCGCCGATGCCGCACGCAGGAAGCACCTCGATCAAGTCGTACGCGCTCTTCGGGAAGGTAGACACCGTCGCCTTCAATGCTTTCGCATCATCGGGAGTGAAAGCGCGCAGCGCATGTTGTACTCGATTCGACAACTGCGCGAGCACATCGTCGGGCACATCCTTAGGGGTCTGGGTCACGAAGAAGACGCCCACACCCTTGGACCGAATGAGACGCACCGTCTGGGTGATCGACTGCAAGAACGCCTTACTGGCGCCGGTGAACAACAGGTGCGCCTCATCGAGGAAGAACACCAGCTTCGGCTTGTCGGCATCGCCGATCTCGGGCAACTCCTGGAAGAGGTCGGCTAGCAACCACATCAAGAAGGTGGAGAACAACGCAGGACGATCTTGCAGCGACGGCAGCTCCAGACAGGTGACGATTCCACGTCCATCGGGGGCCGTACGTAACAACTCAGCCGAATCGAACTCTGGCTCGCCGAAGAACTTCTCCATCCCCTCGGATTCGAACGTCAACAAGTCGCGCAGGATCACGCCGGCCGTGGCCTTGGACAAGCCGCCAAGAGCTTCCAGTTGCGGCTTTCCTTGATCAGAAACGAGGAACTGGATGACCGACCTCAAGTCCTTGAGATCGAGCAACGCGAGACCGTTGGTGTCAGCGAAGTGAAAGACCAGTTGCAGGCTCGATTCCTGGGTTTGGTTCAGCCCCAGGACACGCGAGAGCAGGATCGGACCGAACGACGTGATCGTGGCGCGTACAGGGACGCCGGTGCCTTCACCTCCGAGGGCGAGATACTCGAGCGGGTACGACGTCGGGGTCCACTGCTGACCAATGTCAGTTGCACGCGCCGTGATCTTCTCGTTTGAGACGCCCGGGACCGACATCCCGGACAGGTCACCCTTGATGTCGGCGAGGAACACCGGGACGCCGGCCGCCGACAGCTGTTCGGCCATCAACTGCAGGGTCTTCGTCTTGCCCGTGCCCGTCGCGCCCGCGACGAGTCCGTGCCGATTCATCATCGACAAGGGGATGCGCACCGAGCCGGCCGGGTACGCAATGGTCTCGACGACGACGGCACCCAGCTCGAGACACGGACCTGCGAAGGCGTACCCCCTCGCGACCCCCTCGACAATGCTCTGCGGATCCATTGGTGTTGTCGGCGACATGTCCGGAGAGTAACGACGACGGTGCAACCCTTGCGCGACTTTGTGCCAGAGTTACGGTCGGATTGCGCTGTCAGCAGCACGACTCGATCACGACTTCGTGTTTTGCGCGTAGGAAGGCCGGAGGGGAACCACACTTATGACCATGATCAGCCCTGGCGGCAGCGGTATCTCGCCAAGTTCGTCGGGTTCTGGTCGCACATCTCCGATCACGTTGATCGTTATCGTGCTCGTCGGCGTCCTCGTTGCCGCCGCCCTCGGGTTCGTCGTCTTTCGCGCCGTACGCGGTGGTTCTCCTACGGCCACACCTACTCCCGGGGTTTGCCCACAGGTGACGACCACTCCGGGTGCAGGGTTGCCGAAGACGGCCGCGGTCACGATCAACGTCTATAACGCGACCCAGCGCTCGGGGCTGGCCCGTACGACCGCGAGTCAACTGCGCAGCAGCGGCTTCGTCGTCATCTCGGTGGCCAATGACCCGCTCAGTAAGAAGATCCCCGGCGTTGCCGAACTTCGGTACGGCAAGAAGGGAGCGGCGAACGCGAAGCTGCTCGCCTTCTATCTGCCATCTGCGACTCTCGTCCTCGACAAGCGAGCTGACAGCACCGTCGACGTCGTACTGGGCGAGACGTTCGCTGGAGTGATTTCGCCCGACGTCGTGGCCAAGGAACTCAAGTCCCCCAGCGTCGGCCCCAACCCGACCTGCAAGCCGTCGGGCTAGGGCGCGTCTCCAGACGAACACTTCGGCTCACAAGCAGAAAGGACGTCGCACCCGAAGTGGGCTCGACGTCCTTTCGACCTTGGCGGTGGCGGTGGGATTTGAACCCACGGAGAGCTTGCACCCTCACACGCTTTCGAGGCGTGCTCCTTCGGCCGCTCGGACACGCCACCGCCGCAGAGGGTACAGGCCGATGGACCGGCGTCGGCTATCCGGGATCGCGATGGGTTCGGAAGAATTCCCGCAACAACAGAGCACTCTGATCGGCGAGCACGCCCGAGACGACTTCCGGTCGATGCGGGAGTCGCCTGTCCCGTACGACGTCGAACAACGACCCGACCGCGCCCGCCTTGGCATCCATCGCGCCGAAGATCAACCGATCCACTCGCGCCTGCACCAATGCGCCCGCACACATCACACACGGTTCCAGCGTCACCACCAGCGTCATCCCGTCGAGACGCCATCGGCCCAACCGACGCGCCGCATCGCGCATTGCGACCATCTCTGCATGACCCGTGGGATCCGCACTTGCCTCGCGCTCGTTCCGGCCCCATCCGATCACGCGACCATCCGCATCGATGACCACAGCGCCCACCGGAACGTCGCTGGTCGACAGCGCGGCGCGTGCTTCGTCCAACGCGACGCGCATCGCCTCGACATCTGCTGGGCTGGCAATCACGAGAGCACCCGCTCAGGCCGTACGAGAAACGTTCACTGCGCCAACGACTCGAGGGCAGCATCGAACTGTTCGCCGAATCCGGCGCGCGCGGCAATGCTGGAGAGCACCTCATCCGGATAGAGCTCGACATCGGCACACATCAGATCGAGATCTTGCGGACCGACCCCGAGGTCGTCGAACAACTTCAAGTCCCCGGCCAGTTGGATTTCGTCACCCTCGTCCGGCACCGGGATGCCGAGTTGTTCGAGAACCTCATCAGCCAAAGACCAATCGCGTGCTGCCGTTACGTCGGACAGCAACAGTCGCGTCTGGGCCCCCAGCATTCGCAGCACGACGAAGAACTCCTCGGCCACCGACACCAGCCCCAGTGCACCGCCTTCAGCGGGCAGTTGGCGCAAAGCGTGGGTGAGGTTCTCCAGCGATCCAGCTGCACGAGGAGGCAGCGGCTCGACATGCCACAGACCGTCCTCGCGCCATACGGCGAGGGCGAAGTCGATGGCGTCGTCGTCCATGCCCAGCGCCTCCTCGTGACCGCGCCGGGGGGTCGCGGTCATTGCGCATCGTGGCACGTACGTATGTCTCTCGTCATTGTTTCGCCGAGGCCGACCGGGCTCAACCTCAGATGGTGACGCTCAGAGCGCCTTGACCGCCCCAACTACCTTCGTCAGCGACTCCTTCGCATCGCCGAACAACAGCGAAGTCTTCGGGTCGTAGAGCAATTCGTTCTCAATACCAGCGAACCCCGGGCGCATAGATCGCTTGAGGAAGACGACTTGACTCGCAGCCCCCACATCGAGGATGGGCATTCCGTAGATCGGAGCGGTCTTGTCGGTGCGTGCCGCTGGGTTAACCACGTCATTGGCACCGACAACGATGGCGACGTCCGCGGACGCGAACTCCGGGTTCACTTCATCCATCTCTTTGAGTTGGTCGTACGGCACGTTCGCTTCGGCCAACAAGACGTTCATGTGCCCTGGCATCCGACCGGCCACCGGGTGGATCGCGTACACAACGGTGATTCCGCGTGCGGTAAGCAGGTCCACGAGCTCGCGCAGGGTGTGCTGGGCTTGGGCCACGGCGAGTCCGTAGCCGGGCACGATGATGACCTTGCGCGCGTAGGCCAACATGATCGCGACGTCGTTCGGAGCAGAGGAACGAACCGGTCTATCCGAGACACCACCGCCACCGCTGGTAATGGCAGTCGCGGTGAATGCTCCGAACATTGTCTTGAGAAGCGGACGGCCCATGGCTTGCGCCATCATCCGAGTCAGCAAGGTTCCCGATGCGCCCACGAGTGTTCCGGCGACGATCAGCAAGACACTGTCCAGTACGTATCCGCTGGCGGCGACGGACAAGCCGGTGAAGGCGTTGAGCAGTGAGATGACGATGGGTACGTCGGCACCGCCGACAGGGAGTACGACCAGGACGCCCAGGACGAGGGACAGCGCGAAGAGCACGTAGAGCACGGCTGCCGACGGGCTGATCACCATCGCCGCCGCGACCACGAGCGTGGCAACTCCGACGGCACTGGTCACGAAACGTCCGGCGGGCAGCACGATCGGTCGGGTAGTGATGAGTTCCTGAAGCTTCATGAACGTCAGTACGGATCCGGTGAACGACACGCACCCGACGACCGCTGTGAATACCGTCGCGGCCAGAAGCAGTTTCGTCTCACCGGCGCCGCCGGAGAGGTACTCGATGAGCGCGATGAGAGCAGCGGTGGCGCCACCGACACCATTGAACAGGGCCACAAGTTGTGGCATCGCGGTCATCTTGACCTGACGCGCTGCCACCCAGCCGATACCGGACCCGATGGCCAACGCAATGACGATCAGAGGTAGATGCTGCAGATTCTCACCGCTGGTGAAGGTGACCACAACCGCCAGCACCGCTCCGGCGGCGCCGATCAGGTTGCCGTTGCGCGCGGTCTTCGGACCGGACAAACCCTTGAGCGCCAGGATGAAGCAGACACTCACGACAAGCCCGGCGAGACCGGCCCAGGTCGAGGTCACGGTCGCGCCTCCTGCGTGGGTTCAGAAGACTTTGGTTTCTTGGCCGGAGAGAACATCTGCAACATGCGATCAGTCACAGCGAAGCCACCGACCATGTTGATCGCGCCCAGGACAATCGCGATGAGACCAAGGATCAACTGGATGTTGTCGCGCGCCTGCCCCGCGACCGTGATCGCCCCGACGACGACCACGCCGTGAATGGCATTCGCCCCTGACATCAACGGAGTGTGCAAGATCGCGGACACCTTGGAGATGACTTCGAATCCGATGAAGATGCTCAGGACAAAGATGGTGAGCAGGGAGATCCCGTCCATCCTCAGATCCCTTCTGCCGCAGGCTCGGCGACCGGTCGGGGTGGCAAATTGAGCGCCTCGCGCGCCATCGGATGATGGACCTCGCCCTCGAAGACGACCGCACAGCCGTCGACGATCTCGTCGGTGATGTCCGGGGCGACAACACCCTCATTGGTGCTCAACAGCAGCAGTGACACCACATTCTGCGCGTAGAGCTTCGAGGCGTGTGTCGGCAACTGGCTGGGCACGTCTTGGCCTCCCCAGACCAGAGCACCGCCGATCATGACTTCGTCACCGGCAACCGAACCCTCGACGTTTCCACCCGACTCACTGGCGAGGTCGACCACGACGGAGCCGGGTCTCATGGCCTCCACCATGGCGCGGGTGACCAGCAACGGCGCCCGGCGGCCAGGAATCGCGGCGGTGGTGATGAGCGCGTCGCTATCGGCGATGTAAGGCGCGAGCAGGTCTTGTTGGCGTTTGGCCCTGTCCTCGCTCATCTCGCGCGCGTAGCCACCCGTACCTTCGACCACATCGAGATTGAGATCCACGAACGTTGCTCCCACCGACCGCACCTCATCGGCGCTCGCAGCGCGCACGTCGTACGCCGAGACGACCGCTCCGAGTCGCCGGGCCGTCGCAATCGCCTGCAGCCCAGCGACTCCAGCCCCGAGCACAAGTACCTTCGCGGGTGGAATGGTGCCGGCTGCTGTCATGAAGAGTGGGAAGAACTTCGGCAAACGATCGGCGGCGATGAGAGCGGCACGATAGCCGGCGCACAGCGCCTGCGACGTCAGGGCATCCATCGACTGAGCGCGCGAGATGCGCGGGACCAGGTCGAACGAGAAGGCGGTCGCGCCCCTTGCGGCGAGCGCCGCGATCACTTCCCGATCCCCGGTCGGCGAGAGGAAGGACAGCGTGATTGCACCCGACTTCAAGTGCGCGATTCGAGTGGGGTCCAACGGGCGTACCGAGGTGATGACATCTGCGACCCCGAGTTCGTCGGCCCTCATGGCCGCCGCGACGATGCGTGCGCCGGCATCTGCGTACGCCTCGTCAGTGGCGAAGGCGTGTTTCCCGGCCCCGGATTCAACGGCGACGTCAAGTCCGGCCGCAGTGAGTCGACCTACTGCGTCCGGCACAAGAGCGACCCGGCGTTCACCGGGTCGTGTTTCCGCAGGAACGAACACCCGCATTGGCCGTCACCTCTTCTTTGCGTCGGCGCTGACTCTAGGTGGACATGGTCGCTCCGGACGACCAATGACATGGACGAATCCCGCGTTCGGTTCTGAGCCCTGGCTCACCCGAGTGGATGAAGCGGGAAGGCTGGCAGGTTCCGTACGACCATCCATGTGACGGCGCCGATAGGAATGAACACAGGGGACGGGAGCCATCGCGTCATAGGCCACGAACGGCCGGTCCACGCGGTGGTGAGCCAGATGGCCAAGGCGACGAGTACCACCGGAACTGTGATCAGCAAGAGCGCGTTGTCCTGAATCGCAGCAGACCAATTGCCGGTCAGTGTCGCCCGCAGGCAGCGCAGGCCGCCGCAGACGGGGCAGTCCAACCCGGTCGTCGCTTTGATCGGACAGATCGATCCGAACGACCCGGGGTCGGACGGGTTGTGCGCGGCGATCAGGATGCAGCCCCCGAGGCCCGCGACGACAACGCTGACAGGGGCGATGAGCCGACGTCTTCGTGATGTGGTCGGTTCGGTCACGTCGGCACGCTACGCCTCATGCGGCGGTCGCGGCTCGCGCCACATGGTCGTGACGAACGGGCCACCGTCGGGCAGATGGAATCCGCCGATCGGTTCGAACCCGAGTCCTTGATAGCGCACGAGATTCGCGGGATTACTCGACTCCAGGTAGGCCGGCGCCCCCTCCTCGTCCATGCGACGGAGGTTCTCGACAACAAGTGCGACACCGATTCCTCGTCCACGACATTTGGGGTGAGTACCCAACAGGTCCAGGTAGTAGTGGTCCCGATCGTGCGGATGGGCCTCGTCGAAGAGCTCG